>Ga0066376_10001368_pt1 | contig 23675 bp, 24 predicted proteins | sample Knorr_S15_td_Bot_FD_77009 | JGI IMG/M metagenome (GOLD analysis project Ga0066376, IMG submission 77009) | Marine microbial communities from Southern Atlantic Ocean transect - Knorr_S15_td_Bottom_ad_5009_LV_A | ecosystem: Environmental > Aquatic > Marine > Oceanic | place: Southern Atlantic...
ACCGTCGCCGACGGACGCCCGCTTCCCGAGCCACCCGAGACCCCGACGGCTGCCGCACCGTTGGCCGTTGATCGAGGGGCCGTCGGCCACGGCCTCGACGGTGGCCGTTACGAGGTCATGTTCTTCCTCGACGCCCCGGACGACACGGTGCCCGGCTTCAAGGACGCCTGGGGGGAACTCGGCGACTCGGTCGTGGTCGTCGGCGGCGACGGCGTCTGGAACTGCCACGTCCACACCGACGACATCGGAGCAGCGGTCGAGGCCGGGATCGCCGTCGGGCGACCCCACCGGATCCGGGTCTCCGACCTGCTCGAGGAGGCAGAGGAGCAGGCCTGGGTGCGCGAGCAGATCGCAAGCGGCGCCGACGATCCCGAGGGCGAGCCGGTGCCCTGTGCCGTCGTGGTGGTCGCCAACGGACCGGGCATCGTCGAGATCTTCCGGTCGCTCGGCGTTCACCGGGTCGTGGCGGGCGGCCAGTCGATGAACCCGTCGACCGCCGACCTGCTGGCGGCCGTCGAGGCCGTGCCAGCCGAACACGTCATCATCCTCCCCAACAACGGCAACATCGTCGCCGTCGCCGAACAGGTCGATGCACAGACCGACAAGACGGTCCGAGTCGTCCGCACGAAGAGCATCACCGAGGGGTTCGCGTCGCTGCTCGAATACGACCCCGAGGGCACCGCCGACGGCAACCTCGGCCTGATGGGCGAGGCGGCGTCCGCCGTCGTGGCCGCCGAGGTCACCGTGGCGGTGCGCGACAGCGGCAGCGATGTCGGCGACATCGCCACGGGCGACCACCTCGGCCTGGCCGGCGGCAAGGTGCGTGTCATCGCCGACTCACTGCTCGAGGCTGCGACCCGGCTGATCGACGACCTGCTCGACGACGACCACGAACTCGTCACGCTCATCGCCGGCGACGGAGCCGACGAGGTCACCACGGCCCTGGTTGTGGCCCACGTCGAGGAGTCGCACCCCCACGTCGAGGTCGAGGTCCACCAGGGCGGCCAGCCCCTGTATCCCTATTTCGTGGGCATCGAGTAGGGGGTGCCCAGCGAAACCAGCCCGGGGGGCGTGACGCTCCGGGAGTTGGCCGACCGGCCGGTGACCGACCTCCAGGGAGTGGGCGACAAGAGGGCGGCGGCGCTGGCGAAGGTCGATGTCCGGACGATCCTCGACCTGATCTCGTACTACCCGCGCCGATACCTCGACCGCACCCGCGAGGCCACCATCGAGGCGCTCGGAGTCGGCGAGGAGGGCATGGTCCTGGTGCGTGTCGCCAGGGTGTCGGCACGTCGGACCCGCAACGGCCGGTCGCTGGTCGAGGTCCGGGTCACCGACGGCACCGGCTCGCTCACCCTCACCTTCTTCAACCAGCCGTGGCGGGAGCGCCAACTCACCGAGGGCACCGAGGCGGTGGTCTTCGGCAAGATGGACCGCTACCGCGACAAGCTCCAGATGACCAACCCGATCGTCGACCTGGTCGGCGACCGTACGGGTCGGATCGTCGCCGTCTACCCGCAGTCCGGGTCGGCGGGCCTCCAGAGCTGGGACCTCGACGGGCTCGTCGGCGAAGCGCTGCGGCGCGTGATGCTCAAGCGCGGATTCGACGACCCGCTGCCCGCCGCCGTGCGTGACCGCTACCGGCTGATCGACCGGGCAACGGCCTACGGGGGCATCCACCGTCCGGAGTCCATGCAGGAGGTCGCCGAGGCCCGTCGACGCCTGGTGTTCGACGAGTTGCTGCGTATCCAACTCGAGCTGGTGCGCCGCAAGGTCCACCTCGAACGCTCAGCCCTCGGGATCGTCCACGTGACCGGTGGCCAGGGCCCCAACGGCGACCTGCTCGGGACGTTCCACGAGCGGCTCGGCTTCCCACTGACCGGTGCCCAGCAGCGGACGATCGGCGAGATCCTCGCGGACCTGGCCAGGGCATCGCCGATGCACCGACTCCTCCAGGGCGACGTCGGTTCCGGCAAGACGGTCGTGGCCGTGAGCGCGCTGCTGGTGGCGGTCCAGGGCGGACACCAGGGGGCGCTGATGGTTCCCACGGCAGTGCTGGCGGAGCAGCACCACCTCGGGATCGCTGACCTGCTCGCGGGCCTCGTCGTCGCCGATTCCGGGACGCTGATGGGCGAGCGGCCCCTCCGGGTCGAACTGCTGACCGGGTACACCACGGCGGCGGACCGACGGCAGATCATCGAGGGCATCGAGACGGGAGGCGTCGACATCCTGATCGGCACCCATGCCCTGATCCAGGAGGGGGTCGACTTCCGCTCCCTGGGCGTCATCGTGATCGACGAGCAGCACCGCTTCGGCGTCGAACAGCGCGCCGCCCTGAGGGAACAGGGAGATGGCGGCGAAGGCGCCATCCCCGATGTCCTCGTGATGACGGCGACACCGATCCCGCGCACGGCGGCGATGACCGTCTACGGCGACCTCGACGTCTCGGTCATCGACGAGATGCCGCCCGGTCGCACCCCGATCCGGACCCACTGGATCGTCGACGACGACGATCAGGTGTGGTCGATCGTGCGCGACGAGGTGGCGTCCGGCCATCAGGCGTACGTGGTCTGCCCGCTCATCGACGAGTCCGAGGCACTGGAGGTGCGGTCGGCCGAGGAGACCCACGACACGCTGATCACCGGCGTGCTCTCCGACCTGAGCGTCGGCCTGCTCCACGGGCGGGTCGGCCCCGCCGAGAAGGAGGAGACCATGCGGCTCTTCCGGTCGGGTGCCCTCGACGTGCTGGTGGCGACGACGGTGATCGAGGTGGGCGTCGACGTCCCGAACGCAACGGTCATGGTGATCCTCGACGCCGCCCGCTTCGGCATCGCCCAACTCCATCAGCTGCGCGGCCGGGTGGGCCGGGGATCGGCGGAGAGCCGCTGCCTGCTGGTGGGCGGGGCGCCCACGCCCGACGCCGAGGAACGCCTCGAGGCGCTGGTGCGCACCACCGACGGCTTCGAGTTGGCCGAGGTCGACCTGGACCTGCGTGGAGAGGGCACGATCATGGGCGAACGCCAGAAGGGCCGCAACGACCTCCGGCTGGCATCGCTGCGCCGCGACCGCGAATGGGTGGAGGTTGCCCGCGAGGTGGCCATCGAAATGGTGGGCGACGGCGACGGCCTCGACGGCCATCCGGCACTGGCCGACGAGGTGGCCCTGTTGCTGGGCGGCGACGAAGTCGACTATCTCCTCAAGTCATGAGCACCCGAATCGCCGATCCCGCCGATCTTCCTGACGTGGCCGCCACGCTGGCCGTGGCGTTCGCCCACGACCCGGTCCTGTCCTTCCTCTACGAGGACCCGGTGACCCGACCGTCGATGCTCGCCACGTTCTTCGCCGCCCGACTGGCCGGCGGCATCGGGATCGACGAGGTCCTGACGGTCGACGGTTGCGCCTCGGCCGCCGTGTGGGTGCCGCCACACGGACCTGACGATCCCGGACCCGACTTCGGGGGAGTCGTCGCCGCCTCGATGGCGCTGCTCGGCGAGGAGCAGGCGTTGGCGAAGCTGGTGGCGCTCCAACCGATGCTCGAGGCACACCCCCATACCCCCCACTGGTACCTGGCGTTCGTGGGGACCCGCCCCGAGGGGCGCGGCGGTGGCCTGGCATCGACGCTCATCGCCGCCGTGACCGACCGCTGCGACGCCGAAGGCGTGCCCGCCTACCTCGAGTCGAGCGACCCGATGAACGTGCCGCTGTACGAGCGGCACGGCTTCGGGGTCACGGGCGAGGTGGCGATCGCCGACGGGCCGACGATCCCCCTCATGTGGCGGGACCCGAGACCCTGAGACACCGGCACCTCGTCGCCGACGGTCCTCAGTCGGGTGCGCCGGCCTCGTCGTCGTGGTCGGGCATGACGAGGTCCCACCGGTCCATGCAGTCGGCACAGCGGTAGGCGACGGGGTCGCCGGGCTCGAACTCCTCGTCGTGGCGGGCCAGCAGGTGACAGGTTCCCCCGCAGTCGACACAGATGATGTTGACCGGTGCTCGCACGGACCGGAGGGTAGCCACCTGCGGCGGGTTGCCGAATGACCGGCGCTGAACGCCGAGCCACGGCCCATACTTGGGTCATGCGCGTCGTGGCCGGTACCGCACGTGGTCGGCGGCTGGCCGTCCCCGCAGACGACGGGATCCGTCCGACCGGCGACCGGGTGCGGGAAGCGATGTTCAACGCCCTCCACAGCCGGGGTGCCGTCGTCGGGGCCACGGTGCTCGACCTGTTCGCCGGTACAGGAGCCCTCGGGATCGAGGCACTGTCGCGTGGTGCCGCCAGTGCGGTGTTCGTCGAACACTCCCGTACACACGCCGCCATCGTCGAGGCCAACCTCGAGACCTGCGGCTTCACCGACCTGGCAGAGGTCGTCGTGGCAGACGGTCCAACGTGGTTGGCGGCCAATGCCGGACCGTGGGACCTGGTCCTCTGCGACCCGCCGTACGCATTCGACGACTGGCCCGCACTGCTCGCCGGACTCGACGCAACACTGGTCGTCGTGGAGTCGGACCGGGAGCTCGAGCAGGTTCCCGGCTGGCATGTCGGAAGGGAGCGACGGTACGCGGGTACCGTGGTGTCGATACTGTCGTCCGAAGCCGGAGACCCAGGGAGTTCCACCCCGTGACCCGAGTCCTGTATCCCGGATCCTTCGACCCCGTCCACAACGGACACGTCGAGCTCATCGAAACCGCCGCCCGGCTCTTCGACGAGGTCGTGGTCGGCACCCTCATGAACCCCTCGAAGGGTGGTGGCCTGTTCACCCTCGAAGAGCGCATGGAACTGATCGACGAGTGCTTCGCCCACCTCGCCAACGTCAGCACCATGATGTTCGACGGGCTCGTCGTCACGCTGGCGCAGCAGGTCGGGGCCGACTTCATCGTCAAGGGCCTGCGAGCCGTCTCCGACTTCGAGGCCGAACTGCAGATGGCGCAGACCAACCTCGTCATCTCCGGGATGCACACGATATTTCTCCCGACGGCCTCCCGCCGTTCGTTCCTGGCATCCCGACTGATCCGCGAGGTCTCCCGACTGGGCGGCGACGTGTCCGAGATGGTTCCCGAACCGGTCTCCCGACGACTGGCGGCCAAGGCGGGGAGCAGCGACCGGTGACCGACGTTCCCGATGCCGGCATCCCGCCCGTGCCCACAGAACCCACCACGCCTTCCGTGACGACACCCGACCCGTACCACCCGCCACAGGTCGAGGGCATCATGCGCCAGGCCCGCGAAGCCGTCGCCTCGGCTCGGCCGATGCCGCTCTCGGCATCCTCCATGATCAACAAGGAGGACCTCCTCGAGATGCTCGACGAGGCCATCACCCGCCTCCCGGACGACCTCCGGGCGGCACGATGGCTGCTCAAGGAACGCGAGGAGTTTCTCGCCAAGGTGCGGCGCGAGGGCGACGAGATCCTCGAGATGGCACGGTCACAGGCCGAGCGGCTGGTCGTGCGCACCGAGGTCGTCCGCACGGCCGAACAGCGGGCCCGCCAACTCGTCGAGATGGCCCGGGAGGAGACACGACGAATGCGGCGCGAGACCGAGGACTACTGCGATCAGAAGCTGGGGGCCTTCGAGGCCTCGCTCACCGATGCCCGCGACACCATCGCGCAGGGTCGGCGCAAGCTCCAGGAGACGGTGCTCGACCGTGAGCGACTTCAGCAGGCCGAGGCGGCCGAACTGGCGGCGCAGGCGGCCGCTGAGGAGGCCCAGCGGCCGAGGTCCAGTTCGTCGTTCTTCGACCAGGATGGCAACGAGCCGGGCGAGTGACCGCCCAGCTGCCGCGACCATGACCGGGGGCCTCCGGGTTCCCGTCGCCCTGCTTCGCCGGCCCGGCGCCGCGCCACGAGAGGTCCGCACGCCCGCCGTCCTCGACGGCCTGCGCATCGGTGGCGTCCGCGTCGATGGCGACGAGGCCCTCATCGACCTCGAGGTCGAGGCCAGCGGCATGGACATCGTGGCCTCCGGCACGGTCGACGTTTCCTGGACGGGGGAGTGCCGGCGCTGCCTCGGGCCCGTGCGCGGTCATCTCCGGGTCGAGGTACGCGAGGTCTTCCGTCCGGCAGATCCCCACCGGCCGGACGAGAAGGGCGCCGGCGACACCTATCCGCTCGAGGCGGTCGCCGGCGAGGAGTGCATCGACCTCGGGGTCGTGGCCCGCGATGCCATCCTGTTGGCCCTCCCGCTCTCGCCCCTGTGCGACGAGGACTGTGCGGGCCCGGACCCGGATCGCTTTCCGGCGACCATGGCCGAGGACGCCCCGCCCGAGGAGGGCGGCGGCGAACCGGTACGCGATCAGCGCTGGGCGGCGCTCGACGTCCTGCGCGACCCGGGTGACGATGCCTGACCGGGTTCGGTCGAGTGCCCGCTAGCCTCTCCGGGTCGCCGGACCGGGCCTCCCGCCCGATCCGGTGCCGACGAAATCCTCCGAACGCTTCAACCTCCGCGAGTTCACGATGGCCGTTCCCAAGAAGAAGACCTCCAAGGCCAAGGGCCGTAGCCGCCGGGCCTCCAACTGGACCCTGCGCCCTTCGGCGCGCAGCACCTGCCCCCGCTGTGGCGAGGTTCGCCGCCCCCACCGCGTGTGCGGGAACTGCGGCTGGTACGCCGGCCGCCAGGCCGTCGACGTCGACTGAGGCGTTCGGCTCTGTTGTCATGACCCTCCTGCTCCCCGTCGCCGTCGATGCGATGGGCGGCGACTTCGCACCGGATGAGATCGTCGCCGGCGCCCTGCGTGCCCATGAGGACCACGGCATCCCCGTCATCCTCGTCGGTCGTCCCGAGGAGCTGACCGACACCGGGGGACTCGAGGTGCTGCCCGCCTCCGAGGTCATCGCCATGGATGCCGATCCCGGCTCCAGCGTGCGGACCATGAAGGACTCGTCCCTGGTCCGTTCCGCCGAAGCCGTGCGCGACGGTGTCGCCTCGGCGATGGTGAGTGCCGGCAACACCGGGGCCACCATGGCGAGCGCCCTCCTGCGGATGGGCCGCATCAAGGGGGTCAGCCGACCCGCCATCGCCACGCTGCTGCCGTCGCCGGGCGGCACGCCGACCGTTCTCCTCGATGCCGGTGCCAACTCGGAATGCAGCCCGTCGTGGCTGGTCCAGTTCGGCCAGATGGGAGCCGTCTTCTCCCGCGACCGGCTCGGTATCGCCGAGCCGAAGGTCGCGTTGCTGTCGATCGGCGAGGAGCCGGGCAAGGGCAGCCCGTTCGTCAAGGAAGCACACAAGGCCATGGCGGACGCCATCTGGACCGACGCCTCGTTCATCGGCAACGTCGAGGGCCGCGACCTGCTCACCGACGCCGTCGACGTGGTCGTGACCGACGGGTTCACCGGAAACGTGGCCCTCAAGACGCTCGAGGGGTCGATGAAGGCGCTCATGACCGCCCTGCTGACCAGCCTTGGCGAACGTCCCGAGGCTGCAGAAGCGGCACAGGCGCTGGGCCCCGAGCTCGACGGGCTGTACCGGCAGTTCCACCCCGACACCTATGGAGGGGCCATGCTCCTCGGGGTCCGGGGAGTCTGCATCATCAGCCACGGGTCGTCGCGCTCGCTCGCCATCGAAAACGCCGTTCGGGCCGCCGCCGAGATGGTGGAGGCCGATGTGGTGGGGCATCTCGCAAATGCCATCGCGGCATCGAAGGCCGCCTGACGCCCGACACTCCGCCGTTCTGGTGAAACACGGTATGTTTCCGCCCATTTGAATCCCTCCCGACCAGAATGTGGATCCGGTAGAATTCGCCGTCACACACCCTGCGTACGTTGAACTGTCGCCAGGAATCACCCGGTGCCGCCAACGTCCGCCCCGAAGACCCCCTGAGGAGGCCCCGTGCCTGCCGAAACCCATGTCGAAGGTGATCCGATCGGCCGCGACGAGGTGCTCGCCCTGGTCCGCGACCGGCTTGCCGACATCCTCGAGATCGAACCGTCCGACATCGGCGAAGGCGACTCCTTCGCCGACGACCTCGACGCCGACTCCCTCGCACTCATCGAGTTGGTCGAGGCCATCGAAGAGGAACTGGCCGAGCGCTCGGTCGGCTTCCGCATCGAAGACGAGGTCCTCGAAGACCTCAAGACCGTGCGCGACGCGGTCGACTATGTCTCCTCCCGACTCGGCTGATCCCGCGACCACGGACGCTCAGGCCGTCGCCGACCGCCTCGGCCACCGGTTCACCGAACCCGGTCTACTGGTCGAGGCGTTGACGCACCGTTCCTGGTGTGCCGAGAACGGTGGCGAGTCCAACGAACGCCTCGAGTTCCTGGGCGACGCCGTCCTGGGGCTCGCCGTCGCCACCCGCCTCTACCGGGAACACCCCGACCATTCCGAGGGTGACCTGACGATCATTCGCGCCGGTGTCATCAACGCCGGTGTCCTGGCCGAGGTGGCACGCCGCATCGAACTCGGAGGAGCACTTCGTCTGGGTCGGGGCGAGACCACGTCGGGCGGGGGCGACAAGGAGTCGATCCTGTCCGATGCCATGGAGGCTGTGATCGGGGCCGTGTTCCTCGACGGCGGCCAGCAGTCGGCGTTCGCGGTCATCGACGAACTCTTCGATGCCGCCATTGACCGTGCCGCCGAGGATCCGGGCGTCCACGACCACAAGACCCGACTCCAGGAGTTCGTGGCACGCCACTTCGACTCGCCACCACGCTATGTACTGACCTCCGAGGGGCCCGCCCACGACAAGCGGTACCACGCCGAGGTCGAAGTCGACGGTCGCTTCTACGGACCAGCTGCCGGCGTCTCGAAGAAGCGGGCCGAACAAGCCGCCGCGCACCTCGCGTGGACCGCACTCGAAGGGCTCGACGACCTCGTGGCCCCCGAACCGACCGAACAGGAATCGGCCGTCCTGGCCGACGCAGGGAGTGATCGATGACCATTGCACTTGAACTACCAGAGATCGAAACCGTCCGAAGAGACCTCGACCGCGACCTCACCGGTCGCAAGATCAAGTCGGCAGAGTTGGCGTCGATGGCCGTGTTGGAGGGCTACCGGAACCGCAAGCAGTTCACCAGCCAACTCGAAGGCCGCAAGGTGGCCTCGGTTCGCCGCGCCGGACTCCACCTCTGCATCGAGATCGAGGACCACTACCTCGTGATACGCCTCGGTCCCGGAGCGCTGCTCCGTCGACAACGAACGAAGGAGGCCAGGCAACCGGGCACCGAGTTGACGATCACCTTCACCCAGGGCGGACAGTTGCGCCTGATCGACCCGGACGGCAGTTCGCAGGTGCAGGTGGTGCACGTCGAGACGATCTTCGAGGACCTCCCCGAACTCGACCGTCTGGGCCTCGACCCGATCGGCGAGCCGATCTCCTGGACCGACTTCGCCGGCCGGGTGCTCGGGCGCGACACGCAGCTCAAGGACCTCCTTTGCGACGACGCCTTCATCGTCGGCATCGGCGACGTCTACAGCGACGAGATCCTCTTCACCGCCGGGCTGCGTCACGACCGGGTGTGCAACACGCTCTCGAGTCAGGAGGTCCGGCGCCTGTATCGGGCGGTCGTCGAGATCGTCCACAACGCCGTCAAGTACCGGGGCACGAACCTCGAGGATCGACCGTTCCTCGACATCTTCGGCGTGCCGGGCATCTACCAGGACCACCTGTCCGTGTACGGACGTGCCGGCGACCTCAGCCCGCGCAGCCGGGCACCGATCCTGCGCACCAGGTACAAGAATCGCTGGACGTACTACTGCGCCACGCAGGTCTGAGCGTCGGTCGGCCACATCGCCCCGATGTTGCGGGGCGTGCCCTGCGGGGCGACTGCGACACGCAGGTCTGAAGCGCGGCGTCTGACGCCGTTCTCGCGTCTATGGTGGGGGCGTGGTAAATGACACGACTGTGATTCGTTTCCCGTCGCGCGCTCCGGGCAGCGGCGGGAACGGCGCGTAGGGCAGACGAGGTGTTCCTCAAGCGGCTCACCATCAAGGGCTTCAAGTCCTTCGCCGACCTGGCCGTGCTCGATGTCGAGCCGGGGGTCACCGTCGTCGTCGGCCCCAACGGCAGCGGCAAGTCCAATATCGTCGATGCCATCACCTGGGTACTCGGCGCACAGGCCCCCAGCGCCGTCCGGTCCCAGAAGATGGACGACGTCATCTTCGCCGGCACGGCCGAACGGCCGGCTCTCGACCGGGCCGAGGTCTCGCTCACGATCGACAACAGTTCAGGCCTGTTGCCCAGCGAGCTCTCCGAGATCACCATCACACGCACCCTGTTCCGTTCCGGCGAGAGCGAGTACGCGCTCAACGGAGCGGCCTGCCGCCTGCTCGACGTCCAGGAACTGCTGTCCGACGCTTCGGTGGGGCGCCAGCAGCACGTGATCATCTCGCAGGGCCAGATCGATGCCGTGCTGAATGCGCGTGCCGAGGAACGCCGCATGATCATCGAGGACGCTGCCGGGATCCTCAAGTACCGCAAGCGTCGCGAGAAGGCCGAGCGGCGCCTCCGATCGACCGAGGTCGACCTCGACCGCCTGGGCGACCTGCAACGAGAGGTGCGGAGACAGTTGCGACCACTCGAGCGCCAGGCCGATGCGGCCCGACGTCACGGAGACCTGGTCGGCGAACTGAGTTCCCTGCGGCGCCACCGCACGGCCACCGAACTCAGCACGCTTCGCGGGCGGGCCCGCGACGAGGCCACGCTGCGAGCCGAGTTGGCCAGGATCGAATCCGAGTCCCGTACCACGCTCGAGGGGTACGCCGAGCAGATCACCGGAGCAGAGGCAGAGTTGGCAGCCGGGGGCGGCAGCGACCTCGGTGACCGGCTGCTCCGCTACGAGTCACTCCGAGAACGCGGTCGCGGACTCCGTGGCGTCCTGGTCGAACGCCAGCGCGGCATCGAAAGGGACCGCGAGGCCTTCGTCTCCCAACAGCTGGTGCTCGGCCTCGAAGCCGACAAGACCCGGGCCGAGGCCGAACTGGCGGGCCTCGAAGCCGAATCCGAGTCGCTGGCGCCCGAAACCGAACAACTGGCACTGGCGGAGACCGGCCTGGCGGCCGACCGCGCCGCCTTCGAGGTCATCTGGGCAGATGGCGTGGTGGCCCTCGGCACCCACGCCGCCGAGGCACGCGGCGAACTGGGTGTGCTCCGGTCGACACTCGCCCAGGCCTCGACCGAGAAGGACGGCCTCACCAGCCGCCTCGCCCTGCTCGACGTCGAGGTCGGGCGGCTCGAATCCTCGGCGGACGACCTGCGGCGGCAGCTGTCCGAGGGGGAGACCGCCGAACAACCGTTGGTCGAGGCGCTCACCCGGATCGAGCAGCGCCTGCACGCTGCCGCCATGCAGCGCAACGCCGCCTGGGAGCGGCTGGCCGCTGCCGAGGTCGACACACGTGCACTCCGGGCACGGGCAGAGGCCCTGGCCCTGGCCCTTGACGAGGCTCGCTCACGCGCCGGTGTCGCCCACCTGTCCGGCATCGACGGTGTCCTGGGCACCCTGCTCGACCTGGTCGAGGTCGACGAGGGCTTCGAGGCGGCCTTCGCTGCGGCAGCGGGCGAGGCGCTCGACGCAGTCGTCGTCGAGGACGTCGAACGGGCCGTGCAGGCACTTGATGCACTGCGCGAGGGTCGGCTCCGTGCCGCGGTGCTCTCGCTCATCGCCGGGACCGGTCGGGCCGTCAAGCCGCCGATCGGCCGATCGGTGCGGGAACACGTGCACGCCCGAACCCCCGAGGTCGATCAGCTGCTCGACCGACTCCTGGAGCCGGCTGCGATCGTCGACGACGAAGCGGCCGTCGAAGCGGCGATGGCACATCCCGACGCCGTGTTCGTGACCCTCGAAGGCGACCGGTTCGGGCCGTTCGGCTGGCGCATCGGCGGTGATCGTGGAGGTGCCACGGGAGCGGCCCTGGCCGATGCCGAAACCAGCCTCACCGCCGCCGAGGAAGCGCGTGCCGACGCTCGCCGGCAGCTCGACGAGGCCGAGCGTCGAACCTCCGACCTCGAGGGAGAGGTGGCGCAGCACACCCGCCAGCTCGACGTCCACGATGGCCGGTTCACGGCGGCGGGCGAGGCACTTCAGCGGCTCCAGTCCGAACGTCGCGACGTCGTCAACGAGGCCGAGGGCCTTCGTACCCGCATCAGCGTTCTCGAGAGCCGGCTTGCCGTCGAGCGGTCCCGGATCACGGACCTCGAGACGAGGCTGCCCGACCTCGAGGACGCCGAGACCGAGGCCGTGGAATCCGGTCGACGCATGGCCGAACAGCGACGCGACCTCGAAGAGCGTTCCGCCGAGATGAGTGGCCGTCGGACCGCACACGAGGTCAGGATGGCCGATCTGGGAGCCCGACGAAACCTGCTCCTCGGGCGGGTCACCGAATACTCGGCCCGCCTCGATGAGCTCAACGACCAACGTCAGCAGGCCGACCTCCGGCGGTCCGAGATCGAACAGCGGGCGTCGGCCACCCGCCGCCTCGTCGAAGCGCTCGACGTCCGCATGTCGGTTGCCGATGAGCGACTCGAAGAACTGCGCGAACAGCGCCGTCGGCAATCCGAACGGGTACGGGCCGTCGCGGCGAGGCTCGACGGTCTCCGTCGCGAGCGTTCCGACGCCGAGCGGTCGCTCACCGATGCGAGGGATCGCCTGACCCGGCTCGAGGTCGAACGTGCCGAGACCAGGTTCCGCCTCGAGAACCTGACCGGGTCCATCCGTGGAGAGTTCGGCTGCGAGCCCGATGCCATCCTCGATGCTCCATGTCCCGAACTCGCCGACGGCATCACGGCGACCGCCCGCATCACGGAACTCGAACGGGAACTCGAGTTGATGGGTCCGGTCAACCCGCTGGCGCTCGAGGAATACGACGCCCTGCGCGAACGCCACGAGTTCCTCGCCGTGCAACTCGACGACATCCGCAACACCCGTCGCGATCTGCGGAAGGTGATCCGATCGATCGATGACGAGATCTCCAAGGTGTTCGCCGAGGCGTTCACCGAGGTGTCGGCCCACTTCACCGACCTCTTCGACACCCTGTTCCCCGGGGGCACGGGTCGGCTCCACCTCACCGATCCGGACAACCTGCTGGAGACGGGTATCGAGGTCGAGGCGAAGCCCTCGGGAAAGAACGTCAGGAAGCTCTCCCTGTTGTCCGGCGGCGAACGCTCGCTCACCGCCCTGGCATTCCTGTTCGCCGTATTCCGCAGCCGTCCGTCGCCCTTCTACGTCATGGACGAGGTCGAAGCCGCCCTCGACGACGTCAACCTGCATCGCTTCCTCGGACTCGTCCGGCAGTTCCGCAACGACGCCCAGCTGTTGATCGTCAGCCATCAGAAGCGGACCATGGAGGCTGCGGACTGCCTGTTCGGCGTGACCATGGCGCCCGGGGGTTCGTCGCTGGTCATCAGCGAACGGGTCAACGTCGAACGTGTCGCCGAAGAAGCGGCCGCGCTCGCCGCCACCTGATCCGGCACACCCCGATCGTTCCGTTGCTCCAGTCCGGAGTACCTTCGGACGATGCGGATTCTCGTCGTCGATGACGAAACCGACCTCGTCGAGGCACTGGCGCGAGGCCTGCGCCGTGAGGGCTACGCCGTCGACACGGCCCTCGACGGCGACGAGGCGCTCGACAAGGCCTCGTTCACGCTCTACGACCTGATCTGCCTCGATCTGACGATGCCTGGCATCGACGGGCTCGAGGTCTGCAGGCGCCTCCGGGAGAATCCCGTGGAGGGTGTCGTCCCCCGGATCCTGATGCTCACCGCCAGGGACACCGTCGGCGACCGGATCTCCGGGCTCGACGCAGGAGCCGACGACTATCTGGTCAAGCCGTTCTCCTTCGACGAGTTGGGCGCACGAATCCGGTCTCTGCTGCGGCGGGATGCCGGCCGCTCGGGGGCGGTGCTCGACGTCGGGGGGCTGCTCCTCGACACGGCCCGCCACCACGCCGAATGTCAGGGTGCCACCCTCGACCTGACGCCCAAGGAGTTCGCCCTGCTGCGGTACTTCATGTCGAGGCCCGGGATGGTGGTCTCCCAGGAGGAGTTGCTCGAGCACGTGTGGGACGAACACGCCGACCCCTTCACGCAGACCGTACGCGTGACCGTGGGAACGCTCCGCAAGAAGCTGGTCGCCGTGGGCGGAGGCGGCGCGATCGAAACCGTCATCGGTCGCGGCTACCGGCTCGACGGGGGAGTCGGAGCCAGATGAGCACCGACGATCAGCAGCCGGTCCTCCGCCGCCTGTGGCTCCCCGCATCGAGCATCCGGTACCGCCTGGCGCTGCTCCACGCGATCCTGCTGTTCGGTGTGGCAGCGGTCGCCGTCGGCGCCATCTACCAGAACGTGGCACGCGTCCTCGACGACGAGCCGATGTCCCGCCATACGGTGTTCTCCGCACTCATCGGCGATTCCCCGACGGACGATTCCTCCGATGGGCTGCAGGTGTTCGAGGAAGCGGTCAACCGACGGGCGCTACGGCAGTTGAGGATCTATTCCGTGGTCGCCCTGGCCGTGCTCTTCATCGCCAGCCTGTTGATCGGGTGGTACGTCTCTGGGCTCGTCGTGCGCCCGATCGATCGGATCACCGCTGTCGCCCGAAGGATTCAGGGCACGGACCTGTCGCGCCGCATCAGCCTCGGTGGCCCACCTGACGAGTTCCGGGAACTAGCCGACACGTTCGACGACATGCTCGACCGCCTGGACACCGCCTTCGAGATGCAGCGGCACTTCATCCAGGAGGCCTCCCACGAGTTGCGCAACCCCCTCGCCGTTCTCCGCACCAACCTGGACGTGGTGATGGACGACCCGGCGTCTGGCCCCGACGACTTCCGTGCGGCCGGCGAGGTGGCGCTCCGGGCCACTTCCCGGATGTCGTCGATGGTCGACGACCTGCTCCTGTATGCGCACCATGAACGGCCGGACATCCATCGCGATCCGATCGACCTGGCGTCGGTCGTTTCCGAGACGGTCGGCGACTTCGCTGCGGCCGCCGCGACGGCGGGCGTGGACCTTCGGGCGGAGGTGGCTGAGCGACTCGCGGTCGTCGGCGACCCGGTGGCCCTCCGCCGGGGGCTCGCCAACCTGCTCAGCAACGCGATCCGCGTCTCCGATCCGGGCACTTCCGTGCTGGTCGCCGCCGGCCATGACGATGAAATGGTCTGGATCTCTGTCCGCGACGAGGGACCCGGGATCGATCCCGATGACGTCGAGCACGTCTTCCAGCGCTTCTGGCGGGGGGACCTCCCATCGGCGAGGGAGCACGGCCGGTCGGGCCTGGGCCTGGCGATCGTCCGCCAGATCGCCGAGGGTCACGGTGGACAGGCCACCGTGCGTTCGACCGTGGGTGTCGGATCGACCTTCACGATCTGGCTGCCCCGCTACGTGGATCGCTGACCTCGAGCAGGGATACTGGCCGCGTGGAGGATCCGATGCACGAAGAAGGCGGCACCCATCCGCTCCCGGACGTGCCCCCGGAGACGACGGCGCCCCCGGTGCCCCCGGAGACGACGGAGACGATGGACGGCGCCGACGAGGTCCCGCATTTCTGGGAGCAGGCCGAGGTGCCGGAGATCGACATTTCGTCGCACGACGTCGCCGCCCCGTTGCCTGCGCCGGTCGCCCCCGTCGATCCCGTCGTTCGCAGGGGGGCACGACTGCTCGCAGCCGGGACGGTGGCAGTGCTCCTGGTTGGCGCCGGCGTCGGCGCCGGCTGGCTGATACGAAGCGGTGACGGGTCGAGTTCGGACTCGACTGGCCTCACCGTGATCGTCGGGGAGGCGCCGGTCACCGATCCCGGCGACGAGCCGGTCGTCGCGGTCGCCGAGGCGGTGACCCCCTCGGTGGTACTCGTTCTGGTCCCGGGCTTCGGCCAGGGCTCGGGAATCGCTCTCGACGGTGAGGGCCACGTGGTGACCAATGCCCACGTGCTGATCGACGAGGCGGTGACGGCCGAAGAACTGGCAGCCATCGAGGTGGGGGTGGTCCTGGCCAGCGGCCGCCAGATAGCGGCGACCGTCATCGGCGCCGACATCCGCCGGGATGTGGCCGTGCTCAGCCTTCAGGAACCCGCACCCGAACTGCTGCCCGCAACGTTCGCTCCGAGCGACGAGGTCCGTGTCGGCCAACTCGCCGTGGCGGTGGGCAGCCCGTTCGGACTGTCCCAGACCGTGACCTCCGGCATCGTGAGCGCCATCGGGCGGGTGGTTCCCTCCTTCGGTTGCAATCGGGGCCGGCAGTTGACCGCTGAATGCGCCGGGGTTGCGACCATCCAGACGGATGCGCCGATCAACCCCGGCAACTCGGGAGGCCCGCTGGTCGACCGGTCCGGCAGGGTCATCGGCATGAACACCTCGATCCGGACGAACAACTCCTTCGATGTCTCCAGCGCCGGAGTGGGCTTCGCCCTTCCGAGCGACACGGTGCTCATCGTGGCCGAGCGCCTCCTCGCCGGCGAGCCCGTCGGGACCGCCTGGTTGGGCATCGTCGGCATGTCCACCACGGACGGTCGTCCGGGGGCCCAGATCGAAGCGGTCGAACCCGGCTCCCCGGCCGATGTTGCCGGACTCGAGCCCGGCGACCTGATCGTGATCTCCGACGGGCGCCCGCTCGTGGCCATGGACGCCCTCCGGGCGGACATCCAGCTGCGGCTCCCCGGCATGTCGGTGGAGCTGCAGTTCGAGCGCGACGGGGTCCTCCGGACAACCGTGGTCGAACTCGGTTCCTGGGACGACTTCATCGGCTAGCGCCAGCTGCCCAGGGATCGTTCCGGTCCCCCCGGCACCCGTGGTGGCCACCGTTAGGCTGCCCTCGCCATGAGCCTCCGTACCCGTTTCGGCCGCGCCCGCGAGGCCTTCGGCACACGCCTGGCCGACGTACGCGGCCGCGACCGTCTCGACGATGCCGTCTGGGATGAGCTCGAGGAGGCGCTTCTCCTCGCCGATGTCGGGGTCTCCATGACGACGTCGCTCCTTGCTCGGGTCCGCGAGCGGGCGGCCGATGCCGGAGCCACCGACGGCGACGGGGTCATCGACCTCCTGAAAGAGGAGATCGTCCGCCGACTCGAAGGCATCGACCGGTCCCTGGCGGTCGGGGGAGCGCCCAGCGTCTGGCTCTTCGTCGGCGTGAACGGTGTCGGCAAGACGACGACGATCGGCAAGTTGGGGCGACGCCAGGTGGCGGAGGGACGACATGTGATCTTCGCCGCCGGAGACACCTACCGTGCGGCGGCCGTCGATCAGTTGGAGCTGTGGGCCGAGCGCGCCGATGCCACGGTCGTCCGGGGTGCCGAGGGGGCCGATCCGAGTTCCGTCGTCTTCGACGCCGTCGAGCACGCCGCAGCCAGGGGGGTCGACCTGGTGCTGGCTGACACGGCCGGACGAGTCCACACGCGCCAGAACCTGATGGACGAACTGACCAAGATCCGACGGGTTGCCGAGAAGGGGGCGGGCACGGTCACCGAGACGCTGCTCGTCCTCGATGCCACGACCGGCCAGAACGGTCTCGTCCAGGCCCGGCAGTTCACCGAGGCCGCCGACGTCACCGGCCTCGTGCTCACCAAGCTGGATGGCTCGGCTCGCGGCGGCATCGTCATCGCCGTCGAGGGCGAGCTCGGCATTCCCGTGAAATACGTCGGCGTGGGAGAGGGGCTCGACGATCTCGTGCCCTTCGAGCCCCGCGACTTCGTCGACGCCCTGTTCGACTGAGGGGTCGGCGATGTTCGAGAGCCTGACCAGTCGCTTCGAGGGAATCCTCCGCAACATCCGGGGGAAGGGCCGCCTGGGCCCCGAGGAGGTCGAGGAGATCCTCGGGGAGATCCGCATCGCCCTGTTGGAGGCCGACGTCCACCTCGAGGTGGTTCGGACCCTGCAGGATCGGATCAGGGAGCGTGCCGTCGGCGAGGAGCTGGCGGGAGTTCTCAATCCCGGTCAGCAGGTCGTCAAGATCGTCCTCGAGGAACTCACCCGAATCCTCGGTGGCGAGACGATGCCGATCACGTTCGCCTCGAAGCCGCCGACGGTGGTGCTGCTTGCCGGCCTCCAGGGATCGGGAAAGACCACGGCCGCCGCCAAGCTGGCCCGTTGGTTCAAGGCCAAGGGTCGCAACCCGTTGCTGGTGGGAGCCGACCTGGCCCGACCGGCCGCTGTCGAGCAGTTGCGCACCCTGGCGGAGCGGATCGACGTGCCGGTGTTCAGTGCATCCGGTGATCCGGTCACGGTTGCCGCAGCCGGACTGGCCGAGGCCCGCCGCCTCGGACGCGACGTGCTGATCTGTGACACCGCCGGCCGCCTGGCGATCGACGACGTCCTGATGGCGGAGGTGGCCGAGATCGCCGGCGTCCTCGAACCGCACTACACGTTCCTCGTCCTCGACGCGATGACCGGTCAGGACGCGGTCAACGTCGCCGAGGCGTTCCACCAGCGACTCGACCTCGACGCCGTGGTGCTCACGAAGCTCGACGGCGACGCACGCGGTGGGGCGGCCATCTCGGTCAGGGAGGTGGTGGGCTGCCCGATCGCCTTCGCCTCGACCGGAGAGGCGCTCGAGGACCTCGAGCCATTCCACCCCGACCGGCTGGCCAGCCGGATCCTCGGCATGGGCGACATCGAGACCCTCATCGAAAAGGCCGAGGAGACCTTCGAAAAGGAACAGGCCGAGGCGGCTGCCGCACGGATGATGGAGGGCACGTTCACGCTCGACGACTTCCTCGGGCAGCTGCGCCAGATCCGCAAGATGGGTCCGGTCAGCAACGTCATGAAGATGATCCCCGGCATGGGACAGCAACTCAAGGACGTCGAGACCGACCTCGACGAGCGCCGCATCGACCGCATCGAGGGGATCATCCACTCGATGACACCGGCGGAACGCACCGACCCGGACGTGATCGACGGGTCACGCCGTGCACGAATCGCGGTCGGCAGCGGCACGCAGGTCAGCGAGGTCAGCCAACTGGTCCGTCAGTTCCGTGAGATGCGCAAGCTCATGAAGCAGATGGGCGGGGCGGGGTCGAAGGGCCGGGGCCGTGGGTCGAAGCGGGGCCGGAAGGGGAAGCGGCAGGGAAGCGGTAGTCGAACGACGCCACGTGGTCCCGTGCCGGTGCCCAAGAAGGGTCTGGCACTGCCGGGCCTCGGGGGCACCGACGACGGGGGCGGCGCCTTCGGAGGGGGACTGGACCTGGGGAATCCGGGGATCAGCGGCTCGGGTGGGCCACTGTCCCTGGGCTGATCCTCCAGTGGAGCGAGGGGGACGACGGGATGGAAAAGCCCGTCGGACCCGGCAGACTGTTCCACCGGTCCGATGGGCACCACCGATCCAGCCGACCGACGGGTACGACCACCGAGTGTCCGCCCGATGATGAACGACATGCAGTTTCCAATGAGAGAGTGAGCCCGACGTGGCCGTGAAGCTCCGCTTGATGCGGATGGGGAAAAAGAAGCAACCGACCTATCGACTGGTCGCCGCCGACTCGCGCAAGGCCCGCAACGGCCGGTTCATCGAAGCATTGGGCTTCTACGACCCGCGCCGTGACCCCTCGGTGATCGAGATCGACAATGAGCGGGCCGTGGCCTGGTTGCGCAACGGCGCCCAGCCCACCGAGCGGGTCGAGAAGCTCCTGAAGATCTCGGGCGCATGGACCGAGTTCAGCGGTGAACAGGTCGATGCCGCTCCGCCAGAGGTCACGCCGGTTCCCGTCGTCGACGAGGCCCCGGTCGAAGAGCCCGCTGACGAGGTCGACGAGGCCCCGGTCGAAGAGCCCGCTGACGAGGTCGCCGAGGCCCCGGTCGAAGAGTCCGCTGACGAGACTCCGGTCGAAGAGGTCGCCGAAGCCCCGGTCGCAGAGGCCGCCGAAGAGGTTTCAAACGAAGAGGTTTCAACCGAAGAGGTCCCGGCCGACGTGGCTGCCGAGGAAGCTCCAGCCGAAGACGCCACCGAGGAAGAGGAGTAGGCATGAGCGCTTCAGCCCCCACCGCCGAGGACGTCCTCGGCTTCTTGATCCGAGCGATCGTCGAAGAACCCGACGCCGTCCACATCGAGACATCCGGCGACGACCGCTGCAAGTTCTCGGTCACGGTCGCCGACGGCGACATGGGTCGGGTCATCGGCAAGCGTGGCCGCGTGGCCAACGCCATTCGCACGATCGTGCGAGCCGCTGCGATCCGCGACGAGACCGAGATCGACGTCGACTTCGTCGACTGATCGACGGGACGCCACCATCGAGGCGCCCAACCTTCTCGAGGTCGGCCGGATCAACCGCCCCCACGGCGTTCGCGGCGAGGTCGTGGTCACGCTGCACACCTCGCGTACCGAGCGGCTTGCTCCCGGCACCGTCCTGTCGACCGACCGTGGCGACCTGACCGTCACCTCCAGCCGACCCCACCAGCGGCGGTTCCTGGTCCACTTCGACCGCATCCCGGACCGGGACGCCGCCGAGGATTGGCGTGGCGTCGTGCTCTCGGCCGAACCGATCGACGATCCGGACGACCAAGCCCTCTGGGTGCACCAGGTGATCGGCGCCGAGCTCGTCGACCAGCACGGCCACAACCACGGCAGGGTCCGGGCAGTGCTCGACAACCCGGCGAGCGACCTCCTCGAACTCGAGGACGGACGACTCGTGCCCTCGGTGTTCGTCGTGGACCACGAACCGGGAGTTCGCGTCTCCGTCGAGGTTCCCATCGGGTTGCTCGACGGGGACGACGACGAGAGTGCGGGAGCCTGACCGTGCGCATCGACGTCTTCACCATCTTCCCGGAGATGATCGACGACTATGTCGGCAGGAGCATCCTCGGCCGGGCCTCGGAGGCCGGGCTCCTCGAGGTCAACGCCCGCGACCTGCGTGCCGCCACCACCGACGTCCACCGAACAGTCGACGACAGCCCCTTCGGCGGCGGTGCCGGCATGGTGCTGATGCCGGACCCGGTGTTCGCGGCTGTGGAGGCGGTGGATCCGCCCCGTCCGCTGATCCTGCTCGACCCGTCCGGACGCCGCTTCGACCAGGGGGTCGCCGAGGAGTTGGCAGGCATGGAGGGTTTCTCGCTGCTCTGCGGACGCTACGAGGGCGTCGACGACCGGATCCGGAGCGGGCTCTGCGACGATGAACTTTCGATCGGGGACCTGGTGCTGGCCGGTGGAGAACTGGCAGCTCTCGTGGTCGTCGAGGCGGTGGCCCGCCTGCTGCCGGGGGTGCTCGGCAACGAGGCCTCCGCCGGTGACGAGTCTTTTTCGTCCGGACTCCTCGAGTATCCCCAGTACACGCGGCCGGCGGACTTCCGGGGGAACGAGGTACCCGCGATCCTGAGGTCCGGCGATCATGGACGGATCGCCCGTTGGCGTCACGCCATGGCGATCCAACGCACCCTCGAACGGCGTCCCGACCTGATCGAACGACGGGGTGGCCTGACCGACGAGGAGCGTGCACTGCTCGAGTCGCACGGCCTCTCGGATCCAGCGGCGGGCTCCACCACGGACGACGCCTGAGCAGGGCACCTGCCGCGCCGGGTGGCACGGTGGCGCCCGTATGCTTGCCGGTCGGCTGAAACGCTGTTCGCAGCGTCGGCCTCCCGCTGACTCACAGATCTGAAGCAGGAACCACTATGCAGCGCACCGATTTCATCGATCAGGCGAACCTCCGCGACGACGTCCCGGATTTCGCCGCCGGCGACACCCTCAAGGTCCACGTGCGGGTCATCGAGGGCAACCGCCAGCGCATCCAGGTCTTCGAGGGCGTCGTCATCCGCCGGCAGGGCAGCGGCATCCGCGAGACCTTCACCGTCCGCAAGCTCAGTTTCAGTGTCGGCGTCGAGCGCACATTCCCCGTCCACTCCCCGGTCCTCGACCACATCGAGGTCGTGACGAGGGGCGATGTCCGCCGGGCGAAGCTCTACTACCTCCGCGACCGGATCGGGAAGCGGGCCAAGGTCAAGGAGAAGCGGGAGTTCTGACCCGCCTCCGGCCCTCCGGGGCCGTTCCGACTGTCACAGGTCGTTCCTAAAGTCGGGTTATGTCCCGGCATGCCCTCTCGAGAAGATCCACCGTCCGGTCCCCGACGCGCCACATCGCCCTCGGCCTGTGGGGCGAGCGCCTTGCTGCCTGCGACTATCGGCGTGACGGCTACCGCGTCGTGGCCCGCAACTGGCGTGGCCGGGCGGGCGAGATCGACGTGATCGTGGTCGGGCACGGTGTCGTTGCCTTCTGCGAGGTCAAGGCGCGCTCTTCCGATCGGTTCGGATCACCCGCCGAAGCCGTCGATCGGCGCCGTCGGGAACGGTTGCGCCGAGCCGCCTCCGAATGGCTGTCGGGGCCGGGGCACGACCATGCGGGGCTCCCGATCCGATTCGATGTTGTCAGCGTGCTGCCCGGTGTGCTCGACCGCATCGAGGGCGCCTTCTGACGCGGTTTCCGCCCATGGCAGCGCTCAGCGACGGCGGTTCCAGCAGCCGCGATGCCAGTGGCGGCGCAGGTCGGGGGCATCGACCGGTACCACGACGACATGTCCGAGGCCGCTGGGGATGTCCCGGTTGCAGCCCGGGCAGAGGTACGGCTTCACGGCCTGGTAGGGCTGGATGAAGCGGACCTCGAGGTCGCCGAGCGATTCGGGGTTCTGCACCGGTCAGCCGACGAGCGCCCAGAGCACGAGGAGCACACCCACGATCAGGGCGGCGGCGACGTAGACGACGTCGGAGGGTCGGCGGCGGTGGGGCCGTTGCGGGTCGAATCCCATGCGTCCAGTATCGCCCGTCCAGCGAATCTTCTGCTCTCCGGCGCCTGTAGTGGATATGGCCGATGCATCGCGCCTACTGTCATGGGACTATTACTCTCAGGGGAGCCCTCGAGCGGGCAGGAGGGCATCCGATGCGACACGGATTCCGACGAGCGTCAGGACGACGCAGGTACGGCCGACAGGGATTGCGGATCACGCTGCTGGCATTGCTCAGCGTGCTGATGATTCCGGTGGCGGCAGCGGCCCAGGAGGCCGATCCCGCTCCCGCTCCCGACGATGTCAACCAGCCGGCGGGCGATCCGGGCCAGCCGCCGCCGTGTCCGGAGGGTCAGACGTGTCCGGAGCCCGGCCAGGGCGACCAGGGTCAGCCGCCGCCGTGTCCGGAGGGTCAGACGTGTCCGGAGCCCGGCCAGGGCGACCAGGGTGGCCAGCCGCCGCCGTGTCCGGATGGTCAGACGGATTGTCCGCCGCCGGAGGGTGGCCCGGGAGGCGACGGTCCCGGTGGGATGTGCCCGGTCGAGGTCGGGGCCGACGGCATGTGTCAGTACGAAGATCCTCTTGGCCGCTACTACGAGGTCGACACGGGCTCGGGGCAGGGTTCGGTGACGTGTCCCGACGGCACCGTCGAATCGGTCAGCGGCATGGACATGCAGGCCCTGATGTCCGCCTGTGGCATGGCGCCACCGGACGACATGGGACCGGGTGGCGGTCCCGGCGATGGTCCCGGCGGCGGTATGCCCCAGGGGTGTCCGCCAGAGGGCACGATCGACGAGGCGACCAACACGTGCACGTTCACCGATCCGGGTGGCAACACGATCACGATCGACCTGGAGACCGGCCAGGGCACCATCACGTACCCCGACGGCAGCGTCCAGGAGATGGAGATGGGCGGTCAGGGCGGTCCCGGTGATGGCTCCGGCGGCGGTATGCCCCAGGGGTGTCCGCCAGAGGGCACGATCGACGAGGCGACCAACACGTGCACGTTCACCGATCCGGGTGGCAACACGATCACGATCGACCTGGAGACCGGCC
>Ga0066376_10001369_pt1 | contig 23662 bp, 21 predicted proteins | sample Knorr_S15_td_Bot_FD_77009 | JGI IMG/M metagenome (GOLD analysis project Ga0066376, IMG submission 77009) | Marine microbial communities from Southern Atlantic Ocean transect - Knorr_S15_td_Bottom_ad_5009_LV_A | ecosystem: Environmental > Aquatic > Marine > Oceanic | place: Southern Atlantic...
GATCTGCCGCACCTTCAGCGACTGCACCACGGCGCCGAGAAAAGGCATGATTTCCGGCTGTTTTCCGCTGGACCCATTTTATAAGGAGATGGACGAAGCCCAGACCCTGAAGAGGATCAAGGCGGGCGAGTTGTGTTGATTGAGTATCGGGTTTTTCGCGTCAGCTGTGGGGCGCCGAGTGCCGTGAGCGTATCAGCTGCTCAATCTGGGTGGCCGCTTTCAGTCCGTGACCCGACAGCACGACGACAACCGTCTTCCCGGCGGGGATCTCCCCGCTGGCGCGCAGTCTCTCGAGCCCGCTCCACACCACCGCTGATGTCGGTTCCACGCAGAACCCGGCGCGTCCGAAGGCGAGCACGCCGGTGGCGATCTCCGTCTCGCTGACGGCCACGGCGGTTCCACCTGATTCACGCAAGGCGAGCAACACCTGACGGTCCCGCACCGGCGCGGGCAGGGCGATCCCCTCTGCCAGGGTCGAGGGCCCTCCCGACATCGGCTCGATGACATCGGCGCCCGCGCGCATGGCGCGGCATACCGCCGATGCGCTCTGGGACTGCACGGCTATCAGTCGGGGGAGATGCGAAATCACGCCTGCATTCAGCAGATCGCCGAAGCCGTCGTAGAGTCCCAGGAGTATGCTCCCCGCACCCACCGGACAGAGCACGTAATCGGGAGCCGTCCACGCCAGCTGCTCGGTGATTTCGTAGGCCATCGTGCGGACGCCCTCCAGGAACATCGGGTGCCAGAGGTGAGAGGCGTAGACCGCCTCCCTCCTCTCCTCCACGTATTCGAGCAGCGCCTCGGTGGCCCGGGGTCTGGGCCCCGGTACCCGCACGAGCTCGGCGCCGTACAACTGGATCTGAGCCAGTTTTTCCGCCGCGGCTGACTCGGGGCAGAAAACCTTCAGGCGGATGCCGGCCCGAGTCGCGTACGCGGCCATGGAGGCGCCGGCATTGCCGGATGAATCCTCCACCGCTTCCTCGACACCCAGAGACCGCAGGTAGCTGATGAGGAAGGCGGATCCCCTGTCCTTATAAGAGCCGGTAGGAAGGGCGAACTCGCATTTCGCCAGCGCCTCGGTCACGCCGACCCGAATCGGCACCAGGGGAGTGATCTGTTCGCCGAGCGATACCGTGTGTTTGGCGGGGAAGGTGGGGATGGCTTCGGCGTAACGCCACAGATCAGGGGAGCGCAAACGGATGGCGTCGATAGGGAACTCCCTGTCCATGGGCGCCAAGGACAGGGCCTCACCGCACGCGGCACAACGGTGACGGCTCTGAGCCTCGGCGCCTGTGCCGGCAGTCTCTGCCACGCCCGCGCCGCAGCCGCCGCATACCAGCTCGCCTGCCGCTGCCATGCTCAGCAGGTAACGGCGCCGCGTGAGGCGGAGGAGACGAGCCGGGCGTATTTGGCCATAACACCCATCTTATAGCGCGGCTCGGGCGCCCGCCACGCTTCCAGTCTCAAGGCGATTTCCGCCTCGCTGAGGGCCACATCCACCCGCCGCGACTCGGTGTCGATGGTGATTTCGTCGCCGTCCTCGACGATGCTGATGGGGCCGCCGCGGGCCGCCTCGGGCGACACGTGGCCGAGCATCAGCCCACGGGTGGCACCGGAGAAGCGGCCGTCGGTGATCAGGGCCACCGATTCTCCCAGCCCGGCGCCGACAATGGCCCCCGTTACCTGGAGCATCTCCCGCATGCCGGGGCCGCCCACCGGTCCCTCGTAGCGGATGACGACTACCTCGCCGCCGGCGATCTCCCCGCTTTCGATCGCGGGCAGCACATCATCCTCGCGCTCGAAAACCCGGGCCGGACCCACATGTCGGGTGCGCTCGTAGCCGGCCAGTTTGACCACGCAGCCTTCGGGCGCCAGGTTGCCGTGCAGAATGACCAGGCCACCGGTCGGTTTGATGGGTTTGGACGCCGGCCGCACGACCTCCTGTCCCGCCGTTTCCACCGCATCGTCCGCCTCCTGGCCGATGCTTTTTCCGGTGACTGTCAGGCAGTCCGCGTGCAGCTGGCCCACCTCCTTGAGGCGACGGGCGACAAGAGCGATACCGCCCGCGTCATGGAGATCGGAAGCGACAAAGAGGCCCCCCGGCTTCAGGCTCACCATCAGCGGGGTGCGACTGCTGATCTCCTGAAAGTCCTCCAGCTCGAGTTCGATGCCGTACTCGTGGGCGATGGCGAGGAAGTGGAGGATGCCGTTGGTCGAACCCCCGGTGGTGCAGATGGAGGCGATGGCATTTTCGATGGACTTTCGAGTGATGATCTGGCTGGGCCGCAGATCGCGCCGCACCAGGTCGACCGCCAGCCTGCCGATCTCTACCGCCTCCTCGTTTTTTCTGGGATCCATCGCCGGAATCGAGCCGCTGCCCATACGGGCGATGCCGAGCAGCTCGATCGCGGTGGCCATGGTGTTGGCGGTGAATTGGCCGCCGCAGGAACCGGCTCCCGGGCAGGCGGCGTTCTCGATGCGCTTGAGCTCGTCGCCGCCAATGCTTCCACTGGCGTGGGCGCCGATCGCTTCATACACATCCTGGATGGTGAGGTCCCGGCCCTGGTACTTGCCCGGCATGATGGAGCCACCGTAGAACACCACCGACGGGATGTCCACCCTGCCAATGGCCAGCACCGCTCCAGGCGTCGTCTTGTCGCACCCCGTCATCGCCACCAGCCCGTCCAGCATGTGCCCCCTAGCCACCAGCTCGATCGAGTCGGCGATGACCTCGCGGCTCACCAGGGAGGTCTTCATCCCCTCCGTCCCCATGGTGATGCCGTCGGAGACGACGATGGTATTGTACTCCAGTGGCGTGCCGCCGGCTTCCCGCACTCCCTGCTTGACGAACTCGGCCAGCTCTCTGAGGTGGTAGTTGCACGGACCGAGCTCCGTCCAGGTGTTGGCGATGCCGATCAGGGGCTTGGCGAGGGCGTCGTCGCCGTAGCCGACGGCTCTGTACATGGCACGAGCACCAGCGCGGGCCGGGCCGTCGACGATGGTCTTGCTGTGTTGTCTCAACTCTGACATCTCAGTATCTGCTCCTGGACAGAGAAAGGGTGCTACGAAAGGGCGAGGCTTCAAGGGTGACGATTCCGTCAAAACGAGGGTTGCGCCCTGGCGCGGTGTCGGCAGGCGAGTCAGCTGTCCTGGGCCGCCGATGCGGCGGCTTGGTCTTCGGCTCGACAGGCGGCGCGGGTTCCGGCAAGGTCGAAGATCGCCTCTTGATTGCCGCGCATGAGTCGGGTGGCGACACCGATGGCCTCTTCCTCCGTCAACAGGTCGTCATCCACTTCGGCCTGCAAAGCGCGTGTGAGCCAACGTCTAGCCTGGATGGCGTAAGCCGCTGCGCTGGTGGGCCATCCGGTATCTCCACCGAAGCCGAGAAGCTTGTTGGCCGGGGCAGCGTGAAGGAAGCGTCGAACAAAGTCGCAGGAGCTGAACGGGTCGATCGACCAGGTCCAACACAGATCGGCATAGGCGTTGCGGTAGTGTTTGACCAAGGATACCAGCTCGTCGCAATAGGGATAGGCGATGTGCATGAGTACGAAGCGGCAGTCGAGATACTTGCTCAGCAGCCCACACAGATTACCGCCCTTGATGCGGTCCACGGGCATGCGATTGTTGCCAGCGTAGTATCCGGTGTGCAGCTTGAAGGGGAGGTCGTGTTCGATGGCCAACTCAACCCCGCGGGCCCAGCACCAGTCTCCGAGGACGTTGCGGGTAGCGGCGCTAATCTCCTCCCCGGCCCGAACCTGGCCCAGCACGGTGGCGGCCTCGTCGTCGCCACGCTCCTGCCACAAGAGGGTGCGGTTGTAGGCGTGCTGCGCCTTCACGGCGATGGCGCAGGCAGCGTACTTGTCGAAGATCGACTCCATCGCTCGGCGCAGGGAGGGGAGGTCGGTGGCGGCCACTCCGGTCTCCGCTTCCAGGGCCTGGAAATCGATGTTGCCGCCGCAGAAGCCCGCCCAGCTGATGTCGTAGAAGAAAAACTCAGGACCGGAGGCGTCCGGCAGGCAGGGCCAACAGAAGTCGTCGGTCTGGCAGTGATCGAGATTGGCCACTTCGTGGAGCAGGTGGTAGCGTCCTCCCGGTTGACGCCAGCGCGCGAGTTTTTCACCGGCAAGGGAGAATTCGTCGGCCGTCCACTGACGCAAGTCGTAGACCTCTTCGCCGAGGATGCGTACGGCTTCGCCATATCCCGTATGGCGAATCGCCTCCCAGGCGTCGCGAATGCCCTCGAAGCGGGCGGCCAGGTCGCCGTCGGACGAGTCCTGAAGACGGGTCATCGCCTCCGGAGTGGCGCCCGCGCTGACGAGGTCGGCGGGGACGTAGTTGGAGAACAGGTCCTGCAGGACGTCGTCGGGGCCATTTTCCACCCATTCCGCCTCCTTCCGCAGGTGCTCGTGGGTGTCGCACAGGGGGGTCTGTTGAATGTGTTGCCGCAGGTCGGTCGACATGGAGACTTTCCTTCGTAGCGAGGCCGGGAATTGCCGCAGTCCAGTCAGAGAGGATAGCCTGGGGCCGGGGACGGTGTCAACCGACTAGGCTCAACGACTTGCCGCCGGGCCGAGCGGCGGCTATCTTGCCGCTCATGCCCGGCTGGCACCCTCTCATCGTCCACTTTCCCATCGCCCTGCTGACCTTCAGTCTGATCGTCGATCTGGCGGCCCTCCTGGCGAAACGACCCGCGTGGCATCCGGTGGCGTACGCCCTGCTCGTGGCGGGCACCGTCGCGGCGACGGCAGCCGTCATCAGCGGCAACGCCGCCGCCGCGCCTTACCGGGAGATCGAGGTCATCGGCGAGCTGGTAGGGCAGCACGAGGATTCCGGCTCCCTCGTCCTCGTTCTCTACCTGATTGTCACCCTGGGGCGACTTCCACTGCAACTGCGTCCCCCCACCTCCAGCTGGCCGCTGAGGTCGTGGCTGATTGTGGCCGCTGCCGGCTGTGTGCTGCTGTGGCGGGCGAGCGCTCTCGGCGGCAGTCTGGTCTTCGAACACGGGGTGGGCGTGGCCCGGGGGGTCGCCCAGAGGAGAGGCCAGGGAATAGCGGACCAAACAGACACCTCCCAGGTGATTATCCCGCCGCCATCTTGGTCTGGTCCGGCCTCGCCATGATCTGGCACGAGCCGTCCTCGCGACCAATGACGACGATGTCGGTAAGCCCGACGAAGAGCCCGTTTTCCACCACCGCTGGAATGCCGTTGATGAGGCGCTCCGTCTCGGCGGCGTCCGCGATTCCGTGTTCGAAGTGGCAGTCGAGGATGTAGTTGCCGTTGTCGGTCTCATAGGGACCGGACCTCGTGCGGCGCAGTTCCGGGCGGGTTCCCAGCGCCCGGAGCCGGTGCCGGGCGAGCGACCAGCCAAAGGGAATAACCTCCACCGGGAGGGGGCTTCTGGTCCCCAGACGGTCGACAATCTTGGTGGGATCGACGATGATGATCTCCCTGCTGCTGGCACCGGCGACGATCTTCTCCCTCAACAGGGCGCCGCCGAGACCTTTGACTAGGTTGAGATCGGCGTCCACCTCATCGGCGCCGTCGATGGTGAGGTCGATCTCCGGGTGCTCCTCCAGGCTGAGGATGTCGATGCCGAGCTCTTTGCCCAGCTTTGCCGAGGCCAGCGAAGTGGGCACAGCCACGATCCCCAGACCGTCACCTACCCGACGGCCGAGGGCGCGGACGGCGAATTCGGCGGTAGATCCCGTACCCAGCCCTACCACCATGCCCTCCTCGACGTATTCCACCGCCTTGCTGGCCGCCACTTCTTTCATTCTGTCTGACATAGTCTCAATCACAGTCGCATGAGATAGTGAATCTGCCGGCCCACCTCGCGGAAGCCGGTACTGGGGTAGAATCGCGCTCCGATCGGGTTCTGTTCCAGAGTCTCGATTTTCGCGCACTCCATGCCGCACTCGCGCATATAACCGAGACTGGCATCCATGAGATCGCGGCCGATGCCCTTCCCCTGGTGGGCTGGGTCGACGGCCATGTTCGGAATCCAGCCAATGCGGCTTTCGTCGTCGACGCGGGTGGTGATGTAGCCCACCACCTCTCCCTCGATTTCATAGACAAACACCCCGCGGGCGTTGTCGCCGTCCACGTCAGCGTCGATGTGGCGCCGTTTGCGCCAGCGCCAGTCCCGGTCTCCCACGAGACCGAATTCCCGTTCGATGTTGCGGTCGATGGAGACCTCGGAAAAACAGATTACGGTGATCTCCTTGAGGCGCTCCAGGTCGCTCGGGCTATAGCGGCGGATCGGGTCGGTGCTCATGCGTTGGCTCCGACAGGTTCGATGGAGATAGTGCCTGGCGCCGCGTCTGGCGGGCGGCCAGCTAGCATCTCAGCGGCCCGCTCCCGGGCCGCGGTCATCTTTGGGGCTCGCACCGATCGGTAGCCGCGCACCTTTTCGGGCAACTCCAGGATCTCGACCCAGGTGGCGTATGGCAGATCGCCTCGGGCTCCGTCGAAGCGGGTCGCCAGCGCCGTATACCAGTCGCGGAACGCCACCTCGTCCCGATGCCACCAGGTGGCGAAGAGGCGGCGCAGGATCTTGCAGCGCGAGAACAGGCGGAGTTGCCAATCGCGCGTGCGGATGTCGGGGCGGAAATCGCGCCCCAGAATACGCAAGTGAGGCCGCGTGAAGTGCCGGTAGGAGATGCGATCACCGCGGGCGGGATCGACGTTGTAGCGCCGGCAATCGCGGGCATATTTGTCATTGCTGGTCAGCAAGTGAGCCACGTATACCTCGTCTTTTATGGCCATGACCTTGGCCAGGTAACGAATTACCGCCTTGGTGGCGGCGAACCCCTCAGAGGCCGAGTCTCTGGCGAACAGTCCCGCTACAATGGTCGCGTAGCGCTCGCAGTAAGCGAGATCTTCGTACTCAATCAGGTCGTACATGCGCCGTGCCAGATGGGCGAGAGAGTCGTCGTCCAGCTCGTCCATGGCCGCCAGCAGCTCCTGCGCGCGGGCGCGGTAGGAGCTGGCAACGCCGTGGCCGTGGCTGCGCTCAAGACGTGCGGTCCGGTCAGCCAGGAGCTCTTCGGGCGCAGTCATCTCGGGCTGTTCCGAGTTGAAATAATTTGGGTCCAGGGCGAGGCGTCGACCCATGGCGAAGGCGCACATATTGGTTTCCAGTTCGCGCCGAACGGCCACGCCGATAGCCCACTCGAGGTTCGCCAGATCGAGGGGCAGGAGACCGCGCTGGAAGGCCACTCCCAGCATCATGATGTTGGCGTAGAGCTTGTTGCCCAGGAAGTGCTCGGCTAGACGGAAGAGGTCGAGGCTGAAAAACCTCTCGTCGTCGGTGTACTCCCGGAGCAGGTCGGTCATGGCTTCAGGCGAAAAGTCGCCTTCGCCGACGAGCGTGCCGACGGTTGCGGTCTTGGCGGTGTTGACCACCGCTGCGGTGCATACCGGGCTGGCCACCTGCTGCCGGTCGGCTGGGTCGACGCCGCGGGCGGCCTCCAGAACATCCAGGCCCAGGATCAGGTTGGCGCTGCGGCAGGGAATGATGGAGGATATGACCTCACCCCTGGGAGCATAACTGAGGTGGGAATACACCGAACCGTTGCGAATCGCCAGCCCTTTCTTGTTGGTCAATTGCACCTGATATCCTTGACGCACACCGGCTTGCGCGAGCACGGAAGCGATGACGTTGATCCCCATCCCACCCACGCCAGCGATGTAGGCGTACCAGACACTCGCCAGAGAAGGGCGCTCCGGGTCCGGCAGGTGGCCGGCATTGATGGGGGGCAAATCCACCGACGCCGGCGTTCGCCGGTGGATGATGACCTCCTCGAAGGAGGGACAGGTCTTGTCGCCTCCCGCCACCTCCACTTTGGTGCAGGCGCCGTCGGCGACGCAGGAGGAGAGGTCCACCGCGACCTTCGGGCCGTAGGCCGTCTCCTTCACGGTGAGGCCACTGCAGCCGGTTCCCCGGGTGCACTCGAGGCAATACTCGCAGACGTCCTCGCTGATATTGATGTGGCGCTCTTCGGGCAGGAAGCCGTGTTGCTCGATGAGAGCGGCCCGACGGCTGCGATCGCGGCGCTGGAAGGTGATACCGCATTCCTTGTCGGCGATGATGATCTTCACCCCTGGGCGCAGGAAGGCATCCTGGATCAGCTTCTGGTATTGGCGTCGCTGACTCGGGTCCATGCGGGTGATGAGGGTGGAACTGTCGCCGGCCATTCCCCGAACGATACGCTCGATGTCCTGTGAGGTGGTGGGGTTCCCGAGGAGGTCGAGCCCCACCCCGGGTGTGGGTTGATGCCCGGTCATGGCCGTGGTCTTGTTGTCGAGGATGATGTAGGTGATGTCCTGGTGGTTCTTGATGGAGTCCGAGATCGCGGTCATGCCGCTGTGGAAGAAAGTGGAATCCCCCATGAAGACGACCTGCTTGTTGTCTATAAAGGGATCGATGCCAGCGCCGGTGCCGCCGCCCAGACCCATGCCCGACAGGTTGTGCATGAGCCGGGAAAAGGGCGGGTACTTGAGCATCGAGTAGCACCCGATGTCGCCGTGGAAGACCAGGTCCTCCGTCGTTTTCCCCCGCCGGGCCATGAACTCGGGGTCGGCGAAATCGCGGGCGGTCCGGTCGACTACGCTGGCCGAGTCGCGATGGGGGCACCCCGGGCAAAAGGAGGGGGTCCGAGCCGGTACCGCCGTCGTCGGCACCGTCTGGGCTGAGTGGCTACCGACGTCGGTGCGATCGAGCTCCGCCTCGATCAGCCGCCAGTCGTGGGAATCCAGGGAAGTCGAGCCGCTGCCGTTGCCATTGGCAGGTACCGCGTCGGTGACACCGACGGCGGCCCCCGCGGCGTGGACAGAGTCGGCACGGAGGGATTTCAGCAGTCTGCCCAGGTGTTGAAGGGCGAGCGTCGGACTGAGTCCCATGGTCTCGGGAAAGCCGACGACTCCATTGGGGAAGTGCTTGCCCCACAGTCGAGTATGGCGGCACCGACCCTCCTGGCGCAGGTGCGTGAGCGCGGCCGCGACCTGCGGCTCGATAAAGGCCCTCTTCTCCTCGACGACACAAAGATTGCCGGTCTGCTCGGCGATGCTGGCCAGGAGTTCGAGATCCAGCGGGTAGGAAATTCCCAGCTTGAGGATGGGAAACCGCCCGGTCAGGCCCAGGATGTGAAGGGCGTGCTCCAGGTAGACGTAGGCCAGCCCCGAAGTGATGAAGGCGAGATCCGTTCGGCCGTCGCCAGCACAGGGGGAGAGGATGGTGTTGATGCCGCGCTCTCTGGCGGCAGCCACCAGACGGGGGTGTCGCTCCTCCACCACCTGACGCTCCTTTACGGTGGTGACGGGGGGAATGATGACGCGCTCGTCCGAAGAGATCGCACTGGTGTCGATTCGCACCCGGCGCGTGGCGTTCAGGCGGTCCGGAAAGCGGTTGGGAGACACCGTGACACTGCCGCCGCCATCGGCTTGATTGGAGGTGACCAGGTAGGTGATGAACAGGCGGCTGCCGCTGGAGAGCTCAAAGCCCACGTCCACCCAGTCCTTGATCTCCTGAAAGGTGGCGGGTTCCATGACGGGCATGTACAGGTGCTGGGACAGGAAGCGAGAGTCGGCCGGTACTTGCGTGCCCTCGGACCAGGTGTCATCGCCCACGACCACCAGAGCTCCAGCATGGGCGGTCGCGCCCGCCATGTTGCCCAGGGCCAGCGCGTCGGCAGCCACGTGAAGCCCGACGCTCTTCATGACCGCCATGGCGCGGATTTTCTCCATCTGGGCGCCGTTCAGCCGAGCGGCTGCCAAGGCCTCGTTGTTGGCGATCTGGGCCACAATGCCGTGCTCGGTGAGCAGCGCGCCGATGCTGTTCAGCGTATCGAACACCTCGGCCAGCGGCGACCCGGGGTACCCGGTAATCAGGCTGACCCCGCTCTCAAGCGCGCCCTTGACGATGAGCTCGTTGCCAGTGAAAATCCCGATGCCATCTTCGAGCAGAAAACGAGGATCCATACATCCAGAGGGGGGAGGGGGACGGATGCCATAAACTCTAGGCAGTGCGCGAATCGCAACCATTACCGAGATTACCTGGGAGATTATAGAGGCCGCTGGGGCCCCTGTCAAGCGTCTGAGACCGCTGCCCTCAATTGGGTTGAACCTATTCCGCCTCAGAGAGTTACGCAGATCGAACCGCAAGCGGGTAGGGCCGGTTTTTTAGGGTGCGGGAACTGTCCCGGATTTGACCGTGAAAGGCAACTGGCTTGAGTGAAATGAAAACAGTGGCCGTCTGCGCTAACCCCTTTCTGCCCGAGACCGCGCCCTGGCTCTATCACCAGATCCGAGGCCTGAGCCGCTTCAGGCCCGTGGTGCTGACCCAGGAGACCCTCAATGCGGCTCAGTTCCCGGTGCCCGTGCTGTATTCGGCCGAAGCGCTGTCGTCACCGATGAAGTGGCTGAATCGGCTCGCACGCGGTGTGCTGCGCGAGTTTCCCCTGTATGCGGGTATCATGGGCCGGGAGGGGGCCGATCTGATTCACGCCCACTTCGGCCATCACGCCTGCCGCTGCCTGCGGGCAAGGCGCGCTTCCGGTCTGCCCATGATCACCAGCTTCTACGGGGCCGACGCCACCCAGTTTGCGCGCCTTCCCCGCTGGCAGAAGCGCTACCGGAGATTGTTTCGGGAGGGGGAGTTGTTTCTCGCCGAGGGGAGCGCGATGGCGGCGCAGTTGGAGCGTATAGGATGTCCGGTCGAGAAGCTCCGTATCCACCATCTTGGGGTGGCGGTGAATGAGATTCCCTTTCTTGAGAGAGAGCCGACGGATCGAGTTCGCGTGCTCATATGTGCCAGTTTCAGAGAGAAGAAGGGGATACCTCTCGGTCTGCGGGCCCTGGGAAGGGCGCTGGCGGGTCTGGACCTCGATTGCCGGGTGACCCTGATCGGAGACGGACCTGACCGGGATTTGGTCATGGCGGCCGTTGCCGACGCGGGTCTCGAAGGACGGGTTGACTGGCGCGGCATGCTCTCTTATTCACAGGTACTGGCCGAGATGGCCCAGTGTCAGCTATTGCTGCAGCCCAGTATTACTGCCTCCGATGGCGACAGCGAAGGGGGAGCGCCGGTGATCCTCCTGGACGCCCAGGCGGCGGGTCTTCCGGTGGTGGCCACGTCACATGCCGATATCCCCGAATACGTGCTCGACGGAGAGAGCGGGCTGCTGACAGCAGAGCGCGACGAGGAGGCTCTGGCAGAATCACTTAGATCCCTGCTGACCGAGCAGGACAGATGGGGAGAAATGGGGCGACGCGGACGACGGCACGTGACGGAGCACTACGATGCGGCGCGCCAGTGCCGGTCGCTGGAGGAGATCTACGACGAAATCAGTTGAGCGTGCCCTCCAGCAGGAAGAGGGCGGTCGTCGACCAGAGGGCGGTCGTCAATCAAAGGACGGTTGTCGACCAAAGGACGGTTGTCGACCAAAGGACGGTCGGCGGCAGCTTCGGTCCAGGCTCGGCGCTGCGACTCTCCCTGGGCGACCAGGTATTGGTACAGCTCCAGGGCTTCGGCGTCGCCGCGCCACTCACCGTCCTCGTGGGCGGTAGTCCGGTAGTGGACGGCGGCGGGATCCAACCAATTCAGAGCAGGGGAGAGGTCGACCTGACCCAGATCCAGATAGCTGGCGACGCGCTGCAATTCAGGGGCGGCCCGATCGGCATCCATCAGCCATTCCTGAGTGCTCACGTAGCAGCCGGTCGTATCTGAGACCGCCACGAGCACGCGGGTGTAGGCCTTCCACATGTCCATGGCCAGCGCGCCAGGACCAGGGCTGCCGATTCGTCGTCGAGCAGGCGGACCTCTTGAGCGGCGAGCCCAGGGGACATCACCGTCAGTTCATTGGCCAGATCGTCCAGCATGCTGTCGCGGTTTTTCCTGAGCGCGGCCATCTGGAGGCGAAGGTCCTTCCGCAACAGGGCAATCTGCTGGGTTGCCAGGGAGGAAGCAGCCGCTACGGTACTGTCCAAGGACGCGCTCGAGGCTGTAAGGTTGGCCTTTCTCTCTAGCGGCTCCAGGGATCGGGGGCGCTTGGCGTCAGGACTTGCGGTCCTCCCCGTGATCTGAGGACCTCGCGGGGTGCGCGCGGACCGTTGACCGGCCCCAGGGCTGGATCCCGGCGTTATTCTCGCCGGCTGTGACCGCGTCTGTCGGCCGTCTATTGAAGGGGGACGCCACCCGGGTCTGCGGCCCAACTCGCGGTCACGCGGAGGGGGCCCCTCGGCCAGGTAACTCAGCGTCAGGAAAATGGCGCAGAACGAGATGCACATGCCGAAAATGACGATGCCGACAGTCTTTGGATTCATCGCCCAGAACTCAATCGCCCAGAACCTATCGCCCAGGGCGGGGAATCGCAGGCCGCGCGAAGCTCTCATCAAGGCCCCTTCTCGAGGTAGGCAGATCGTTCTCAACAGGCCGTCCAGCAGGAAAAGGATGGGGCCAGTCCGGGCGACGGCGCTGGACATGACGCGCCAGGAACAGGGTGACGTCGAGATGTCTAACTGACTGTCACGCAATTGCATATAGGTCTCTTACACGGAGAGTGCTAGCTCGTATCCCCAAGTTGGCCATGGTGAAGCGTCATGAACTCAGCAAACCCTGATCCAGCGGCGGAATCAGTCTTGGGGCGCGGTCTCCTCGACCGATCGACAGCAACGGAAACCGATGAGGTCGAGGCTGTACTCGGGGGAAAGATTACGGCCGTAGCGCCCATCGGCCCGCGCGAAATTGAGGCTGTTGAACCAGGATCCTCCACGGACGACATGCCACCCTTCGGTCTCGTTGTACCAGCCGTCGGTAAACTCCCAGACGTTCCCTATCATGTCGACGACGCCGTAATCGCTGGCGCATTGGGGATGTGAGCCGCTGGTAGTCGTCCCCAATCGTCGCCAGGCACCATCCTCGCCGCGAAAGGGGGTATTGCACCGCCCGGGCTCGAAATCCGGTCCGTATCCGTAAAGGTAGTTCTGTGAACCTCTGGCTGCCTTCTCCCATTCCGGATCTGTACAAAGCCGCTTCCCCCTTTCGCGGCAAAGGGACCGGGCCTCGGCCCAGGTGACCGCCACCCGGGGAAGAGCGCCCAGGCGGTTGGGGAATTCGTAGCGATCGATGTAGAAGTCGTCAACGCGAACAGATCCCGCGTCTTGGGCGGCGAGCGCCGCTGTTTGTTCCGAGTGCCCTCCACCGATCCAGCTGGCCCCAATGACTGCCAGTGTCAGGAGATGGAGGCCGGGCCCGATTCGTCCCAGGCTCATGGTCAATCCTCTTAGATGGGAGGAGCTGCGCGGAAATCTACCCTCCAGTGGCGGTTCCTGAGGAGCTGCGCAGAGAAAATGTACTCCTTCAGTTAAGGCGGTCCCCGCCGATTTCGCAAGCTTCTTCTGACTTCGCGATCGAGTCACGGAACTTCTTTCCAGGGCGCCTGGCGTGAAACGCCGATGGTCACTGCCCCCTCTGCTTAGGAATCAGTCAGTTGCCCTGTGGGTTCGGTCTCAGCATTGCGTGGCATAGGGCTTGCTTTCCCTTCCACCGTATCCCCCCGGATTTGCCGCGAGGCCGACGACAGGCAAAGGAACAGGCGCGGAGCCAAGAGGCGAGGGGGGACCGGAACGTCATGAGAGGCGCGGTAGGCGAGGCTTCGGCATGCTTATCGCAGGGGAGAGGTAGAGGAAATGATCGAAGGCATATTTATCTCCGCATCGGGCATGTTGCCCAAAACGACCCGGCACGAGGCCATCGCCAACAATCTGGCCAATTCCGAGGTACCGGGCTTCAAGCGCGACAGCCTGTTTTTTCGCGAGATGAACGAGGCTCGGAAGCGCAACTCGGGCGACTACCCGGACTGGCGGATCAATCGTCTGGAGGGTGTCTGGACCGACTTTGCGCAGGCCAAGCTTCGCCGCACGGGCGGCCATCTTGATGTGGGTATCAAAGGCAAGGGTTTCTTCGCCGTCCAGACCCCCAACGGGGTCGAGTATACCCGTAACGGCAGCTTCGTCCGCGGCGGCCAGGGGTTCCTGGTCAACATGCTGGGCCACCCGGTGCTGGACGAGGGCGGGGCACAGATCTTTGTGCCCAACTCCTTCAGATCACCCATCATCGATGCTTCCGGCGTCGTCAAAGGCCGCGATGACCTGCTCGGCGTCGACACCATCCTGGGGAAGCTGCAGATCTCGGACTTTCCCGAGCTTTACGACCGCAACCTGAAGGCCCAGACCCCCTTCCAGCCGGTGCTCCGGAAGTCTTCGAACGGCTATTTCATCCCCCAGCCCGGAACCACCCGGGTGCCGGCGACGGATTTCCAGGTCGCGCAGGGATTCCTGGAGGAGGCCAACGTCGAGCCGGTGCTGGAGATGGTGAAAATGATCGATGTGTTCCGCTCGTACGAGGCGGATCAGAAGGCGATTCAGATCCAGGACAGCACCCTTGATCGAGCCGTAAACGACATCGGCGTGGTGCGCTAAGGGCGCATCGCCGCGTGAATGGACTTTATCAACGAGCTGTTGGGCGGGCGAGCGCAATGCCGACGGCAAGTACCATGGCTTTGGACACAGCCTACACAGAGGGAGTTAGCTGATGAGCAGGGCCCTGTACACGGCGGCGACCGGGATGATCGCCCAGCAGATGAACGTCGACAACATCGCCAACAACCTGGCGAATGTGAACACAACCGGGTATAAGAAGTCGAAGATCGAGTTCCAGGACCTGCTCTATCAGCAGCTGCGTCTGGCCGGGGCTACGCAGGCAGAGGGCGCCCAGGTGCCGGTGGAGCTGCAGATCGGCTACGGCACGCGTCCGGTGGCGACGCAGCGGATCTTCACCCAGGGAACGGTCATATCCACCAACAACCCGCTGGACGTCTCCATCGACGGCGACGGATTTCTGCAGATATCTCTTCCCGATGGGACGGTCGGATACACCAGGGATGGGGCACTGAAGAAGTCGGCGGACGGCACCATCGTCACCTCAGACGGGTACAGTCTCGAACCCTCCATCACCGTTCCCCAGGACGCTACTGACCTAAATATATCGCTCAACGGCGAGGTCTCGGTCAGAGTCCCGGGGGACACAGCCTTCCAGCAGGCAGGACAGATAGAGCTCGCCCGTTTCGTCAATCCGGCGGGCCTGAGGAGCATAGGTCGCAACCTGTTCCTGGAGACCGAGGCGTCCGGGACCCCGCTCAACGGATCTCCCGATTCGGAGGGATTCGGACAGCTCTCGCAGCGCTTTCTCGCGGTCGTGGCGGAGGAGCAGGTCCATCAGGCAGTGGAGGACTTTGTCATCGACCAGCTGGAGGGGAAGCTGAAGGATGGGGAAAGGGTCGTCGTTCACGCGCGCTGGCAAGGCGAGGTGTTGCTGGACAAACCAGGCGACGTCGTCCTCAAGATAAGGTTGATTTCCTCCCAGACTCTTCGGGGGCCCAGCATGGTGCGGGTAGAATTGCTCGTAGATGGGGCGACGCGAAAGGTGTTAACGGTAACCGCGGATGTGCGCTTTTTCACGACGGTCATGGTGACGACCAGGGCGGTGCGGCGCGGCACCGTGTTTTACGACGACGACTCGGTGGAGCTGGTCGAGCGCGACGTGACCACCGCCAGACACGGCTTCTTCACGGGAATGACTCAACTTGAGGGCCTGCGCGCCCGCCGGCCCATCGGCTATGGCGCCGTTATCAGCCGACGCCATGTGGAGGAGATCCCGGTGATCGAGCGGGGTGACGATGTGGAGATGACTCTGACGACGTCGCACATGCAGATATCGACCGTTGGGGTGGCGCTCCAGGACGGCGCCGTCGGCAGTCGCATCCGCGTCAAGAATGTGGATTCGGGCAAGATCGTCTACGGCGAAGTACTGGATGCCGGCACGGTTCGCCTAGGTTCGGGCAGGGCTAACCTAGGTCCCGGCACGGCTAAACTGGGCGGCGGTGAAGGATGATGTGGATGCGGATCTCAACGGCGGTGGTCGTTCTGGCTTTAGGCCAGGCCGCACCCTCTTGCGCTCAGAGCTCCTCCACGGCCAAGACCAGCGCCGCGGGTCGCTGCTGGGGCTGGCGGAAGGCCCGGCAGGCCAGGTGACGATAGCCGGCCAGGTCGTCGATTTCGACCTGGCCGCCGATTCCCTCACCGACCTCCTCACCGCCATCAACAGCGCCGGCATACCCGATGTTACCGCCACCATTACCAGCTCGAGCAACGAAGATGGGAGCAGCCAGTTCCGGCTGCGCATCGATGGTACGACTGACTTTGTCGATGCCGGCAATGTGCTGGAGAGCCTCGGTATCGTCGTTGGGTCGAACAGCGCCTTCGAAAGCGTCGCCCGGGTGCTCACCGGCAATGTCGCCAACCAGCAGGAGGGCGTCATTCTGATTCCGGAGGGCAGCGGCGCGCGCAGCAGCACCTTCGGCAGCGACGCCGACCCCCTGGGTGCCATCCTCGGCTCATCGACCTCGGGGACGATCACTGTAGGCGGTGCTCAGGTGGTGGTCGATCTCGCCGTTGATTCCATCAGCGATCTTCGCGACAAGATCAACGCCGTTGCTCCGGCCGGTGTCTCAGCCAGTGTCGACGTTGTCGGGGCCTCCGACTTCGAGCTGGTGATCAGCGGCACTACTGATTTTGACGATCCCGACGGCATACTCGAGGAGCTGGGAATTATCGGCGCGTCATCGGCGCTGATCACGGCGACCCGCTTCGGCGAGATCGCCGGCGCCGGCGTGAAGGCGGGTGATACTGTTTCGGTCTTTGGCGCCAATCACGACGGCGATCAGGTGGCCGGGACCTTTACCGTAAGCAGCGCCAACCTGACCGTGGATACGCTCTTGACCAGTGTGGAACAGCTGTTCGGCGGCTCCGTCACCGCCTCCATCGACGCCGAGGGTCGAGTGGTCCTCACCGACGACCAGGCCGGCAGCAGCTCCCTCACACTGAATCTGACCGCCAACAACGAGGGCGGCGGGTCGCTCTCATTCGGTGCTGTGACGGCGACCACGGAGGGGACCGACGCCCGCTCAGCCGAGCTGCAGGCGGGCCAGGACGCCTTCCTACGCATCAATGGCATCGCCCTGACCCGGTTCCTCAAACACCGTGACGGATGCCGTGCAGGGGATTACCCTCGAGCTTCTGGCGGCCGAGGAAGGCGCGCTGGTGGAAATCGCCATCGATAAGGACGACACCACCGAGCTGAAGCAGAACATCCAGGCCTTCGTCGCCGACTTCAATTCTGCCTCGGATCTGATCAACGAGCAGTTTGTCGTCAACGACGCAACCGGGTCCACCGGGCCGCTGGCCGGCGATTCGACCATTCGCAACCTGCAGGCACGGCTCCGCAACCTGATCTCCAGCCGGATCGAGGGGTTGGACGAGGGCTTCAATTCCCTTGTCCTGATAGGCATAAGCTTTACCCGCGACGCCCGTCTCAGCATCGACGATGAGAGGCTCAACGAGGCGCTGAGCGAAAACCTGGATAAGGTTCGCGCCCTCTTCGTGGCACAGGGGAACACTGTGGGCGCTGGAGTCGAGTTCATCGCCAGCACCAAGAACACCACGCCCGGCCAGCACGCCGTGAACGTCACCGCAGCGCCGGAGAAGGCATTGCTCCTCGGCTCGATGGATCTCAACGTTGGGCTGGACGAGGATCAAACCCTGACTATCACCGGGAAGAGCGGCGACATTGCCAGTCGGATAAGTCTGTTGGCCGGCGACCGCATCGACGACATCGTCACTAAGATCAACGCTTCCCTGGCCAGTGAAGTGGCCGAAACTCGCCGAGCTACCCGTGGCAACACCATTGGCACCGCCACTGATTCGACCACTTCGGTCAACACGGATACGACATTCGACCAGATTTTCGGGGGGAGCGTGGAGGACGGGGACACTATTCGCATACAGGGAACCACCCACAGCGGGGTCACCGTGACTCGGACCTTCCAGATCGATGATGCGTCGACCAAGACGATCGGGGATCTGTTGACCGATATACGCAGCGCTTTCAACGGGGGCATCAGCGCCAGCCTGGATGCGGAGGGAAAGATCGTCATCTCCGACAATCAGGTGGGCACCAGCAGGCTTACGGTGACGCTGGTGGAGGAGAATGAGGGTGGCGGCAGCCTTGACTTCGGCAGCATCGAGGTGGAGGAGGAGGGCCGTCTGTCGGTGCAGATTACCGCTGCCAATCAAGACGGCAAGCTGTCACTGGAGCATGAGTCATTCGGTTCCCGGCACGGCTTCACCGTAACTCAGAGTCTGGACCAGTTGGGGCTGGCTGCAGAGGAAGTCACCGGTGCGGACGTCGAGGGTACCATAAAAGGGGAAGCGGCTACCGGTCTTGGCCGCGTCTTGACCGGCGCTCTGGACAACGTGACCACGGAAGGGCTGGCTCTGAGGATCATCACGACACCCGAAGAGCTGGCGGCTGGCGGCAACGACCTGGGGACCGTGGAGATTATCTTCGGGGTAGGCAGGTTGATGAACGACGAGCTTGGGTTTATCACCGATAGCTTCGACGGCAACCTCAAGAACCGGCAGAATGCTATCGACGACACCTTAGACAATCTGGACGACCAGATAGAGGCGATGGAGCGCCGCGTAGCAAAGGTGCGGGAGGGCTTGGTGCGCAAGTTCGCCGCTCTCGAAGGGGCTATGGCGGCGCTGAATGCTCAGGGAAGCTTCCTGTCGACCCAGCTGGCGAGTTTCAACCGCTAAAGGGAACGCATGAGTGACGATCTCGTAGAAAGTGCAGGCACTCTCGTCCGTGCACGAGATACTGTGCAAGGTCGATATTACGCGTGCAAGATGGAGTGTACGAGATCGCTTAGAAGGACTTTTACGATAACATGAGTGAGGGCACAGTGTAATGAATCGCGGCATGAATCGTCAATACGGTCAGGTTCAGATAAAGACCGCAAACAAAGGCCAACTCGTCGTCATGCTGTACCGTGGGGCGATCAAGCATATGAGAAAATCCCTGGTGCAGCTTGAGGCAAGGGACCTGGAGGGGAAAGGGAAAAGCCTGGTCCGCGCCCAGGACATCGTCCTGGAGTTGCTCTACGCGCTGGACCAGAAGCTCATCGAGGAGGGCAACGAGCTGGCTCAGAATCTGCAGAGGTTGTATCTGTACGCCTATCGCAGGCTAGTTCACGCCAACATTCACCTGGACCCCGATCCGATTGAAGAGGTGATCGTCCTGCTGGCCAACCTTCTGGAAGCCTGGGAGAAGGTGGCGGTCGGCAACCAGAGCCCGGATAGCGATGGTCGGCCGGCGCCCGGTCTGGCGTTGACGGGCTGATGCGGAGCGACTCACAGTCGATCCCTCCCGTCATGCAGGCCGCTACCGACCACCATCTCGAGCTTCTCGACCTGCAGCGCCGCGACTACGCCACCATGTATCGCATCAGTGTGAAACAACGGGCGCATATTGCCGAGGAGGACGTGGACGGACTGCAGTCCAGCGGTCGCCAGATCCTTGAGATCATAGAGTGCATTCGATTGCGGCAGAATAAGATCCGCCCACTTTCTTCGCCGCTTAGCACAGTCGCTGATCCAGAGGTGACCAAGAGAAATCAGGCTATCGGCGACTTGATCCGCAAACTGGAGATGGTCCGAAAGGAAAACGAAGACTCCGTCCGTCGGCTCCTATGCGGCACTCGATCCGAGCTGAGGAAGTTTCAGCAGGGCCGTCAGGCGGTCAAAGGGTACCGGTCCCCGAAGGTGGTAGAGGCGCGTTTCTACGACGGTAAGCGGTGATTGGATGCCCTCTTGCGATGGCCGGCGGATGCCCATCCTAACAAATACTGATTGTCCAAACGGGGCCACCTTGATATCTTTGTAAGATTCGCTATAGTATCCGCCCGACGTGCCGATAATCAGTGATAGAGGCAAAGTGACGGCCCCGGGATAGATGGACTACCAAACCTATCCAAGGCAACACAGAGCACGCAGCGCGCGTCATCGGCGGGTCAGAAAGCACCAGGTCGAGCCGATGATGTAGTCGAGCTCTCCCAGAGTGCGAAAGAGGTGGCCGATCTTGCGGCCGCAGCCAAGAAGGAGCAAGTCAATCCCCGCCTCGAGGAGGTGCGGGAAAGGGTGGAGTCCGGGTTTTATGACTCCGAAGCGGCTCGGCAGCGTATCGCCGGTTCGCTCCTGCGCTCTGGAAATGTGCGGGAGGTGGTCGATGAGGTCAGGCTTGCCAAGGTGGCGAGGGAGTTGTCCGCGGACGACACTCGCCCCAGTCGCATCGTCGAGGCACGGCAGCGAGTGGGAAGCGGCTTCTACGATACCCCTCAAGTCCGGGGTGAGACCGCTGAGAGGATTCTCGACGAAATGGCCTAGCGAGAGTGGGTGAGTGAGTGATTTGCCAAGGGTCCGGCAATTTTCCAAGCGGCAATCCAAGGGCCCGGCAATTGGCCAAACATCAGCAGTCAATCAGGGGTGGCACCGATTCGGTGTCACCCCTGATTTGTTGGGGGGCGGTTCTGCCCGTCGGTCGGCGAACCAGGGAGAGATGAGTTGAAATCGAGACTGACGCTCGGGATAGACGGCGGCGGCACTCAGACCCGAGCGGTTCTGGTCGATGGCTCCGGTGCCATCATCGGGCGAGCGCGCGGCGGCAGTGGGAATTTCCAGGATATCGGCCTGCACGGGGTTGAGAGACTCGTGGATCGGCTGATGACCAGTCTTGGCGTCAAGAGACCTAGGGCGAGCGGCCCGCCACTGCATTCCGCCTGTCTCGCCCTTGCCGGCGCCGGCCGAGTCGATGAGCAGGATGCGATAGTTAATAGACTGCTCGACAATCAGTTAGCAACTTGTATGACAGTGGTCAGTGATGCTCGAGCAGCCCTGGAGGGTGCTCACGCCGGCGCCGAGGGCCTCGTCGTCATTGCCGGAACCGGGTCGATGGTCCTGGGAAAGAATGGGGCCGGGAAGGAGGTGCGCGCCGGCGGTTGGGGGCCGTCTCTTGGCGACGAGGGGAGTGGCTACTCGCTGGTTCTTCTGGCCATTCGGTCGGTGCTTCGCCACCTCGATGGCTGGGGGCCGCCCACTGCCCTGGAAGTCGACCTCAGGGCAGCGCTGGAGCTGGAGGATTGGGATCAGGTCGTGGCCGGTGTATACGGCGGCGGGCTGGACCGGAAACGCATCGCCGCGGTCGCTCCGTGCGTATTCGCGTGCGCGCGGCAGGGGGATGAGGAGGCGCTCGGCATTGTGCGGCAGGGGGCGCGAGCGCTTGGTCGGCAGGCGGGAGCGGTCGCTTTCCGCCTGGGCATGACCGACGCCGTCGACGTGGCTGGCGTGGGTGGGCTGTTCAGGCAGGCCGACATGTTCTGGGATGCTCTGGAAGAGGGTGTGCTGACAACCGTGCGCCTGGTCCGCCGTCGCGCGCCCATGCTGTCACCGGTCATGGGGGCATTGATTCTTGCCCGGCGAGAGGCCCGGAGAGAGTGGTCGAAGGACTGGATCGACAGTCTAATAGAGGCCGACTCGGAGGAGGCCTGACAGCTTGACAAACAGGAGGGCGAGCTTACCTTCTCTCCTCCGGGCAGAGTCTTATTCCCCGCGTGTTTCTCAGGCTAACTAACTCTCCTTTTTCCGACCGACCCGAGAGCCGGGGACCGATCTCCGCTCGATTGGCGAGTGCGCAGAATATCCGATCGAGTGTCAGGTGGTCGAGTGTCAGGTGGTCGAGTGTCAGGCGATATCGAGTATTGGGATCCCATCACGTGGCAACTGAAGTCCTATCGAGCCGAGAGCAGGCGGTTCTGGAAGCCACGGTGCGGGCGTACGTCGCCGTGGGCACACCTGTAGGTTCGGCCACGTTGCTCAAGCGAGAGGGATTCAACTTGAGTCCCGCCACGATCCGAAAACACCTCGCTGTGTTGGAGGAGAAGGGATACCTCCGCCAACCCCACACCTCTGCTGGTCGCATCCCCACCGACGAGGGCTACCGGGCTTACGTCAAAGAGATTGGCGAGTGCGGCGGAGTGACTCCAAGCGAGGCGGTGGCGCTGCGGCTGCAGGTCGAAGAGGCGTTTCGAGACGGTCGCGCCGATGAGATACACGGCCAGCTGGCCGAGGTGATCGGCGACGTTTCCAGCCTGCTGGGCCTGGTCTTGGCCCCCTCCTTCGAACAGGGGGTCTTTGAGGGCCTCGAGCTCGTGGGGCTGACAGGGCGTCGTCTCCTGTTGGTGGCCACCATCCGCCGTGGCCCGGTCAAGAGCCTCGTCATCGAGGTCGAGTCCACCGTTTCTCGTCGGGACATGGCGAGCATAGCGGGCCTGCTCAACGAGCGGTTAGCGGGACTCACGATGGACGAGATTCGCTCCACCGTCCGCAAGCGCTTGCAGTCGGCCTCGGTCAAGAATCCGCAACTCCTGCGGGTCGTAGTGGATGAAATAGAAGCGCTGGCCACCGCCACCGGCGACCATCTGCACGTGGCCGGGACGCGAAACATATTTGTTCAGCCAGAGTTCCGCGATTCGCTGGAGATCGCCGGCCTCATGGATCTGGTTGAGCGCAAGGACGACCTCGCCCTTCTCCTGTCCGATCGTCAGGGCGTTGTCGTCACCATCGGTACGGAGAACGAGCCGCACGAGATGCACCTGTGCAGCATGGTGACGGCCAGTTACGCGGTGGCGGGAGGAGTGGGTGTACTCGGCGTGATCGGCCCCACGAGGATGCCGTATGAGCGGCTGGTTGCCCTGCTGAATTACGCTGCAACCCGCGCCCCCGAGCTGGTGAGTTAGCCTACCGGCGGCCTCTTTCGGGCGACCTGTCGGCGGCGTTGTCCACAGGTGTTTTTTTTTGAATGGACGGTAGAGTCCGCCAGCACTCGGGCCTACCGCACTGCTTAGCCCTTTGACGATTACAGGAGGCGAGAGAGGTCAGTTGGATCAGCCCACGAGCGAGGTAGAAGAAGGCGCTGTCTCTCCCATGGAGAGCAAAGAAGACGGGGCCGCGGCTATTGGCGAAGCCGGCGGCGAGGAACCTATGGAGCGCAAAGAGGACGGGGCTACTGGCGAAGCCGGAGGCGAAGAAGCGGCAGAGCGCGACTCCGGTGAACCCATCGATCCCCAATCCGAGCTGGATAAAGCTCGAGCTGAGGCGGCCGGGAACTACGACCGCTACCTCAGGTCGGCGGCGGAGCTGGAAAATTACCGCAAGCGCACCCTGAAGATGCGCTCAGAGACTCGTGAGGAGACCGTGAGGGACCTGCTGGTCCAGGTCGCCCCCCTGCTGGACAACATGCGCCGCGCCCTCTCTCAAGAGACCGAGGACGCCGCTGCCGTGAAGCAGGGAGTGGAACTTATCGTCAATCAGTTCCAGGGAATTCTCAAGGGATACGGTCTCGAGGAGATCGAGGCGAGGGGCAAGCCTTTCGATCCAAACCTTCACGAGGCCATGATGGAGGTGGTTGATGACGAGCACCCCCCCGGCACGGTGCTGGAGGAGATGGAAAAGGGGTACACCCTACGCGACAAGGTCGTGCTACCTGCGAGGGTGGTGGTGAGCAAGGCCGGCGAACCACAACCTCAGGATGGGGAGAGTGAGTGAGAGATGGCAAAGGTAATCGGTATAGATCTGGGCACGACGAATTCGTGTGTGGCGGTGATGGAGGGGGGCGAGCCGGTGGTGATCGCCAATGCGGAGGGGGGTCGCA
>Ga0066376_10001371_pt1 | contig 23655 bp, 23 predicted proteins | sample Knorr_S15_td_Bot_FD_77009 | JGI IMG/M metagenome (GOLD analysis project Ga0066376, IMG submission 77009) | Marine microbial communities from Southern Atlantic Ocean transect - Knorr_S15_td_Bottom_ad_5009_LV_A | ecosystem: Environmental > Aquatic > Marine > Oceanic | place: Southern Atlantic...
ACAATCGCCAACGTTTGCATTCAGGCGTTGGATACAAAACACCCGTTCAGGCCTACGCCGAGATGAAGGCTATGGCAGCGTAAAGAAAGATCGTACTGGTCCTCTATAGGCGGGAAAGGTCACCCTGTTTCTTGAAGTCGCCGAGGACAATCCGGCGGGCCGGGCGCTGTATGCCGCGGCCGGTTTCACGGCGGTCGGACGGCGGACGGATCATTACCGGCGCAAGGGCGCGGAGCCGGTCGCGGCGCTGGTTTTACGAAGAGAGATCAGGCCTTCCGAAGACGCATGATATGGACTCCGCCGTCGCCCGGCTCGGGGGCCAGGGAAAGCAGCACATGGCCGTGTTCCTCCACGGAGCGCGGCACGTTTTCGAGGGGCTCGCCGGCCGGCAGGCGGATTTCGGCGACCTCGCCGATCGACATGCGCTCGATGAGCAACTTTGTTTTAACAAACGTCATCGGACAGACATCGGCCGTGATATCGAGAAAGTAATCGATATGATCTGGTTTTTCCGACATGATTTAGCGCTCACGTTACCTGATTTATTAGAACTTGTTGTTGACCTTTACGACGACATTGTTAGTTATATGGAGGATATACTATTGAAGAGGAAATAATTTTATGTCGGAACAGCCCGATTCAATCGACCTACCCGATTCAATCGACCTACATGCCATGACGACAACAATAGTTGCCGCCCATGTGGCCAACAATGTGGTCCCTGTCGGCGATCTATCCAAGCTCATTCAACAGGTTTTTGAGGCTCTGGCCAAGGTCTCGTCGGGCAGCGCGGCGCCTGAGAAACCGCAACCCGCGGTTTCGATCAAGAGATCGGTCACGCCGGATTACATCGTCTGCCTCGAGGACGGCAAGAAACTCAAGATGCTCAAGCGCCATCTCAAGACGAGCTATGGCCTTACCCCCGACGAATATCGCGAACGTTGGGGCCTGCCCGCGGATTATCCTATGGTGGCGCCGAACTATGCCGCCCAACGGAGCGCCCTGGCTAAAAAAATTGGCCTCGGCACCAAGCCGCGCAAGCGCGGGCGTAAGCGTAAAGCCTGATCTCTACTCATCAGGGGACGGCGTTGACGACGGCGCCAGAAGAAGGTCGGTATATCCAGCGTGAAGGCTTCTAAAATAGAACAGGCCTGTATCGATAAGGGCCTGAAGATGACGGGACAGCGGCGGCTGATCGCCCGAGTTTTGTCGGATGCCCATGATCATCCCGATGTCGAGGAAGTGTATCGCCGCGCGGTGATGCTCGAACCTCGCATCAGCCTTGCCACGGTCTATCGGACTGTGCGTCTGCTGGAGGAAGCCAACATCCTCGAGCGTCACGAATTTCGCGACGGCCGCGCCCGCTATGAAGCGGCGGGCGGCGAGCATCACGATCATCTGATCGACATCGACTCCGGCGAAGTGGTTGAATTCCATAATGAAGAGATCGAGAAAATTCAGACAGAGATCGCCGAAGAACTCGGCTATCGTCTGGTCGACCATCGCCTGGCGCTCTATGGGGTGCGCTTGAAGAGCGGTAAGCGGCGCAACGACTAGCCATCCCGCCGCCAGCCGGCCTGTCGCGGCGGATTCACGGCCGCTTGACTCAGCGTAGGGCGGTGCTACCATTGGAATCTGTCGAAGTTTCGAGGGTTTGCGACTAAGTGACCACCCATTTTGAGCGTCGCTTCAGGTAGACGCGCCACCTTGAAGAAGAAACTCTTCATCAAATCCTACGGTTGTCAGATGAACGTCTACGACTCCGCTCGTATGGCGGAGGTATTGGCGCCCCTGGGATATCGCGCCGTGTCGTCGCCCGAGGAGGCCGACATGGTGATCCTCAACACCTGCCATATACGCGAGAAGGCCGCCGAGAAGGTCTATTCCGAGCTCGGCCGCCTGGCCGTCATGAAGGCGGCCCACGCCGCCGAGGGCCGGCCCATGCTGATCGCCGTCGCCGGCTGCGTCGCCCAGGCCGAGGGCGAGGAGATGCTGCGCCGGGCCAAGGTCGTCGATGTGGTCGTCGGGCCGCAATCCTATCACCGGCTGCCCGAGCTGGTGGCCCGGGCAGCGCGCGGCGGCGGCGCGGTGCTGGATACGGAATTTCCCGCCGAGTCCAAATTCGACCATCTGCCCGAGGCCCGTGGCGGCCAGGAGGTGTCGGCGTTTCTCTCGGTGCAGGAAGGCTGCGACAGGTTCTGCAGCTTCTGCGTCGTTCCCTATACCCGGGGGGCGGAATATTCGCGCCCCCTGGCGGCGCTGCTCGACGAGGCCCGGCAATTGATCGAGGCGGGCGCCCGCGAGATCACCCTGCTCGGCCAGAACGTCAATGCCTACCACGGCTGCGCGGGCGGCCTGGGCGGCCTGATCCGCTGGCTCGCGGAACTCGACGGCCTCGATCGCATCCGCTACACGACCTCCCATCCGCGTGACATGGACGAAGACCTGATCCGCGCCCATGGCGAGGTGGCCGCGTTGATGCCCAGCCTCCATCTGCCCGTGCAATCGGGTTCGGACCGGGTGCTGGCGGCGATGAACCGCCGCCATACCGCCGACCATTACCGCGGCGTGGTGGCGCGCCTGCGCGAGACCCGCCCCGACCTGGCGCTGAGCGGTGATTTCATCGTCGGCTTTCCCGGCGAGACCGACGATGATTTCGCGGCCACCCTGGCCCTGGTTGGTGAGATCGGCTACGCCCAGGCCTATTCCTTCAAATACAGCCCGCGGCCCGGCACCCCGGCGGCGACCCTGCCCGATCAAGTGCCCGAGGCGGTCAAGGCGGCGCGGCTGGAGGCCCTGCAATCGCTTCTTCGCGCCCAGCAGGCGGCCTTCAACCGGCGTTTCGTCGGCCGCGTCTTGCCGGTGCTGTTCGAGCGCGCCGGCCGCCATCCCGGACAGCTGGTCGGGCGCAGCCCCTATATGCAGTCCGTTCACGCCACGGCGCCCGGCGCCGCCATCGGCGAGATCGTGGATTTGCGAATCATCGAGGCCGGGACCAACAGCCTGGCCGCCGCGCCGGCCGATGGTCTTGCCCGGCCGACCGTGTCGAGTTCCGTCGCATGACCCCGCCGAGCCGCATCAGCGGCGCCGAGCGCACCGTCGAGCCGCTGTATATGACCTTCGACGACAACGCCATGCTGCCCGCCCTGTTCGGCCGTCACGACGAGCATCTCGCCCGTATTGAGCAGGCCTTGGGCGTGACCCTGGTGTCGCGCGGCAATCAGCTCGCGATTTCCGGCCCGCCCTGGTCGATGCAAGCCGCCAAGCTGGTGTTGAGCAGCCTGCTGCGCCGTCTCGAGACGGGTCTCGAGGTCGACGCCGCCGAGGTCACCGCCGCCGTACGCATGGTCAACCGGGGCGAAGGCGCCGACGGCGCGGCGGGTGAGAAAGACGGCGAAGACCTGTTCATCGCCACCCAGAAGATGCGCGTCGGCCCGCGTTCGCCCATGCAGGCGGAATATCTGCGGGCCTTGCGCGATTACGATCTGGTCTTCGCCCTGGGTCCGGCGGGCACCGGCAAGACCTATCTCGCGGTGGCCCAGGCGGTCGCCATGCTGATCGAGGGCCGGGTCGAGCGCATCGTGCTGTCGCGCCCCGCCGTGGAGGCCGGCGAAAACCTCGGCTTCCTGCCCGGCGACCTGCGCGAGAAGATCGACCCCTATCTCAGGCCGCTCTATGACGCCCTGCACGACATGATGCCCGGCGAAAAGATGCGCCGTTATCTCGAGGCCGGCGACATCGAGGTCGCGCCGCTGGCCTTCATGCGCGGGCGCACCCTGTCGAATGCCTATGTCATCCTCGACGAGGCGCAGAACACCTCGGTGGTGCAGATGAAAATGTGCCTGACCCGCCTGGGTGAGAATTCGCGCATGGCGGTGACCGGCGATCTGTCGCAGATCGACCTGCCGAAAGGCGTCACCTCGGGGCTCGACGACGCGGTGCGGCGTCTGGCCGGCGTCGAGGGTGTCACCATGGTGACCTTCAGCGATGTCGATGTGGTGCGCCACGGCCTGGTGACGCGCATCATCCGCGCCTACGATAAAACCACCGGTGCGGGCCCGTGAACGCATTTTCCCCCGACGCCGCCCCCCTGATCGTCGTCGATGCGCCCTGCCCGGCTTGGCGCGGCTCGCTTGCCGATTGCGACGCCCTGTGCCGGGACGCCGCCCTTGCCGCCCTCGCGGCGGCCCCGGTGAAGGCCGTGGTCGATGGTTCCGGGGCGGTCATCGAGATCGGTATCCGGCTCACCGACGACGCCGAGGCGCGGGGTCTCAACCAACGCTATCGGGGCATCGATGCGCCGACCAACGTATTGTCCTTTCCGATCACCGATTGCGCGCCGGGAGTGGCCCCGCCGGCGCCGCCCCGCGGCCTGCCGCTGGCCCTCGGCGATGTGGTGCTGGCCTTCCAGACCATCCGGGACGAGGCCGAGGACCAGGGCAAGACCCTGGCCGACCATACCGGCCATCTGGTGGTCCATGGGGTGCTGCATCTGGTCGGCTACGACCATGGGCGCGATGCCCAGGCGATGGCCATGGAACTTATCGAGACGGCTGTCCTGGCCGGGCTGGGGATTGCCGATCCCTATGGTGCGGCGAAATGAACGACCGCCCCCCAGCGCCGCCGGAAGAAGAAAGTGTTAGCACGCTTCTCGGGCTTTTGCGCGGCTGGCTCAGGCAGTTCGGCGCCCGGCGCAACGGCGGCGATACCTTGCGCGAGTCCCTCGAAGTGCTGATCCAGAACCACGGCGACGAGGATGTGCCGATCGATCCGGAAGAACGGATCATGTTCGCCAACCTGCTCAAATTCGGCGATTTGCGCATCGACGACGTCATGGTGCCCAGGGCGGATATCATCGCCATCGACGAATCGGCGCCGATTTCCCAGGTCATTGCCATCATGGGCGACGCCGGCCATTCCCGGCTGCCGGTGTTCCGCAATTCTCTCGACGACGTCTCCGGCATGGTCCATGTCCGTGATCTGCTGAAGTTCTGGGGCCAGGACCATCCGGGCCTGCTCGGCGAAGTCGTCCGCCCGCTGCTCTTCGTCCCGCCGTCCATGCCGGTGCGTGATCTGCTGTTGCAGATGCGCGCCACCCACATCCATATGGCCATGGTGATCGATGAATACGGCGGTACCGACGGGCTGGCCACCATCGAGGATCTGGTCGAGGAGATCGTCGGCGAAATTCAGGACGAGCACGATACCGACGAATCCCCGGCCCTGATCGACAAGCCCGGCGGGGTGGTCGAGGCCGACGCCCGGGTGACCGTCGAGGACCTCGAGAAGCGGGTCGGTTTCGATCTGCTGCCCGAGGATGACGACGAGGATATCGAAACCCTGGGGGGTTTGGTGTTTTCCCTGGCCGGCCGGGTGCCGGCGCGCGGCGAACTCATCGTCCATCCCTGCGGCCTGCAATTCGAAATCATCGACGCCGACCCGCGCCGCATCAAGCGGCTGCGCATCCAGCAGGTCATGCCCGCCGGATCGACACACTCGACCGAATGAGCCGCCTTAAAGAGAGGGTCACGGCGCTCACCGGATGGCGGCGCTGGTTGATCGCCATGGCCTTCGGGATCGTCGCGACGGGCGCCCTGCCGCCGCTTCATCTGTTGCCGCTGCTGATCGTCGCCTTCAGCGGGCTGATCTGGCTGATCGACGGCAGCGCCACCCGGCGCGCCGCCTTCGCCGCCGGCTGGTGGTTCGGCCTCGGCCATTTCGTCAGCGGGCTCTACTGGATCGGCATCGCCCTGATGACCGATCCGGAGCGCTACGCCTGGCTGGTGGCGCCCGCGGTTCTCGCTATCTCGGCGGGGCTGGCGCTGTTTCCGGCGCTGGTCGCCCTGGCCGCCAGGCTGTGCCCGCCGGGGATCTCGCGGGCGCTCGGACTGGCCCTCGCCTGGGTCGTCGCCGAATGGCTGCGCGGCTGGCTGTTCACCGGATTCCCCTGGAACCTGATGGGTACGGTCTGGGCCTCGTCCGAGCCGATGATGCAATTCGCCGCCTATGGCGGCGTGTTCGGCCTCGGCCTGATCACCGTGGCCGCCGCGGCGGCGCCGTCGACCCTGGCCGGGGGCGGCCGCGGCCCGACGCTGATCGCCGGGCTTGTGCTGCTCGCCCTGTGGGGCGGTGGCATGGCGCGGCTGGCCGCCTACCCCGCCGGCGATGTCGTCGAGGAGGTGCGCCTGCGCTTGGTCCAGGCCAACGTCGCCCAGCATCACAAATGGCGGCCCGAGAAGCGCGAGGCGCTGTTCCGCCGCCACCTCGCGCTGACCAGGAGCGCGGGTTTCGAGACCATTACCCATGTCATCTGGCCGGAGACCGCGATCCCCTATTTCATCGCCGATGACCCGGCCCGCCGCCGCATGATCGCCGCCGCCACGCCGCGCGGCGGCGCCCTGATCAGCGGCGCCCTGCGCGGTCTGCGCAAGACCGAGACGACGCTGCAAAAGCTGTGGAACAGCCTGTTCGCCTTCGACGACGAGGGGCGCGTCGTCGCCACCTACGACAAGACCCATCTGGTGCCGTTCGGTGAATACATGCCGTTCCGCAATATCCTCTCGCTGGCCAAGCTGACCTACGGGACCACGGATTTCTCGGCCGGGCCGGGGCCGCGCAGCCTGACGGTCGCCGGTCTGCCGTCGTTCAGCGCGCTGATCTGCTATGAAGCGATCTTTCCCGCCGCCGTTGTCGAGCCCGGTAAGCGGCCGGGATTCCTCCTCAACATCACCAACGACGCCTGGTTCGGCATCAGCAGCGGGCCTTACCAGCATTTTGCCGGCGCCCGGATGCGCGCCGTCGAACAGGGCCTGCCCCTGGTGCGCAGCGCAAACACCGGAATCTCGGCGGTGGTCGACGCCCTGGGACGGGTCACCGCGCGCCTCGGCCTGGGTGAGGAGGGCGTGCTCGACGCCGATCTTCCGCGCGCCCTCGGGGAGCCGACCTTCTACGCCAGATGGGGCGATATATGGCTCCTGCCCCTGGCCATGGTCGGCGCCTTTCTGTTGCGCCGGGGGCGACGGGCCGGCGGCGCCGCATAAGCGCTTGACCTGAGGGGGCCTGTAGACACAATGTCGCGTCCCGTCACGCCGTCAAGTATCACCCGGAGGCCGTCCGTGGAGCAAAGCGAATATCTGTTCACCAGCGAATCCGTTTCCGAAGGCCATCCCGACAAGATTTGTGACCGGATCTCCGACGCCATCGTCGATCTCTATCTCGCCGCCGAACCCCTGGCGCGGGTCGCCGTGGAGACTCTGGTGACCACCAACCGCATCGTGCTGGCCGGCGAGGTCCGCGGGCCCGACTCGATCGGCGCCGATGCGTTGGAACATACGGCGCGCGAAAGCGTTCGCGCCATCGGCTATGAACAGGACGGTTTCCATTGGCAGAAGGCCGAGGTCCAGGTCTATGTTCACAGCCAGTCGTCGGATATCGCCCAGGGGGTCGACGCGGCCGGCAACAAGGACGAAGGCGCCGGCGACCAGGGCATCATGTTCGGCTATGCCTGCCGCGAGACCGAAGACCTGATGCCCGCGCCGATCCACCTGTGCCATAAGATCCTGCGCCGCCTCGCCGACGCCCGCCACGGTGATCCCGACAGCGGCTTCGGCCCCGACGCCAAGAGCCAGATCACCCTTAAATATGTCAACGGCAAGCCGGTCGGGGCGACCTCGGTGGTGGTCTCGACTCAGCATGGCGACTCCTTGAGCCAGGACGACGTGCGCGAATTGGTCCGCCCCCATGTGCTGGCGGCGCTGCCCGAGGGCTGGATGTGCGACGAGGACAGCTTCTTCGTCAATCCGACCGGCCGCTTCGTCATCGGTGGACCCGACGGCGACACCGGTCTCACCGGGCGCAAGATCATCGTCGATACCTATGGCGGCGCGGCGCCCCACGGCGGCGGCGCCTTCTCGGGCAAGGACCCTTCCAAGGTCGACCGTTCGGCGGCCTACGCGGCGCGCTACCTGGCCAAGAACGTGGTCGCCGCCGACCTTGCCGAGCGCTGCGTCATCCAGCTCGCCTACGCGATCGGCGTATCCCAGCCCTTGTCGCTCTATGTCGACACCTACGACGGCGGGCGGGTCGATGAGGCGCGGCTTTCCAGGACCCTGCGCGAGCTGATCGATCTGTCGCCGCGCGGCATCCGTGAGCATCTTGAGCTCAACCGGCCGATCTACGCCCGGACGGCGGCCTATGGCCATTTCGGCCGGGCTCCCGAGGCCGACGGCGGCTTCTCCTGGGAACGCCTCGACCTGGTCGATGACCTGAAGGCGGCGCTCTGCTGATACGGGACCGTAAGCTCTACGGGCGGCGTCACGGCAAGCGGCTGAGCCGGCGCCGCCAGGCGCTGATCGATACGCTGCTGCCGCGTCTGCTGATCACCCCCGAGCCGGGACTCGATCCGGCGGCCCTGTTCGATCACCAACCCAACACGGTGTGGCTCGAGGTTGGTTTCGGCGGCGGCGAACATCTCGCCGCCCAGGCGCGGCTGCACGGCGAGGTCGGGCTGATCGGCTGCGAGCCCTTCGTCAACGGCCTGGCAGGCCTGTGCGCCCTGATCGACGACGGCGGCCTCGCCAACATCCGCATCCATGACGACGACGCCCGCCTGCTCATGGACTGTCTGGCGGAGGCCTCCATCGGGCGGATGTTCCTGCTGTTTCCCGATCCCTGGCCGAAGACGCGCCATCATAAGCGGCGCTTCGTCAACCCAGCGACCCTGGACGCCTGCGCCCGCATCCTGGCCGACGGGGCGGAGCTGCGCATCGCCACCGACGATATGCTCTATTGCCGCTGGATGCTCGAGCATCTGGCGCGCCACCACGCCTTCGCCTGGACGGCGCGGCGGCCGGCCGACTGGCGCGAGCGACCCGACGACTGGCCGACGACCCGCTATGAGGCCAAGGCCCGCGAACAAGGCCGTCCGCCGGTGTTTCTGATCTATCGGCGGGTTGCGCGCACCTGACACAGCCGTGAATGAAAGGACAGAGCCATGAATGAACCATCGAGCCAATTCGTCGACGGCATTCCCGAGAACTATGACCGCGGCCTCGGCCCGCACATCTTTCACGACTATGCCGAGGATTTGGCCGGCCGGGCGGCCGAGGCCAATCCCGCCGCCGTGCTTGAACTCGCCGCCGGCACCGGAATTCTCACGCGCAAGCTGAGAGATACCCTGGCCCCGGCCGCGCGCCTGGTGGCGACCGATCTGAACCCGCCCATGCTCGATGTGGCGAAGCGTAAATTCGCCCCGGGCGAGACGGTCGAGTTCATGCCGGCCGACGCCATGGCGCTGCCCTTCGGGGATGACGCGTTCGATGTCGTGGTTTGTCAGTTCGGTGTGATGTTCTTCCCGGACAAGCAGGCGGCATTCAGAGAAGCGGTACGGGTGTTGCGCCCTGGTGGCCGTTATCTGTTCAACGTCTGGGGCGGCATGTCGGAAAATCCCTTCTCCGAGGTCGCCCAAAAAGTCTGCGTGGAATTTTTCCCCGACGATCCTCCGGGCTTCTATAAGGTGCCGTTCGGCTATTCGGAGCAAAGCGTCGTGATGGCTGATATGGCGGCCGGGGGCCTGCAAGACGTCACTTGCGAAACCCTGACGTTCGACAAGCAGGTTGCCGATTGGCCGCTATTCGCCCATGGGCTGGTGTTCGGCAGTCCCCTGAGCGACAAAATCCTTGAGCGCGGCGGAGTCGAACCCGAAGAAGTCGTGCGGGCCATCCTCGCGGCCCTTCGTGAGCGCTTCGGGCGGGAACCGGCCTCGATGCCACTCCTGGCAGCGCTGTACGGCGGAAGCGCTGCTTGATGTAGGCCGCCCCTGGCGTCGTGTAAAAAAAGGCTTGCGGGGCGGGGCGGGATGACTATGATCCGGTCTCGTGGTTTCGAGAACTTGGCGACCGGACCGGGTTCTCCTCGATAAGTGGGCTTCTGGCCCCTTTTTTTTGTTCTAACGCCGAGCTGGATGGAGATGGCCGAGAAGGATTTTGGGATCGAGCGTCTGGTGACGCCGGCCCTCGAGGCGATGGGGTTCACGGTGGTGCGGGTCAAATTGACCGGCCGGCCGGTGCGGACCCTGCAGATCATGGTCGAGCTGCTCGATGGATCGCGGGTGTCGGTCGATGAGTGCGGCGCGATCAGCCGCGCCGTATCGGCCCTGCTCGATGTCGAGGATCCGCTCACGGGAGCGTATAGTCTGGAGATCAGCTCGCCGGGTATCGATCGGCCGCTGGTCAGGCTGGTCGATTTCGAGCGCTTCGCCGGACATGTCGCCAAGATCGAAACGCGCCGGCCGCTCGAGGGGCGCAAACGCTTTCGCGGCCGCCTGCTCGGGATTGCCGGCGGCGACGTGCGGATCGACGTTGAGGATGGGGTGGCGGCCATACCCCTGGTGGAAATCGCCGCCGCCAAGCTGGTGTTGACGGATGAGTTGATCGCCGAGGCCATGAAAGCGGGACGCGGCTGAAGCCGCGGCAAGGCCCCGGTGGTCTGTATGGATAGTCAAGTGTGAATGGATAGCGCTATGGAAACCGTTGCGAATTTTGCCCAAGTCGAGATGTTGCAGGTGGCCGACGCCGTGGCGGCGGAGAAGGGAATCGATCGCGAGACCGTGCTCGACGCCATGGAGCAGGCGATCCAGCATGCCGGCAAACGCAAATACGGCCAGGACCACGACATCCGCGCGGATATCGACCGCACCAGCGGCGAAATCAAGCTGATGCGCTATATCGAGGTCGCCGATCCGGTGGAAAACGGCACCACCCAGATCTCCATCGCGGAGGCCCGGGACCGCAATCCCGACGCCCAGGTCGGCGATTTTCTGATCGACGCCCTGCCGCCCATCGACTTCGGCCGCATCGCCGCCCAGACCGCCAAGCAGGTCATCGTCCAGAAGGTCCGCGATGCCGAGCGCGAGCGCCAGTACAAGGAATACAAGGACCGCATCAGCGAGGTCATCAACGGCCTGGTGAAGCGCGTCGAATACGGCAACGTCATGGTCGATCTGGGCCGTGCCGAGGCGCTGCTGCGGCGCGACGAATTGCTGCCCCGGGAATCGTTCCGCCGCGGCGACCGGGTGCGCGGTTATATCTACGACGTGCGGCCCGAATTGCGCGGCCCGCAGATCTTTCTCTCCCGCACCCACCCCCAGTTCATGTCCAAGCTGTTCGCCATGGAAGTGCCCGAAATCTACGACGGCATCATCGAGATCAAGGCGGTGGCCCGCGACGCCGGCAGCCGCGCCAAGATCGCGGTGCTGTCCAACGACGCCAGCGTCGATCCGGTCGGCGCCTGCGTCGGCATGCGCGGCAGCCGCGTCCAAGCCGTGGTCGGCGAACTCCAGGGCGAGAAGATCGACATCATTCAATGGTCGCCCGATCCCGCCACCTTCGTGGTCAACGCCCTGGCCCCGGCCGAGGTCACCAAGGTGGTGCTCGACGAGGAAACCAAGCGCATCGAGGTGGTGGTGCCGGACGAGCAACTCAGCCTGGCCATCGGCCGGCGTGGGCAGAATGTGCGCCTCGCCTCCCAGCTCACCAGCTGGGATATCGACATCCTCACCGAAGACGAGGAATCCGAGCGCCGCACCGAAGAATTCACCACCCGCACGGCGACCTTCATCGAGGCCCTCGACGTGGAGGAAATCATCGCCCAGCTGATGGTCGCCGAGGGCTTCGCCTCGGTCGAGGAAGTCGCCTTCGTGCCGCTCACGGAACTCGCCGGCATCGAGGGTTTCGACGAGGATATCGCCGGCACCCTGCAGGAACGCGCGGCCGGCTTTCTCGCCGAGCGCGACCGGCTGTTTAAGGATAAACTAAAGGAACTCAAGGTCACCGACGACCTTGCCGAGTTCCCCGGAATTTCCACGCCGATGCTCGTCGTGCTCGCCGAACAAGGGATCAAGACACTCGACGACCTGGCCGATCTGGCGGGTGACGAATTACTCGAATATCTGCCCGATGCCGGCATGAGCGAGGAAGAAGCCAACGACATCATCATGGCCGCCCGCGCCCATTGGTTCGAGGACGAGGAAGGCGATTCGGACGAGACCGGCGATGCGGCCGACGCGGCGGACGGCGATGCAGCCGACGCGGTCGACGGCGAAGCGCCGCCGGCGGAACCGGAGCAATAGCATCGGGGGGGCAACGCCCATGGCCGCGACCCGGGCTCGGAAAGGCGCCACCGGGCATGCCGCTTCGGCGACGGGAAGTCGCGGTGGCAAGCCGGCCGCCCCCGAGCGACGCTGTCTGGTCACCCGCCGCCGGGCGACCAAGGACAGCCTGATCCGCTTCGTGGTCGGACCCGACAACAGGGTGCTGCCCGATATCGCCGCCAAGCTCCCCGGCCGGGGAATCTGGTTGAGCGCGGAGAGGGATGTGGTAAATACGGCATGCGCGCGCAACCTGTTCGCCAAGGGGTTTCGCGCGGCGGTCACGGTCGACGCGGGGTTGGCCCGCAGTGTCGAGGATTTGGTGGCCAAGCGGTGCCTGGAGCTGCTCGGCCTGGCGCGGCGCGCGGGCGATGTGACGCTCGGGTTCGACCGGGTTTGCCAGGCGCTGGCGAGCGGCGCGTCGGGAGCCGGGCTGATCGCCGTGGAGGCCGCCGCGCCGAGCCGTCGCCGGCTTCTGCGGGCGGCGGCCGAGACGCCGGTGTTGTCGGCGTTTACGTCGGTTGAGTTGGCCCGGGCGCTGGGCCGCGAGCATGTGGTCTATGTCGCCGTGGCGAAGGGCCGCAACGCCGCGCGGCTGGTGGTTGAAGCGGGACGATTGGCGGGATTTCGCCAAGCGACGATAAGCATATGCCCCGGGAGTGACCGGGAGGGAATGGTTTAGGCACGATGAGCGACACCGAGAAGACAGACGATAAGAAGCCCCTGGGTCTCAAGACGCCGGGACGCCTGGAGCTGCGCAAGACGGTCGAGAGCGGCGAAGTGCGTCAAAGCTTCTCCCATGGACGCTCGAAGACGGTCACTGTCGAGGTCAAGCGCAAGCGCATGTTCAAGCCCGGCGATGCCGGCGCCATGACCGAGGTCAGGACCGCGCCCTCCGGCCGCGCCGCCGCCGGCCTCGACGCGGCGCCCGCGAAACCTCTCGTCGCGGCCCAGCGCCCGACGGTTTCCCAAGCCAAGAAGAGCCGCCAGCCGATCGTTCTGAAGACCCTGACGGCGGCGGAAAAATCGGCCCGCGCCCAGGCCCTCGAATCGGCCCGCGTCAGGGACCGGGAAGCCCGTGAGAAAGCCGCCGAGGAAGCCGTCGTCCAGGCCGAGCAGGAGAAGAAAGACGCCGTCGAGAGGGAAGCCGCCGACGTGCGCGCCTCCGAGGAGGAGGAGCGCAAGCGGTTCGAGGAAGAATCCCGCCTCAAGGCCGAAGAAGACGCCGCCCGCCGCCTGACGCCGGAAGAAGAACAACCCTCGCAGCCGCTCGACGCGCCGGCCCAGGGCAAGGGCGGAAGATCGCACGGTCATGGCGAAGCCGAGGCCGGCGATGCGAAACAGGGGCGCCACGGCAAGGGCGAGGTCCGTCGCTCGGCCCTAGCGCCGCGGCGCAATCAACCTCGCCGGCGGTCGGGCAAGATGACCATCAGCCAGGCCCTGACCCAGGAGGAACGTACGCGCAGCATGGCGTCGGTGCGCCGCGCCCGCGAGCGCGTCAAGCAGACCCAGCGCAGGGGACCCATCGAGACCGTCAAGATCGTCCATGAAGTGGTGGTGCCCGATTCCATCACCGTACAGGAGCTCGCCAACCGCATGGCGGTGCGCGCCGTGGACGTCATCAAGTCCCTCATGAAGATGGGTGTCATGGCGACCTCCAATGAGGTCATCGACGTGGAGACCGCCGAGCTGCTGATCGAGGAATTCGGCCACACCATGAAGCGGGTCAGCGCCGCCGATGTGGAGATCGGCCTCAAGGGCGAAGCCGACGACGACAGCGAGCTTCAACCGCGTCCCCCGGTGGTCACCGTGATGGGCCATGTGGATCACGGCAAGACATCGCTGCTCGACGCCCTGCGCAGCACCAACGTGGTGTCCGGCGAGGCCGGCGGCATCACTCAGCATATCGGCGCCTATCAGGTTACCCTGAGCACCGGGGCGCGCATCTGCTTCCTCGACACACCCGGCCACGCCGCCTTCACCGCCATGCGTTCGCGCGGCGCTAAGGCAACGGATATCGTGGTTTTGGTGGTCGCCGCCAACGACAGCGTCATGCCGCAGACAGTCGAGGCGATCAACCACGCCAAGGCCGCCGAGGTGCCGATCATCATCGCCATAAACAAGATCGACCTGCCCGATGCGGACCCCGACCGGGTGCGCAACGATCTCTTGCAGCACGATCTGGTGGTCGAATCCCTGGGCGGCGAAATCCTCTGCGTCGAGCTCTCGGCGACGGCGGGAACCAACCTCGATAAGCTCGAAGAGGCCATCCTGCTGCAATCCGAACTGCTCGATTTGAAGGCCAACCCCAACCGCGCGGCGGAAGGCGTGGTGGTCGAAGCCACCCTGGAGCCGGGGCGCGGCGCGGTGGCCACCCTGCTGGTCCAGCGCGGTACGCTCAAGTGCGGCGATGTCGTGGTCGCCGGCGGCGAATGGGGCCGCGTACGCGCCATGTTCAACGATCGTGGCGAGGCGGTGGAAGAATGCGGCCCGGGTTCGCCGATGGTCGTCCTCGGCCTCGGCGGCGTGCCCGACGCGGGCGACGAGATGGTCGTCGTCGAAAACGAGCGCCGGGCCCGCGAGGTTACCGATTATCGTCAGGACCAGATCCGCGACATCCGCGTCGCCGTCTCAACCCGCAGCACGTTGGAACAGATGTTCGCCGACATCGCCGACGGCAAGACGGAAACCCTGCCCATCGTCGTCAAGGGCGATGTGCATGGCTCGGTCGAGGCGATCACCGGCAACCTGGAGAAGCTGGCGACCGACGAAGTTGCCATCCAAATCCTCCATGCCGGGGTCGGCGGCATCAACGAGTCCGACGTCACCCTGGCCCAGGCCTCCAACGCGCCGATCATCGGCTTCAACGTGCGGGCCAACGCGGCGGCCAAGAAGCTGGCGCGCCGCGACAATGTGGAGATCCGCTATTATTCGGTGATCTACGATCTGCTCGATGATCTCAAGGCGGCTCTCAGCGGGCTTCTCGCCCCGACCCTGCGGGAGAAGATCGTCGCCAACGCCCAGGTGCTCGAAGTGTTCGATATCACCAAGGTCGGCAATATCGCGGGCTGCCGCATGACCGACGGGCTGATCAAACGGTCTTCCCTGGTCCGCCTGCTGCGCGACGACACGGTGATCTTCGAAGGCAAGCTCTCGACGCTCAGGCGCTTCAAGGACGATGTCCGCGAAGTCAAGGAAGGGCTCGAATGCGGTATCGCCTTCGAGAACTATCACGACATCCGCATCGGCGATGTCATCGAGGCCTACGAGATCGAAGAGATCGCCCGAACACTCTAGAGACCCATGGTTAAGACCTTCAGCAAGGAACCCGGCCAACGGCAGCTGCGCGTCGGGGAAGAACTGCGCCACGTCCTGGCCGAGGTGCTGGGCAGGGATGAGCTGCGCGATCCCGCCATGCAGGGCGTCTCGGTGACCATTTCCGAGGTTCGCGTGGGCCCCGATCTGCGCCGCGCGACCGCCTATGTGATGCCGCTCGGCGGCGGTGACGTGGTGGAAATAGTCGCCGCGCTCAACCGCGCCGCAGGTTATATCCGCGGCCGGGTAAGCCGCATGGTCAATCTGAAATTCGCCCCGAGCTTCGTCTTCGAGGCGGATACCGCCTTCGACGAGGCCAGCAAGATCGACGCGCTGCTGCGCCAAGGCATGGCCGGACGGCACGGGGGCGGCGGCGGTGGGGCGTAGGCGCGGCCACCGGGCGATTAACGGCTGGCTGTGCCTGGACAAGCCGGCGGGGCTGACCTCGGCGCGGGCGGTGGCGCGGGTGCTGGCCGCCACGGACGCCATCAAGGCCGGCCACGGCGGCACTCTCGACCCCATGGCCACGGGGGTCCTGCCCATCGCCCTGGGTGAAGCCACCAAGACCACCGCCTACGCCATGGCCGGCGCCAAGACCTATCGTTTCACCGTGGCCTGGGGCGAGTCGCGCGATACCGACGACGACGAGGGCGTGGTCACCGGCACCAGCGACCGCCGCCCGACCGAGGCGGAGATCGGCGCCGCGCTGGGCAGCTTTATCGGCGAGATCGACCAGACGCCGCCGGCCTACGCCGCCATCAAGGTGGATGGTCAGCGCGCCTATAAATTGGCGCGCCAGGGAAACCCGGCCACCATGACGCCGCGACGGGTGAGGATCGACCGCCTCGATCTGCTGTCGCTGGCCGACGCCGATCACGCGGTCTTCGAGATGGATTGCGGCAAGGGCGTCTATGTCCGTTCCCTGGCGCGCGATCTCGCTCAGCGGCTGGGCACCCTCGGCCATGTTTCGAGCTTGCGCAGAACGGCGGTCGGCGCGTTTCTCGAGGCCCATGCTATTTCCCTAGAAAAACTCGAAGACTTGGGGCATAGTGCCGCGCTGTTCGAGCATGTGAGACCGGTCGAGACCGCGCTGGACGACATCCCGGCGCTGGCCGTGACCGATCAACAGGCCGCCCAACTGAAATTCGGGCAAGCCGTTCATGTGTTTTGCAATGAGCCTGGAATGGTCCGCGCCACCGCCGATGGTCGGTTGGTGGCGCTTGCCGAAGTGAACGACGGCATGGCCAGACCGGTTCGCGTATTCAACCTTTGATGTGGAGTATCCGATGTCGATAACTGCCAAGCGCAAATCCGCGGTCATTTCCGACTATGCGGTCAACAAGGGGGACACCGGTTCGCCGGAGGTGCAGGTCGCCGTGCTCACCGAGCGCATCATCAATCTGACCGAACATTTCAAGATCCATAAGAAGGATCATCACTCGCGGCGCGGCCTGCTCATGATGGTCAGCCGCCGTCGCAAACTTCTCGACTATCTCAAGCGTGTCGATAACGGGCGCTATGCCACGCTTATCAAGAGCTTGGTACTTCGTCGTTAATCATTTTTTATCCGGCGGCGAGGCCACGTGCCCGTCGCCGCGAAGCTGTGCGCCCGGCACTCCGCCGCGGGGATTCGCCCGCCGGCCGGGGTCGCGGACATGGTGTTCGCAATTCGGGCGCGGACATACGTCAAAAGAACCCATGGGCCGATAGGCGGTCCATGCGGAGGTTTATGCAAGGAAGAAGATATGTTTGAAGTTCATCGTAAGGAAATCATGTGGGGCGGCAAGAAGCTGGTCTTAGAATCCGGTCGCATCGCCCGCCAGGCCGATGGCGCCGTCCTCGTAAGCTACGGCGAGACCGCCGTGCTGTGTACCGCCGTGGCTCAGAAACAGCCGCGTGTCGGCCTCGATTTTTTCCCCCTCACCATCAATTATCAGGAGAAGGCATTCGCCGCGGGCAAGATCCCGGGCGGCTTCTTCAAGCGCGAAGGGCGTCCCGGCGAAAAGGAGACCCTGACCTCGCGCCTCATCGACCGGCCGATCCGGCCGCTGTTCGCCAAGGGTTTCAAGAACGAGACCCAGGTGATCTGCACGGTGCTCTCCCATGATCTGGAGAACGATCCGGACGTGGTCGCCATGATCGGCGCCTCGGCGGCGCTGACCATCTCGGGTATTCCCTTCCTCGGCCCGATCGGCGGCGCCCGGGTCGGCTATATCGAAGGGGAATACGTCCTCAACCCGACCACCGCCGAGCGCGAAGCCAGCCGGCTCGACCTGATGGTCGCCGGCACCGTGGACGGCGTGATGATGGTCGAATCGGAAGCCCATGAGCTTTCCGAGGACGTCATGCTGGGCGCGGTCATGTACGGCCACCGCGAGATGCAGGCGGCGATCCAGGCGATCATCGAGCTTGCCGAGATGTGCGCCAAGGAGCCCTGGGACGTGCCCGGCGAGGATCCCGAGATGGAGACCCTGACCAAGCGCTTCGCCGAGCTGGCGGAAGCCGGCCTGCGCGACGCCTATGGCGAGAAGGTCAAGCAGGCGCGGGTCGAGAAGCTCGACGCGGTGCGCGTCGCCGCCACCGAGACCTTCGAGGCCGAGGATCTCGATGTGACCAAGATCAACGGGCTGTCGAAGGCGCTGGAGAAGCAGATCGTTCGCGGCAGCATCCTCGAGACCGGCCTGCGCATCGACGGCCGCGACACCAAGACCGTGCGCCAGATCGTCAGTGAGGTGGGGGTTCTGCCCCGCGCCCACGGCAGCGCCCTGTTCACCCGCGGCGAGACCCAGGCGCTGGTGACGACGACCCTGGGCACCGGCTCGGACGAGCAGATCATGGACGTGCTCGACGGCGGATACCGCGAGCATTTCATGCTGCATTACAATTTCCCGCCCTATTCGGTGGGCGAGGCGTCGTTCATGCGTCCGCCCGGACGCCGCGAGATCGGCCATGGCAAGCTGGCCTGGCGGGCGATACGGCCGCTGCTGCCGGCCAAGGATGATTTTCCCTACACCATCCGCGTGGTTTCCGAGATCACCGAATCCAACGGCTCGTCGTCCATGGCGACGGTCTGCGGCGCCTCCCTGTCGCTGATGGACGCCGGCGTGCCCCTGGCCCGCCCGGTGGCCGGCATCGCCATGGGGCTGATCAAGGAAGACGAGGGCTTCGCCGTGCTGTCCGACATCCTCGGCGACGAGGATCACCTCGGCGACATGGACTTCAAGGTCGCCGGCACCCAGGAGGGCATCACCTCCCTGCAGATGGACATCAAGATCACCTCGATCACCGAGGAAATCATGCGCACCGCACTGGCCCAGGCCCGGGACGGCCGCCTGCATATCCTCGGCGAGATGACCGGCTCGCTGTCGACCTCCCGCGACGGCGTCAGCCAGCACGCGCCGCGCATCACCACCATCACCATCCCGAAGGACAGGATCGGCGAGATCATCGGGCCGGGGGGCAAGATCATCCGTGAAATCTGCGAGACCACCGGCACCAAGATCGACATCGAGGACGATGGCACGATCAAGGTGGCGGCGACCGACGCCACCGCGACCCAGGCGGCGATCGACCGTATCCGGGACATCATCGCCGAGCCCGAGGTCGGCGTGATTTACGACGGCAAGGTGGTCAAGACCCTCGATTTCGGCGCCTTCGTGAACTTCATCGGAAGCCGCGACGGGCTGGTCCATATCAGCGAACTCGCCGACCATCGGGTGAAAACCGTCAACGACATCGTCAAGGAAGGCGATATGGTCAAGGTCAAGGTGCTGGCGGTGGACGATCGCGGCAAGATCCGCCTCAGCATGAAATCGGTCAATCAGGAAACCGGCGAGGACCTGACGGCGAGCGCCGCTGCCGCCGACGCCGGTTCCGGCGACTAGCGGGAGAGTACGGGGCGCATCCGGGATGCCGGATGCGCCTTTTTTTTCGAAAGGGGGCGGCGATGATTCTGCCCAAGGTCATCGGACATCGGGGGGCGGCCGGCATGGCGCCCGAAAATACCCTGGCCGGCTTTCGCCACGCCATCAGCGTCGGCGCGCCCTGGGTCGAATTCGACACCCAGCTTTCCGCCGATAAGCGCGTCATCGTGTTTCATGACGACAGGCTGGACCGCACCACGGACGGCTCCGGCTCCGTCGATGACACCGATTTCGAGACCATCCGTAAGCTCGACGCCGGCGCCTGGTTCGACCCCGCCTTCGCCGGCGAGCTTGTGCCGACGCTCAAGGAAACTCTCGCCCTGCTGCTTCAATTGGGGCTCCATCCCGACATCGAGATCAAACCCGCCGAAGGCCGCGAGACGGAGACCGCGCGGGCCGTCATGGCCGAGGTATTGGCCGTCTGGCCGGTCGGCGTGCCGCCGCCGTTGATCACCAGCATCAAGCATGGCTGCCTGCGCATCGCCCGCGAACTGGCGCCCGACTGGCCGCGCGGCCTGGTCTGCTTCCGCTATCCGAGGAACTGGCGGGCGCTGCTCGAGGATCTGGCTTGCGGTATTATGATCTGCAAGGAAAGTCTGCTCGACCGCCGCCGGGTCGAGCGGATCACCGGCGCGGGCTACGCCTTGATGGCCTTCACGGTCAACCGGCCCCGGCGCGCCGCGACGCTGCTGTCCTGGGGCGTGTCGTCGATAATCACCGACCGGCCCGAGGATATTCTGGCGGTCGCTTCCCAATCACTATAGCTTTGGCACGGCCGTTTGGCGCGGCGGGACATGAAGGATGAATACAGCAATGGGATTGATGGCCGGCAAGCGCGGCATCGTCATGGGAGTCGCCAACGACCGCTCGATCGCCTGGGGGGTTGCCCAGGCGTTGAGCGATCAGGGGGCGGAGCTCGCCTTCACCTATCAGGACGCCTTCGAGTCGCGGGTCAGGCGGCTCGTCGAGCGGCTCGGTTCAGACATCGTCCTGCCCTGCGATGTCGGCGACCAGACCAGCATCGACGAGACTTTCGCGGCGCTGGCCGAACAGTGGGAGGGCATCGATTTCCTGGTTCACGCCATCGCCCATTCGGACAAGGAAGAGCTCAAGGGCGACTATCTCGATACCTCGCGTGACAATTTCCGCCAGACCCTGGATATCTCCTGCTATTCCTTCACTGCGGTCGCCAAGGCGGCCTCGGCAATGATGGGACCGGGGGGCAGCCTGGTCACCCTGACCTATTCGGGGTCCGAGCGGGTGATGCCCCGCTACAACGTCATGGGCGTAGCCAAGGCGGCGCTCGAGGCCAGTGTACGCTATCTGGCCGCTGATCTCGGGCCCGCCGGTATCCGCGTCAATGCGCTGTCGGCGGGTCCCATGCGGACCCTCGCCGGCTCGGGTATTTCGACGGCGCGCTATATATACAAATGGGCCCAGGAGAACGCCCCCCTGCGGCGCAGCGTCACCCTGGAGGAAGTCGGCTCCGCGGCGCTCTATCTGATCAGCGAGTTGTCGAGTGCTGTGACCGGCGAGGTCCATCATGTGGACGCCGGCTATAATATCGTCGGCATGAAGGCTATACCGCCCGAGCGTCTGGCGGCGGAGGCGGCCAAGATCGCCGACAAGGCGGCCGCGGAGGCGGCGTCCGCCCTGTCCACCGATTTCAAATACACCGCCCGCGATCCGAATTTTTCATACGACGACATCATCAAATGCGCACGAGGCGAGCTGTTCGGACCGAAGAATGCCCGCCTGCCCATGCCGCCGATGTTGATGTTCGACCGGATCACCGAAACCAATGAGACCGGCGGCCAGTTCGGCAAGGGCGAGATCATCGCCGAGTTGGATATCAAATCCGATCTGTGGTTCTTCGATTGCCATTTCCTGTCCGATCCGGTGATGCCCGGCTGCCTTGGGCTCGACGCCATGTGGCAATTGGTCGGCTTCTATCTTGGCTGGCTCGGCTGTCCGGGCCGCGGACGGGCGCTCGGCGTCGGCGAAGTCAAGTTTTCCTCTCTGGTGCTACCCGCCGGCCGTCTGGTCCGCTATCATGTGGAATTCAAACGCTTGATACAGCGCCGGCTGGTAATCGGCGTGGCGGACGGAACCATGACCCTTGACGGCGAGATCGCTTATCAGGCAAAGGACCTTAAGGTCGTATTGTCCACCGCCGACGATCAGGGAGAGAGCTGATGAGACGGGTAGTGGTTACCGGCATGGGCGTCATCTGCCCGATCGGAAACAGCCTCGACGAGGTCACCGATGCCTTGCGTGAAGGGCGCTCGGGCATCGAGTTCTGTCAGGATTACGCCGACCACGGCTTCCGCAGCCACGTCCACGGCTCGCTCAAGGTCGATCTCGATGACCTCGTCGACCGCAAGCTCAGGCGATTCATGGGCGATGGCGCGGCGTACAACTACCTGGCCATGAAACAGGCCATCGAGGACTCCGGGCTGGACGAGGATCAGGTCTCCAACCTGCGCACCGGCATGGTCATGGGCTCGGGCGGCACCTCGACCCGGAACCTGCTGTGGTCGACCGACACCCTGCGCGAGAAGAGCGCCAAGCGGGTCGGGCCGTTCATGGTGCCCAGGGTCATGTCGAGCACCAATTCGGCGACCCTGGCGACGCCGTTCAGGATCAAGGGCTCGAGCTATTCCATAAGCTCGGCCTGTTCGACCAGCGCCCATTGCATCGGCCACGCCGGCGAGTTGATTCAATGGGGCAAGCAGGACGTCGTGTTTGCCGGCGGCGGCGAGGAACTGCACTGGACCCTGACCCTGCTGTTCGACGCCATGCCGGCCCTGTCGGCGGGTTACAACGACGAGCCGACGCGCGCCTCGCGGCCCTTCGATGTCAACCGCGACGGCTTCGTCATCGCCGGCGGCGGCGGCGTGCTGGTGCTCGAGGAGCTCAAGCATGCCCGCGCCCGCAGCGCCGTGATCTACGCCGAACTGGACGGCTACGGCGCGACCTCGGACGGCTTCGACATGGTGCAGCCCTCGGGCGAGGGCGCCGTTCGCTGCATGCGCATGGCGATGGGCGACGGCGGCGCTCGGATCGACTATATCAACGCCCACGGCACCTCGACGCCGGTCGGCGACACGCGCGAACTCGAGGCGATCAAGCAGGTCTTCGGCGGCGATGTCCCGCCGATCAGCTCGACCAAGTCGCTGACCGGCCATAGCCAGGGCGCCACCGGGGTGCATGAGGCGATCTATTCGCTGTTGATGATGAAGCACGGTTTCATTAGCGCCTCGGCCAATATCGAAGACCTCGATCCCGAGGCTCAAGGGGTGCCCATCGTCACCGAGCGCCGCGACGGCGCCCGCCTCGATCGGGTGATGTCCAACAGCTTCGGATTCGGCGGCACCAACGCCACCCTGGTCTTCAAGCGTCTCGCGGATTGAGTCTTTATCACCGCAGGGTGGTATCAATCGCCTGAAGCGCGATATTTACTCTTTAAATTCAAGCATCACTCCCTCATATTCCAATCATGATCGGTAACCGACCCTACAGCGCCATCATCGACAAGCTGCGCCGCGCCAAACTCAGGCCGACCCGTCAGCGTCTCGCCCTGGCGCGGCTGTTGTTCGACGGCGGCGACCGCCATGTCACCGCCGAGTCGCTCCATACGGAGGCCCTGGCGCGGAAGGTGCGGGTCAGTCTGGCGACGGTCTACAACACCCTCCACCAATTCACCCGGTCCGGCCTGCTGCGCCAAGTGATGGTCGACTCGACGCGCTCCTACTTCGACACCAACACCACCCATCATCATCATTTCTTCTGCGAAGAGAGCCAGATCCTCAACGACATACCGGACGGCGAGCTGCGCCTGGAAAACCTCCCCACGCCGCCCCGGGGCATGGAAATCAATCAGGTCGACGTGGTCATCAGAACCCGTCCTTCTGCTGACTGACCGCTTGATTACCGATTCATAACTGTCAATTTAATCGAGCGCCGTGAGGGCGCTATTTTTTTGATTAGAAATGATCCAAATTATGGACTCACTCAGCCGAATTTGCTATCGCTTCCGGCTAGGAGCAGGCACTATCTGGGGAATGTCGGCTAAACAGAGTGGAAAAATTCAGAACACGATCGGAGAGAATATGAACAGCGAAAGCAAGTGCCCGGTGATGGGCACTGCGCACCAGGCCGTTGGCGAAACAGCGAACCAACACTGGTGGCCGAACCAGTTGAACCTGCGGATCCTCCGCCAGAACCACCCCCAGGCCGATCCCAACGGCGAGGAGTTCGACTACGCCGAGG
>Ga0066376_10001373_pt1 | contig 23644 bp, 14 predicted proteins | sample Knorr_S15_td_Bot_FD_77009 | JGI IMG/M metagenome (GOLD analysis project Ga0066376, IMG submission 77009) | Marine microbial communities from Southern Atlantic Ocean transect - Knorr_S15_td_Bottom_ad_5009_LV_A | ecosystem: Environmental > Aquatic > Marine > Oceanic | place: Southern Atlantic...
AATTCAGAGAGTCCATCGAAGTCCTTCCACAGCAGCATATTGTGGTGTTTTCTCGCTCGGTCGACTCATCCACCCTGTAGGATCAGCGCGTCGTCTCCGAGTTCGAGCGATCTCCACAGGTACGAGGAAGCCGGCGTCAGATAGGGTCTCCACGGCTCTGCTATTCGGATTACCTCCTCGGGAGGGGGCATCTCCTTATGTCTATAGGTCCGCATTACTCCTTTTCTGATGCCGAGATCGGTTTGCGGGAGTACGTCCGGTCGTCCCAGGCGAAACATCTTCACCGACCAAGGCCCCACACGTATATCCCAGGTGTATCCGATTTCCAGGAATTCCGAGAAAGTTGACACTTCACCCATCCAATTCGGGCGGAGGTAAGTCAACAGCTCCTGAAATCGACCAGCTTTGTCGCCCGTGCCTGCGCTCATTCTATATGTAAATGTCGAGATGTAAATGTCGAGCAAAACAAACTGTCTTTTTATTGACATTTGCCCAAACATTTATATCTTGTTGTAAACAAAACAAAAAAGTAAATAATTTGTCGCAAAACGACAAAAACCCCATTTGAGCCCCTTTTACAACTGTGGACGAATCTTTCGATCGCAGAAAAGCAGCATGATTCGCTTACTCACCAGGTCACGAATATGATTTCGGTGGATATGGCGCAATCGAAAAGCCCCCTTTATCTGATAAATAACAGATACAATGCTCTTCGAAAGTCCGAAAAAAGGGTTGCCGAGTTCGTACAAGAACACATGGAAGAGGTCGTTGTCCTGTCTCTTAAAGGGCTCGCCAAAAAATGTGGCACAAGTGACGCAACCGTGCTTCGTTTTTGCAGATCGTTGGGTTACCTCGGTTTTGCGGATTTCAAAGTATCGCTCGTTCCGGAGCTCCTGCGTAGCAGTAAGAAAACTTATTTGGAGGTCGGAGGGAAGGAGGGGGCGGAGACTGTCAAGGAAGTGTTGCAGCGCAATTTCACGCAGCAGATGGATTCCACGTTGCAGAATTGTGATGATGCGATGATCGCATCTATCGCCTCACATATTTCCCAGGCAAACAAAATTCTGATCATTGGCCTGGGTGGCTCAGCTGGTGTTGCCCACATCTTTTGCGATTCTCTAGGGAGTCTTGGAATTTTCAGCAGTTTTTTGCGAGACCGTTCGATCATTCAGAACGTGGTTTCCACACTTACTTCGGGGGATGTAGTTATAGGAATTTCACATTCGGGTGAGACAGAGGAAGTCGTGTCGGCTATGAAAACGGCTCAGGACTATGGGGCGATCACCGTAGGTATCACGAATTTTTCACCTTCACCCTTAGCAGGTGTTTCTCAATTCACATTAGTCACCGGAGTTTCTGCCAACCTGCTGGGAAGTTATTCCTGTCAGGCTCGAATTTCCCAGTTGGGAATATTGGAGTTGGTACTTTATGAACTTTCGGAAATGCTGGCAACAAAAGATGCTCAAAACCAAAGTGCGTCATAGAGACGTTGATAATACTGATTCAAATGAAAATGCGTTTTTGGAGCGCTAAGTGAAACACAAGAGGTGACAATCAACATTTGGCTGTCGCCGTAACTAACAAACAGGCTAACAATCGTCATGGATGAAACGTTATGAAAAAGAACCTGACTGTCTTATTTCTCGCTCTCGCCTTAGGGATGGGAACGATTCACGCTAAAACGAACGATGCTACGTCTTCGATGAACATTTATGCTTCATCGATAACCGTCGACTTCAGTGGCACGTTTCCAGCGATAATTTCCTACAACCTCAATCAGAATGCGTCTTCGGTTGTGATCACGATTAAAGATTATCCAGGTCAAAATACCGTCAAGACGATAACTGTTTCATCCGGCGCAAACGGAGCTCTTGTTGGCTTTAACGATGTCAACTGGGATGGCACACTTGACGCTGGTGGCAGTGCGACTAGTGGTGTTTTCACAGTTGAAATTGATGCCTACGACGACGCTGGTTCGGACGGATTCGAAATGATCAGTTATGATCAGGGGCCGGATAGCTGGTACTGGAGCTCCTCAGGAGTTGCTTCAAATACACGTCAGGGTAGCCCCGAGTTCGGTACTACCTACGTTACTGAGCGCACCGGAGGAACTTCAAGTAATGCAGGTGGAATTGAAACACCAAGAGGGCTCTATCTACATGACTCCTTCGGGCGTTATCGCGGTTTTCAGCAGAACATCGCTATTGCAGAAGGCAATTCTGTAATCGATTGGTCTGCCCTAGCTACTGACGAAGGATCTCCTTGGGGAGTGACAGTAGGGCCAGATGACCGTGTTTATGTATTCGTTCTTGCCAGCAACCGAGACGACCCGAAGCATGGTGGTATAGCAGTCGGTGATGCAGTTTGGTCAACGGGCAGCATTGAAACCATCCTGGATTTCAGTGACTTGTCCAATCATAATCCGATCTCCGATGCTATAGTTGTCGGACTCGGTGCTGATCGAGTTCTTTACACTGTCGAGCAGACAAGCGACCGAACGGGAGCCGATAACGACAGCGCTACCGACGGAGACGGATTCGATACGTCCGAGATCAAGCGCTATGCTCTCGGTGAGTCAAGCGGCTTATTCACGGGTGCAGGAGAAGTGGTGATTCCGACATCAACCATGAAAAATGCTTTTCGCATTGAGATGGACACTGCAGGCTTCCTTTATGTTGTACAGACATCATATGATTCCCTTGCTGTGGCCGACAATATCTTCGGATTGAGCAAATGGGATATATCAGGCGCTTCTCCAGTTGAGGTGTGGCATGTCGATCTCGATGCAGCTCCGGATCATAACGATGTGGCAAACGCAATGAACGCCCGAGCAACGAGATTTAATGGGCTTGCACTTGACCAGTCCAGAGGACGGGTTTATGTCAGCCGAAAAGCAACTGCACGTCCACTTCATAACGTTATCGGTTATGATATGGAAACAGGGGCCTTTTGGGATAGCTTCGCAGCATCTGAATCAGTCGTTGGTGGTGTGATTGGGGATTTGCCTGGCGGCGGTGGCTTCAGCATTCGTGATGTCGCGGTGGATGCGGCGGGCAATGTTCTGGTAGTCAATAGTTCGTTTGAGGCGCTTCGTGCGTACTCTCCACCAGATGGTGCAAACAACTTCAATTCGTTCAGCCCTTGGGCAATCGATGTCGATAACAACACTGTCGTCCCAACTCCGGATGGAGTAGTCACTTCTGTTGAGGAATTGGGCGGCGAAATCCCGCAGCAATACGCGATTTCCCAGAATTATCCCAATCCCTTCAATGCCGGCACAGTCATTGAGTACTCACTGCCCAACGCCAGCAGCGTGAGCATAGTGATATATGACATCCAAGGTCGCGAGGTGGCTTCTCTGGTGCAATCAGTACAGGCCGCCGGCTCTTACAGAGTACGATGGACAGGCACGAATAATTATGGTCGGGGAGTTGCAAGCGGCGTCTATCTGTACAAGATGACTGCGGTGTCTGGCGACGGAAACAGCCAGCTATTCAATCTGACCAAACGCCTCATCTATTTTAAATAGGACGAACGTAGTTCACGCTGTTAACCGGATAAAAAGGCCCTCTTAACGAACACCGGTTAAGCTAGGAAGGCGCTGTTACCGAAGTGCAGAGTTTGTCGCTGATATAAGTAGGAGGGGGAGAAGGCAATGCCTTCTCCCCCTCTCTATGAAGGCATTCTCCTTAACTCTTTAGCGCCTGGTTGGGTAGAGAATTATTTAAACGGACTGATAAAAAAGTGAGCCCAATGAGCGAATACAGCAAGATGTCAAGGAGTGCTTTACGTCTCCTGGTCATGTTGTGCGTGAGTTTAGTGCTGCTGATTCCTGCGAGTGGAGCGACGAGGGTCGGCCCAACTGGGAAAATCAAGGGACGGGTAATCGAAGCTGATACCGGCGAGCCCATGCCGGGTGTAAACATTTTTATTGTCGGGACGACCCTGGGCGCAGCTACCGACCTTGATGGCTTTTACATAATTCTGAATGTTCCTCCCGGCCGGCATGACCTCCAAGCATCCTTGGTTGGTTATGCCAAATTGACGGTATCGGTGCGAGTCTCCGTGGACTTGACGACGAGCCAGGATTTTAGTCTGTCTGAAGAGACGATTGTCGGAGAAGAAATAGTTATAACCGCGGAGCGTCCGGTCGTGGTGATGGATCGTACAAACTCTGTTTCTTCTCTGGACGCAGCTGAAATAAGCGAATTACCCGTACAAAGCCTGAATGATATGGTGAAGTTACAGGCGGGGGTTGTGGTTGATTCACAAGGAGGCATTCACATTCGCGGGGGGAGGTCGAGCGAAGTTTCGTATTTGGTAGACGGAGTCCCCGTAAGTAACCAATTTTCTTCAGGCGGGGGTAGTCTGGTCGGTATAGAAAGCGGTACTGTTCAGCAACTACAGGTTATAAGTGGAACGTTCAATGCAGAGTACGGACAGGCCCAATCTGGAGTCATTAATATCGTCACGAAAGAGCCTAAAAAGGACTATTCAGGCTCGGTATCGGCATATATCGGAGATAGGATAAGCAGTAGCAACTCAACTTTCGTCGGCTTGAGCGAGTTGCGTCCCTTCAACGAAGTCAATCTGCAGGGCAATCTCACCGGGCCTGTACCCGGTGTGCCTAACATGGGCTTTTATTTTTTCGGCCGTAAAAATGACGATGACGGATTTTTGTTTGGAGAACGCCTGGCGCGACCCGAGGATGCCTGGGAAATTGGTGTTTACGAAACCTGGTTCAGAAGAAGATTCCCCGATGACCCCGCCGTACAGCAGAACATTATAGCCATCCCGGACTCTCTCCTCACGGGGGATAACAAATTTATTTCGATGAGTCCGAATGAACGCTTATTTCTGAATTTCAAGCTGAACTATCGAATAACTCCGATGGCACGGTTGTCCTATAGTTTTTTCCTCGAAGATGGGACGGGTCGGCTGTACGATGATAATTATCGTTTTACACCGGATGCTCTGAAAAACGTTGAGAGGCAAAGTCAAATCCATATTCTCAATTTCAATCGCACCCTAGGATCCAGGGCGTTTTATACAGCGGCTTTAAGTTATACCACTTTTCGAGAGGAGTCGTTTTTATTCAGTGATATTGCTGACCAGCGTTTGCAGACTGTGACCAGCGCAAAAGACCGCTTCCAGCTTGGCGGCACCAAGTCAGGCATTGACCGGGTAGAGACCGATAAATTACTGTTTAAGGCGGATTTGACCTGGCAAGTGGACAATTTCAATCTTCTAAAGTTTGGAGCCGAATTTGTACGGCACCGTGTCAACTTCAACAGTTTGTCACCGGAGCTCTCGGATGAGCCTGGCCTTGGCAACAACTTTTTCCCTTCTGATGCGACGATCTCATTTGAAGAGTTTCTGGCTCGATCAAGACAAGCGCTGATTGTAGCACCCCAGCAGTCCGCTTTTGGTGAAACAGGATTTAGCGAGCTTCAATATGAGCATAATCCGCAAGAGTTTGCCTTCTACGCTCAGGACAAATTGGAACTCGATGAGCTCATCGTCAACATCGGGCTACGATTCGACTGGTTTAGTCCGGATCATCTTGCTTTAGTTGATCCGAGAGTCAATCCTGTCGTTGGCAGCGTGAGTTTGCTCAGCGCTTCTGACTCCAAGATGGCGGATGCCAGCATGCAGATCAGCCCGAGGTTCGGAATCGCTTACCCTATTTCGAATTTGGGCGTCTTTCACGTCGCGTATGGACATTTCTTCAAAACCCCGCCCTTTGAGCTCATCTACGATAATTCTGAATACAAGGTTAATGGTATCGACGGCCCCATCGTGGGCAACCCAAATCTCAAACCACAGAAAACAGTTTCGTACGAAATCGGATTGCAAAAGGAGGTGTTCGAGAATGTCGGCCTGGATGTGACACTGTTTTACTCCGATTACAGCAACCTCGTAGGTTTGGAAGTGATTCGGCAGATTGGAAATTTCAGCAGCTATCTCCGCAGAACCAACTCAGCGAATGGCACAAACAGAGGGTTCACTATCGCTGTTGATAAACGCAGTGAGGGCGGGCTGTTCTCAGGTTCGATAGACTATACCCTACAGGTTGGCAAAGGGACGGAATCTGATCCGGACAATATTGCGATCATTCAAACTGCGGGTGCTTCGGGTGGCGTTGTTCAAGAAACCGAAAAACAGTTTCTACCATTGGACTGGGATCAGCGCCATACCATGAACGCCACGATGACGCTTGGAAGTTCTGATTCCTGGTTGATCAGCTTCATCGGGCACCTGGCAAGTGGCCAGCCTTTTACACCGGAGCCGCTACGCCTGAATATTAAAACGAAGTTCAAGAACACTGAAAACAAACCGTTGCAACATAACGTGGATTTGTTCTTGAAAAAGCAGATCCGCGTTGGTTCTAATTCAGCCACCCTGTTCTTGCGCGTATTCAATCTTTTCAATCAAGCAAATGAAGAGTCGGTATTCCCGGTTACCGGCAGAGCCACTCGCGATCAGAGATTTCCCGTTGAAGAACAACTGGACAGAGACAGGCTCGTCGGGCTCTTCTCGCTTGATGATGTTGATAAACATCTGAACTGGTTTTCCCAGCCACGAAGAGTTCAACTAGGATTTAGCATGAACTTCTGATCAGAGGACATAGGCTTGTACCGAGCAACGGCATGGAAGTACGTTAATACCACATCGACCTGGAATGGATATAAATAGAACAAACCTCATAAGAAGATCTGCGAAGGTCTGTGCCGCGGCTTTTGCAACGCTGTTGTTACTTGTAATCGTTAGCGGCGGGCTGACGCAGAAGAGTAGTGAAGGTGCCCAGAGGGAAAGTGATAGTTCGCCGTTAGCCAATCGGTCGTTTTTCAATTTTTTTCTCAATCGCACCGGTATCCATAGCGGAAATTTAATCCGAACAGCTTATTCCAACTTTGGCAATCTCGGAAGCCGGACTCTCAAAGAAGCCCGCATGGAATGGCCTGTTGGGAGCGGTGTCACCTACGGTTTCGAGTACATTTTCTGGACCGCGTCAGAAGTGGTGACGAGTGCAGGAGATACGCTTCACATAATCAGCGACAGGTATACTGGAAGTAGCCGAGACGTTCCATCACCTGAAGACCACAATTGGGGATGGGAGCCGCTTCCAGGATATTTTAATGATGGTCAAATTGTCAGAGGTATTGACGAAGATCTTAATGGGGACGGTGTACTCGACGAAGGCGAAGATCTCAACGGAAATGGGCAGCTAGATACGGAATTGATCAACGAGGTGGAATTTCCGGCGATGAGCCATTTACCCCAGACTTGGCCCCTTGACTGGCCGGATGGCAGCTTTCCAGGTGATTCTGGAACACGCCGCAACAAATGGAATGGTCTTTTTGGTGCTTTTACACGCGCAGATCAGGAAAGCTATTACGTTATCGATGACAGGAGCAATGATGAGTTTCCGTATTTCCCGTTTCCGAACAACACAGCCTCATTTCTGCAGGGTGGAAAACGCGGAGTTGGGATACAGGTAGAGGTTCGCAACTTTCAGTGGAGCAATCCACTTGCTGAAGACATCCTTATTTCCATTTACAAGATTAAAAATGTCAGTGATAGACCACTGAATAAAAATATCGTCGGTATGTACGTAGATGCTGATGTGGGACAAGGAGATTCGGAAGATGATGCTTCTTCATTCGATACGTTCGATGATATCACATTCCAGTGGGATTTGGACGGACTGGACCTGCAGGGACGTCCAACAGGATATTTCGGATTTGCATTTTTGTTGAGTCCAGGACTTATCGATGGTATCGATAATGACGAGGATGGCATGATTGATGAAAGTCAAGAAGATGGCATCGACAACGATGGGGACTGGGAGCTATATACTGATCTCAACGGTAATGGCAGGTGGGATTTCGAAGATGCGAATTTGAATGGGATTCTTGACCCGGGTGAAGACCTGAACGGTGACGGTATTCTGGATATAGAGCTGTTGAATGATGATGTCGGCTCGGATGGCCTAGCACCGATAGATCCTGGTTATACCGGCCCCGATCCAGACGGAACAGAAGGTAATGGGCAGCCAGATCTCGGTGAACCAAATTTTGAGTTCACCGACAATGACGAAATTGATCAAATTGGCTTGACCAGTTTCTTCAGCGGTGGCACCGGTGGAATCTTCGTGCCGGGAGACGACGAAGACTACTGGCAAACTAAAATTCGCCCCGGCACATTTACCGCGGCAGCACAGGGATTTGACATCGCATTCTCCTATGGAAGTGGGCATTTTTCTCTACCTGCCGGTGCCACAGAGACCTTCAGTATTGCCAACCTGTTTGGCAACGACTTGAACGACATTTTGCGTAACAAGAGAACGATGCAGAGGATCTTCGACGCTGATTTTGATTTCGTCAAACCTCCCATCAATTCGTCCTTGAAAGCCATTCCAGGTGATCGCAAGGTCTTTCTGACCTGGAATGACGCGGCCGAGCGCTCACGTGATCCGATATACGGCAATGACTTCGCGATGTACAAGATTTATCGCTCGACTGACCCATTTTTCAACTCCATTAAATCGATTTCTGATGCCTTCGGAAATCCTATTTTGTGGGAACCGATCGCGCAGTTTGACCTGAACGATGGTCTTGTTGGGCCCCATCCCATACCCCTTGAAGGGCTGGGTGTCAGCTATGATATGGGTGACGACACCGGGCTCCAGCATTCCTTCGTAGATGAAAATGTAGACAACGGGCGCACCTACTACTATGCGGTGGTTGCGGTGGACAAAGGCTATGACACGGATTTCTTCGATCGAGGCATTTCTGATCTGGAAAACCTTGAAGCCATCTCTCCAAGTGAGTCGAGTAAGAGAATAGAAGTGGATGTTCTGGGCAATGTTCTCTCTCTGGATCGGAACGTTGCCGTAGTGGTTCCGCGCGAACCAGCAGCCGGTCACCGACCGCCTGAATTCGAAACCGGTGTGCGTCACATTGCCGGAGACGCGACCGGCAGTTTTGTCTCGGTGATCGTAGATCCAGATGAAGTCAAAGACCGAGCCTATGAAATCACATTTGGTGATGATTCGACTTTTGAACATCTGACCACTGAGTTCAATGTAGTTGATCGGATGAGTGGAGAAGTCTTGCTGACAGGCGACGCAGATCTTTTTGGCACGGACGAACTTGAAAAATATGTGATCGACGGACTGAAATTCAGCTTTGAAAATGATGCGTTTCCTGAAATCAGCAGTGCCCAATGGTCGGGCCGAAGTAACCTGGAGGTCATAACCACGGGTGTACCCCAAGTACGTGCCCCCTTTGATTTCGAGATTCTGTTCTTTGAGAATTTTGCCGACACCTCGTATTCACCCTTCAGTCGTTTCCGGATTCCGGTTAAGTTTCAAGTGTGGAATCTCACTGATGACGTGAAATTGGAATTTCTGTTCGTTGAATCTACGAGCGGTGGAGATGGCACCCTCGGTGTGGGAGATGCCCTGACCGTGATTGCAGATCGGCGGGGCAGAAACGTAACCACGACCTGGATACTTGGTTTTGAAGTAACGACTGGTGAGAATCCGGTTTTGCCTCAACCAGGAGATGAGTTGCAGATTAAAACCCGTAAGCCGTTTTCATCACAGGATGTCTATCGATTCGCAACTTCGGGGTGGACAGCTCCATCACAAGAGGATAAAGAGAATGTGCTGGATAACATTTATGTCGTTCCAGACCCTTACGTGGCGGCAAATTCATTAGAACGATTGCAATCAGCAGCGTTGTCAGGGCGAGGGGAACGGCGCATTGATTTTGTCAATCTTCCGTTGCAATGCACGATCAGGATTTTCACGGTGAGTGGCCAATTGGTCACCGTTATTGAGCACCAAGGCTTCCAGGACAACGGTCGCGAATCCTGGGATCTGACCACGAAAGATGGGCTTGAAATCGCCTATGGAATATATTTCTTTCATGTTGAAGCGCCTGGTCTGGGGGATAAAATCGGCAGGTTTGCAATAATAAAATAGGTTGTTGCTACTCGGTTCAAAGAGAATTGTGGTGTATCTGACCTTGCCCTTCGCACAGGTAAGGATTCAGGATTCCAAAGTTCTAGAGCTTTGCGTAACAGCTTCATCAAAGAGCGGAGTATGATCTGGAAACTTGATATCGTTGGAGATTACAAATGAATATGTTCGAGCCAGTATTCATTGCTTTCCGAAATAACCACGGGAGACAAAAATGGTCTGCGAGAATTCAGGGACGTGGTACATTCAGGTTGCGATTCTTATTTCTATCAATGTTAGCGCTGGTGACGAGCGATACTCTGTATGCCCAAAAAAGTAATGGAGGCGCAACCGGTTCGGCCGGCGCAAATGTCGGAACCACGACCGCAGCTGCCTTCTTGGAAATTGGTGTTGGTGCGCGGGCTCAGGCTATGGGCGGTGCTTTTGCTGCTCTCGCACAGGATGTTACGGCCATGTATTGGAATCCGGCGGGTCTGGCGAAAATTACCGGACTCGAAGCGAGCTTCACACACATAAATTGGCTGGTTGACACGAATTTCGACTTTGCCGGAATTGCTGTGCCAATTGGAAAAAAAGCAGCTCTAGGTGTCAACGTTACCGTTTTTGGGACGGGGGAGCAGCCCGTACGAGTAGTAGGTCAGGAAGAAGGCACTGGTGAATTTTATTCTGCTCTAGATCTGGCGGCTGGCGTTACGTTTGCGTTAAATCTTACCGATCGGTTTTCCTTTGGAGTAAATGCAAAGTACGTCCAACAGAGAATCTGGCACAGTAGCGCAAAAGGCTTTGGGATTGATGTCGGTGGACTCTACGAAACGCAGATTGACGGCCTACAGATCGGATTCAGCATATCAAATTTCGGATCGGACTTAAGCCTTTCGGGACGGGATTTACGAAATGTGCTCGATCCAGATATTCTCAACGAAGGTGTCGACAATATACCCGTGAGCTATGAAACCGACTCCTTTACTTTGCCCCAATTGTTTCGTTTTGGTCTTTCTTATCAGCGACCAGTGTTGATTGAACGAAGCACATTGACGCTTGCAGTGGATTTATTGCATCCCAATAATGACGAAGAGAGCATCAATCTCGGTGCTGAATACTTGATGGTCGACACCTTCGCCCTTCGCGCTGGTTACCGGTCCCTTTTCTTGAGCGACCGCATCAGTGGCCTTTCTCTTGGTACCGGCTTCATCATACCGACCAGATCTGATATGACCATCAATATCGATTATGCCTATGTCGACTATGGCATACTTAAAGCTGTCCACAACTTCAGCCTCAGTCTTCAGTTTTGAGCTGCGGTATCTCATCATCCCAGCAATCGCCTTTTAATCTATGTTGAAGTGGATATCGTGGCATCGCTCAGTTGCCGTCGCATTTATTTTCGTGCTTGCAACCGGTTGCAACGAATATCAAATCGGTGCCGGAGAGGACATCGTTGCGCAGGTCGGGGGGCGTACGATCACGGTGCGGGAATTTCAGCTGAACTACGAATTTGGATTTTCGACTCTAAAAAAAGCACCGGATAGAAAGCTCTCTTACCTGGAATCCATGATCGACGAATTGCTCCTTTCGCTGGAGGGCTATCGACTTGGATTGGATCAAACGGAACGCGTACAGAATCTTGAAGCCCAGCTGTTGCAGGAGCTTCTCATTGAAGAACTCCTCTACACAGAAGTCTCCGAATCAATTACCGTTTCTGATCAGGAAATTCGAGATGCCATAACGCGATCGAAAGTACAGTGGAAATTCAGGTACTGGGCAGAAGCCGACCTGGCAGCGGCCGATCATGTCTACAACATGATGAAGGAGCAGGGATACGCAAATGTGATCGCAGAGCGCTTGAATAAAGAGGAGGTACTGCGTGACCCGAAGGATTTTGAAACGAATTACTTGACCTGGCTCGAAACGCCCCCTGAATTACTGGACGCGATAAAGGATTTGCAAATCGGTGAAATATCCCAACCCATTGAATTAAATAATGTCTATTTCATGATCCAGATGATTGACATTCGACGAGACGCGCTCGCGGAATACGATTATCAGAGTACATCAGACAGATTTAAGCAAATTCTCTTCCAGCGCAAATTAAAAAGTGCAACGTCGCAATATGTCACAAAGTTTATGACCGCAAAAAATGTTGTCGTAAAAGGCGAGGCATTTCAAATCCTGGCTGAGGCCCTGCTGGACTGGAAAGGAGAGATGGATAATACACGCACGCTTTCGGACGCCATTGAAAATGCGTCAGAATCCGAGCCCGCCTTACGGAAATTCAACCAACAATCGGAAAAAATCCTGGTCACGTTTTCCGGAGGACGATGGTCGTTAAAAGACTTCATCGAGCACGTCGACACGGGCCGCCTGGAAATAAAACCTGAGAAGACGGAGCGGTTCCGCGCAAATTTAAAGCGAGAGATTGGGCTGACTATTCGAAACGAGCTTTTGGCAAAGGAAGCTACCGCAAATGGGTTACATAAATCGGAGGTGGTTCAAAATCTACTTCGAGCATGGCGGGATAAGTGGGTTTACCAAGAAGTTCGACGGCAATACGTGCTTGAGAGTGGTCTTGAGCCATCGATTGTGGAACTGGAGGTCCCGGCTGGCTCCGAGGCAGATATCGATCGGAAAACGTCGTTTCTCCAGCAGGAAATCGGCTCGCTGAGAAAGAAGAATACCGTCCAAATCTTCGAAGCGGCGCTGGACTCGGTCTCGGTCACAGATTTCGATAAATCGCGCTGGGCCACTGTCTTCTTATTTAAAAACAGCAGCAAAAGATTGGCAATTCCTACGGTTGACCCGGCCTTGGGATTTTGATAATCGATGGCGACATGATTAGCCACACAGGCCAAGAACGGCCATTTACAACACAATAACTTGACGTGTGACTCTGTGCATGCATCGGATTGAATATGTCGACTGGAACAGGAAATTTTATAAGAGACGAGCTATATGAATCCTGGCGTAAAAGGATTTTTGGTATCACCTGGTTGGCTTACGCCGGATTTTATCTCACAAGAGCATCGTTTTCAGTAGCAAAAATTGGGATCCTGAACGACCCCAGCGTATCCATGTCCAGCGAACAGATGGGGCTTATCGACGGCATCTATCTCGCAGCTTATGCGGCCGGGCAGTTTATCTGGGGAGCTTTGGGAGACAAGATCGGGACTCGCCGGATCGTTTTGATCGGACTTTTTGGATCGATAGCAACTGGACTGGCGACGGGGGTTTCCTCCGTTGTTCTGGCATTTGGAGTGTTTGCCCTTCTTCAGGGTCTGAGCCAATCGACGGGTTGGGCTCCCCTTGCAAAAAATATCACAAACTGGTTTTCGCTCCGGGAGAGGGGCGTTGTAATGGGGTGGTGGGCAACCAACTATACCATTGGCGGGCTTGTGGGCGCCCCTTTTGCTGGATTGATGGCCGTCTATTTTGGTGGCTGGCGCTTTGCGTTCTTTATGCCGGCACTCGCGCTCTCGGTTGTTTTGATTCTATTCTACCTTTTACAAAAGAACAGCCCGCAGGACGTTGGCTTGCCGACGATCGAAAAGTATCACCGGGAGCCTGGCAGTGCTTTGAATGATGAGGATAAGGGAAGCGACACAGTAGCCGAAGGCTCGTGGGAATCAATCCTTCAAGCTGCCAGGAATCGGATGGTTCTACTTCTGGGGAGCGTTTATTTTTTCCTTAAACCTACCCGTTACGCGATTCTGTTATGGGGACCGCTCTACATCAATGAAACATTGGGAACCGGAATGGCCGAATCGGCCTTCGTCAGCGCTAGCTTCTTTCTTGCAGGCCCTTTGAGTGTACTGGCTGCTGGTTATGCATCAGACATGATATTTCAATCGAGGCGAATGCCATACGCTATCATTTCTATGCTTCTGTTGTCTTTGCTCTTGTTTTTCTTTAACGATTTGGCGGCGGTGGAAAGTAAAATGGTGACAGCCGGGCTTCTGTTTCTGGTTGGTTTTCTCATTTTTGGACCAGATTCACTGGTAAGTGCGACAGCAGCGGTGGATTTCGGCACGAGCAAAGGTGCGTCAACTGCTTCGGGGATGATCAACGGTATGGGTTCTATCGGTGCTGTTGTCGGAGTGACGATTCCTGGATTTTTTAAAGAAAGTTGGGGGTGGGAAGGCGTTTTTACGTTTTTAGCAGTTTCAGTATTGATAGCCGGGTTGCTTATGATTCCGAAATGGAATGCGCTTCCGGAATCTGTGCAGAAGGCAAAAAAGGAAAGTGACGAGGAGGCGAATGGTCAGTCAGGTGAGTAGTCGCGGAAGATTGATGTATGATTGGCCGGATGACCGTTCCGATGAATTGGAGGGGCTGTCGGAGCAATCAGATCTACATCCATACGACGTGGCCATTGTGGGGGCAGGTGTGGTCGGTTGTGCTCTGGCATACAAGCTATCTCAATACAAACTGCGAGTTCTTCTGCTTGATAAGAACTTCGATGTGGGAGAGGCAACCAGCAAGGGTAATAGTGCGATTGTCCATACTGGGTTTGATGCAGCGCCTGGAACTTTGGAATCTCAATTGGTCACTGAGGCATCCAGACAATGGCCAGAGATGGCGCAAAAACTAAAGATTCCTTTTGAAGAATGCGGTGCGTTGGTCCTGGCGATCGACGCTGAACAGCGAGATGAGCTGGAAAATATCCGTGCCAAAGCCATTAAAAATGGTGTTGAAGATGTCCAACGCCTGAGCGCAGAAGCGGCACGGCAACTTGAGAAGAATATTCCTGACGGAGTTTATGGTGGATTGCTGATTCCCAGGGAATCTATTGCCGATCCCTTCACGACCACCATAGCGTTCGCAGAAGTTGCTCTGGCTAACGGCGTCGATATTCTACTTGGTGCAGAGGTATTACAAATTGAGGATGCCGACAAGCCAACCAAAAAGCTTATCACTGCCAGCAAAGATCAAATTGCAACAAAGATTATCGTCAATGTTGCTGGCCTTGGCAGCCGAAAAGTGGCTGACCTCTATGGTGGTGGTAAATTCGATATTAACCCCCGTCGTGGCCAGTTTCTGATTTTCGACAGATACAGTCGATCGGCGATTAAACGGATACTGCTGCCCATTCCAACCGCAAATACGAAGGGTGTTCTGATCATTCCAACCATTTTCGGAAATCTACTGGCTGGGCCTACTGCAGAAGATTATGAACTGGATGCTACGGATGTGGCGAACACATCAATTGACATGCTGCAATCCTTATTGTCTGGTGCATCCCGTCTGTATCCGGCAATCGTTGACCAGCCCGTGATCGGTGCCTTCTCTGGTGTTCGTTGCAACTGTAGCCAGGGCAGCTATTTCATTCGCTGTAATGATGGTCAGCACGGAGTATTGACGGTGACGGGTATTCGATCTACCGGTTTCACATCATCCCCATCTCTAGCTGACTACCTGGTGAGAGAATTACACGAAAAATGCGAACTGAAGCTTGAAAAGGATCCCGAGGCTGTTGATTCACGACCGGAAAGTTCCTGGCCGGGCTGGTGGGAAAGGCCATATTCCCGTAACGGATTGATTAAGGAGAGTCCTGATTATGGCAAGATTATCTGTACCTGTGAAAACATCTCAAGAGGTGAAATATCCAGGCATCTGGATTCTCCGCTGCAACCTCGCACGTTGGATTCGATCAAGCGCAGGACACGCGCACAAATGGGTCGATGTCAAGGCTTTGATTGCCAGATATTAATCGCGGAAATCATTTCTGAACATTGTGACATTCCACTGAACAAAGTCACCAAACGCGGACCCGGGAGCGAAATTGTATACGATGCAACTACGATTGTTGCAACAGAGGAAAGGGGATGAGCTCCACCACACATTTTCAGGTTGTTGTTGTTGGAGCAGGACCGGCTGGAATCGGGGCCGCTATCGCATTATCGAAACGGGGAATAAACTCCACTGCCATTGTGGAACGAAACGATCAAATAGGAGGCATCCCTGCTTTATATAAGAAAAAGAAAGGCGGCGTTCGCACCTTCGTGAGGTGGTCGAGAGGCGGTATTCCTGTTTTTGGGGAAGAGTATGCCAAGTGGCTAGGCTCTAGACTGGCAAAAACGAAGACACGGGTGTTTCTGCAAAGCCAGGTTATCGAGATTGATGCCAAAGAAAGAAAACTCGTACTTGTGAATCCCGATGAAGGGCAAATGACGCTGACCGCTGATGCGGTGGTATTGGCTTGTGGAGCAAGGGAAGAGAGTATAGCAGAACGCGGGTGGCTGATGGGCTCCAGGCCAATGCGAGTATATTTTACAAAACAGTTACTGCAATTGGTGGATGGAAACGGCTTATTGCCAATGCGTAATCCCGTTATCATAGGTTCGGATTTAATCGCCTATGCAGCCGCTGCAAAATTAAAAGTCGCTGGCTCTGAAAATGCAGTGATGGTTGACAATCGGCCGAACCCTGAATGTTCAATTTTTGAACGGCTTTATTTTCGTCGATGGAGCAATCCAACATTCCGAGGGCTGACTTCAAAATCTGTTGAGGTCGTGGGTTCGGGATCAGCATCAGGTATTAAATTTTCAGAAAGCGGCGAAATTTTCCCTTGTGATGGGATAATGGTCTGTGGAGAGCTAGTCCCTAATAGTGAACTGGCGTTGATGGGGGACTTAAAAGTCGATCTTTCGACCCGAAAACCAATTCTGGGGAAGGGTTTCCAGATGTCTGAATCAGGCTGGTTTGCAGCCGGCAATATTCTGGGTGGATTTCATGGTGCAGAATGGTGCTATTTCAACGGTCAGTACGTTGCTCGGTCAGTAATCAAATATTTGTCGCAATCCGGGTAGTCCCGAGGACCGACTCAAAGCTTGTTGGTCTTTTGAAGGTGAATATTGTATGACACCCACCCCGGACGGATAATGAACTCAACATTTAAGAAGGATAATGCAACGAGTGAAGACGTCAAGCTTCTGGAAGCATTCAATTACAAACAGGAACTGAAACGAAGCCTGAAATTATTCAGTTCTTTTGCTGTTGCCTTCTCATTCATCTCAATTACTACCGGTATTTTTACGAATTATCAATTCGTACTCCAAACCGGTGGACCAGCGGGAATATGGTCGTGGGTTATCACAGTTGCCGGACAATTGTTGGTGGCATTGATTTTTGCTGAACTCGCCGGAATCATCCCGGTCAGCGGATACTCCTATCAGTGGATAAAGAGATTATCGACACCCTTTCTGAGTTGGATAACCGGATGGATATCCTTCTGTTTTCTGATCTTGGTCATCCCTGCAGTGGACTGGGGTCTTGCCCCGGTGTTGGCCAGCCTGTTGGATATTCCCATTTCGGATCACAATATCATGATGATTGTGATGGCGACCATCGTCTTGCAGGTTGCCTTGAACATCATTGGGGTAAAAGTGGCGGCAATTATCAATGACGGCGCGGTATTTACAGAAGCAATCGGCATCATCGGATTAACGGTATTTCTTTTTATCGCGGCCTTTCAAAGCAATGCAGACCCTTCCATCCTGTTCAGTACCGGCAATGCGGCCCCGGGCGTCTCTTATGTCGCTCCATTTGTAATGACCATGTTGATGGGGGCCTTCACGTTGGTGGGATTTGAGGCGTCGGCCAACCTGAGTGAAGAGACCATCAACGCTCGTAGAACTGTTCCTAAAGCCATCATTTTCTCGGTCGCGCTCAGCGGTATTTTTGGCATGTTCTTCTTGATCGCCGTCACGCTGGCGATACCAAACCTTGATCTGGTATTGGGCATGAGTAATCCTCTGCCTTACATCATCGAGACGGTTCTTGGCGCAGCCCTTGGCAAAGTATTTTTAGTGCTTGTCAGCATTTCAATTTTCGCCTGCGGCCTGGTCATCACTACATCTGCCGGCCGCTTGATTTATGCCATGTCTCGAGATGATGCATTTTTCTTCAGCAGCTATTTCAAGAAAATATCGCCGAAAACACAGTCACCAGTGGCGGCGACCTTACTCATTCTTGTCTTGTGTCTAACCGCGACCTACTTCACCGAATCCCTGACTGTATTGGTCGGGGCGACGGCAGTTTTACCAGCCTTGATTTACCTCATCACTCTGGTTTCCTACGGTCGGGCAAGAAAAAACATCACTTTTGAGGATGGCACTTTTACACTTGGTAAATACGCCAGGCCGATTTTCGTCCTCGCCATAACATGGCTTGTGCTCGAGATCGGAATTCTCACAATACCGGACGAATTTCACGCCACGACGATGGTATCCGGATTATTGGTTCTTTTGGGTGTCATCTGTTACTTCCTGTTTTTTAGAGCCAAAATTGGCCATTCAGCCTGAGATGCTACGGAGAGCGAAATACTATCTGGGTCTGGATCAAGGGACAACTGGTACGACAACCTTGATATTTGACGAAGAGTGGAATATATGCGGCAAGGGCTACGCCGAGCACACTCAATATTATCCGAAACCGGGTTGGGTTGAGCATGATCCACAAGAAATATGGCGTAAAACGAAGGAATCTGTCCAAATGGCTTTAGCCAATGCAGGGATCAGAGCGCAGGACTTGAGGGCGGTGGGTTTGGATAACCAGGGCGAAACCTGCATGGTCTGGGATAGGAATACGGGCCAGCCTATCTACAATGCCATCGTGTGGCAGGACAGAAGGACAGCTCGGAGGGCCGATGAGCTTAAAGTAAAATGGGGTGACCTTATTACCCGGAAAACCGGCGTTCCAGTGGATGCTTACTTTTCGGCCTTAAAAATTAAATGGATACTGGATAACGTAGAAGGTGCCTGGTCGAGGGCCGAAAGGGGAGAGTTATTGGTTGGGACTTTGGATACGTGGCTTCTGTGGAAAATGACTGCTGGAGAGGTAGTCGCTACGGACCCTTCTACGGCTTCCAGAACGATGCTCTTCAATCTCCAGACTTGTAAGTGGGACGAGGAAATTCTGGAGATCATTGGAATACCCGACTCAATCCTGCCGGAAATAAAGGGGAGTACTGAGATATTTGGCTACACTTCAGCAGCGTTTATTGATGCAAATATTCCAATTTCCGGAAGTGTCGTTGATCAGGCTGCGGCGTTGTTTGGCCAGGCATGTTTTGAAAAGGGTTCGATAAAAACCACGTATGGAACGGGTTGCTTCATGTTGATGAACACTGGATATCAACCCATCTTCTCCCAAAACGGATTAATTACAACGGCTGTTTGGAGTATAGACAACAAGCTTACATATGCTTTAGACGGGGGCGTATACATTGCGGGCGCCGCTGTTCAATGGCTCAGAGATGGGCTGAAGATCATTGACCGAGCTGCGGATACCGAAGCCCTCGCCAAATCGGTTCCGGATACGGGTGGTCTTCAATTCGTTCCAGCCTTCACCGGTCTGGCTGCACCGCATTGGGATCAATATGCGAGGGGGATGATGATCGGTATCACTGGTGGTACAACCAGAGCGCATATTGTCAGAGCTACACTGGAGGCAATAGCCTTTCAGGTGGGGGAGAATTTGGAAGTCATGCAGAAAGACTCCGGCATGCCCATCGATGTGATGCGTGCCGATGGTGGTGCGGTGGTCAATCAATTTCTCATGCAGTTTCAAGCTGATATTTTGGGTATACCGGTAGAGGTACCTCTCATTCATGAGACTACGGCGCTCGGTGCAGCCTACTTGGCGGCGATAGGGGTAGGCGATGTTAGCAGCACAGATGAGATCAGCAAAACATGGAAGCTGGCCAGAAGATATGAGCCGGCCATCACGGAAGACCATCGGCGCCAGCTGAAGTATCAATGGAAAAGAGCCGTTGAGAGAGCTGGAAATTGGATTGAAGCATAATGAATCACACCTGAAAGACATCCAGTGAAAAGAGCTGCATGGACCAGATGGGCAGTTTTGCTCATTATCATCTCCAGCCAAAAGTCAATGTTTGCCCAGACGGGTGAGAGATTGTCGAGATTGCCGATTCTGGGTATTATTCAGGATGGTCAAACTTCGGTCCAGGTAAAGGGCACGACGCCTGGCAACATTCGCATTGAATATCATGAAGTCAGTGACCCGCAGGATAATTTCAGCGATTGGATCAGGTTGTCGTTCGGCAGTGATCTCACGGCTACTTTCACCCTGCAAGAGATACAATCTAACAGGAGTTATGACTACCGGGTAGAGTTCGCCGATAACAGCCACACGCAGTGGTTTACCTTTTCTACCTTTCCTGAGCAGTCTCTGTCTGGCGAGTTCAGTTTCGTTTTTTCCGCCTGCCTGAGGGACAAATATGCCCCACACCCTGTTTTTGGGAACATTGCGGACCTGTCACCTACATTCGTAGCGCTTTTAGGCGACCAGATGTATGCAGATTCTGACGGCAACGTCAATACAGGGCCGGAAACTTCAGTACTTATTGCGCTGCGAGCCAAATATGGTCGAAATTTTGGTGAGCATTTTCAGGCCTTGAGTAGTCAAACCCCGATCGTGGCAACCTGGGATGACCACGACTATGGTCAGGACAATACAGACAGTACCTACCGCTACAAAACTCAAACAAAAAAAGTATTCAAGGAAACCTATCCGGCGTATCCATTCGAGGATGAGGAAGGCGGGCTCTATTATCGATTTGAGGTGGCGGACGTCGATATCTTCGTTCTGGATACACGTTGGTACCGGTCTCCTATGCAGAATGGTGACGAAGAAGGGAAAACCATGCTGGGTGGGGAGCAACTCGCATGGTTGCTAGACGGCTTGAAGCAATCCACTGCACCATTCAAGATGATATTTTCGAGCGTTTCCTTCAATGATTATGGCGGCGATACGTCGTCCGGCCGGGCAGGATTCGACAGTTGGATGGGTTACACGTTCGAGCGCAATCAAATCATGTCCTTCATAGAAGAAAATCAGATTCAGGGTGTTCTGGTGTTTTCCGGGGACCAACATTATCCCAGTGCGCATATCTTGAATTGGAAAGCCCCTCTAAATGCTGTTTCCCAAACGAATACTTCGGTTGTCTATTCGTTGTCTGATCTAGGATCTGCGGTATTTGATTTTTCAGCATCACCCCTTCACAACACCAACGCCTCAGGACATAGCCTCATCATTGCGAATCAACAAAATCCGTTTTATTCCTTTGAGGTGTTTCGAAAAAGATGGACCAACAGGTCGGCGACCTCGGTTTATGGATTCGTGGAAGTTGACACCCGAGGTCTTGATAAAAACGTTTCTATAACATTCTACGAGGTGAATTCTAGTGGCTCTGGTATGGAAGAGCTATACAGCATCACCGTCACAACCGATGGTGCGGCAGAGGTGTCCAGTGAGCCGTCGGAAATCCCATCCTTGTATTTGAGTACGCAAAACTATCCAAATCCCTTTACCGGGGAGACTCTTATCGAGTATGTGCTGCCGCAGGCGAGTGAAGTCCAACTCACGGTGTATGATGTCAGTGGAAAAGAGGTCATCACCCTCGTTCGTGGTTTTCAAGAAGCCGGTAGTCACGGGATCAATTGGAATGGCAAGCGTAAAGGGGGCGCGCAGGTGTCGAGTGGCGCCTATTTTTATAGAGTAACCGCTTTTTCAAACCAATTACCGGGCCAGATATATAGCGTGACGAAACCAATGGTTTACTTGAAATGACCGAGGTGAATCGGTTTTCATAGAACGATCTAAGACACTGCTCAAATTAAAAAGAACTCCAGATAGGCGGTTGCTTTGTAACAAAATGCTTAAACACAGACAGGACAACGTGTGCCAGGAGAGACCAGGCGTGCCTAAAACGAAACGATATCGGATGAATAAGAGAGTACTACATTTCGCGGCCTTGATGGTAACCATGGCTGCTTTGGGGTGTGGTGAGCCCAACGAATTGTTTCGAGCACCGGTTGTAGGAATCGTGCAAAATGATCAGGTGCCGATCCTGATCAAGGCTAAGAGACCTGGCAAAGTGCGCATCGAATACCAGAAGCCTGAGACAGAAAAGAGTGCCTTCACAGAATGGAGAAATCTTTCTGACATGAACGCATGGTCAACCAATCTGAACTTGAATGACATCGATTTTGACACACAGTATAATTATCGAGTCGAGTTCGAGAATGGAGAATATTCAGAGTGGTACCAGTTCAAATCTTTTCCTGCCGTTGGCAAGCCAGGTAAATTCAGTTTTATTTTTTCAGCCTGTATGCGCGAAAAATACATGGGGTTTAACATTTTTGAAAAATTCGAGCAGTTTTCCCCCACTTTCGTGGCGTTACTTGGCGACCAAATGTACGGGGACTATGATGGTGATCTGAATACACTGGAATTCTATAAAAACAGTGACAGTTTGCGCCAGGCTATGCTTGCGGAAGGTGAGATCGTTCTGCCTGACAAAACAGTTTTGGAAGCGTTTCGCAATAAGTATAATCGAGTCTTTGATGAGAATTATCAGAAAATGGCGAGCCGTTTTCCACTGATGGCCACCTGGGATGACCACGACTACGGTAAAGACAATTCCGATGGCACGTATCCCTATAAGGATGAAGCCAAAAAAGTGTTCAAGGAAAATTTTCCGGCTTATCCCTTCGAGGACCCAGAAGGTGGAATCTATTATAAGTTTTCAGTTGCAGACGTTGACATCTTTGTCCTGGATGCCAGGTGGTACCGGGATCCTATGCAGAAGGAAGAGGGGGAGCAAAAGAAAATGCTTGGAGAGGAGCAACTTAACTGGCTGTTCACCGGATTGAATGAATCACAAGCTAGTGTGAAAATTGTTTTTTCAAGTGTCTCCTTGAATGATTATGGTGGAGACACCTCTTCCGGAAGACCTGGATATGATAGTTGGATGGGTTACATAAACGAACGGAAGGAGCTGTTGTCATTCGTGAAAGAAAATGCTATTTCCGGAGTTCTTGTCTTTTCTGGTGATCAACATTATCCCAGTGCGCATATTCTAAATTGGCAAGCGCCATTGAATGCTGTATCTCAATCCGAGAATATGGTGGAATACTCACTTGATGATTTGGGATCTGCCATTTTTGATTTCTCGGCCTCTCCTCTGAACTACAAGAAAGCCGCTGGTCATGCTCTCATCCCGGAGAATCAGGGTAACCCGGCCTTTTCCTTTGAAATATTCAGGCCGGAATGGGCAATACCGAGAGATACGATGGAAGACGCACCAATAGTTATCGGATCGGTATTTGGTGTCGCAGAAATTGACACCGAAAGTGTGCCTAAAAAAGTGTCCGTGACATTTTATGAACTGGACCCAGAAATGGAAGAGATGGCTGAAATATTCAGGATAGGAATTTCCTTCTGAGCAGAGTCCTTCAGTGAGTGATTGGCGTCGGCGCTAATCCTGGCCAGTTCCAGATCGCTTGGCCTGACCCCCATGCCCTTTATTTTACTGACAGACGTTATTGCATCGGAGGTCCTGCTGAGGTACTCACGATGAAAAAACGATAGTTATTTATTCTCTGAGACCACGGGTATATTTAAGTCAGGCGTCACCTCACAGACCTGAGAGTCGCCTCGAGTGTGCGCAAACACTAAAACTGTAACCAATTCATTAGATTTAGGCAGATGGTCTATTCGAAATCCGTATTCAGACGATTGCCCGGTCTCTTAAAGATGACGGTCGTCTCGTGATCGTAGAATATCGCATCGAGGACGATACTACGATTATTCCAGAGGCTCATCGAATGAGCGTCGAGCAAATACGATCCGAGATCG
>Ga0066376_10001375_pt1 | contig 23629 bp, 20 predicted proteins | sample Knorr_S15_td_Bot_FD_77009 | JGI IMG/M metagenome (GOLD analysis project Ga0066376, IMG submission 77009) | Marine microbial communities from Southern Atlantic Ocean transect - Knorr_S15_td_Bottom_ad_5009_LV_A | ecosystem: Environmental > Aquatic > Marine > Oceanic | place: Southern Atlantic...
ACCGGCTCCACCTACCGGCTCCACCTACCGGCTGCCCGAGCGCGAAGAGGTGTGGGAGCACCTGACCTACTTCCTCGAGCGGGTGGTGCCGGTGGCGGAGGAAGCCGGGGTCGGGCTCGCCATGCACCCCGACGATCCCCCGATCGCCTCCTTCCTTGGCATGGAGCGGATACTCTACGATCTGGAGGGGCTGCAGCGTCTCGTCGACACGGTGGCCAGCCCCAGCAACGGGCTCAACTTCTGCCAGGGCTGCGTCTCTGAAATGGCGGGCGTGGATGTGGTGGAGGCGATTCGCCGCTTCGGGGCGCAGGGGAAGATCCTGTTCGCGCATTTTCGCGACACCCGCGGCACGGTGCCTCGCTTTGACGAGGTCTTCATGGACGAGGGCGATACCGACATGTTCGCGGCCATGCTCGCTTACAGGGATGTCGGGGTGGACGTGTACCTACGCGCCGACCACTCCCCCCGGGTGGTGGGCGACAACACGCGCGCCGATCGCGGCTTCGCCTTCCAGATCGGCTACATGAAGGGGCTGGCTCAGGCCGTCGACGCGCTCCCGGCCGGCGCGGCGGGAGGGGACTGACGTGCAGCTGGCTCTCGCCCTCGACGCGCGGCGGGACGACGGCCTGATGTTCGCGCAGCAGCTCGGAGTAACCGATGTCCTGGCCACCGTGAATCCAGGGCCCGACGGCAGACGGTGGGACGCGGCCCTGCTGGCGGGGGTGCGCCACCGCGTCGAATCGGCGGGGCTGGTGTTCGCCGGCCTCGAGGGGCTGTGGCCGCACGAGGACATCGTCCTGGGTCGACCGGCTCGCGACGAGGAGATAGAGAAGCTGTGCGGCTTTATCCGCGATGCCGGGGCCGGCGGGATTCCGCTGATCGCCTACCGCTGGGGCCTGGATCCCGCGGGAACAGAGCGGGCTGATGTCGCCCTCGGCACCGAGCGACGGGAGTGGCCAGGTTCGCTTACCGACGAACAGATGTGGGACAACCTGGACCGTTTCGTGTCGCGCCTGGTGCCCGTCGCTGCCGACGCCGGGGTCAGGATGGCCTGTCATCCGGACAATGCCGCCGCGGACTCACGGTCGCGGACAGCGCCGATCCTCAACTCGGCAGCGGCGCTGACGCGTCTGCTGGACACGGCGCCGAGCCCCTTTCACGGGCTCGACTTCTGCCACGGCTGCGTGGACTCGATGTCCGGAGTCGACTTGCTCGAAGCCATCCGGCTCTTCGGTGGCCGGCAGAAGATCTTCACCGCGCGTCTGGGCAATCCCGGTGGAAGAGGGCGCGAAGAAGGGCACGCGCCGTTCCCGGACGATGGCGACATGGAGATGGTCCGCGCCCTGCAAGCCTACGTGGAGGTGGGTTTCGACGGCCCCCTGCTGCCGTGCCGATCACCCGGGGTGGCGGGGGACACGGCGTGGGGCCACAAAGGGCACGCGTACTCCACAGGCTATCTGAGGGCGATGTTGCAGGCCCTGGACCGCACCGACTCGATTGGGGACCGCGCTTGACCGGCGGTCTCGGTGAGAGACGCCTTAAGTTGCTTATCCAGAGGGCCTCGACCTCGACGGCTAGGTAGACCGCAGCGAGTTTCGGACGCTGTCCTGCCTCTCCTCATGCTTTCTTGAGATAGAGCACATTCTTTCTGCGCGTGACTTTGTATCCTTTCTTCTCCCACTGCTTTTGTTGCCGCTTGGCGTAGTCTTCATTCTTGTACTCTTTCTTCTCGCTCTTCTCTGCAGCCATGACATCCTCCACTGGAGTCAAATACATTGAGACGGCGCTTCGTATGGCCGTCAAGGTAACCATGCTGGCCTCGATATCCAAGGCCATTCGCTCCCCGCCCCAACGTCTTACGAGCCCACTGGGCGGTGGTCAACTCGGTCGGCCTATGGTTTGTCGAGGTCGATTGCCTGGACCGGCAGCTGGCCGTGCCGGTCATGTCTTGCCGCGATAAGGTCGGCCCTTTCGTGGATAGCGTAGTTTCCACGTCTTCCAAGCCATCGTAAGTCCCATCGATTTCCGTCAGCGGAACCCATCTAGTCTCTTTGGCGCTTGTTTCAGCCGCGACCACCAAGTTTGAGAGGGTACGCTCGTCGTCCCACGTTTTCGGAAACTTTCTTACCACCTTGTATGTGATCGACGAATGCCGACATTTCGTCCCGGTAAACGCAGCGACCTCGAGGGCCCGGTCTGCCCTGCTGCAGAGCTCTGGATTGTCGGTGCTACACGGAGTACTGGCTGCCCGGCCACAGCAGGGCCGTGCCGCAAATTCTCATTGACAAGGTGTACAGCAAACATACATTTGCATATACTCTGTACGCCTTCGACCGACCGAGGAGAGGATGCCGCTCAGTATCAGAAATCCCCGGGCAGAGCAATTGGCCCGCGAAGTAGCCGCGGAGAGCGGCGAGAGTATGACGCAGGCCGTTATTCACGCGCTGGAGGAACAGCTGCAGCGTATCAGGGGGCGCCGTGTGGCTACCGACCTGTTCGATGAGATTATGGCTGTGTCCAGTCGCTGCCGGGCACTGCCGGACCAGGACGTCCGTTCTGCGGAGGAAATCCTGGGGTACGACAATAACGGAGTGCCCAGGTAGTGGTCATAGACACATCCGCACTCATCGCCATCCTGCTGGGTGAACCAGAGGCGGACGCCCTCGCCCATGCTGTCGCCGACGAGCCCAAGCGTATGCTGAGCGCCTTCTCTGCCCTGGAAGCATACATCGTCATCACGGCGAAGAAGGGCGAATCGGGAGGGCGAGAGCTCGACTTGCTTGTGCACCGCTGCCAGGTGGAGACAATCGGCCTCAACGCGGACCAGTCCGAAGTGGCACGCAAGGCGTGGTTGGCCTATGGCAAAGGACGTCACCCCGCCGGACTCAATATCGGCGACTGTTGCTCATACGCGTTGGCGAAGTATTCAGGCGAACCTCTTCTGTTCGTAGGCGAGGACTTCGCGCGGACCGACGTGCAGGTGATGGACTACTGAGCCTGCTGGATCGCCCGAGATTCGCTTTAGGGCGAATCTGGACTACTGCAACTTCGACTTTCTTTCCGGCTATGAAACTTCCGGTACCCCATCTTCGCGCCGGCGATGAGGGGTGAGATGGTTGCCCGCTAAGAGGTCTGCGGCTGTCCAACCCATCTTGCCATGACGGACAGCGCCATAGCGGACGCTGCCTTCGTCCGCGAATGGGCGAACGTCTGGCAGGTCTATCCAGATTCGCAGCAGCACGCGTTTTTCCGACTCATCTTCGATGAGGTCGTGGCCGGACCGGCCGTGAAAAACAGTGTAGTTGTTACAGAAGGCGATGTCCCCTTGTTGAAGGGAGAAGGAGTAGCTGCTCGCGGCTGAAGTCCTGGCGATGAAGTCGAATATCTCGGCTTCCTGGTCGGTGAGTTCCTGACCGGCCTCCTCCATGCCACCTCGAATCCACCCGGGGTGGAAGCGGCATGAGACGACGCCGTTGGCAACGCTGTAGGCCGGTATTTTGAAGTCTGAGAAGGGCGTCTCGCTCGGGTAGGTCTCGATCCGCTTCCAGATAAATCCCTCATACAGTCGGGGTAGATATTCCGGATGCTGACGGAGTATCTCGTTGTAGACCGCCATGGAACTGGCGATGAGGCTGTGCGGATCATCCGGCGCCTGGCGAAGGCAGAAAAGGGCGGCGCAATCGGAGAGGTCGACGTGCAGACTGACCGGGCCGGGCTTGCCCAGCTGTCGTGCGCCCTTTTGCGGGCGCAATTCGCCGTCGGTGATATAGTGGATCAGGCCCGCTTCGCTGTTCTGTGTCACCCCCACACCCAGGTGAGTGCAGAGCCCCCAATAGAGAATGTCGAGGTCGTCGGTCTCGTACCCGTCGGTCGGGAAGCCGCGCAAAACGGCGACGCCTCTGCCGGTGCGAAGCTCGTCCAGAATGCTTTGGAGAGTGCCGCCTAAGGAGGGCAGGGGGAAGTCTTCGGGCCGTATCTCGGCGTACGCCAATCCACGATCCTTGACGCGTTGCAGGGCCTTGTCCAGGTCGGCCGATTGCTGCGGGGTCAGGCTGAATTTCCAGGATTGATCGCGCTCGAGATCGTCCCCGGTCCACTCGCTGGCATCGTTGACAGGTTTCATCCAGGGGGTCATGTGCTTCTGTCTCCCGGTCATGTTAGTTAGATACTGGGTGTGGGGTATCCGTATGATGATACGTTGGTCGACGGCAAAGAACAAGCACGGAGTGGAGCTGCCTTAAGCGGCCTGGGGCGCTTGGCAATTTTGGTGCTCAGGCAGGATGCGGACCCACGCGCGACCACGAAAAGGTGTACATGAACGCTGAAGACAAAGATCGTCCAGTGGGAGAGGATTACCGGGGCCAGCCGAGGATACATATCTCCGTCCAGCAGGTCGCTGTTCACGGAAAGGGCGCCATTCTGTTGACGGGGCCTTCAAGTTGCGGCAAGGGCGAGCTCGCCAACTCACTGTGCAGGTTTCTCTCTCTACCATCCAGATGCCATATTTCCATGGGTGACGTGCTGAGGGAGACCATCGAGGCTGCCAGACAGGACTCCGCCACTCGTGAAATGTTGAGGGAACAGTGCGGCATCAGTGATCTGGTCTCCGTTTTCGATGAGCGGCTGAATCCGGCCGATCTTCTCGTCAAGGTGAAGAGGTATCTCGCATCTGGCAATGGGTCACACGGACGAGAGAGTGGTGTTGAGCAGATGACGCAGCTGGATTGGCTTGACTATTGCGTCCGTGAGGGCTTGCTGATTCCAGATGAGTGGGCGGATCGTCTCATCGAGGCTCGGTTGCGGAATACGCCGGATCTCAATGCAATGGACCCATTTCTACGCCCTTGATCGACAATTCCAGAGTCTACAGTCTTGGCCCCAAGGGCCAGTTGGTTGCGCTCGATCTGGGCAGTGGCGAATTGATCTGGTCAAAACATCTGGTCGATGACTACAACGCCAATGCTCCTTTTTACGGTTTTTCAACGGTCCCGCTGGTAGAGGATGGCGTCCTTATCGTTGAGACCGGTGGCGACAGCACGGCGATATCGGGTTTTGACAAGAACACAGGCGAGCTCCTTTGGGCAACTGGCAGTGACACGATCCAGTACCAATCTCCCATCGTCATGGTGATCGATGGCCAAAGGCAGTTGCTGGGTGTAGGCAACCGGCGCGTCTATGGGCTTGACTTGCAGACCGGTGACAAGCTGTGGAATTTCGCCCACGGGGGCGAGCCGCAATCACGAGGTGGGCGCAGCATCAATCCGGTGATTGCCGGTACTAACCGCGTGTTTCTGAATAACTCTCGTACCGCGGGACTGTTGTTTGAGGTGACGAAAACAGATTCCGGCTACAGTGCGAGCGAAGTGTGGACCACAGCGCACATTAAGCAGAGCTACAACACCTCGATCCTGCACGACGGGTTTCTCTACGGCTACAGCAATCGTTTTCTGTCCTGTGTCGATGTGGCGACAGGCGAACTCGCCTGGAAATCGCGCCCGCCGGGTGACGGCTTTGCGATTCTGGTTGACGGCTATCTGGTGATTCTGACGAAGGCAGGGACATTGCACATCGGTGAAGCGACTCCGACTGCCTTCTCCGAGTTGACCAGCGTGCAGCTTTTCGACGGTCTTACCTGGACGCCTCCCAGCTTCGCCAATGGCCGGATCTACGCGCGTAACTCGCGCGATATTGTAGCTGTCGATTTCGCTCCGGCGGGCAATCTCGCCCAGCTGGAGAAGCCGCCACTGGAACTGCTGAATGAGAGCGGGAAGTTCGCACAATTCGGGGTGATATGCTGAATACGGGTCGGGAAGTAACACTGCAGAATATCGAGGGCACTGACTTTTTCTATCGCTCTTTCGAGCTGGAGCCGGACGCTCGTCTTGACTACATCCTTCGAAAGGATTTCGACAATCTGGTGACCGATCCGCGCAACCCTTACGTGGTTCCTTCATACGTGCTACCTGCTCCGGAAGTTTCCGAGCTGCGAATGGGGGAGTGGGAGCATCCGGCCCATCTGGACGAACCGACCGGCGCGCGCGGGACTATAGACATTGGACAATCTCATTGATGCCGGCCAGATCTCTCCTGTCATTGCCGTATTCGTGGAGGCGCCAAACAGTGCCCAGGAGTACGCAAGAGGCCAGAGAGACCAGTTTGCCCAGATGTTCGCCGAGGAACTTCTGCCACACATAGACGACAAATACAGAACGAGGGCCAATGCGGAGAACCGACTTTTTATGGGTGCTGACGAAGGCGCCTATGCGGCGATCTACACCGCCTTCAAATATCCTGGTACTGCGTCCATGCTTGCTGGACAGTCGACTCATCTGTACCCACAAGCAGGCGGCGACGAGCTCACGGCTCTGGTTAGGGAGTCCGAGGGTCTGAGTGTCACGTTCTATCTGGATTATGCGACCTATGACACGCGCGGTGACGGTTTTCACTGGAAGGACTTTAACGAGAGTTTTGTGGAGCTAGTCAAGGAGAAGGGATTTGAGCTGACCAGCAGCCAGGTGAACGAGGGCTTTGGATTTGCCAGTTGGCGCAACCGCTCCGACAAGATCCTGAGGACGTTCTTTTCGACGGAGTGAAGCGGCTACTCGATTGATGGAGGCGATTGATCTCTAACCACAATGATTTCGTAAAATTTTATCTTGCCCTGCCCACAGGGCCGGCTGTATTCAGTCCAGAACAAGTCGCATCCAGTGAATTCTGCACGCCCCTGAGAAATCCGCATCAACTTGGGTAAAACGAGATCAATGACTATTAAGATCTGGTTATCCCCCCCATATCCAGAGAGATGGGCGCTTGCTTCCGCGAAGCGCTATCACCTGGGGAGGTCGATTGTCTTCGGCGGTCGCTCTTTAGTACTATATAGAGGCGCAGGTTAGATAGAGGATGGGTGGTCAGATATGCATCGCGCCGCGTCTGATATTCACCTGACCTGAACGTGTCAGCAATACAGCGGCAGTACCCTCTAAAGCCATTTCTGGATGCTGCCTTTCCAGGCAAAACACCGGTCACCGCCTGATTGCCGGTGTCATCGGGTCGATCAAATCTCAAGGTAACGATATATGATTGGATTGCGTCCCATCGATTTCATTCGCCAGCGTCGGCTCGGGGCCGGATTCCCGGGAGGACCGCTCCTGGTGGTCGCTGTCTTGTGCCTGCATTTCGTCGTCCATGCCGAGGATTGGTCTGGCTGGCGCGGTCCCACCCAGGATGGGGCGTCGGCTGAGCGTGGGCTGGTCTCCTCCTGGACACCGGGCGGCGCCGGGCAGATCTGGCACGCCGAGGCCACGGTCCGGTCGACGCCGGTGATCATCAACGGCCGGGTGTACGTCATCGGTCGCACGGGCGAGGGGATCACCGAGCAGGAGGTGGTGGTCTGTCTGGATGCCGGTTCGGGCGAACTGGTGTGGGAGGACAGGTTCAACGTCTATCACACGACGATTCCCTTCAATCGCGTCGGCTGGGCGAGTCTGGCGGCGGATCCGGAGACGGGCAACATCTACGCCCACGGGGTGCAGGGGGTGTTCACTTGCTACACGGGGGACGGCGACATTGTCTGGCAGCATTCGCTGACCGAGGAGTTCCGGCGCATTTCCGGGTATGGCGGGCGCACGCATACACCCTTCGTGGATGGGGATCTGGTCATTGTCAGCTATCTGAATGGAAGCTGGGGGAGCCAGGCGATTCCCCGACACCGGTACTTCGCCTTCGACAAGCGCACCGGCGAGGTGGTGTGGACGTCGACGCCGGGGGGTAAGCCGCTGGACACGACGTACTCGGTGCCGGTGGCGGCGGACATCGGCGGCCAGCGGCTGCTGATCGCTGGCAATGCCGACGGCGGGATCTACGCCATGAAGATGAATACGGGTGAGAAGGTGTGGGGGTTTCAGCTGAGTAAGCGCGGGATCAACGGATCGGTCGTGGTTGAGGGAGACCGGGTGTACGCCGCCCACGGCGAGGAGAATCACGACAACACCGCCATGGGGCGACTCGTCTGCATCGACGGTACCGGAACGGGCGACGTGACCAAGACTCACGAGGTGTGGCGCTACGATGAGCAGCTGTTCGCCTACACGTCGCCGGTCGTGCATGGGGGGCGTATCTACATGGTCGACAACTCCGCCAAGCTCCACAGTCTGGATGCGGCCACTGGTGAGGTGCACTGGGTGCAGTCCATGGGCACGGTGGGCAAGGGCTCGCCGGTGTGGGCGGACGGCAAGATTTACGCCACCAGCGTCAACGGGGGATTTATCATCCTGAAGCCGGGGGTGACTTCCTGTGAGGTGCTGGACAAGGACAAGATCACCATGGCTGACGGCGGTCACGCCGAGATCTACGGCTCACCGGCCGTGGCGTATGGGCGGGTGTATCTGGCGGCGGAGAGCGGCGTTTACTGTCTGGGTGATCCGGAGGCGGCCTTCGAGGTCGGGCCGGGCACAGGTGCGGTGGCGATATCAGCCGCGGCCTCGGGCAGTCCCGCGCACATCCAGGTGGTGCCGGCGGAGGTGCTTATGGCACCGGGGGAGAAGCAGGAGTTGGAGGTCCGTGTTTTCGACGACCGCGGCCGCCTGCTGGGTGTGGTCGGCGACGGCGGCGGTCACGGCATCGAGGCGGCCGATCTGGGGTGGTCGACGGCGGGGCTGGAAGGCTCTGTCGGGGCGGGCACGGGTGAACTCAGGATCGGGGAGGGCGCACCAGACCAGGTCGGCACGCTGACGGCTGTGGTCAGTGGCCCCAGTGGCGAGTTGCGGAGCACGGTGCGGGTGCGGGTGCTGGGCAGGAAGTCGTGGACTGAAGATTTCGAGGGCATGAGCACCGAGAAGGGAAAGGACCGCGCGCCCGCTCACTGGATCGGCGCGGGCGGCAAGTTTTTTGTGCGCGAGGTGGAGGGGAGCAAGGTGCTGATGAAGACGGAGGCGCCCCGGGGGCTGCAGCGCTCGAATGTCTACATCGGGCCGTCCGATCTGTCCGGGTATACGGTTCAGGCGGATCTCATGGGTGCAAAGCGCAAGCGCAATCGCCCGGACATGGGGCTGATCGCGCAGCGCTACACCCTGGATATACAGGGCAACCATCAACGTCTGCAGATCCGCACCTGGGCGGCCGCTTTGCGCATGGCGAAGACCGTCGATTTCTCGTGGGAGATGGACGAGTGGTACACGGCGAAGATGCGAGTCGACGTCGAGGGGGGGAAGGCGATCGTGCGAGGCAAGGTGTGGAAACGCGGCGAAGCCGAGCCGGCGGCATGGACGATCACCGCCGAGGACCCGCTGCCCAATGTCGAGGGGAGTCCGGGGATTTACGGGTACTCGGCAGGCGACATCTATTACGATAATATCAGCGTGACAATGGATTAAGGATAGAACGAGAAGGGGATCAGGGCGCACAACGAGAAGGCGTGAGCGAGACGATCTCGTCAACTGACGGCGAACTGGTGCCGGGGCAGAGGCCCTGCATAGACCCTGCGGTGAAACCACGATCCACAGATCCTTGCGCAGGACAAATCGTGACGACGAACTTTCTATGACCGGAGCAACTATGAGCATCGATCGCATTAGCTACTGCCTCCCACGAGTTGCGGCCGTCGGCGCGGCGGCCCTTCTCAGCTTGAGCCTTCTCTGTCTGCCCACGAGTGCGGCCGATACCGCTATGTGGGGGTTCACGCCAGGTCGAAACATGGTGAACGACGCTACCGGCCTGCCGCAGACGTGGAATGTGAAGACGGGACAGAACATTCTCTGGACGGCGGCGCTGGGCTCGCAGACCTACGCCGGTCCGCTCATTGTCAACGGCCAGGTCTTTGTGGGCACCAACAACCAGGGACCGCGCAACCCCAAACTGACCGGCGACCGCGGCGTCATCATGGCGTTCTCGCAGGAGGATGGCAGCTTCCAGTGGCAGTCGACGCACACCAAGCTGCCCGCGGGTCGAATTCACGACTGGCCGCAGCAGGGGATCTGCTCGACGCCGTTCGTGGAGGGCGATCGGCTCTACTACATCTCCAATCAGTGCCAGGTGGTCTGCGTCGATACCAAGGGGTTCACCGACGGCGAGAACGACGGGCCGATTACCGACGAAAAGGATCACAGTGAGATCGACGGCGATGTGATCTGGACGTTGGACATGCTCAACGTTCTGGATGTGTTTCCTCACAATCTGGCCACCTGCTCGCCGATAGGCGTTGGTGACCTCCTCTTCGTGACGACTTCCAACGGCGTCGACGAGGGGCACGTGCACATTCCCTCGCCGTTCGCGCCGAGTTTTATCGCCATAAACAAGAACACGGGCGAGGTGGTGTGGGAGGACGCGTCGCCAGGCATGAACATTCTGCACGGTCAGTGGTCGAATCCCGCCTATGGGGTCATGGGCGGCGTGCCGCAGGTCGTGTTTCCCGGCGGCGACGGCTGGATCTACTCGCTGGAACCGGAAACGGGGAAGTTGATCTGGAAGTTCGACTGCAATCCCAAGGACTCGGTGTGGAAACTGGGTGGTCGTGGCACGCGTAACAACATCCTGTCGACGCCTGTCGTCTACGGCGACCGGGTGTACGTGGGGGTGGGACAGGACCCGGAGCACGGCGAGGCGGGGGGGCACCTGTACTCGATCGACGCCACCGGCAAGGGCGATGTGACCGACACGCACGCGGTGTGGCATCTGGGCGGCGAGGAGTTCAACCGGACCATGTCGACGGCGGCGATCTCCGATGGGCTGATGTACATGACCGACTTGAGCGGCTTTCTGTATTGTCTGGATCTGGAGACGGGGAAGAAGCTCTGGACTTACGACGCTTTCGCCGCCGTCTGGGGGTCGTGCTACGTAGCCGACGGCAAGGTCTATCTCGGCGACGAGGACGGCGATGTGGCGATCTTAAAAGCGGGCAAGGAGATGGAGCTGATCGCCGAGATCAACATGGGGAGCGCCATCTACACGACGCCGGTCGGCGTGGACGGTGTGCTCTACATCGCCAGCCGGAACACGCTGTTCGCTATCGGCACGGGGAAGTGATGCCTCAGGACCAGGCAGGAGCCGAGTCATCCTCGCTGGAAGAGAGGGTGGCCGAGGCGAGGCAGCAGCTGGACGAGCACGTGCGCGATATGGTGCGCTGGCACTTCAGTCCGGAAACCGGCTGCCCGTTCTGGCTGGAGCGCGCGGCGGGGCTGGGCTTTGACCCCCGCGATGAGATCTCCGGGTACGACGATCTGTGCAAGTTCGGGCATTTTGAGGACGGGTGGCTGCGCGGCGGGCCGGTGCGTCGCTGGTTGCCGAAGGCGTACGAGAACGAACCGGTTTATGTTTTCGAGACCGGTGGTTCGACCGGGGTGCCGAAGTGTCGGATCAATGTCCACGACTTCGAGATCGATTACGAGCACTTCAGTCGGTCCTTGTCCGAGGAGGGCTTCCCAAAGGGGAGTGACTGGCTGATGCTGGGGCCCACCGGGCCGCGGCGTCTGCGGCTGGCGGTCGAACATCTGGCGCAGGAGCGGGGCGGCATCTGTTTCTTTGTCGATCTGGATCCCCGTTGGGTGAATGTGCTGCTGAGGCAGGGCAAGCATCAGGAGATGGAGGCCTACAAGAGCCACGTCATCGATCAGGCGTTGAAGATTCTCAGGGTGCACGAGGGGATCCGCTGTCTGTTCACGACGCCGAAGCTGCTGGAGGCGCTGTGCGAGAAGATCTCGCTGATCAAGATGGGAATCCGTGGTATTTTCTGTGGCGGGACCGAGATGGACGCGCAGTTTCACCGGTTCGCGCGCGAGGAGCTGGTGCCTGGAGTAGACTTCGTGCCCACGTACGGGAATACGCTGATGGGGCTGGCGTTGAACAAGCCGTTCGACCCGGTCGACGACTACGCGATTACGTATTATCCGCCGAATCCGCGGGCGGTGATCGAGCTGGTGGATCCGGAGGATGCCCAGCGCACGGTGGGCTACGGGGAGACGGGGCAGGTGATGCTGACGACGCTGACGAAGGAATTGTTCATGCCGCGATTTCTGGAGCGGGATGAGGCGGAGAGGGCGGAGCCGATTGGGGTGTATCCGTGGGATGGGGTGAGGGATCTGCGGTTGTTGAGGTCGCTGGAGGAGAGTGTGACGGTTGGGGTGTACTAGGGTCGGGGTGTGGCCGGTGCTCCCCGGCGACTGACGTCCGGGCTGATCGTCACGACCAAGGGGCCTCGCGACGACACATCCTGTGTCGCGCTCGGCCCGCGGCATCCTGCCGCGCGCCCCTGACGGGGCCTGATCCTTGGCCGTGCCGGCCCTCCCGCAGGTCGCCGTTGAGCACCGGCCACACCCCGACCTCGACACACCACCTGATTGGGTGCCGGGGCTAGGGGAGCGGGCGGTGAGTCGGGCATGTATCGTGTGTCACGCAAGGGTGGAGAGAGGCGTGCTACAACTGCGCACTGTGATTGGGCGGCGGCCGTACCTCGACTCGATGGATTACAGCAACATCGATGGAAGAATGAGGCATGAGATAGGAAAGTGCGTGAGTTTCTGATATGATTCACATACCTATACTGCGCTGGGGGGAGCCGTATTACAGTCTGAAGCGGGCGACGCTGGCCGATATCCGCACGGGCGAGCCGGTGGCTCAGATGAGCTTGGCTAATGGCGGGCTTATCGGGAGGGATCTGGGGCGGGCCGGCGAAAGCCAGCGGCGGTTGGCGACGGTGGGGTGTGAGGAGCTCGTGGAGATTTGCGGGCGGGCGGCGGAGTTTTTTGTGGATGGGGAACTGCCGCTGGGAGAGGGGGGGCAGTCGCCGCAGGAGTATATAGCTCTGTTGTCGGCTACTACCGGAATGCCGCAGAGCTTGTGTCGGCGGAACAGTGAGAAGATTCGGCTGGTGTTGAGCGAGATGAGGGGTGTGCTCGATGGGCTGACGCGGGGGATGAAGTTGTCGGTGCTGGACGCAGGGTGGGGGGAGCAGGAGGGGCGGATGTTGAGCTATCTGCGGCAGGCGGACGCCCTTGGGGCGGTGCTGCCGAATAACTCGCCGGGGGTGCATTCGCTGTGGCTGCCGGCGATTCCGCTGAAGGTGCCGCTGGCGTTGAAGCCGGGGAGCGAGGAGCCGTGGACGCCCTATCGGATCGCGCAGGCGTTTATTGCGGCGGGGTGTCCGCCCGAGGCGTTTGGGTTCTACCCGTGTGACTACGGTGCGGCGACGCAGATTCTGTTGCGGTGCGAGCGCTCGATGGTGTTTGGCGGAGAGGCGACGGTGGGGCCGTGGCGGGGGGATTCGAGGGTGGAGATTCACGGGCCGGGACGAAGCAAGATTCTGTTCGGCGAAGATGCGGTGGATGAGTGGGAGGATCACCTCGATGTCGTGGTCGCGTCGGTGGCCGAGAATGGGGGTAGGTCGTGTATCAACGCTTCGGGAGTGTGGGTGCCGTCGAGGGGGAGGGAGATCGCTGAGGGACTGGCGCGGCGGCTGGCTCAGATCGAGCCCCGCGCGCTCGACGACGCCGATGCGGAGCTGGCGGCGTTTTCCAATCCGGTGGTCGCGCACCGGTTGTCAGAGCTGATCGACAGGCAGCTGAAAACACCCGGCGCCGAGGATCTGACGGCGAAGGTGCGAGGCGCGGACCGGGTTGCGGAGGTCGGCGGGTGCACGTTCCTGCGTCCGACGGTCATCTGGTGCGAGGACCCGGAGCATCCCCTGGCCAATGCGGAGTACCTGTTTCCCTTTGTCGCGGTCGTCGAGATGCCGCAGCGGGAGCTGCTGCAGGCGATTGGCCCGACGCTGGTGGCCACGGCCATCACGGCGGACGAGTCCTTTATCGGAGAATTACTCGCGTGCACGTCAGTGGACCGATTGAATCTGGGTCCGATGCAGACGAACCGCATTTCGTGGGATCAGCCGCACGAGGGGAATCTATTTGAGTTCCTTTATCGGCAACGGGCTTTTGCCGCGATGCCGAAGCGGGCGTGAGTTGGCCGTACCAGTGGTGAAATCAGCCGGCCTGTTTGCCTCTGTCATCCTCGTCGCGGCGGTCCTTCACTCTACCCGCGCCGCAGCCGATAACTGGTCCAGTTTCCGCGGCGATACGCAGCTGACGGGGGTAGCACGCTCCGGCCTGCCGGTGAATCTGGAGCTGCTGTGGGCCCTGGACACGGGCAAGATTGATACTAGCGGGAATGGTCTGGCCGGTATCGAGTCCACGGCGGCGATCTGGGAGGGCACGGTATTCGTCGGTAATCTGGACGGCCACCTCGATGCAGTGGATCTTATTTCCGGCAAGCTGAAGTGGCGTTACGAGGCTGGGGAGGAGGTCAAGTCTTCGCCGGCAATCAGAGCAGGGGTGGTGTATTTCGGCGATGAGCTGGGTGAATTCCACGCGGTCGATGCAGCTACGGGCAAAGCGCGGTGGACTTTTCACGCCGAGGGTGGCATCACCTCGTCGGCCAATTTCGCGGGTGATCGGGTGCTTTTTGGCAGCTACGACAACCATCTGTACTGTCTTGACGCGGCCAGCGGTGAACTGGCCTGGCGCTTCGAGACCGCCGGTTATGTACACGGCTCGCCGGCGGTGCTGGGCGGTCGGGTGGTGACGACTGGGTGTGACGGTTTTTTGCGCTTCGTCGATGTGAGCTCGGGGGAAGAGAGCGGCGCTATTCAGCTGGGGACTTACGTCGCCGCTAGCTGCGCCGTACTGGAGGGCAGAGGATACGTCGGTACCTTTGGCAATCAGGTACTGGGTATCGACTTGGAGGAGGGCCGCATCCTGTGGCGCTACGAGCACGGGGAATATCAGTTCCCGTTCTACGCGTCCGCGGCAGTCGCGGCGAACATCGTCGTCGTCGGTGGGCGGGACAAGATGGTCCACGCGCTGAACCCCGAAACCGGGGAAGCGCTGTGGACGTTCGCCGCCGGGGCGCGAGTGGATTCCTCGCCGGTATTGGTGGGGGATCGTGTCTTCTTCGGCTCCGAGAAGGGAATTATCCATGCTCTTGATGTGGCCACGGGGGAGGAGACATGGCGCTTCGAGACCGGGTCGGCTGTGGTCGCCTCTCCCGCCGTCGCTGACGGCAGACTCGTTATCGGCGACGACAACGGCGTGCTGTACTGTTTTGGCGAGGGTGGGTAGACGACATGGGATCGGATTGGGACTTTATCAACGGGCTGTTAACCGCGGAGTAGACCAGTGACGACCGAATCCATCAGACCAGACCCCGCCACTTCAGTTACATCGGGCACTGGGACCGAGGTCGCCGAGACGGAGGTGGGCAGTGTCTTTGTCTCCAACTACCCGCCCTACTCGTTCTGGCATGAGGGAGACATCCCAGCCGCTCGCGAGACGCTGCGCCACGTCCCGCAGGGAGAGGTGCCGCCGCTGGGGCTGTATCTTCACATTCCCTTCTGCCGCAAGCGCTGCAAGTTCTGCTATTTCCGCGTCTACGTGGACAAGAATGCGGCGCAGATCGAGACCTACCTCGAGGCGCTGAGCCGAGAGGTGGAGATCTACAGCCGGATGGAACGGATCGACGGCCGGACGCTGGATTTTGTCTACTTTGGGGGCGGCACGCCTTCCTACATCAGTGCCCGTCATCTCAAAGGACTGGCGTCGAAACTGCGCGATTCGCTGTCGTGGGAGCATGCTCGAGAAGTCGCCTTCGAGTGCGAGCCGGGAACGCTGACGCAGGCGAAGCTGGAGGCGATCAAGGAGATCGGGGTGACTCGCCTGAGTCTGGGGGTGGAGAATCTCAGCGACGAGATTCTGCGGGAGAACGGCCGCGCCCACGTTTCGAAGGAAGTATATCGCGTGGTGCCGTGGATTCGAGAGCTGGATTTTCAGTGGTGGAACGCCGATCTCATCGCCGGTATGGTGGGGGAGACGTGGGACAGCTGGAAGGAGACCGTGCGGCGCACCATCGAGCTGGATGCGGATAGTATTACCGTGTATCAGATGGAGCTGCCCCACAATACGGTGTATTCGAAGGGGATGACCGAGGGCGGAGGCCCGCTCGTTGCCGCTTGGCAGACCAAGCGGGAGTGGCACCAGTACGCCTTCGACGAGTTCGCCGCTGCTGGGTACCTGGCTTCCAGCGCTTATACCATGGTCAAAGAGGGCACCGGGTCCGCCTTTCTGTATCGCGACGCCCTGTGGCGTGGGAGTGAGATGATTGGCGCGGGGGTATCGTCCATATCCTACGTGGGCGGTGTCCACTACCAGAATGATCCCTCCTGGGACGGGTATCTGTCGTCTCTGGCACAGGGGGAGCTGCCGCTGACGCGCGCTCTGGTGACGACGCCGGAGCAGCGGCTGACGCGCGAGCTCATCCTGCAGCTGAAGTTGGGACGCCTCAGCGCCGCTTACTTCGCCGACCGACACGGCGTGGATATCTTCGAGCGCTACGGGGAGGCTTTCGCCACGCTGGAGAGGGAGGGGATGGCGAGAGTGCAAGGAGAAGAGGGAAGGGAGAGGGAGGTGGAGCTGACGCCGCAGGGCCTGCTGAGAGTAGACCAGCTGCTGCCGTCGTTTTATGCTCCAGAGCACCGAAATGTGCGCTACACTTAGGCTACACTTAGGAGAGCGATACACGAATGACACGGCTTCTTCCGATCCGAGTTTGCTTCTCCGCCGTCTTTCTGGCTTTGTGCCCCAGCGGAGCTGGCGCCGAGAGTGCTGACAGCCTGACGACGTACAGCGCTGAGGAAGTGGTGATTACGGGCGTAATTCCCCCGGTCATCAGCACGGCCGTAAAACTGCCATTGCCGCTGACGTCGACTCCGGCTTCGGTGAGTGTCATCGACGGGCGGCAGCTGGTCCGCCAGGATGCCGTCGTCCTCGGCGACGCGCTCGAAAACGCTAGTGGCGTCAACGTGCAAACCGGCTTCGGGGTGCACGATTTCTTCGTGGTGCGGGGGTTCGATTCGCTGGGCAATGGGCTGGTGCTCACCGACGGTGCGGCGGAGCCTGAGGCCACGTTCTACAATCTCTACAATCTCGAGCGGGTAGAGGTGCTCAAGGGTCCGGGGGCCTTCCTGTACGGGGCGAACCCACTTTCGGGCACCGTCAACCTGGTGCGCAAGAGACCGGTTTTCGGCCCTGCCTTCGGGCGCGTGATCGGCTCCGCCGGGCGGTTCAGCAGTTTCCGCGCCACGACCGACCTAGGTTGGTCCGATCCGCAGGCTGGCATCGCCTTGCGCCTGAACGGTCTGTGGCGTCGGTCGGACAGCTATCGCGACGACAAGGAGCATTGGGCGGCGGCGTTCAATCCCGCCCTTTCCTGGCGTCTGAGTGAGAGGAGCACATTGCACCTCAACCTCGAATACGCCGCCAACGACTACAACTCGGATTCGGGGCTCCCGGTTGTCGGCCAGGGCCAGGGGTTGGCGGCGGTGCCGCGACAACGCTCGTACCAGTCCCCGTTCGACGATTCCGAACAGACGATCTTCCGCCTGCGTCTCGACTTCGAAACCCGACTGACGGAGACGGTCAGTCTGCGAGACAAGTTCTATGTCGCCGATTTTGACTGGCCTTCATCGGGTACGCTGTTCAACGGTGTGTTTCCCGACGGCCAGGGGGGACAGCAGCTGTTTCGCCTTCTGCTCTCGCTGGACGACCACCAGACCTTTGTCGGGAATCAGTTGGAAGCGGTGCTGACTTTCGGCGGCTCGGGTCTCGAGCACACCTTGCTGGCCGGTCTGGAGACCGCGTGGCAGAGCGACGAGTTCAGTCTGGATGTGGGGGAGTTGCCCTCCATCGACTTAAACGATCCTGTGGAGACGGCGGTGGCGCCGGTCAGCTTCGTTCCGGGTCAATCATCCACGGCCGATGCCCGTAGTATCATCCTGGCCCCGTACATCGTCGACCACGTGGTGGTGGGCGACCACCTTCAGCTGTTTGCCGGGGGGCGTTTCGACGCCATCGACTACGAGGATGACGACAGCGGCACCAGCCGCACCTACAAGAAATTCAGCCCTTTGGTGGGAGTGGTGGTGACGCCCGGCGATCGGTGGTCGGTCTATGCCAGCGCCGGGCAGGCGTTTGCGCCACCCTCCAGTCAGGTAGTGGGAGATCGGAAAGCGGAGAGCGGCCACCAGGCGGAGGTGGGCCTGCGGGCCCACTCGTCCGATGGTCGGCTGTACGGGTCGGTCGCCGTCTATCAGTTGGAGAAGAGCGACATCGCCATTCCCGACGAGACCGGGGTGGCCAGAGAGACAGGTGATCAACGCTCGCGGGGAGTGGAACTGGAAATCGGCGCACAGCTGCGGAAGGGCTGGAACGCGGCCGCATCCTACGCCTTCTCCGACGCCGAGCTGACGGATTTTCGGGAGGTGGTGGTCGCCTTGACCCAGACCGGTCCGGTCTTCAACGTGACCGACCGCTCGGGCAACGACGCGCCGTTTGCCCCCCAGCATATCCTCAACATCCGCTCCACTCTGGATCTGGGCAGTGGGCTGGGCGCCGGCGCCACGCTACGTTACGTCAGCGGACAGAAGATCGCCCCGGACTACACCTTCGAAATCGATGGCGTGCTGACGCTGGACGCTTCGCTCTCCTATAGGTTAGGGCAGACTCGCATGCGCCTTAACCTGCGGAATCTGACCGACACCGACTACGAGACACGAGGCTTTGGCAACACCTCCGTTATCCCTGCCGACCCGATCGGCGTGTCGGCGACGGTGGAATGGGAGCTGTGACGGTCGGTGGTTTCACTGAGTGCGGGCGAGGACGCCAGCACTAGGCGTCGGGTTCGGGTACCCACTAACGACAAGCGAGGTCGTTGGCGGCACCGGGGTGAGTGTCTAATTTGACGCAGACGGATTCAGGTTCCGGGAACCTCCAGCGTATGGCGCGCCAGCCGTTGGAGGAGCTTCAGATCGACCGACTGCAATCGCTGCTCGGGCCTGTACTGGAGGGCAACAGCTTCTACGGGCGCAAGCTGCGCGCTGCTGGCGTGCGGTCACCGGAGGATGTGACTACCCTCGAGGTGTACCGCCAGCTGCCCTTTACCACTAAGCAGGAGCTATCCAGCGACCAGGCTGAGCACCCGCCGTACGGCACCAATCTCACTTTTTCGGCAGACCGCTACGTGCGGCTGCACCAGACGTCGGGTACTACCGGGAAACGACTTCGCTGGCTGGACACTGAAGAGAGCTGGCAGTGGTTCGGGAGCTGTTGGCGCACGGTGTTCGAGGGGGCTGGGGTGAGCGCTGTGGACTGCGTTTTTTTCCCGTTTTCCTTTGGTCCCTTCATCGGCTTTTGGACCGCCTGGGAGGGAGCGCGGCAGCTGGGGGTGATGGCCATCTCCGGCGGAGGCATGTCGTCCGAGCAGCGGCTGGAGGCCATCGTCGCCAACAAGGCCACCGTTCTCGTGTGTACCCCCACCTACGCCCTGCACCTGGTCGAGGTAGCGGCCGCCATCGGTCTGGATACGGCCAGCGACACGGCGGTGCGGATCTGCATCCACGCAGGAGAGCCCGGGGCCGGTCTGCCAGCGACGAGGGAGCGCATTGAGACCGCCTGGGGTGCGCGGGTCTACGACCACGCCGGCGCCACCGAGGTGGGGGCCTGGAGCTTCGAGTGCGAGGCGCGTGACGGACTTCACCTGAACGAGGCGGAGTTTATCTGTGAGGTCGTCGACCCCGACACGCTGGCGCCGGCCACGGAGGGGGAACTGGTGATCACCGGTCTGGGGCGGACTGGGATGCCGGTCATCCGCTATCGCACGGGTGATCGGGTCCGGCTGCAGCCGGTGGACGCGGGTTGCTCTTGCGGGCGGAGTTTCCGCAAGCTGGTCGGTGGTGTCATTGGGCGAGTCGACGACGCCCTGATTATTCGCGGTATAGTGGTTTACCCCAGTGCCATCGAGAATGTCGTGCGCCGGTTCGCTGAGGTGGGGGAGTTCGCTGTCGATGTGCACCGACCGCTGGCGCTGGATGAGCTGGAGATCAGCCTGGAGGATCTCAGCATGAGCGCTGGCGAGGGAGAGGAGGAGCTTGCGGACGCGGCGGCGGCCGATGTCGACGCCGCCGGGCTCGAGATTACCGGTGCGTCGCTGCCTGGTCGGGTCGCCGAGGCCTTTCGCGCTCAGTTGGGGCTGCGGGCGCGGGTGAAGGTGGTGCCCCGCGGCAGCCTGCCGCGCTTCGAGCTCAAGGCGAGGCGGTTCACCGACCACCGCAAGGAGGCGCTTGGAGCATGAGCGCGATTCCTTCCACGGATGCGGTGGCCGACAGCTACGATGTCATCGTCGTCGGCGGCGGGCCGGCGGGGTCGACGACGGCGTCTCTGGTGGCGGAAAAGGGCTACGATGTCCTGCTCCTGGAGCGGGAGGCGGAGTCCCGGTTTCAGATCGGCGAGTCCCTGGTCCCGGCGACCTACTGGACCCTCCAGCGCCTCGGCATGGTGGAGAAGCTCAAGGCCTCGGGGTCGCCCAAGAAGTACAGCGTCCAGTTCTTTGGTCGTTCCGGCAAGGCGTCGAAGCCCTTCTACTTCTTCGAGAACGATCCGCACGAGTCGTCGATGACCTGGCAGGTCCTGCGCAGCGATTTCGATCGTATGATGATGGACACGGCGCAGGAGAAGGGGGCGTGCGTGGTAGAGGGGGCGATGGTGCTGGAGGTTCTGCTCGAAGGCGATCGCGCTACCGGCGTGCGGGTGCGTCTTCCCGATCGTGCTGAGCGGACCATCGCGGCGGCGGTGATCGTCGACGCCACCGGGCAGAGCGCCTTGATGGCGCGCCGTCTGAAGATGAAGAAGGAGGTGCCCAAGCTTCGCAAGGGTTCGATCTACACCCACTACGAGGGCGCTGTCCGGGATGAGGGCATCGACGAGGGAGCGACTCTCATCATGAGTACCGAAAACAGGGACTCCTGGTTCTGGTACATCCCGCTGCTCGGAGATCGGGTCAGCGTGGGTGTGGTGGGATCGATGGACTATCTGCTGCAGGGGAGGGATGGGACGCCGGCGGAGATTTTTGCGGAGGAGCTTGCCTTGTGCAGGCCACTGCAGGAGCGTCTGTCACCGGCCCGGCAGCTGTTTCCGGTGAAGACGACGAAGGACTTCTCGTATCGCTCTGAGCGCCTGTCGGGAGAGGGCTGGGTACTGGTCGGCGATGCCTTCGGCTTTCTGGATCCGATCTACTCGTCGGGTATATTTCTGGCGCTCAAGTCGGGGGAGATGGCGGCCGACGCAATCTGCGAGGGGTTGGGCAAGGACGACGTGTCGGCGGACCAACTGGGCAAGTTCGGCGATGAATACCTGCACGGTGTGGAGGCGTTTCTCAAGCTCATATACGCCTTCTATTCAAAGGACTTCAGCTTTGCCACCTTCCTGAAGGAGCACCCGGAGTGCACCCAGGGTGTGATTGACATCCTCAGCGGCAATATCTTCAAGGAGGGCGTCCACGAGATCTTCGGACCTATGGAGGAGACAATGAAGAAGAGGCGTCTATGACCATACCCAAGTGGTTGCTCTACCTGTTGATCCTGGCGATGTATGTCCTTCACAACGATCTGTGGCTGTGGCATGATTCCAGCCTGTTTTTCGGCTTGCCAGTGGGGTTCACCTACCATATCGCCTTTTGTCTTGGCGCTGCCCTGCTGCTGACGCTGCTGGTCAACTACGCCTGGCCTGCTCACCTGGAAAAGCAGGCCGAAGGAGATGACGGCGACCAGGAGGGACAGCCATGACACTTGCGGTCATTTTCGCCTACCTTGGTCTCGTGCTTCTGGTGGGAGGGCTCAGTCACCGGTTGTTCCGCGGCACAGGTGAAGACTACTTTGTCGCCAGCCGCACCATCGGGCCCTTCCTGCTGCTCATGTCCCTCTTCGGCACCAACATGACCGCCTTCGCCATCCTCGGCGCCTCGGGTGAGGCCTATCACGAGGGGATCGGCGTCTTCGGTATGATGGCGTCGTCGTCGGCCCTCATCATCCCCACCGTGTTCTTCTTCGTGGGCATGAAGGTGTGGGCGCTCGGCAAGCAGCACGGCATTCTCACTCAGGTCCAGTATTTCCGTCAGCGCTGGAATTCCGACGGGCTGGGCCTGGTGCTTTTTATCGTCCTCATCGTCCTGCTCATCCCCTATCTCCTGATCGGGGTCATGGGCGGGGGCCTCACCCTCAACCTGATCACCAAGGGAGACGTACCGCGGTGGGCGGGATCGCTGCTGGTGTGCGTGGTGGTGATGACGTATGTCTGCTACGGCGGCCTGCGCGGCACGGCGTGGGTGAACACCTTTCAGACGCTGGTCTTCATGATTCTGGGAGGGGTGGCGTTCATCGTCATTCTGCGGGAGCTCGGCGGGCTGTCGGGGGCGATGGCTGCTCTGGCCGAGAAGCAGCCCGACCTGCTGATCCGCGGCGACCACATAAAGCCCTTGAAGCTGCTGACCTACACCTGCATTCCGCTTTCGGTCGGTATGTTCCCCCACATGTTCATGCACTGGCTGACGGCGAAGGGGGCGCGGACCTTTCGGGTTCCCCTCATGGTCTACCCCTTGTGTATCGCCGCGGTGTGGATTCCCAGTGTGACGCTGGGCGTCGTCGGACACCTCAGTTTCCCCGGTCTCAAGGGACCGGCGGCCAACTCCATTCTGGTGCGCCTGATCGATCTCCACGCGCCCGAAGTGCTGGCCGGGCTGCTGGCTGCCGGCGTTTTCGCGGCGGTCATGTCGTCGCTCGATTCGCAGGTGCTCTCCATCGGCACCATGTTCACCCAGGACATCGTCCGCCACTACGGTTGGGGCGGAGGAGAGCAGATGAGCGAGCGGCGGCAGGTGCTGTACGGCCGGCTGTTCGTCACCGCGATTCTCATCCTGACCTTCGCGCTGGCCCAGGTGGTGGATCGCAGCATCTTCAAGCTGGCGATCTGGTCGTTTACCGGATTCGCCGCTCTCTTCCCCATCGTCGTCGCTGCTCTGTTCTGGAAGCGGAGCACGAAGTACGGGGCGCTGGCTTCCATCGCTTCGGTAGCGGTCCTGTGGATCTACTTTTTTTCCAAGGGGTGGCAGACGCCCGGGTATACCGTGGGGGGCACTGGCATCATGCCGGTAGCGGTCATTCTGGCCGCATCGGCGGTGGCAATGGTCGTAGGGTCGTTGCTGACCCGGCCGCCCGAGCCAGCGGTGGTGAGGCGCTTTTTCCCTTCCCACGACGCCGGGGGTAAGTAGTGCGGGTCTCGAGGCAGAGCGGTCAGGAGTAACGTGCGCCTGGCATTTGTTGCGGCCGGCGCGGCGGGGATGTACTGCGGCAGTTGCATTCACGACAATACCCTGGCGGTGGCGTTGATGCGTCAGGGAGTGGATGTCGCTCTCATCCCCACGTACACGCCTATCCGCACCGACGAGAAAGACGTCAGCACGCGGCACATATTCTACGGTGGGGTCAACGTCTATCTGCAGCAGAAGCTCGGACTCTTCCGGCACACACCGCGGATGGTGGACTGGTTACTCGATCGTCGGGCCCTGCTGGGTCTGGTTTCGCGCTTCAGCGCGGCCACGAGCGCGCGCGATCTGGGGGCCGTGACGGTCTCTGTGCTGCGGGGGGAGGAGGGGCACCAGGCGAAGGAGCTGGAGAAGCTGAGTCGTTGGATCGCCGATGAGTTCAAGCCGGATGTGGTGCAGCTCACCAACACCATGTTTGCCGGCATGGCGCGCCGCCTGAAGG
>Ga0066376_10001378_pt1 | contig 23614 bp, 19 predicted proteins | sample Knorr_S15_td_Bot_FD_77009 | JGI IMG/M metagenome (GOLD analysis project Ga0066376, IMG submission 77009) | Marine microbial communities from Southern Atlantic Ocean transect - Knorr_S15_td_Bottom_ad_5009_LV_A | ecosystem: Environmental > Aquatic > Marine > Oceanic | place: Southern Atlantic...
CGGCGGCAAGCCGAGGCCGCGTGAAGCGTCTGACGGAGGCGCTTACCTCCGAGGCTGAACGCCTGGGTTCCGCACGCGAGCAGGAGGGAGCGCCCGAGCCAGAGCCCGAAACGATCCCCTAGGGAACCTCCGCGCGGCGCGCCCTACTTGCGCGCCATAGGTCCCCTAGGCCACGACCTCGTCGAACGCCTCGCGGATGCGATCGAGGCCCTCGACGAGCTCGTCCTGTGGATTCCCGAAGCCGAGACGCAGGTACTGGTCCATGCCGAAGTGGTCGCCCGGAACGACCAGCACGTCCTTCTCCACCCGGAGCTTCTCCGCGAATTCCGTCGATCCCATCGGAGCGTCGTAACGCGTATAGCAGATCGCACCGGCGTCTGGCCGCCGATAGCTGAAGCGACCGTCCTGCTCGGCCATCCAGGACTCGAGGATGCCGAGGTTGGCACGTACGATGCCGCGCGTTCTTTCGATGATGCGCGCCCGTGTGTCGGGCTCGAGCGCGATGCAGGCCAGCATGTCTGACACCGATGCGGGCGCGATGGTCGTGTAGTCCGTGCGGCCCCAGAGCTCATGCACTAGATCGGTCGGCCCTACGATCCACCCGAGACGAAGACCGGGAAGGCCGTACGCCTTGGACATCGAGTTCGTGATGAGCACCCGGTCGTGACTGCCCCAGAACGATCGGGTCTCCTGCGAGCTGCTCTCGGCGCCCACGTACACCTCGTCGGACAGAATCCAGGCGCCGTGACGTTCCGTGAGCTGTGCGATCGCCGACATCGAGTCATCGGACAGGACCGCCCCAGTCGGGTTGTTGGGATTGGTGACGAGCACGAAGCTCGCGCCGGCTTCGAGTGCGTCCTCGAGAGCCGTCAGGTCGGGCTGCCACCCGTCCTCCTCGACCAGATGGACAGGAGTGAGCCGGTCCTCGAAGGACTCCACCAGGCCTGGGATCTGCCCGTAGGTGGGAAGGATGGCGATGGCCCTTTTCTGGGAGTCGAAGAGATGCCAGAAGCACGTGAAGTTCGCCTCCGCACCACCGACAGTGACCAGCACCGAAGCGTCTGAAGCGCCAGAGTACATCGCCGCGATGCGTTGGCGGAGCTCATCCGAGCCGTTCGACTGCCCGTAGCCCAGGCGGACGTCATTCACGCTGTCCTCCCGTCCAGCGATCTCGAGCAGCTCTCCCACGGTCAGCGGATGGACACCGCTCTCGGAGAGGTTGTATTTGACCCGGTGCTCGTAGGTCGATTGCCACCGCTCCATCCGGAAGGGGGTGTAGCGCACGTCTGCTGTCACCTGCCAAGGGTTGTCGGGCTCACCATTCTAGACGGAGCAGTGCGTCGAGTAAACGCTGCGCGAGCATCGGAGGCCAGCTCCCGTGGTCTGAAAGAACCGGCCGGCCACCTGTTAAGATTCCGTGATGAGAAAGGTCCTTCTGATCATTCTGGACGGCTGGGGTCACTCCGACTTCGAGGAGCCACCGACCGCGGGGAACGCGATCGAGCTCGCCGATGTCCCTCGCTTTCGTGCGCTCTACGAAGGCTGTCCGCGGACGCGGCTCGCGTGCTCGGGGGCCGATGTCGGGCTCCCGGAGGGTCAGATGGGAAATTCGGAGGTCGGCCACCTCAACCTGGGGGCGGGCCGGATCGTCTACCAGGATATCGCGAGAGTCGATCGGTCGATCGCCGAGGGCTCCCTGGCAGACCACCTCGGTCTGGACGCGCTGGTGAGCGACCTGCGCGAGACCGGAGGAACGTTGCACGTCGCCGGGCTCGTATCGGATGGGGGAGTACACAGCCACATCCGCCACTTCGGCGCGCTCCTTCAGATTGTGCCGACCGACGTGCCTGTCCGTCTGCACTGCTTCACGGACGGGCGCGATACCTCACCGACCGGCGGCGCCGGCTACTTGAGCCAGATCACCGATATGTGCGACCGGAGTCCCAACTGGGACATCGCCTCGGTTACGGGTCGGTACTGGGCGATGGATCGCGACAAGCGGTGGGACCGCACCGAACGGGCGTACGACCTGATCGTGAACGGTGAAGCGGAACGGTGGGCCGACGGTCCGGATCTGTTGCCCGCGAGCTACTCGGAAGGCGTGACCGACGAGTTCGTCGAGCCCACCGGTATCCGGGGGGTCGCCGAGGGTGGGGTGCAAGAGAGCGACGCGGTCCTCCTGATGAACTTTCGTTCCGACCGCATGAGGCAACTCACCGCGGCCATGAGCCGACCCGACTTCGACGGGTTCGCGCGCAAGGGCGCGAGGCCGGGACGCATCGTCACGATGACCGAGTACGCGCCTGAGCTGCCCGTGGCGGTGGCGTTTCCTCCACAGCACGTCGAGTCGTGTCTCTCGGAGGTGTTGTCCCGCAAGGGCAAGAGCCAGCTCAAGGTGGCGGAGACCGAGAAGTATGCTCACGTGACGTACTTCTTCAACGGTGGCGAGGAGATCCCGTTCGACGGCGAGGACCGGGCCCTCAGCCCGTCGCCCAAGGTCGCGACGTACGACCTTCAACCCGAAATGAGCGCGGGCGCCATCACCGAGTCCGTGGCCAGTGCAGTGACGGGCGGTACGCACGACTTCGTGTTGGTGAACTTCGCCAACCCCGACATGGTCGGGCACACGGGATCGATTCCGGCGGCGATCGACGCGGTCGAGTGCGTCGATTCGTGTCTGGGGAGATTGATCGATCTGGTCGCTGAGCGGGCCGAGTGGATTGCGCTGGTGACCGCGGACCACGGGAACGCCGAAAAGATGCTCGATGCCGCCGGCAACGTTCACACGGCTCACACCACCGAGCCGGTCGACCTCATCATCTTCGACCCTGCGAGTGAGGTGGAAGCGCTGCGGAACCAAGGCCGGTTGGCGGATGTCGCCCCGACGGTGCTGGCGTTGTTGAGCATCCCGGCCCCCTCGCAGATGACCGGCAGTAGCCTGATCGAGTCTCTGGCCGCGGGTGGTCAGTAGATGAATGTCGACGCCCTCCTGGAGGGCGCGCTCTCGCTCGCCGACGAGGGGGACTGGCCTCAGGTCGCAAAGCTGCTGCGGGAGCATCTAGAGGACTTCGATGGCACCGCGGCCCTCCATTGCTGGTTGGGCGTAGCCGAGCGTGAGATGGGCCACGAGGGTGTCGCCTACGAGAGCTTCAAGCGAGCGCTGTCGCTGCATCCTGAGGACCCGCATGTGCTGGCGACCGCAGGAAACGGGATCGCCGCATTCGACGATCCTGACGCGTTGGAGGCGCTCAAGACCGCGGCCCTCACGGGCCCGACCGTGCCGATAGCGCGCTTGCTCTACGGAGCGTACCTCGCGCGCGAGGGCTTCCACGAATGGGCGCTGGAGCAGCTGCGCGCCGCTCGCGAGCTCGATCCGGACGACTCGCAGATCGCCTACGAGCTTGGAGTGGCACATGCTCTGGCGGGTGACTACGAGCGAGCCGCTGACTCACTCGGCGACGCGATCGGTCTCGACCGCGAGGATGGGTGGGCCCGGGTTGCATTCGGGCTGGTACTCCTGGAGAGCGATCGCTTGGAGGAGGCGGCGGGTGAGCTCTCGGAGGGTGCCCGGCTGATTCCTGAAGACGTCGAAGCCCAGCTCATCGCGTCCTTGGCCGCTGCTGCGATCGGCGATGACGAAGTGGCCTATGAGATGCTCGAGCGCAGCAGAATGCGCGCGATCGAGGGAGACGCTGCCCTGATCGAGTCCGTCCAAGAGTTGATCGAGTCTGGCCATGAGGCTGCAGCTACCTTCCTCAAGGAGGACCTGGCGCCCGAGGCCCTGCGGTCCCGCTTGAACCAACGTCCGTGAAGTCGTTCATCATCGCCGAGGGAGCCCGCTCGTGAGTCGACTGACCATTCCGGTCGAACGCCACCGTCTGGACAATGGCCTCAAGATCGTGTTGTCGCAGGATCGCACCGTGCCCGTCGTGACGGTGAATATCTGGTACGGCGTCGGCTCACGGAACGAGCCTGCCGGCCGAACCGGATTCGCGCATCTCTTCGAGCACATGATGTTCCAGGGCTCGGAGCACGTGCCCAAGAACAAGCACTTCGAGCTCATCGAACGCGCGGGCGGGACGCTGAACGCCACCACGTGGTTCGATCGCACGAACTACTTCGAGACGGTGCCGTCCCATGATCTGGAGCTGGCCCTGTGGCTCGAATCGGACCGCATGGGCTGGATGCTTCCGGCGATGGATCAGGAGAAGCTCGACAATCAGCGGGACGTCGTGAAGAACGAAAAGCGGCAGAGGTACGACAACCAACCGTACGGCGACTGGGACGAGCGACTCCAAGCTCTCGTCTACCCGAAGGACCATCCGTACCACCATCCGGTGATCGGCTCGATGGAGGACATCGACGCTGCGACACTCGACGACGTCGCGTCGTTCTTCAGGACCTACTACGTGCCCAACAACGCGGTGCTGACGGTGGTGGGCGACTTCGACAAGGGCGAGACGCTCGACCTGCTGGAGCGCTACTTCGGCGGGATCGAGGCGGGAGCGCCGATTCCGGATCTTCCTGGCAACCCACACGTCGATCCGCTCATCGGGGAGACCGTCCGCGAACACGTCCGAGCGGAGGTCCCGCTCACTCGGGTCGTCATGGCATTTCGCATTCCCCCGTACTCCGCGGAGGACTTCGCGGTCGCAGAGGTCGCTGGGAGCCTGCTCGGGATGGGGCGCGCGTCACGGCTGTACCGGAGGTTGGTGCGCGAGCGGCGGGCGGCGAAGGGGGTCGTGACCTACGCGTTCCCGCTGCTTACGGGCGCGTCGATGCTGCTGACTTGGGCGACGGGGTATCCGGACGCGTCGGCGGAGGAGCTCGAGGCGGCCCTTGCTGAGGAGATCGAGGGCCTTGCCGAGGCCGATGAGCACGAGGTCGAACGTGCGATCGCATTGACTGAAACGGATTTGGTTCGTTCGCTGGAGCGCACGAGCGAACGCGCCGACCTGCTGTCGATGTTCGACCTCTATTTCGACGACCCCGACCGGCTCAACCGGGAGCTCGACCGCTTGCGGGCGGTGACCGTCGATCAGATTCGCGACTTCGCGTCCACACGATTCGGGTCGGACAACCGGGCCGTTCTGGTCTACGAGCCGGAGGACGCATGAGCACTCTGGACCGCACTAAGCCGCCGGCCAGCGGCACGATTCGAAACTTCGACTTCCCGGACGTCGAACGACGCGAGCTGCCCAACGGACTCGACATGCGCGTCTGCACCCTGCCGCGACTCCCCGTGGTCAGCGTGACGCTCTTCATGCGTGCCGGTGAGGCGGGTCTCTTGGAGTCTCAGGCAGGCGTCGCTGTGCTCACAGGTGACGCCCTCGAGGGGGGCACTCGTCGGCGCGACGGGGCGGAGCTGGCGGACGCGCTCGAGAGCATCGGCGCCCGGCTCGGGGTCTCGACCGGCTGGGAGGGAACGAGCGTTTCGATGTCCTGCCTCGCGGATCGCCTGCCCGAAGCGCTGGGTCTACTGACCGAAACAGTGCTCGAGCCCGCGTTCCCGGAAGATGAGGTTGACCGCGCTCGCGAGCAGTGTCTGGCGGGCATTCAGCAGCGCGCGATGGATCCCGCGGCCCTCGCTTCGGAGGAAGCGGCGCGCCGGTACTATCCCTCAGGAGTCCCGTACGCCCGACCGCAGGGTGGGACGGAGGCGTCTGTCGAGTCCGTGACTCGGGAGCAGCTGAGTGGGTATGCCGACGCTTACTACAAGCCAGAGGGCGGTGGCCTGATCGTCGCCGGAGACGTCTCGACGGACGAGATCGAGGCGCTCGCTCGCGAGCACCTCGACGGGTGGGTCGGGTCCGTACCGACTCCGGACGACTTCGAAGTCGAACCCGTCACGCGGGAACGGCGCGTGTGGCTGGTGGATCGGCCGGGGTCCGTGCAGTCGGAGATTCGGGTCGGGCACATAGGCGCTGCGAGAGCCACGCCCGACTACTTCCCGCTCACGGTGGCCAACCTCCTCTTCGGGGGGACGTTCACCAGCCGGCTCAACCTGAACCTGCGTGAACGGAACGGCTTCACGTACGGCGTTCGGTCGCGGTTTGGTTTTCGCTCCCGGCCAGGCCCGTTCACCGTGTCGACCGCGGTGGGTAACGACGTCACCGCCGCAGCGGTCCGTGAGATCGTGAGTGAGTTGGAAATGCTCGTGGCCGAGGGGCCCACCGAGGAGGAGGTCGGCGCCGCTCGAGACTACGCGGCCGGCGTCTTCGGACTCCAGCTGGAGTCCGCAGGGCAGATCGCCTCGCGCGTAAACCAAATCGTCGTCTATGGTCTCGCAGACGACTACTACCACCGGTACCGAGACAGCGTCCGGGCGGTGTCGGTAGACGAAGTCACCGATGCGGTGCGCCGCCACGTCCGACCGGCCGAAGCTCAGGTCATCGTGGTGGGTGACGCCGAGAGCATTGGGCCCGACCTCGATGCCCTCGGGCTGGGAACCATGGAGGTCGTGTGACCGGATCCTCGGCCGCAAAAGCGTCACAACCATCCTTTTTACGGCTCGCTTCGTCATAGATGCAGGACCCGGCACGTAGTAGATGTCACATTCAGAACCTTCTACACGTCCTTAGTAGGGGACGGAAGGACATGAATCGCCGCCGCAAACGGCGATTTGAGCGTGGCACGGTGCGTGCAGCCATATAGGACGGACGGGTCTTTTCCTGCCATAGAGGCGGGAACACGGACAAACGGAGGGTGATGTGGCCAGGGCGCGAGTAGAAAAGCAGGTCGAACCCCGAAAGGGGTCCGGCGAGGCGCGAGAGCATCGGCGCAAGCTCAAAGAGCTCGACGACTCCGAGGTCGTTCAGGCATCCCTGGACGGTGATTCGCGGGCGTTCGGTGAGCTGGTCCGGCGATACGATCAGAGGCTACTCAACTTCGTGTACCGAACCATCGGCGATCGGGAGCGGGGGCAGGATCTCATCCAGGAGACTTTCGTGCGGGTGTACAGACACCTGCATCGCTTCGACCAGTCGAAGAAGTTCTCGACTTGGATTTACACGATCGCCAGCAACCTGGCCAAGAACGAGCTGCGGAATCGGTCACGGAATCCCCTGATCCTCTTCCAGACGATCAAGAAGAACTGGGATGCCGATCACCGGCCGCTGGAGTGGGAAGACACGCAGTACAAGCCGGATGACCTGTATCGGAAGCGGCATCTGCGGGCGAAGGTCGAGGAAGCCGTGGAGCAGCTGCCGGAGCATCACCGCATCGTTTTCGTCCTGCGCGAGATGCAGGGGAAGACGTACGAGGAGATCGCTGAGATCACCGGTTGCAACCTCGGTACGGTGAAGAGCCGTCTCAACAGAGCACGAAACAACTTCGCGCAGATCATCGCTCCGATGATCGATTGATGGCGGACGCGCCCGCGGGCGTTCGACGACATAGATAACCGACTCGCTAGTTGCGAGAGGGGATGGGTGGGGGGAGGCCCCGCCGGGGTGACCCGGCGGGGCCGACGTGTAGGGAACCCGGTCGCATCACCCGCAGTATCAGACCCCATGAACTGCTCGGATTACGTAGCCAACTTCTCCGACCACCTGGACGGAGGTGCCTCTGCCGAGGACGTGCGGGCCATGGAGGCTCACGTCGCGGAGTGTGGGGCCTGTCGCCATTACCGCGAGGTGGTGGAACGAGGCTCGGCGCTGCTGAGGTCGTTGCCCGAGCCCGAGTTGAGTGAGGATTTCGGCCCCCGCCTTCAGCATCGGCTGTACCATGTGGACGAAGCCTCCCTCGAGGGTGCTACGTCTGCGACGCCAGCGATGACGGTGCTCGGCATGGCGATTCTACTGACCGCCGTCGCGTGGTCGCCCGCGCTGCTCGGGGGCTCACCCGAGGTGCAGCTTGAGCCCATCATCGTCGACCAGGCTCCGGCGAGGTTATCGGTTCAGCCTGCGGGGAGAGCCCTGCTGCGGCTCGACCCGGTGCGACCGCGCTCCACTCAGTTCCTGCCTCTCGATGAAGGGCTGTGGGACGACTCGCAGAGGCTGCTGTACGAATACTCGCCGCTGTCTCAGCGGTATCAGCAGCAGGGGCTCCTCCGTCGAACTGGGCTAGATCAAAGGCGATAGCGAGGCGCGCCGCGGCTCTCCGGCCATGCACCGTATCATATTGATAGTCCCCCCCCCGCTACCTTTATCCCGTGACGACGTCCCCCCTTCCGCCCGCGCTCGCGCGCGTCCGTGGCGGAGCCGTCTACCTGCATGGCGAGGACCTCTTCCGAAAAGAGGAGGCGGTTCGCGCTCTTATCGACGTGCATCTCGATCCTGCGACCCGAGACTTCAATCTCGATCAGCTCGGGGGAACTGAGGTCGATGCCGAAACGCTGGCTTCCATCATGGCGACGCCACCGATGATGGCGGAGTGGCGCGTGGTCGTTGTGCGGGATGTCGAAGCGCTCGCCTCGGGCAAACAGGCGCGCGAGGCCTTGCTCTCGGTGGTGAAGGACCCGCCACCGGGACTCGCGCTCATCCTCAGCTGCACCGTGCCCCAGGGCTCCAAGGCGAAGTTCTACCGGGAGCTCGCCAAGACGGCCCAGTCGGTGGAGTTCAGTGCGTTCTCCGAGGCGGACGTCCCGGGGTGGCTCATGGAGCGGGCACGAGAGACCCATGGTGTCGAGATCGAGGTGTCAGCGGCTCAGGCGTTAGCCGGGGCGATTGGGACGAACCTGGGCGTGCTCGACCGCGAGTTGGAGAAACTCTCTCAGTTCGTGGGCGATCGCGCGACGATTGCGGTGGCCGATGTCGAGGCCGCGGGGACGAAGCTGCCATCGCAGGATCGGTGGCGTTGGTTCGATCTGGTGTCGGAGCGGCGATTCGAGGAGGCCGTGGCGACGCTCGGGGTTCTCCTGGCTCAGGGCGAAACCGGGGTCGGATTGGTAATCGGGCTCACGACCCAGTTCCTCAGGCTCGGCGTGGCGTCGGAGGAGGGGCCCAGAGGCCTCGAAGCAGCGTTGCCGCCTCATCAAAAATGGCTCGCCTCGCGCGTGGCATCCCAGGCGAAGAAGTGGCCCGCCGGTGAAATCGAAACGGCTCTCGAGGGGCTGTTACGTGCAGACCGTCTGTTGAAGGCCTCCCCGCACACCGACCTGCACTTCCTGGAGGAGTGGCTCCTAGGAATGATGACGCGGGCGGTCGCGGCATGATGCGTCGGCCCGTAGCGGCGGGGATGTGCCTGGCCGTCATGTTGATCCTCTTGCCCCGATCGGTGTGCGCTCAGGCGACGAACCTCTCGGAGATCGCCGACCTGGCCGGATTCGGTCGCGCCGATGAAGCGCGAGCGGCTCTCCTGATTTGGTGGGAAGACGAACGCGGCGACGCGTCGCGGAATAGTCTCCAACGGGCTCTTTGGCTCCGTGGTCGCCTGACGGTCGATCCGGCGCAGGCCGCGCGCGACTTCCGCCGCTTGCTGGTCGAGTATCCCGGCGGCTCGTTCACCGACCGCGCGCTGCTCCGGCTGGCTCAGGCCGCATACGTGCAGGGCGACGACGAGATCGGGCAGCGCCACATGGCGTCGCTGCGGCGCGACTACCCGGGCTCGTCCGCGCTCGAGGAAGCGGAGGCATGGCTGACCGGAGGTGGCTCCGCGCCACCGCTCGCCCGACGACGCATCCAGGCCAATCCGGCAAGCCGACCCGCGGCCGTCGACGAGACTCGGGCAACAGCCGCGATCGAGGAGGCCGCCCCGGTGACCCAGACCGAGCGGCCGGCAACACAGTCACCTCCCTCGGGGACCGGTCGCTATGCCGTCCAGCTAGGAGCCTTTTCCGAGGAAGGGCGTGCGGGGGCTCTCTTCGAACGGGCCCGAGGGGCCGACCTCGGCGTTCGCTTGGTGCGAGTCACCGGCAGTCGGTTGATCCACGTGCGTGTGGGACGGTTCCACACTTCGGCTGAGGCGACCGTTTTCTTCAGAAGCGTGACCAGTCTAGGATTCACTGCGGCCGTCGTCCGGGACGCTCAGAACGAGGAGCTCGTTCGAGGATGAAGAAACGAGTAGAGCGCACGCACTGGAAGGTGTTGTTGGCGGAAGACAACGACGACCACGCGCTCCTCATCCAAATGGCCCTCGAGAGGGCCAGTCGGATTCCGGTCGAGGTTCACCGCGCCAGGAATGGCGACGAAGCGATCGTTCTCGTCGAGGACATCGTTCCGGATCTCATTCTTCTCGACCTGAAGATGCCCGGGCGCACTGGCCTCGAGGTCCTGGAGGCCATCAAGGGTGACGACGAGTTCCGGAGGATTTCCCAGTCGCGGTCCTCACGTCTTCGGACCGTGACGAGGACCTGGCGCAGAGCTACGGCTTGGGCACCAACCACTTCATTACCAAGCCCGAGAACCCGGCGGAACTCGAAGAGCGACTTCGATCGCTGCTGAAGAACTTGGAGGAGTTGTCGTCGATTCGACGCGGCGTGGGCAAGCTCGATGCCACGGCCGTGAGCGCCTTGAACGCGAGCAGCGACACGGTGCGCAAGTTCTACATTTGGGTCGGGGTCATCCTCGCCTTCGGCTTCCTGGTGGGATTCGCCTTCTACACCGGCGTGCTTTAGGGGACCGTTACCCCCCTATATACTTCGTCGGTAGCGGATTGTCGGGACCCTCACCCTGCCAATACACCGACACGACCCACCATCGGGAGCCGTCATTCATCAGCTGAAACGAGTTGATGCCGCGCGCGAACGGCTCGGCGTCGGTGAGGCTTCGGCGTGATTCGTACGTGCTGAAGGCGTGGGCGATCATCCCGTAGGACTCGGTCACACGGTTGATCTCGACCTCGAAGAAGCCGTTGGCCTCGAGCGCCGATCCGCTGGACTCGCGGCAGCTCTCGGGTATCATCACTCGGCGACCGTAGCTCCCGTCCTGCCGTCGGCCGACGGAGCTGAGAAGCGCGCTCTCCGCGAAGAGCCCGTCCCACCGGTCCCAGTCACGGGTCTGGCCCGCCGGGCCAGAGATCACGTCGTAGACCGCCGATATGATCTGGTCGATGGAGCCGACATCGTTCGGATCCACGGATTGAGCTGTCAGCGCGGTTTGGACGGCGAAAGTGAGTGCGGCGAGCGTGGCCACGATACGGGTGATGCACATCGACTTCTCCAATATCGGCTTGGTCTGACAGTCCTCGACTATTAGTAGTGTGTAGCCGAAGTCGTGCTGACATTCGAGCGCCGATGCATCCCGCCCGGCGGCGTTAGGACTCCTCGCAATAGCCCTGCTATTACTCGTCGTCCTGCCTCGCCGGATCGGGCGCCTCGACACTCTCGGTATCTACCAGACTTCGGCTACACACCACTAGTCTGGTACGGTCGGCCGGCGCCAGCGTTGCTCGGCTCCGACTTGAGCCGGACCGCGTCCGGTCTACCTTCACCCATGGCCTCAGCAGACACACCCCTCATGCAGCAGTGGCGGGAGGCGAAGTCCAAGCATCGGGACGCGCTTCTGTTCTTCCGCGTAGGGGACTTCTACGAGCTCTTTCATCAGGATGCAGAGGAGGGCGCCAAGCTGCTGGGCCTCACGCTGACGTCACGCAACAATGGGGCGGCGGCCCGGGTCCCGTTGGCCGGCGTGCCGGCGAAGGCACTGGAAGGATACCTGGCTCGGCTCGTCGGGATGGGCCGCCGCGTTGCGATCTGCGATCAGGTAGAGGACCCGGCTCTCGCGAAGGGAATCGTCAAGCGAGAGGTCACTGAGACGGTAACCCCGGGCACCGTTCTCTCGGATTCCCTTCTGAACGAAAGGCGCAACAACTTCCTGGTCACAGCAGTGCCGGGTGGTGAGGACGAGTACGGTGTGGCCGCGCTCGATGTGTCGACAGGGGAGATGTCGGTCCAGCTCGTACAGGCCAGCGAGCTACGAGCTGAGTTCGGTCGGTTAGAGCCATCTGAGCTTCTCCTTCCGCGCTCGCTCCAGGACTCGGAGGAGCTGGCCTGGGCTGCTGCCGCGCATATACCGCGCACGTATCGCGACGACTGGATGTTCGAGGGGGATGTGTCCGCAGACGAGCTTCTCCGGGTGTTCAAGGTTCAGTCGCTCGATGGCTTCGGGTTCCAGGCGGATGACGCCGTGCTCGTGCGGGCGTCGGGCGCGCTCGTCCAATACCTCCGCGAGATCCGGCCGGCCGGGGTGACGCACCTGATGCCGCCGCGGATCCGCCGGCGTGGGCGAGTCATGCTCTTGGACGAGATGACGCGCCGGAACCTCGAGCTCATCGAGCCACTTCGAGCCGGCGAAGAAGGCGGCACGCTGCTCGACGTTCTCGACCTGACCGTCACGCCGATGGGCGGCCGTCTCTTGCGACGTTGGGTTCTGGAACCACTTGTTACCGCTCAGGAGATTTGGGCTCGGCAGGACGCCGTGCGGGAGCTGGTGGACGAGCTCGAACTGAGGAATCGTCTCCGCGACGCGCTCGGTCGCGTCACGGATCTCGAGCGGCTCGCTGGGAAGATCGGAACGGGCAGGGTCGCTCCACGTGACCTGCACGGGCTCAAGCGGTCCTTGGAGCAACTGCCAGAGATCCGCACCGCTGGAGCCGCAGCCACGAGCGAGGAGACGCATCAGCTGGCCGGGGAGCTCGACTGCCTGACGGAGGTCCGATCCCTTCTGGATGAGACCTTGGCCGACGATCCACCTGCGACGTTACAAGAGGGCGGGGTCATCAGGCCCGGGTGGTCGGACGAGTTGGACGAGTTGAGGGGCATTCGCGACGGCGCGCGCGATTTCATCGCGAGTCTCCAGACCCGCGAGCGCGAGCGGACAGGGGTCTCGTCACTCAAGGTCGGATTCAACAAGGTCTTCGGGTACTACCTCGAGGTGACCAAGGCCAACGTCGCCCGTGTGCCGGACGACTACGTCCGCAAGCAGACTCTGACGAACGCCGAGCGCTACTTCACGCCCGAACTGAAGGAGTGGGAGGAGAAGGTCTTTGGCGCCGAGGATCGAATCGGACGCTTGGAGGCCGAGTTGTTCGTCGAGGTACGCGCGCGGGTGGGCGCCGAGATCTCACGTCTCCAGGAGACCGGGGCCCGCCTCGCCCAACTGGATGTCCTGACGACCTTCGCGGAGGTGGCGACGCGCAACGGCTATGTACGACCCGAGGTCCACACGGGCTTCGAGCTCGAGATCGCCGGCAGTCGTCATCCCGTCGTGGAGACGATGATGCCGCGGGAGGACTTCATTCCGAACGACCTTCGTCTGGATGAGGACGGATGGATCGTGGTCCTCACCGGGCCCAACATGGCGGGGAAGAGCACGGTCCTGAGACAGGTTGGTCTCATCCAGCTTCTGGCTCAGATCGGGTCCTTCGTGCCGGCGGATAGCGCCAAGCTTCCCGTCACGGATCGGATCTTCACGCGCGTCGGCGCGTCCGACAATCTCGCCAGAGGGCAGTCCACGTTTATGGTCGAGATGAGCGAAACCGCCGCCATCGTGCACGGCGCGACCGACCGAAGCCTGGTCCTGCTCGATGAGATTGGTCGTGGGACTTCAACCTACGACGGCGTATCGATCGCGTGGTCCGTGACTGAATTCCTGCACGAGGAACTCGGCTCGAAGACCATCTTCGCCACCCACTACCACGAACTCACACAGCTCGGCGACCTGCTGCTCGGCGTGAAAAACATGAACGTGTCGGTGCGTGAGGTCGGCTCGGAGATCGTATTCCTGCGCACGCTGATCGACGGGGGAGCGGATCGCTCGTACGGGATCCAGGTCGCGCGCCTCGCCGGACTCCCGGACACCATTTTGGCCCGCGCTCGGGAACTTCTCGCCGAGTTGGAGGGAACACATACGAGCGGGGGAGAAGGGCTCGGTCGGCACGGTGCGCACAGGCCGGCTTCGGAGGCGCCTCCTGCCCAGATTTCGATGTTCCAGGTGGAACACCCTCTCGTCGCTCGGTTGCGCGGGCTCGACCCGGACGACCTGACGCCGAGGGATGCGCTCGAGCTCCTCTACGAGTTGAGGAAGGCCGCACAGGGAGATGGAGACGACACGTGAACGCCCGTGACAACCGGAAAATGACGCGAAGCCACTTTGCCACCGGCACGGCCGCATTGGCGCTGCTCACAACTCTCGCGTGCGGCGGCGAAGGCGAGATTGAGCCGCCGAAGCCACTGTACGGACAGATCCCGATCGACTATCCCCTGATGCTTTGGGACCAGGACATGGAAGGCGAGACGCTCCTGCGCGTGCGCCTCACCGACACGGGCGCTGTCGATTCGGTCGAGATCGCGGAGTCGTCGGGCTACCTCGCCTTCGACTCCGCGGCCATGGCCGGAGCGCGTGATCTGCGGTTTTCTCCCGCGCGACGCGACGGCAAGCGCATCGAGGTCTGGGCCAAGGTGCCCGTCTACTTTTCCAAGCGCCCCCGTCCCGACACGGCACACGTCTTGCCACTTCCTTCGGTGGACCGCCACTAGGGAATTCCATGCAAGAACGCCACAAGAAGCCGTACGACTCCGTCCTCGACCTCATCGGATGGACCCCCCTGGTGCGTCTGACATCGGTAATCGACGGCGCGCGAACACCCCTGTACGGGAAGTTGGAGTTCATGAACCCAGGCGGCTCCATCAAGGACCGCATCGGGTTGGCCATGCTCGAAGCCGCTGAGAACGACGGCACGCTCAAGCCGGGAGGGACGATCGTCGAGGCGACCGGGGGGAACACCGGACTCGCGCTGGCGATGGCCGCGTCGCTCAAGGGCTATCGGTGCATCTGCACCATGCCGGACAAGATGAGCAGCGAGAAGGTCAAGCTCCTGAGGGCGTTCGGTGCGGAGGTGATCATCACCCCGACCGCGGTCCCGCCTGACCATCCTGATCATTATCTCCAGAGGGCTCGCTCGATCACGGCCGCGACCCCTGGCGCGGTGATGGCCGATCAGTTCTACAACGAAGCGAATCCGAAGGCGCACTACGAGACGACGGGCAGGGAGATCTGGGAACAGACCGACGGACGGATCACGCACTTCGTGGCGTCGGCCGGCACCGGGGGGACGATCACGGGTGTGGGGCGCTACCTGAAGGAGAAGAACCCCGACGTTCTCGTAGTGGGCGTCGACCCGGAGGGATCGATGATCGCTCCGTTCTTCAACACCGGTGAGCCTATCGAGGGCACGCCCTACAAGGTGGAAGGGGTCGGGAACGACAAGATCCCGGGTGCGCTCGATCTCGACGTCGTCGACGAATATCGATCGCTGGATGACGGCTCTGCGTTCCGCATGACGAGGCGGCTCACGCGCGAAGAGGGACTCTTCGCCGGTGGCTCGGCCGGCATGATGGTCCACGCGGCAGTAGAGCTCGCGAAAGAAATCGACGATCCGGACGCCCTCGTGGTCACCTTGCTCTGTGACTGGGGCGAGCGGTACCTGAGCAAGGTGTACGATGACGAGTGGATGCGTGAGAACGGCTTCCTGGATCGGCAGAAGCGCGCGACGGCCCGTGACCTGATCGGCGACAAGAGCGGCGAGGCGCCGCCGCTCATCACCGTCGAGCCCAGCACTTCCGTTCGGATCGCGCTCTCGACGATCACGGCGCACGACATCGGGCAGCTCCCGGTGGTCCACGACGGAGCGTGTGTCGGGGCCATCACCGAGAACAGGCTCATGGCTCAGGTACTGGCCGACGTTTCGCTTCTGGACAAGCCGGTGGACGCCGTCATGGACGCGCCGTTCCCCGTGATCGGGGGGCACATCGACTCCGAGGAAATCCGCACGCTACTGACGCGCGGCAACGCCGCGTGCCTGGTGAGCGACAACGGACATCTCTCTGGAATCATCACCCGCTACGACGTCGTGCGGGCTCTGACCGCATGAGGATTGCCGTCCTGATGGGCGGGACGTCTGAAGAACGCGAGGTCTCCCTCTCGTCGGGCGCGGAGGTGGCGCAGGCGCTCCGCCAGGCAGGCCACACAGTCGTCGCGGTGGACACCGTCAGTGGCGTGCTGGACGCGGCGGCAGAGGCGCGTCTCATCACTGAGGGGGTGAGAGCGGCGCCCCCACTCGCTGAGACCCTGGGTCGGCTCGACGAAGGGCACACGGTCGCGATGGCGCGCGATCCGGACATGGGCGATGTCGACGTGTTCTTCCTCACGCTCCACGGAGGATCGGGCGAAGACGGGACGATTCAGGCGCTTCTCGATGTCGCGGGAGTCACGTATACCGGGAGTGATCGGCTCGGGTGCTCGCTCGCGATGGACAAGGAGGTCACGAAGCGGCTGCTGCGCGATGTCGGCGTACCCACGCCCGATTGGTTGGTCGGGCCCCAGACTGCCGACGAAGTGGTGGAGCGGTTGGGCCTTCCAGTCATCGTGAAGGCGGCCACCGGGGGCTCGTCTCTTCGGCTCCATCTGGCACACGACCACGGGGAGCTGGAAGTCGCGATCGCGGATAGCAGAAGCTGGGACGACCTCGTCCTGTTCGAGCGGTATCACCAGGGCCGCGAGCTCACCGTCTCCATCCTTGGAGACGAGGCCCTTCCGGTTGGGGAAATCATCCCGCAGCACGAGTTCTTCGACTACGAGTGCAAATACCAACCCGGCATGGCTGAAGAGGTTTTCCCCGCAGACATTCCGGATGAGCTCGCCGAGCGACTCCAGAGCCTGGCTCTGACCGTCCACAAGGCGCTCCGGATGCGAGACCTTTCGAGAGTCGACTTCATGGTTGATGATCGAGGCCAAGCCTGGTGCTTGGAGGCGAATGCTCTCCCGGGAATGACTGCAAACAGCTTGTTGCCGAAGGCGGCCATGGCCGCAGGTATCACGTTCCCCGAGCTGTGCGAGCGGATCGCATCGCTCGCGGCCGCAAGAAAAAGTGCGCACTTTGCGTAAGGTGGACATCGGCGCCGCCAGGAGGTTGCGAGGCCGGAACCTGTACAGAGAGCAGGGGTCCGACAGGTTCGCCCCACCAGATGGAAGGACGAAGGGATAAGAATGGCGTATTCAACCGGGAGCTTCGGGTTCAGCTATATGCTTACCCCGATCGTGAAGCGCCTGATGATCGCCAACGTGGTCGTCTTTTTCCTGACACTGTTGATCGGTCAGGACTTCGTCTTCGAGTGGTTCGCCTTCCAGCCGACGCGGATTTTCTTCCGGCCGTGGGGCCCGATCACATACATGTTCCTGCACGGCAGCTTCATGCATCTCGCCGTAAACATGTTGGTGCTCTTCTTCTTCGGGCCACCGTTGGAGGGAAAATGGGGTGAGAAGGAGTTCATCCGGTTCTACGTGACGTGTGGCCTAGGTGGCGTCGCGCTGAGCTATCTCTTCCTTCCTTCTTGGGTCGTCGGCGCGTCCGCGGCCATCTACGGGCTCATGCTCGCGTTCGCGATGAACTGGCCTGACGCTCCGATCTACGTGTGGGGCATCTTCCCGGTGAAGGCGAAGTACCTCGTCGGGTTCCTCTTCGTTCTGAGTGCATTGAGCGCGGTCCAGGGGACCGGGGGCGGGACCGCCCACTTCGCCCATCTCGGGGGGCTGGCGGCGGCCTTCATCTATCTCAGGGCTGACTGGCGCCCGGGCCAGGGCATCAACCGACTCAAGAAGGCTGCGACCAAGGGTCGCCGGCTCGCGATCGTGCCCCGCGACGACAACGATGACGAGCAGCGCGGCGCCCACGCCTCGGCAGGCCACCGGCGGGAGGACACCGCGCTCTTCGACAAGGTCGATCAGGTGTTGGACAAGATCTCGGCGACGGGCATGTCCTCGTTGACGAAAGACGAGCTCAAGCTTCTCGACGAGGTCTCGAAGCGGCACAGGTCCAACTAGCCGCTCCATCTCGCTCGACCCCGGCCTCGCTTGTTCCCCCCGAAGCCGCCCGCGAGTTTACCTGTTCTCGCTCTGGAACTGTCCCAGATGATCCCCAATGAGGCTGCGAGGCTTTCATGGTCCGCGTTACCTGCGCCCTTCTGACCGCGACACTCCTCGCCGCGTGCGGCGGCTCCCCGCCACCACCGCCTCCCCCCGCCCCGCCGGCGGCCGAAGAGACGGCTCTGGCCCCGCCGGACATCATCCAGATGGCGGTACCCGACGTGCCTGATGCCGTTGAGACTCCTCTGTATGGGGTCGATCTCGACACGGTGCGGGCCGGTGAGTTCGATCAAGGCAAGATGTGGACGTTCGAGTTCCCTCCGGCGGACCACATCGAGGAGACGTACGGCTTCCGGCCAGACGGGGCATGGTTCGAGAGGGCTCGCTTGGGTGCGCTGAGGATTCCGAGTTGCTCCGCGTCGTTCGTCTCGCCGAACGGCTTGGTGATGACGAACCATCACTGCGCCCGCGAGTTCGTTTCCCAGGTGTCAGGCGATGGCGAGACGCTCCTCGACGATGGCTTCATCGCCATCGACTTGAACGACGAGCGGCCCGTCGAGAACTTCGAGGCCGACCAGCTCGTCGAAATCGTCGACGTGACGGATGAGGTGAACGCGCAGCTCGACGCACTTCCCGCCGGGGATCGCGGGGAGGCTCGCGAAGCTCTGCTCGAGGAGATCGAGGCGCGCATCGTCGAGGAGCGAGGCGGAGAGGACTCCGGGTACGAGATCGAGATGATCTCGCTGTACAACGGAGGACGGACTTCGGCCTACGTATTCCGGCGCTATACCAATGCCAAGCTGGTCATGGCCCCCGAGCTCCAGATCGGATTCTTCGGTGGCGACCCGGACAACTTCACCTATCCGCGGTACAACCTGGACTTCTCGTTCTTCCGCATCTACGACGATGACGGTGCGCCTCTGTCGAGCGACTCGTACTTCCCGTTCGACCAGGACGGCCTGGCCGAGGGTGATCCGATCTTCATCGTCGGGAATCCCGGATCGACGCACCGCCTCCAGACCGTCGCGGAGCTGGAGTATCGACGCGACGTGAGCGATCGGTTCTTGCTCGAGACGGTCCGCCGCCGGATGGAGGTGCTCGGAGCATATATCGAGGCCAACCCAGAGACCGCCGAAGAGTTCGACCTCAGGAACGAATACTTCGGTCTGAGCAACACCGAGAAGGCGTATGAGGGTCAGGTGCGGGGCCTCGAGGACCCGGTCATCATCGCGAAGAGAGCGGATAACGAGGCCGCCTTCCTCGCGGCGATCAATGCCGACCCGGCCCTTCAGGAGCGCTACGGGGGCCTCATCGAGCAGATGGCCGAGCTCCAGGACCTGAAGCGCACCCAGAACGGCGTAGTCGGCGCGTTCTCGGTCTTCGGGAACCCGTATCTCGACTCGTCGACGCTCATCCGGGGCTTTTTCGGCCTGCAGGTGATCTCCATGGTGCAGGGTGGGGCCGCTGAGGAGGAGATCGAGTCGATGCTCGACAATGTCCGTGGGGCCCCTCAGATGCCGGCCGAGTTGGATGCGGCTCTCATGGCTGACCGTTTCGCGGATTTGGTCCGGCACCTTGGTGCGGAGCATCCCGCCGTCTCAGCCTTGCTGGCGGGACGAACGCCAGAGGCCGCGGCGCAGCAGGTCTTTTCGATGACGGAATTGGCCGATTCAGCGGGTGCTGTAGCGGCCCTCGAGTCCGGTAGCGCATCTCCCGGAGATGGCGCCATCCAGGCGATCATCGCCTTTCTTCCTGCGTTCCTCGAGCTCAACACCCTGTTCGTCGACGTCGGGCCTCGAGAAGAGGCCATCGCCGCGGATCTCGGTCGAGCTCGTTTCGAGATCTACGGTACCGACGTGCCGCCCGACGCGACGTTCTCACTGAGAATCGCGGATGGAGTGGTGACCGGCTACGAGTACAACGGCACGATCGCGCCTGTCTTCACCACACTCTACGGGCTCTACGACAGACACTACTCGCATGCTGGCAAAGAAGACTGGGCATTGCCGGATCGCTGGCTTGACCCGCCCGAGTCTCTCGACTTGTCGACCCCGCTCAACTTCATCTCGACCGCCGACATCATCGGTGGAAACTCCGGGTCGCCCGTGCTCGATCGTGATCTCGAGATCGTCGGCGTCGTGTTCGATGGCAACGTAGAGAGCCTGACCGGGGACTATATCTACCTACCGGAACGGAATCGCTCCATCACGGTCGATAGCCGCGCGATTCTGGAGTCACTGGACGAGATCTTCGACTTCGACCGATTGGTGCTCGAGCTCACATCGGGCGAGTTGGTCGAGACCGAAGCGGAGGCCGACCGAAGGCGGTAAGCTGGGCGAAGGAAAACGGGTGGCATGCCGTACGATGTAGTGCCGCCCAACCTTAGAAGGAGGGGACCCATGGCCGGAAGCTTCTCGAACAGCTTCACCCTGGTGAAAGCGAGCGCCCACGTCCTGAAGATGGACAAGGAGCTCTTGGTTTTCCCGCTCCTGTCGGGAGTCGCCTCGGTGCTTGTGACTGCGAGCGTCGTCGTCCCGCTCGTGGTGACCGGCGGCTGGGAGATCTTCGCCGAGGATGGCGGATACCTCAGCTATGCCTTTGGGTTCTTGTTCTACCTCGCTCAGTACACGGTCATGTTCTTCTTCAACTCGGCGCTTGTCGGAGCCGCCCTCATCCGCCTCGACGGTGGCGATCCGACCGTGAGCGATGGGTTGGCCATCGCCTCCAAGCGCATGGGGGCGATCATCGGGTACGCTGCCATCGCAGCCACGGTTGGGATGGTCCTGCGCTTCATCTCCGAGAGGTCGGGATTCCTTGGCAGAATGGTCGCTGGCTTCGTCGGCATGGGATGGACGCTGGCGACGTACCTCACGGTCCCGATTCTGGTCACCAAGGATGTCGGACCGATCGATGCGGTGAAGGAGAGCGCCGCGCTGTTCAAGCAGACGTGGGGCGAGCAGGTCGTCGGCAACTTCGGAATGGGTTGGGCGATCTTCCTCATGTTCGGGTCTTGGACCGTGGTTGGGATCGGACTGATGGTCGTGCTTGGCGGCATCCTGCCGGGCGCCTTCGTCCTCGCAGGGGCGATCTGCTGGCTGATGGGATACGTCTTCCTGGCGCTGGTGTCGTCCGCTCTCAAGGGCGTGTATACCGCGGCTTTGTACCGGTACGCCATCACCGGTGAGGCTGGCCATTTCGACCCGAACATCATGGGGAACGCGTTCCGGCCGAAGTGATCGGGCCGCCGAGAAACGAGTAGGCCAGGCGGGGACAAACCAAGGTTGCCGGGGCCCCTAGGGCCCTCTACAATCCGGGTCCCCTTTTTTGGGAAACGACCGGGGCTCTCTGCCGACAGGCGGAGGGCCTCGACTCATCGAGATCTCGGAGGAGTCTGAATGGCATCGGGCAAGGAATACACCACGGATCGCATTCGGAATATTGCGGTCGTGGGTCATGGCGGTGCTGGAAAGACCACCCTGATCGACGCGATGTGCTTCGCGTCAGGTACCTCCAATCGACTCGGAGACGTGGACGAGGGGACCGCGTTGACGATGCATACGCCTGAAGAGCACGCCCATGAGATCTCCATTCAGCTGACGCCGGCGTATGCCGAGCACATGAATGCGAAGATCAACCTTCTCGATACGCCAGGTTTCTTGGATTTCACCGGCGAGGCGCTGTCCGCCGTGAGAGTGGCGGACGCCGCCATCATTGTGGTGAGCGCCACCTCGGGCGTCGAGGTGGGCACCGAGAGAGTTTGGGAGTACTGCGAGGCCCGGGGAATTCCCCGGATTTTTTTCGTCTCCATGATGGACAAAGAACATGCCGACTTCGACGGCGTGTTCCAGCAGATCAAGAATCTCGCCGACGGTGCGCTGCCCGTAGAGATCCCGGTCGGGGAAGGCGCCGACTTCAGAGGCATCATCAATCTGTTCAGCGAGAAGGCCCACATCTACAAGAAGGGAACGACGAAGGGCGAGTACAACGAGACGGACATCCCGGATGACCTGAAGGACAAAGAGGCACAGTGGGAGACCGAGCTACAGGAGACGCTCGCAACGACCGACGAGGCCTTGCTCGAGGCGTACCTCGAGGGGGGCAAGATCTCACGCGAAGAGGCCATCGAGGCCATGGGCCGGGGGATGGGACGGAACGAGGTCTTCCCGGTCTTCTGTGGGGCCGCCAAGATGACATATGGGGTCAAGGCACTCCTGAATAAGCTGGTGGAGCTGTGCCCCAGCCCCGCGGAGGCAGGCGCTGAGATCGTGGGGGATACAGAGCTCAAGGCGGACGATTCAGGCCCGTTCGTGGCCCTGGTCTTCAAGACGGCCGCGGAGCCCCACGTAGGCGAGCTGTCGTACTTCCGCATCTACTCGGGGAAGGTCGCGAACGGTGCCGAAGTCGTTAACGCGTCCGACGGCCAGATCGAGAAGCTGAACCATCTTGGCATCCCGATGGGCAAGGAGCGCACTGAGGTTGATGTCCTCCATGCCGGGGACATCGGCGTTGTAGCCAAGCTCAAGCACACGCATACGAACGACTCGCTGAACGCCAAGGGCAACAGCATAGAGCTGGACAGGATCGACTTTCCGAGTGCCGACACCGCGGTGGCGATCAAGGGCGCCACGCGCCATGACGATGACAAGCTCGGCGAGGTTCTCCCTAAGCTCCACGACGAGGACCCGACTTTCTCTGCGGCGTTCGACGGTGAGGTCCATCAGACCATCGCTCGTGGCGTCGGCGAGGTGCACCTCGATGTGGTCTTCGAACGCATGGAGCGGAAGTACGGCGTGAAGGTCGTCACCGAGCAACCGAAGATCGCCTACCGTGAGACCATCACCAGGAGGGCTGAGGGGCAGGGCCGCCACAAGAAGCAGTCCGGTGGTCGCGGGCAGTTCGGCGACTGTTGGGTCAGGATGGCGCCCAAGCCTCGCGGTGCAGGCTACGAGTTCGTCAACTCGATCAAGGGTGGCGTGATCCCGACCAAGTTCGTGCCTTCGGTGGACCGTGGAATCCGCGAGGCGTCGGAGAAGGGCGTCATCGCAGGGTACCGCCTGGTCGACTTCTCAGCGGAGTGCTACGACGGCTCGTACCACGCTGTGGACTCCTCCGATATCGCGTTCAAGCTGGCCGGCTCGCATGCCTTCCGGAACGTGGCCGAGAAGTGCGGACCGGTTCTTCTCGAGCCGATCCTCGAGGTCTCTGTCACCACCCCGGACGAATATGTGGGCGATATCGTGGGTGACCTGACGTCCCGGCGGGGGAAAGTGCAGGGGATGGATCCGGCGACCGGCCGCACGACCGTTCGTGCCATGGTGCCCGAGTCCGAGCTCTACAAGTACGCTGCGACGCTTCGCTCGATCACCCAGGGGCGGGGCCACCATTCGCGGAGGCTGGCTGGTTATGAGCCGGCTCCGCCTGAGGTGGCGGCGAAGGTGAAGGCGCAGCGGAAGGCAGAACAAGAAGGTTAGGGAGCAGCACGCCGACCGAAGCTGCCGGCTGAGCCGTCTAGACGCCGAACTGCCTGAAGTGGTGGTCGACGTGCTTGTAGCCCCATCGGCCCCATTCGCCACGGGTCAGCTTTCCGAAGATCGGATGTGCCGGCATGTCCCCGGAGCCCGTGGATGCGAACCGCGCCATGAGCTGCTCCAGAGTGGCCACATCGTCTGAGAAGTCGCCCGGCGGAGTCCCGCCGCGCTCCTGGTCGGCCTCCGGCACCGTCTTCGCGCCCTCGGGCCACGTCATCGGCGTGCTCAATGCGATGAAGCGGACGACGGTTTTTAGAAACACGTTGCCGCGCATCTTCGGTTGTC
>Ga0066376_10001380_pt1 | contig 23608 bp, 20 predicted proteins | sample Knorr_S15_td_Bot_FD_77009 | JGI IMG/M metagenome (GOLD analysis project Ga0066376, IMG submission 77009) | Marine microbial communities from Southern Atlantic Ocean transect - Knorr_S15_td_Bottom_ad_5009_LV_A | ecosystem: Environmental > Aquatic > Marine > Oceanic | place: Southern Atlantic...
ACCACCGAGAACCCTAATGATGGCCATCTCGTCGGCGATGAAGGTATCGAGCGTCCGCACGTCGTCGACCGGGGCGGCCGCCTCCACAGCCCACACCGCAGGTCGCAGTGCACCGGCGATGGCGGTCGGATCACCCGTCGTCCGGACCGCATAAGCCACGCTGCGAATCGGATGCTGTTCGAGTGGGAGGTAGGCCATGCCCGCCAGGCCGCCGGGCAGCGCGACCCGAGTATGGAGCACGTCCCCGACCACACCGACGATCTCACGGGACTCGTCTTCCAGCGTGATCCGCCTCCCCACGACGCTCTCATCCGGGAAGTGGAAGTCGGCGAAGGCCTTACTCACGACCACGACGGGTCCCGTGCCCTCCCGATCGAAGGACTCGAATAAGCGCCCGTCACGTAGCGGGATCTCCATTGTGGCGAAATACGCCTAGTTGACCGAGAGCATCATGGTCCTCGGAAACTCCTGGCCTTCCTGAGGTTCACGACCGTCAATGGTGAATTCAGGGCCGCGGACGTTGCGCCCGCGAGGGAGTTCGTCCATGATGGCCACCTCGGGCAGGTCGAGTAGTTCCTGCTCGACCTCCCGGTGAAACGCCGCCAACGCACCAGGCTCCGCGTAGCGTTCCCCGGACCCGCTCGTGCGGAATGTCAGGAGGCCCTCTGAGCGCAGGCCCAGATCCACGTTGACGAGATCGTTCGCCATACTCGTCATCGCTCCCGCACCAGCCAGAAGCGCCAGAGCGACCGCAATCTCTCCCACCACGAACACGGTCCGGATGCGCGAACGCGAGCGACCGACCGTACCCCCTCGGCTGACCGCGCTCAACGTTCCACGCTGATTCGGCCGCAGCGCCTGAAGCGCGGGGGCGAGGCCGAAGAACACGCCGACCCCAACCGAGATGCCCACCGTGAAGAAGAGCACGGCGGGCTGGATGCGCGGGCTGAAGGCCTTGGGGATTCCCGAAGGCATCACGGCCGCGAGTTCAGCGACGGCGAACACGGCGAGCAGCACGCCGAGCACTCCACCGAGCAGGGCGAGCATGGTGCTTTCGGTCAGGAGCTGTCTGAGCAAACGGATGCGGCCGGCTCCGAGGGACACGCGCACTGCGATCTCCTGTGCCCGTTCCTCCGCCCTGGCCAGAAGCAGATTAGCTACGTTGGCGGCCGCGATGATCAGCACGAACAGGGCAACCAGCAGCATCACCTGAACGAGTCTCGCGTCGCTTTCCCCGGGGAACTGTTCGCGGAGCGTTTCGAGCCGGAAAGTGAAGCGGCTGAGCTCGTCCGGGTACTGCGCGGTCATGCTCTGCCAGGTTGCGTCGGCCTGCGCTCGCGCCTGTTCCGCCGTGGCGCCTCCTGCCAGTTTGGTTACGGCCACCACTCTCGCGCCATCTCTGTTGTCGCGCTCGTCCTCGAAGGTATTCGCCATCACGAGCCCGATGTCCCCGGGTACGAACTCGAAGTCGGGCGGCATGACCCCGATGACGGTGTACTCACGCTCCGCCACTTCGACCGGCTTGCCTACCACCCCGGGATCCGACGCGAACACGGTCTCCCAGAGATAGTGGGTCATGACCGCGACCCCCGCGCTGCCTGGACGCCCTTCGTCGGAAGAGAACGTCCGTCCCAGAGCGGCCTGTCGTCCCAAGACTTGGAAGACGTTGGGTGTCGCGTCGAGACGCAGGAGCCGCATCGGTTCCTCGAGACTCGAGAGCGTGGTGCGGACAGGCCGCCACGCCGCGACGTTCTCGAACGCCTCGACCCGCGCCGCCAAGTCCAGAACGTTGCCGGCGCTGATGTCGCCCTTATCGCCCGTTGCGCGATCTATCTGCATGAGGGTCTGGAGATCCCCCTGGTCCGCGTAGGGAAGCGGCGCATACAGAAAGCCATACATGCTCGCGTACATCGTCGTGCTCGCCGCGATGCCGACCGCCAGGGAAAGGGCCGCCACCAGCGATACCATCGGCATGCGCATGAGCATCCGGAATCCGTACCGCACATCCTGCAGAAAGTCTGACATCCCCATTCCCTTGTTGTAGTGCAACGCGATCCTTATGGCTTCGAACGAGTACCAGAGGCGCGCGACCCAATTTGGGCCCCGGAGGTCGAGGTACTCGGTCTCGAGATCCCCATGTATGCTTTCTCCCACCACCCCCATCGGGAGCGCGGCATCGAGCAGGCTCTGGGCCCAGGCCGGAGGTGGACCCCGTCTACGCCGGCTCATCAGTCTTCGAGCATGGGCTCGAGCCCGTCCCAAAGCGTGATCAAAGCGCGACGGGAGCTCTTGAGCGCAGCGAGGCCCTCGATCGTCACGGAGAACCGACGTTGGCGGTCCTTCCGACGGGAATTGTCCGGAACTTCGGAGACCCACGTCAGGTAGCCCTTCCGCTCCATGCGGTCGAGCGTGGTATAGAAGCCCCCCCGCGAAACCTTCCGGTCGGCGGCCACTTCGAGTTCCTGACGGACCTCGAGCCCGTATGCTCCGGTACCCATCCGGAGGATGGAGAGCAGGACCATCTGCTCGAATTCTCCTAGAAACGCTCTCGACATCGCCGACTCCCGGTTGATCACAATGTAGACTGTACGGGCACAATGAGAGCGGAGTTTCAAGAACGGATCACTTAACGAAACCGGACGTCACGGGGTCATTGCTCGTGACAGACAGAGACCACCGTCCAAGACTGCCATGCTTCGCAAGATCACACCCGGACTTCTCTTGCTTCTCCCGGTCGCCTTATCGGCGCAGGAGGGCAGCATCGCCTTTACGCATTCGGTGAAGGTCGATTTCGAGATACCGGAAGAGATGCGAGCCCGTTTCGAGGCGCGTGGTGGCAGGGGAGGCCGTGGCCTTCCCACGGAACGGGTGAGCCAATTCGTCTTGTTGTTCAACTCGACCGAATCCCTGATGAAACCGGTGCCACGGGTGGCCCCGGAGGGCGGCCGGGGAGGCAAGGGCGACTTCGACCGACGTGGCGGCGCCGTAGCCACTAGGCGCCTTCGCTTCAGCTCCGCATCCCGGACCGCCCAAGATGAGATGGTCGAAGCTCACACCCGGTACGACGAAGGCACGATCGTGGAGGCCCGCCGTCTGCTGGGGCGTTCCTTCATCATCGCCGACAAACGGCCGACGTACGCGTGGAAGCTCACCAGCGAGCAGGCCGAGTTCCTCGGTCATGTGGTACTCAAGGCGACCGCGGTGCAGGACAGCTCCGTGATCGAAGCCTGGTTTACCCCCCAGATCCCGGTGCAAGGCGGGCCAGCCACGTTCGGAGGGTTGCCTGGGATGATCCTCGTCGTCTCGATCGACGACGGACAAGAGCAGTACAACGCCACGGGGATCTCGATGAGTCCGGTCGCGGAAGGAGTCATCGTGAGGCCCAGCGACGGCGACGAAGTGACGAGAGAGGAATACGAGGAAATCGTGGCGGAGAAGCTCGAGGAGCTTCGCTCCACACAACGGAGAATCCGAGAGTGACTTTCGTTCGAAGCGAGCCGATCTCGGCCCGAGCCTTTTCCCTGTTGCGTGACGGCCTCGTCGCCGCTGCCGCGCTTGGATTCTTCCTGGTGGCGGCCCCGGCCGCGGCCCAGGAGACGTACGACGTGCGCGGCATCGTGGCCGACGCGGCGGGTGAAGGAGTCGACGGCGCGATGATCGTGGCACTCGCACTCCCCGACTCGATGCTGACCAAGTTCGCACTGACAAACGGGACCGGTTCATTCACTTTGAGCCGAGTACCGGTCGGAGAGTACCTGCTGCAAATCACGATGCTTGGTCATCAGACGATCCGGCAACCGTTTTCTATCACATCAGAGGACGTGGACGCGGGCACGATCAGCCTCGAAGTCCTGGCCGTAGAAATGGAAGAGCTCGTCGTCAGCGTGGACCACGTGCCTTTCGTGAACCGACGCGACACACTCGACTACAACGCACTGGCCTTCGTGACGCGACCGAACGCCACGGTCGAGGAGCTGCTCGCTCGGCTGCCAGGCATCGAGGTGGATGCCGACGGGACCATTCGGGCGCAGGGCGAAGAGGTGCAAAACGTTCTGGTGGACGGGAAAGAGTTTTTCGGCAGCGACCCGACGATCGCAACCCGAAACCTCCCGGCGGACGCCATCGAGCGCATTCAGGTCTACGACAAAGAGTCCGACATGGCCGAGTTCACCGGCATCGCCGACGGCCAGGAGGAGCGCACGATCAACCTCCAGCTGCGCGAGGACGCGCGCCGGGGGTACTTCGGCCAGGCCGTAGGCGGGCTCGGCGGCGGACTAGAGCCGCTTGCGGTGATCGAAGCCCAACCCAACGGCCGCACACGGTACAACGAGTCGCTCAACATCAATCGTTTTTCGCCGACCACCCAGCTGGCGCTGCTCGGGAACGCGAACAACGTGAATGAAGCCGGCTTCGCTTGGGGCGATTTCGTGAACTTCAGTGGTGGCGCTGGCGGCTTGGGGGGCAATCGGGGTGGTCGTGGCGGCGGTCGCGGAGGCGGCGGTATTCAACTCGGCGGTGGCAGGAACGACGGCTTCACCGAGACCGTGTCTTTGGGTCTGAACGCGAACCACGACTTCACCGACGACCGTTGGATTCGCAGCAGCTACTTCTACACCGGACTGGACAACGTCCAGCAGCAGACGACCCAGCAGCAACAGCTCTTGGGGTCCACCACGGCTGCCCTGCAGAGCGCGGCGGCGGATCAGGTCACGGCCAATACGACCCACCGTGTAAACCTGAACGCGCAGTACGCGTTCTCAGACGGGCACGACCTCAGGCTGCGCGGGAATCTGAGCACCGGTTCGTCGGCATTGACGAGCCTCCAGTCGAGCGAGACGACGACCCTGGACGGCCGCGTCCAGAACACAGGCCTCAGCAACAACGTGGTCGACGGCAGTGACCTGAACGGATCTGCGAGCCTGACCTGGCGCAAACGACTGGCTGAGAACGGCAGGTCGCTCGTGGCCGCGGCGACTACCAACATCCAGGAGCCGGAGCTGTTCGGGGATCTGGAAACCACGACGGGCATCGTCAACAGGAACGGCGATCTCATCACGGAGGACTTGTTTCAAACACAGGCGCGCACCGGCCACACCCTCTCTCTCTCCCAACGACTCTCGCTCACGCAGCCGGTCGGGCAAAGGGGAATCTTCGAGCTGTTCGGCGAGCATCGAGAGGTCAATGAAGACCAGGACAACTCGATCTTCGACGTCGGGACCGGGACGCCCATCTTCAACGACCTGCAGAGCTCCGGCTTCGAGCGCACGTACAGCTACCTGCGCGGGGGCTTCCGCTTCAATCGCAACACCGAGAACGCGCGCTTCGTGATTGGCCTGCAGGTACAGGGGTCGAACCTGGACGGCACGATCGTCGATCGCGACGAGCGCATCGAAAACGGGTACACGCACATTCTGCCCTCCGCCAACTTCCGGATCCAGCTCGACGAAGCCAAGACCCTGAACTTCCGCTACACGACGTCGACGAGGGAGCCGTCGATGACGGAGCTGCAGCCGTTCACCGACAATACCAACCCGATCCGCACCTACATCGGCAACCCGAACCTGACGCCCGAGTATTCCCACTCGTTCAACGCCGACTATCGCTTCTTCGATCAGTTCTCGTTCGTGAACCTGTTCACGTATCTGCGCTTCTCGTACACCAGCGACGACATCATCCAGTCGAGGGTGATCGACGAACAAGCCATCCAGACCGTGATGCCCGTCAATATCGACCACAGTTGGTCGACCAACGGCGGCGTGACCTACGGGCGACCGATCCGCTCGATCGGCGGGCGAATCAATCTGAACTACTCGTTCAACTACACGCGTGGCGTAGAGATCCTGAACGAGTCCCAGAACAACAGCAGGGTCATGAGAAACACGATCGACGCCAGCATCGATAACCGGAACAAGGAGATCTTCGACGTGCGCGCGGGCACGCGCCTCGCGTTCAACGATGTCGAGTATTCGCTCAATCCGGAGCTCAACCAGGGTTACCTGGACAAGACCATCTACGGGAACGGGATGCTCCACTACGGAGCCGGATGGACGCTCTCGGCGACGTTGAACTATCGGCTCTACGACGAGGATGTCTTTGGAGCGGGAGACCGGAATGTCGCCATGCTCCAGGCTTCGATTTCGAAACTCACCATGGACAACCGCGTGGAATTGGAGTTGGTCGGCTTCGACCTTCTTGATCAGAACAAGGGTGTGACCTTTACGAACGGCGGCAGCTTCATTCAGGAACGGCGCACCGAGTCCCTCGGCCAATACGTGATGCTGAAAGTGATGTATCGCCTCGGGACACGAGGCACCGGCGCCGCGCGGCGTGGCGGAGGCGGCCAGCGGCGGTGACGGCTACTCGGTCCTCATCGCCGCGACCGGATCCACTCTGGTGGCTCTCCGAGCGGGTGCATAGGCAGCCAGCAGCGCAGTAAGCCCGAGGGCCAGGGCAGCCAGTAGGAAGGTCCCCAAGGGGCTCGCCTCCACGTCGACGATTCGACTCTCGAGCAGGCGAGTGCCAACCATGGCGAGCCCCACGCCGCCCACGATGCCGACCAGCGTGGCACCGCCGGCTCGCCGCAGCACCATGGAGGCGATCGACGCCTGCCGGGCACCGAGCGCCATGCGGATCCCGATCTCACGTGTGCGCTGTCCCACCACCTGCGACACGACGCCGTAGAGCCCGACTGCGGCCAGGAGGAGCGCGAAGGTAGCGAACACAGCCATGATCGTCGTCGCGAATTGCTCACTTTCGAGCGTCTCGCGCTGAAGGGCCCGTCCGCCCGCGATCCGGTCCACGCGCAACTCGGAATCGATCGACTGAGCGACCTCTCGCATGAGCGCGATCGTAGCGCTCGCAACGATGCCGGTCTCGAGCCTGACGATGAAGCTGGCACTGCCGTGCGCCGATCGCAGGGGTCGGTAGATCTGGAGCGGCCTGTTCGCGGTGCTGAGGCCGGTCATGGGTACGTCGGCAACGACCCCGACCACGCTGATCCAATCACCCTCTCCGCCTCCCATCCGGAAGCGCGCTCCGACGGCATCCCGACCGGGGAAGAACGTGCGCGCTGTCGTCTCGCCCAACACCATCACGTGCGCGTCACCGGCAACCTCTTCGGCGGTGAACGCGCGCCCCTCGATCAAGGGCTGCCCCAGCGTCGCGAAGTCGTCGTCGAGCACTCTGGAGCCGTGAAGAACCTTGGTATCCTCGAACGGCTCCTGGCCCTCGACCTGCACGGTACCAAAGAGCACGCCTGCCCTGGGTGGCGCGCCGGACGCCCGCGTCACACGGGCGACACCGGGAAGCCGTGAGAGGCCGTCGAGCATCTGTTCGTAGAGCGGAGCACGCTCTTCGGGCGTTTCATAACGCCAGGACGGCGCCTCCACGCTCATGACCACGAGGTCGTCCACCGGCGTATCCCATTTCGACCCGCTGACGCTCCACGAGCGTCGCCAGCACGGTGAGAGATGCGATGAGCAGCGCGAAGGAGAGCGCTACTTCCCCGGAGACCAGCATCCAGCGGAGTCTCCTCCCCACGACGTCCCCCTCGCTCCGGGCACCGCTGCGCAGCGGATCCAGTGCATCGCTTCGCCCAGCATGGATCGCGGGCATGAGTCCGAATAGCACCCCAGCAGCGAGCGTGATCGACAGGGCGAACGCGAGTACGCGGCCGTTGATCGAGACGAAGTCCAGCACCTCCAACTGGTCGGGACGGAGTGCGATGATCGCAGCCTGCCCTGCGTAGGAGATCGCGATGCCAACGGCGCCTCCGACGGACGCGAGCAGAAGACTCTCGATCAGTAGCTGCCGGGTCAGGCGACCACGATCACCCCCCAGCGGGGCCCTCACGGCCGTCTCTCGTTTTCGGGAGTTGGCGCGAAAGCGCAAGAGGTTCGACACGTTCACGCATGCGATGAGCAGAAGCAAAACAACAGCGCCCATGAGGAGCCCGAGGTAGCCGCGAATGCCGTCAGACACTTGCTCGGCCACGAGACTGGCGTAGCCGGCACTCCCCAGTCCGTCCGGCCCCTCCGCGAGCGCGATGAGGCGCTCATTCGCCCGATCGGCGCTGACCCCGGTCCTGAGAACCCCGATCGCAGGCCTGGATGCCCGCGCATCGTCATCGCCAAACGGGCGCCACATGTCCACGGCGCGCAGGCCCCACCCCGCCAGGAGCGCGCCCCTGGGCATGACCCTCACGACGGTCCGGGGGTCACCGTTCAAGGAGACCGTCTCACCCAGAGACTCCGGAGCTCCGCCAAACATCCGCTGCGCGAACCCGTAGCTCAGAAGCAGCACCTTCGAGCCCTCCCCGGCGGTTTCGGAAGCGTCGAACGCGCGCCCCACCAACGGGGTCCCAGCCGATCACGTCGTGGTACGACGGACGGATCAGTGCCGCGTCGACCTCGCGGGGCTCGCCGCGACCCGTAAGGGTCATGGTGCGCATCGTCCAGGGCTCGACGGCTTCGAAGATGTCGGTCTGCGCTGCCCACGCGCTCACGTGCTCCGGGCTCAGCGGTATGAAAGAGTCCGAGTTCCCGATGCGCTCGAACAGCCTGACCATGCGGTCGCCGTCGTCGTAGGGGAGCGGGTTCAACACCACACTCTCCACCGTCCCGAACATCGCCGTCGTCGCGCCCACTCCGAGTGCGATGGTGGGGACCGAAAAGATCGCCACCGAGGGGCGCCGCACCAGCGCCCGAACCGCATACCGAAGATCATCCATCACACCCATCGTCATCCCTCCCCCTTTCGCGCTCCGCCGTCGCCCCACGCCCGTAGCCACGAACTCCGCACCGTACCGGCGGGCATGTGACCTGAGCCGTCGGCCCGTCACCGTCAGATCGATCAACTCCCGCATCCAGAGCGCGCCGAGGGCCGCAACCCCTCGCCGCCGCGCCGCGATCGGCCTCAGGCGGAGCGGCGAGTTGTGGTCACGACTGGCCGTCTCCGCCTGCGGGGCGAGCGACGACCTCACTCGGTACGCCGAACTCGCCGAACTCCGCAGTACCCATCTGGACGGACAACCGCAGGCCGAGCAGATGGCCGAGCTTCACGCCGAGCAACAGACGCTGGTGACCAACTGCGAACTGACCGCCGCCGAGGCAAGCGAGGTGTTCGGCCGTTTGGGCGAGGTATTCGCTGAAATCATCGAGGTCGAGCAGCAGGGCCTAGGGCTGCTCCGCGACTGAGGCGGGCGGGGAGTTTGGTGGCGCTGGCTGAGCCCGGGTGTGGTTGGGGGATGGGACATCGGGCTCGGCCAGTGCCCCGAACGCCAGTTTACGCCCCCTGCGACGGCACCTCCATCAAATACGGCTCGAGTCCCTTCAGATTGTGCTCGATCTCGGCGATCTGCACGTCCGAGAGCGAGTAGTCGCGCCCACGCTGCGCCCTCGACTTGAAGATGCCCCTCCGCTGCAGCAGATAGCGGCCCGCCCCCGGGATCTCCTGCTCGCACGTCAACATCACCAGCAGCTTCCCATGGATGTCGCGCACTTCGTCCCAGTCGCCAGCGCGAGAGGCGGCCCACATGCGCACGAAGACCTCCGCGTACATCGACATTCCACTCACCAGTCCGTCCACACCCAGCCGCAGATCGTAGGCGAAGTAGCGCCCCCGCATGGCGGAGTACACACGCTGGATCTGCGGCTGCCCGACGAGGGCCGAAATGCGGTCGAAGACGGGCTGGGACTCTTCTTTTACGTACCCCAAGTGTGGATAGCGACTCGCGAGTTCCAGGATCAGCTCGGTTTCGAACTCCAGCCCGCGCAGGTTGGGCGTCGTCTGGATCATGACCGGCCGAGACGTCACCTCCGCCAATGCGCCGTAGTACTCCCGGTAGTCATCGAGGGAGCTGCCCACCTTGGGCGGCATGGCGATCATCATGTCGGGCTCGAGCGCTTCCGCGAAGGTGGCCAACTCCACCAGCTCCGGCGTCGAATTCTGCTGCACGCCCAACACGAGCGTCATCGAGCGACCTCGGTTGGCCTGGCTGAGCACCTCCATGCCCCGCTTGATCTCTTCGGTCGTGAGCCTGGTGTAGTCGCTCGAGTTCTGCGGCCAGACAAGCCCGTGCACGCCAGCTGTGTCCAGCCACTCCACTTGGAAGGCGAGGTCGTCGTAGTCCACCGCGCCCGAGTCGGTGTAGGGAGTCGAGAGAATGACGAAGATGCCACGCCGGTCCTCCGCCGGAACGGCCCCGCCGACGGCCGCCGCTTCCTCGCCCAGAGGAGCCGCACACAACCGGCGGGCCCCGACGAGCTGTGATCCGACCACCGCGGACCCCATGAGCTTGAGGCTGTCGCGACGTGTGTAGGTGTTCTTCATGGGATGGCCTCCTTTTGCGCCGACTGTGGACTCCGTGGCGCGCTCGAAACAGACAACACGACAACGTACTCCGGCTCGACGCCGGAATCGACTGCGTGGAGCAGGATGCTTCCGCGCCTCACGGTGCCTACGCCGATGAAACTCCCGGGCACCAGGCGTCGGGGCCCGAACACATCGGTGAGACGATCCATGTACTCCCTGGAGGCGATGCCGACGGCCACTCCTCCGGCAGGGCCTCAACTCCCATGGCAGCGTCCCGGTCTCGGCCGCACGCTCCAGCCATGGCAACCCCGGCTCAGCGGATCCCACGACCCGGACACCACACCCACCGTGCACCCGACTGGGCCGGCTCCCGGCACGTCTACCGGCCACGCCGGCCCACGACTACGCCACTCTATCCCGTCGCGGCGACGAGCGTCTGCTCCCGTTCTCCTGTGCGGGGCGGGGCGTGTGCCCACCAAAGGTGGGGTACCCGTCATGCAATACGCGCCGCATGGCCGAGGTCGCCGCCCACGTCACTGATCACGTGCTGCCCCACCTTCCCGTGCGACAGTGGGTCTTGAGCGTTCCGAAGCGGCTCCGTCCCTTCCTGGAGGGGCAACGCGGACATCGCTAGCGCCGTCCTTCGGACTTTCATCCGTGCCGTGCGCACGACCCTGTGCGGCACGAGCCCGGATGCGCCCCGGGACGCTCAACTAGGGGCGCTGAGCTTCATTCATCGGTTTGGATCCGCCCTCAACGCACATTTCCACTTTCACCTCGCCGTGCTCGATGGCGTGTGCTCACGGTCCGCCGATGGCGAGGTCCGCTTCCACGAGGCGGCCCGCCTCCAGTCGGAGGACTGGCACCAGCTCCAGCACATTGTCCAACGCCGTGTCCTCCGCTATTTCCGCACGCGCGGCTTGCTCGACGAACTCGACACACAGGGCATGCTCTCTTGGCGCGGCTCCGGCGGGTTCAGCATCGACGCCTCCGTCCGAGTCGAGGGTGAGGACCGTCCAGGCGTCGAACCGCTGCTCCGCTACTGTGCCCGACCGCCCTTCGCTCTCGAACGTCTCTACGCACCCGGCGGCATCGTCTCCCTCAGTTCGCCTGAGTCTACGCTCGTCTATCGGCTACCCAAGCCCGCGCCCGACGGCCGCACCGAACTCCTGCTTTCTCCACTTCAGCTTCTCGAGCGGCTCGCTCGCTTCATACCGCCCCCACGAGTCCATCGCCATCGCTACCACGGCGTCCTAGCCCCGAATGCTAAACTCCGTGCCGCCGTCACCTGCATCGGCAGGCCCGAAGCCGAGACTCGTTCCGCCCCGCTCGCGGCCCGCCCCAGGGCGACTTCCTCCTCGATCAGACTCCGGCCTTCGAGCCCACCGAGGCCGAACCAGTCCCTGTGTTCGTATTCGACCAGTCGCTGCCCGTCGAGTTCGACGAATGAAGACGTCTGCCCCCGGCTGTCTGTCCAGACAAGCTGAGCCATTCGGCCGCCTCGGCCCGCCCGCCTGAACATCTCCGGGTCCCACTCCACCTTCCTGGCAGCACCCTCGCATCGCGCCACCACCCACGATCGGACCCAGCCCAAGGCCCCCACCTCCGTGTCCCACCCACGACACGTCCCGCACCGATTCCTACGCCCAAAGGGTCGTTGGAATCGCTATCCGTACCGCATCAGACCAGTGTCAGTTGTCCGATCGAGTCGCTGTCCAGTTGATCGTAAACTGCTGCTGTCCCACCTCGAACGTGCCGGTCATGGTATCCCCATCGACCTCACCGTTGAAAGTGATCTGGAGAGCGCCGCGCTGGGTCTGGCGAGCGAGTGTGAACGAGATCTCGTTGCCTCGGAACGTGACGCCGGTCAGCTCAGTGCTGACTTCTGCCGCCTCGTGGGTGCCCGAGAGCATCTCCTCTTCGAGGGCGAACACCAGTGTTTGCTCGGCACTGAAGAGGCCGCCACCGCGTCCTCCACGGCCACCTCCACGGCCACCTCCGCCCCCACCACGATTGGGCGGTTCAATGGTGAGGGTCCAACTTCCCGCAATGTCACTGGCGTCCTGGGCCACAGCAGGCTCGGCGAAGTACACCACCGACAGAATGACCGCCCCAACCACAAGGATGAGCTTCTTCATACTGATCTCCCTCGACTCGAAATCCAGTACCGTCGGAATTTGAGACGCCGCCACGTTTGAGACGCCGTCCACCGCTTCCGGCACCCAAGAGACACACGGACTGACAGTTCCGTTAAAAGATGCGCGCGACGGCCCTTCCGGACTGGGAGTGCCAGTCCTTCAGAACCTGAATAGTGGTGATCTTCACGACCAGTCCGCGGCTGCGCAGCTGCGTGGTACGGTTGGGGATGAGCTGATGGAGCCGGACTGGTCGTGGGAGATATGCTGGTACTCTGACGACGCCCACACGCACGTAGCTGTCAGCGACTACTGATGGGCTGGGTGCGCCCGGTCTCCGGATAGGAGATCTCGAGTGACGCCGCACGCAGGCGGAGGTGCCCGTGTGGCTGCTAGCTGTCGATCCGCACCGGATGGTCGAAGACATCGTAGCCCTGGGTCATGATCTTCTCATTCGGCGGAATCAGCATCTCGGTCTGACCCTCTTCGAAGCCGTAGAGGTTCAGGTCCTGCCGATAGTCGTACTCATAGTCCTCGGGGTGGAGCCAGATGCCGAGCTCCACCACGTTGTCCTCGATCATGGCGTTGGGCCGAGTGGCTCCGAGGCCGCCTGGGAACAGATGGATGTTCCAACGGATCTCCGAGTCGGCCGGAGCGATCCGACAGACGTTCTCCGGCATGATCTCGCCCTGCTTACCCATGGCGTATTCGGTCGCACGCTGGGAGCGCCTCACCGTTCCGTCGTCCCGAGGGATCTGGAACACCGGGATGGCATGGTGCACCACTGTGGCCGCGTCGCACCTGACCGGCATCCCAGACTTCTGACTGCCGTGGCGCGATCCGGCTCGTCAGGGCATCGAGCGGCCCGCCTCCAAAGAACGCCGCGCTCATCGCGCCGGCGCTGCATGCGAGGAACTTCCGCCGGTCACGCAAACCTGCACCCCACCAGGGGATCGGCCGGGTCTAGCGACCGATTCTCGCCATGAAGGACCCATCTCGGTATCATGCGCTCATCCTGTAGACCGCTCAGCCAATCGAATGAATCCACATCGCTGACCTACTACGGGGGAGGTATCATGGATAGACGAGGATTTGTGAAGCTCGCCGCTGCGAGCCCGGCGCTAGCGAGCCCCCTCTACGCGGGATGTTCGGACGCCGACCTCGACGGCGACGCGAGTGGGACCGTCATCGGCGCACCGTCACTCGACTCCCAGACCGGCTTCACCTTCTATTCCCCTCTCGCCGAGGAATGGTACCGCGGCGGACAGTATTTCGAGTGGACTTCGACGACTCCCAACAACCAGGGCCGTAGCGTGAACGTCTTCTACCGGACCTTTGGGAACCGTGCCAACCCGGCCCTGTTGATACTCCACGGCTATCCCACGTCGAGTTACGACTTCCGGGAGATGATCCCCTTCCTGGAAGAGGATTACTTCGTGGCCGTCCTCGACTTCCCCGGGTTCGGCTTCTCGGACAAGCCTCAGGACGGCTACTCGTACATGCTCGAGGACGACGCGAAACTCGTCGACCACTTCGTCCGGGAGGTCGTGGGGCTGTCTCGGTTCCATCTCCTGACCCACGATCGCGGCGGGAGCGTCGGCTTCGCATTTCTTGGCAACTACCTGGCCAACGAGGAGAAGGAATACGAGCTCACCTACCACTTCATATCCAACGGTGGGCTCTTTCTTCCCCTGGCCAATCTCAGCCAGGGCCAGTACAACACCCAGAGCGCGGTGCCGGATCCCGAGCGACAGGTCCCGCCCCGGCGGACCGAAGGCACGCCCCAGCAGCTCGCCCGCGCTGACATCCAGGCGTTCAACGACGGGGCCGGCGCGCGTGTCTACGTGGGAAAGTACCTGCTGGAGCGGGCAGCCAATGAGTACCGCTGGCTGGACAACCTTCGCGCGAGCCCAGTCCCGACAGCGCTTATCTGGGGGCTTCAGGACACGGTGAACCCGCCCCGCATCGGCAATCACATCTGGTACAACTACCTCGACAAGAGGGCGGCTGAGAGCAGCTACTGGATCCTGCCGACGGCCAACCACTACCTGCAACGGGACGAGCCCGAGGAGATGGCCGGGATCGTCCGCACCTGCCTGGAGGTTGGGATCCCGGCGCCGGAGGACGAGAACGCGTTCATGCGGACCCTGGCTCGGAACAGGACCGCGACGTCCCCCGTCTACATGGGTCGCTCCATCATCGAGAACATCTACTTCCCAGGGGCCGTCGCGTACTCGCCGGACGGGTACAGTTTCTGAGGCACCCTACGGTGCCTCGGCAGGGGTAGAGAGGGAGGGCTCCCCGTGGGGCTCAGGGCGCTAACTACCGCCCTTCCAGGGCGTCAGCTGCCCGCCCCAGCCATCCAGCGCAACAGCCTTCCTTCGATATTGTCCCCAACCCCGGGTACGAACAGAACGATGAGGACGACGGCGACTAACACGACACCCGCAATCCGGTAGAACCATTTCACCTCGAACCTCCGGTCATGTTCGCGTTGGGTGGGGCCAGCTCGAAAAGCCACAGTTTCCCCGACTCGACCTCCTCACGTGTCATTCCGGCTCTATACTTGCGGTTGAACTCCGCAGCTATATCGTCCACTATCGCACCCGTCTGGATGCGCACGAGCGTACGCTCGTACCTCTTTCCTTCGATGCGCAGGATCGCCCGGCCATCTCGTTCCGCTTGCGCCGGCCACCTCTTCCATAGGCGTCCGACAAAGCCGAGCATGTAGTTGGAATTGAGATAGATCTTACCTTCGTGCTCCACGATCCAAAGCGTTCGGGACCGGGGGGGATCGAGGAGTTGCAGTTCGATGTTCCTGATATCACGCGCGAAACTCCAGTCCGGTTCTGGACCCGTCACCAACTCACCGGCCACGAGCGGTCCACCACTGAATACTACAGACGGCCCGTCGGAAACACGCGCCGAGACCGCCAGAGCACCAAGTGCCAGGACCGGGATGAGGACCAGGACTCCGACTACCGCCAACACTCTACGAACGATGGTCCTACGGTCGATGTTCATTGTTCACTCGCCCCTTTGACCTCTGTCGCAAGACGGATCCATTCTGGCGTACCTGCTGTTCCCTCGGGGGTGGCCGGGGGCTGGAAACCCATGATAAGAAGGCAGACGGTAAGGCGGCAACCAAGTCGCCGTCGCGGGAGCGGGTGACCTCGACCGGAACGAAAGGCCGGTTCATTCTGATCGAGAACTGGATCACCGAGGATACCACCAGTGAGCGCGAGTTTACGCGAGACGGGTCTTGCATCGCCACGAACTTCTTGCGGCTGCTCTAGGCGTAGTTCGTCAACTCTCTCCCACCCCTTGATCGTGATCGACCCAGTCAATCCGTTTGCTACTCACCTTCCCAGCGATGACTCGGGCAGGGTCGGCACGGTGGCCGGGCTGCAGATCGGACTCAGGCCCGCCACCTTGTGGCGGTAGATGCCGCGGAACTCGGGGATCAGTTCTATCTCCATGAAGTCGCGCAAGCTGGGGTAGCGCACGATGTTCAGGCGCCACCAGCGGACGTCGGGAGGGTTGAGGGCGTCGGGCACGTCGGCGCCGACCAGGAGCTCGCGGTCCAGGTTCGCTAGCACCACTCCCCCGCCGGTAGGGCGGTTGGATTACCTATCCTTCCATCGCACCTCCCAATCGAGGCGCGTCTTTGAGTGGTTCGGGATGGACGACTACTCCATTTCAATGGACGGCCCGACGGGCACCCACATCAATTCGACGGTAGCAGCTCCAACTGCTGGCCCAGAAGCACCGCCTTCCTCAGGTTGGGGGTCACGTCATGTCCATCTGGGGGATTAACGGAAGAGATCCGAGGTCTTGCACCCAGGTCTCGTGGTCCCCACGATCCGAGACGTAGGTCCGTGATATCAGATCGTGATTGTTTCGGTCAATCCGTCACGGAACCGGGAGTGGGATATGGAGTCATCCGGAATGCACAAACGACAACCGCCGCTCTCATCTCGTGTGCAAGTTTCTAGGTGCCGTTTGTTAGTAGGTGTGAAGGTTGCCTCCATTGGAGCCACGAAGTCTCGGGTTCCCAGGTAGGAACTCATAAATGCCAACTTATGACGACCTAATGGGGCGAAACTGGTATACGGAGCTGTACGAAGAGATGACCCCGAAAGCCAACAACGCCCGGTGCCCCCACGGATTTCAGCCCTAGGGTTGAATCGGATTGCTGTACGGCGTAGTCCCGGCGGGTTCAGCATCGACGCCTCGGTCCGAATCGAGGGTGAGGACCGTCCAGGCGTCGAACGGCTACTCCGCTACTGTGCTCGGCCGCCCTTCGCGCTCGAACGGCTCTACGCACCCGGCCCCGCACACACCTCCACCTATCTCACCCGCTCGCGGCCCGCCCCAGGGCGACTTCCTCCTCGATCAGACTCGGGCCTTCGAGCCCACCGAGGCCGAACCAGTCCCTGACTTCGTGTTCGATCAGTCGCTGCCCGGCGAGTTCGACGACTGAAGACGTCTGGCCCCGGCTGTCTGTCCAGACAAGCTGAGCCACTCGGCCGCCTCGGCCCGCCCGCCTGATCATCTCCGCGTCCCACTCCACCTTCTGGGCAGCACCCTCGCATCGCGCCGCCACCGACGATCGGACCCAGCCCAAGGCCCCCACCTCCGTGTCCCACCCACGACACGTCCCGCACCGATTCCTATGCCCAAAGGGTCGTTGGAATCGCTATCCGTTACCGCGCTTTCATCGGGTCCGCAAGCCGACGCATGTGCTTCTCGCGGCGCGTCCGATTAGGATTGCGAGACCCTTCGGGCCCACGCCACCGCACCGCGAGGAGAGAGCGCCTTGTCCGCCGCCACGTCCGTACGGAATTTCGAGCGAGTGATGGTCGCGAATCGCGGCGAGATCGCGATCCGGGTCTTCCGCGCATGTACAGAGCTCGGAAAGCGAACCGTGGCCGTATACAGCGAGGAGGATTCGCTGGCGCTCCACCGTTACAAGGCCGACGAAGCGTACCTGCTGCCGTCCGACCTCGGGCCGGTCCAAGCCTACTTGGACATCGATGCGATCGTGGCGCTGGCGGTCGCAAAGCAGATCGACGCCATTCACCCCGGCTACGGCTTTCTTGCGGAGAACGCGGACTTCGCTCGGCAGTGCGCGGACCAGGGCATCGTTTTCATCGGACCGTCCCCGCATCAACTCGACCTGTTCGGTGACAAGATTCGCGCTCGGGAGCTGGCGCTCGACGCGGGCGTTCCGGTGGTGCCGGGCACCGCCGATTCGGTGACGGACGAAGAGGCCCTGTCATTCGCCAACGAGTCGGGATATCCGGTTATGGTGAAGGCCGTGTCGGGAGGCGGCGGTCGAGGCATGCGCATCGCTCGAAGCGCAGAAGAGCTCCAGCGGGTGCTTGCGGTCGCACGCCGCGAGGCGACCGGTGCATTCGGGAAGGGGGACATCTACGTCGAGAGACTGGTCCGGAACCCGCGCCACATCGAGGTTCAGATTCTGGCGGACGGGCACGGTCGGGTAGAGCATCTGTGGGAGAGGGACTGCTCGATCCAGCGTCGCCATCAGAAGGTGGTGGAGACGGCCCCTGCGCGGGGCTTGGACCCTCAGATCCGCAACAGAATCTGCACGTCGGCGAAGGACCTCATGATCCACACCGGCTATCAGGGTGCTGGAACCGTCGAGTTCCTGCTGGAACCAGGCGGCGACTTCTACTTCATCGAAGTGAACCCTCGCATCCAGGTGGAGCACACGGTCACCGAGCTCGTGATGGGTATCGACCTCGTACAATCCCAGATCCGGGTCGCCGAGGGGCATTCCCTCGCGGCGATGGGGATTCCCGACGTGATGCCGGAGCCGAGCGGGTATGCAATCGAGTGCCGTGTGACCACGGAGGACCCGGAACACGACTTCCTGCCCGACACCGGAAAGATCACCCACTACCGCTCACCAGGAGGATTCGGCGTTCGGCTCGATGGAGCCACCGCATTCACCGGGGCGGACGTAAGCCCTCACTACGACTCACTGCTGGTGAAGGTCTGCACGCACGCCACGCGGTTCGAGGACGCGATCCGCAAGATGCACCGCGCCCTCCTGGAATTCCGGATCCGGGGTCTCAAGACCAACCTCCGGTTCCTGGAAAACGTGGTCACGCATCCCGAGTTCGAAGCTGGGAGCACGCACACGGGCTTCATCGCGGCACACCCCGAACTCCTGGATTTCCGTCCTAGGCAGGACAGGGGGACCCGTCTGCTTCGCTACATCGGCCATATCGCGGTGAACGGCCAGATCGAGGGTCCGAAGTCTACGAGCTTGCCCAGGCCCGACTTCAGGACTCCGCCGATGCCGCCGCCCGAGCCGGGTTGGAGGCCCCCGACCGGCACCTTCAAGCAGATCCTGGACTCGGACGGACCAGAAGCGGTGGTAGCTGGTCTTCGGGATCAAGACCGGGTGCTCTTCACCGATACGACCTTTCGCGACGCGCACCAATCGCTACTCGCGACGCGCATGAGGAGTTTCGACCTGCTCAGGATCGCGAGAGACACAGGCCGGCTGGCACCCGACCTCTTTTCCATGGAGGTCTGGGGAGGTGCGACGTTCGACACGTCGTATCGTTTTCTGAGAGAGGATCCGTGGCGGCGACTCGGCCAACTTCGCGAACAGGTTCCCCACGTCCTCTTTCAGATGCTTCTCCGGGGCCAGAGTCTCGTGGGCTACTCGGCGTACCCGGACAACGCGGTGAACATGTTCGTGAAGGAGGCGGCGGACACCGGAATCGATGTCTTCCGAATCTTCGACTCCATGAACTGGATGCCGAACATGCAGGTGGCGATCGACGCCGTGCGCGAGCAGGGCAAGATCGCCGAGGTCTGCCTCTGCTATACGGGCGACGTCCTGGACGAGGGCCGCAAACGCTACGATTTGGCGTACTACGTGGACCTGGCCCGGGAAATCGAGGCCGCCGGCGCGCACATTCTCGCCATCAAGGACATGGCCGGCCTGCTCAAGCCGGCGGCGGCGAAGCTACTCGTAAGCGCCCTGAAGGAGGCCACCCATCTCCCGATACACCTGCACAACCACGATAGCACGGGTGTCGGCGTGGCCACCGCCGTACAGGCTGCGCTCGCGGGGGCCGACGTGGTCGACGGCTGCATCGACGCGCTCGCGGGCGGCACGTCCCAGCCGAGCCTCAGGGCCATAGCGGCGGCACTCCAGGGCACGGAGAGGCAGCCAGAGCTGGACCTGGATGCCCTCCAGCCGCTGAACGAGTACTGGACGGCTGCACGCGGCTACTACCGATTCCTGGAGCGCGGCTCGGTGGCTCCCGACGCCTATGTGTTCAAATCACAGGTGCCGGGTGGGCAGCTGACCAACCTGAAACACCAGGCGGAAGCGCTGGGTTTGTTGAGGCGCTGGCGTGAGGTCGTGGACCGGTACCGCGAGGCGGACTCGCTGCTGGGCGAACTCATCAAGGTTACCCCGTCATCGAAAGCGGTCGGGGATCTGGCGCTCTTCATGGTTCAGAACGACCTCGACGGGGCGGAGCTGCTACGCCGCGCCGAGGACTTGAGCTTCCCGAAGTCGGTTGTGGGACTGCTCGAGGGCCGACTGGGGCGGCCGCCCTACGGGTTCCCTCCCGACCTACAGGCCGCGGTCTTGAGAGGAGAGCCACCCCTGGAGGACCGTCCGGGCGCCTACCTCGACCCGGTGGACTTCGAGGCCGTGCGCGCCGAAGTGCGTGAGCTGATGAAAGATGAGCCCGTGACGGAGGAGGTAAGCGATAGAGAAGTGCTCTCGCGCATTCTCTTCCCACGGGTATACGCAGACTTCGCCGCCCACAGGGCGGCCTATGGCGACACGTCGGCCTTGGACACGCCGACGTTCTTCTATGGGCCAAAGCCAGGCGAGCGGATCACCGCCGACATCGAGCCGGGTAAGACCCTCATCATCCGGCTCATTTCCGTCGGCGAATTACATGCTGACGGCACCCGTCCGGTGCTGTTCGAGCTGAACGGACACGCGCGCGAGGTCCGTATTCAGGACCAAGGCGTCGCGGCTCCTGAGCGGCGCGCCAAGGCGGACGAGGGCAACTGGCGGGAAGTGGGTGCCTCCATGCCCGGAAAAGTCGTGAAGCTCCTCGTGCAAGCCGGGGACACGGTAGCGAAGGGCGCGGACCTCCTGGTCACAGAGGCCATGAAGATGGAGACCGCCCTGCGGGCCCCGCGACACGCCGTCGTAGAGGAGCTGTTGGTGCGTCAGGGCGACATGGTGGAAAGCGCCGACCTCCTGTTGCGTCTCGGCCCTGTCCCGCAAACCGAGGAGGTCTAGTCCATGTCCAAGCAGGCGGCCCTATACCTCACGACGCTCTGTACCGCTGCTCTCTTGATGAGGCTAGCCGGAGTCGTGGAGGCGCAGCTCACCGAGGCGGTCGTCCGCGATTACCTATGGCCGTCTAGTCCGTCCGTGTTCGAAGCCGCGGCCGCCCGCGTCGCGGCGGACGCCTCGCTGGCACGCGTGAGCCGGACGCGCATGCACGAACTCGAGGAATGGATGCGAGCGGGGCCGATCCCCCTGGGAGGCACACCTGGGTCGCGAGGCGATGTGCTCGACGCCTTCTCCGTCCCAGCCCCCGGGGGTCGCGGGATCCCGGTCTTCGTGCGCATCCCAAGCCGTTATTCGCCGGGACGACAGTGGCCGCTGCTGCTCGCCATGCACGGTGGGCCACCCGGGAGCGCAGAGGGCGCGGTACGCAGCGCTCGCAGGATGATCGACGTCTGGGCGGCCCCCGCGGAGGAAGCAGGCTGGATCGTCGTATCGCCGGCGATGGTCGACGTGGTCTCGAGGGACGGGCGCACCCAGGCGCGCCTCCCCTACGAGATATTCCACCCGGAGGAGGCGCGAGCCGTCGTAGACGCGGTTCGCGCCCGCTACAGCGTGAACCCCGACCGCATCGTCTCGACGGGGATCTCGCTGGGATCGAACTTCTCCATCGCCTACGGCGCGGCGCACCCGGATTGGCTGAGCGCGATCGTTCCGGTCTCGACCGAAGGCGACTCTCGGGAGCATCTGCTACGCAATCTCGCGCCCGTGCCGACCTACGTTCTGGAAGGGACGCAGGACCAGAACATCCGGAGCGTGGGCGGCCCTCGCTCGCTCGCCCGCATCCTCGCTTCGTTCAGCAACGACCTCGTCTATCGCGAGTTCTCCGACCGGTCCCACGAGGGCTTTCAGGAGCACTACCCCGACGTGCTTCGCTGGCTGGACAGCCGGCCGCGCGACCTCGCCCCCCGGGAGGTGCTACGCATACCGCACTCGGGCATCGTGCCGACCCGACGCGCAGTCCAGTGGCTCGAAACAGACAATCGACGAGCCTTCGTGCACGCCCGCGTCACCGGTCGCACACGAGTCGAAATCGATGCCCGTTGGACGACCCGGATCACGCTCCTTCTCAACGACGCGCTGGTCGACCTCGATCAGCCCCTCGTGGTGCGGGTAAATGGAGAGGTCGCCTTCCGAGGCCACGTCGAGCGCTCCCTGCGGGTGGCGCTCGAGGAGGCCCGACGCCTCGGGGACGAGCGACGCGTCTACGCGGCCCGCCTGACGCTCCGAGTACCCACGAGCCCAGCCTCGGTCCGGCATGCCAGGGATGCCTGGCTGGCGCTGACCCCCACACAGGCCGAAGGAGAGCTGTCCTTCTGGGAGATGTACGCGGTGCGCGCCCTCGAGGAGCGGGTACCCTCCGTCGCGTTCGACGGGGTCGAGCAGCCGCTCCCGGCGGCCGCGTCGGCGCCTCCCGAGCAGGTCGCGGTGCGGGTGACGACCGTAGAAGCCGAGGGCGCGGCGTCCCGGGCAGGACTCGTTGCCGGGGATCTCCTGCTCACCTTCGGCGGCGAGCCGTTTTTCGAGGGGCGTGGTGGCGTGCAGGGACTCCGCCACTGGCTCATGCGTGAGTTGCGAGAGACCGCGAAGGCCTATGAGCTCGTGGTGTGGCGCGAGGGCCGGCTCGTCACGTTGACCGCGGCGTATGCTCTTGGACCCTACGTGCTGCCACCCGCCGCACCCTGAGCGCACACACCGGGGCTATCTAGACGTCAGCGACTCCTGCCGCTGGTGTCGCAGCGCGCAATGAGTCGGGTCCCGCCAACGCAACGTGCACGTTCCTTGGCTTCCAACCACCGCCGCCCGGACGGAGTCTCAAGACGGCTAGGGACGTGACATTTCGGAGGGTGACATGCGAAGAGATGCGAGGAGATCAGGGGTAGCCGGCGTCATGGCTCTGCTCGTAGTCTCCGGGTCAGCGAGCACGTTGGAATGCCAGACCTACTTGCCGACAGTCCAAGAGCTAGCCGGACTTGATCGCGAAGTGCAGGCCCGTCTGTTGGGGAACGACATCCCAGGAGCCGTTGTCGCCGTGGCCGGTCGCGGAGAGATACTTCGGGTGGCGACCTACGGTCTCGCCGACGTCGAGCTGGACGTGCCAGTATCGGACTCATCGGTGTTTGAGATCGGCTCGTTGAGCAAGCAATTCGTGGCCGTCGCGAGTCTTCAGCTCGTTGCAGAGGGCACGCTCGACCTCGACGCGTCGATTCACCAGTATCTCCCCTGGCTCCCAGGGGAATGGCGCGGCGCCACGGCACGGCACCTCCTCAACCACACGTCGGGGATTCCCGACTATGAGGCGATCCAAGGCTACTACGCGTACCGCAACAGGTCGACCGCCACAGAGATCGTAGCCAGCGCGCAATCGCTCCCAATGGACTTTCCTCCGGGCCAGGGACACCGGTACTCCAATACGGGCTACTACATCCTGAGCCTCGTACTTGAAGCGATCGAGAACGCGCCGCTCCCCGAGGTCCTCAAGGCTCGACTCTTTGTGCCTCTGGCGATGAACCAGACGCGGATGGCCGATCCCGAGTCCGTAATCCGACATCGCGTTTCAGGGTACTACACGGCAGGGGTGAGCAAGCAGGCGGAGTCTTCGCAGAGTGGGGTGCTGCCGTCGGGTATCCCGAAGCCGAAGGTCTCACCATCATCGGCGAGGCGCTTGCGGATCCGGCGGTACTTACCGAGGCCATCAGAAGGGCTGAGGCGTTCTTCGACTACTCCGGGCGCGGACGGACGAACCTGGCCTCTCTGCTCGCCCATCTGGGTGAAACGGAACGCGCGATCGAGTCGTTCC
>Ga0066376_10001381_pt1 | contig 23594 bp, 25 predicted proteins | sample Knorr_S15_td_Bot_FD_77009 | JGI IMG/M metagenome (GOLD analysis project Ga0066376, IMG submission 77009) | Marine microbial communities from Southern Atlantic Ocean transect - Knorr_S15_td_Bottom_ad_5009_LV_A | ecosystem: Environmental > Aquatic > Marine > Oceanic | place: Southern Atlantic...
GGAGCTACAGCTTATGGGGGCGGTCTATGAATGACGCGGAAGCCGTTCTGCTCTGTCAGGGCGGCGACCGGGAGGCGTTTCGTCATCTGGTTGATAGCTACGAAGACGTTCTCTATGGCACGGCCTACTTGATGACTGGTAATACAGCCCTCTCGGAGGAGCACGTGCAGGAGGCTTTCCTCTCGGCTTGGCGCGGGATCAGGGGCTTTCGAACCGGCTATCCGGTCAAGTCCTGTCTGGTCCGTATCTTGGTTAACACAGTGATGGCCCAGCGTCGGCGCGGGTCCGTGCCTATCGACCCGCTAGATGTGGCCGAGGCCCAGTCCGGCGCCGGAGACCCGGCGGAGTTGGCGGAGTCCATCGAGTCCGGACAGCGGGTGCGCCGGGCCATCTCAGCGTTTTCCGATGAGCACAGCACCGTGGTGACGCTTAGATTCTTCTCTGGGCTGACCGTCCCTCTGGTGGCCCAGGCATTGGGTAGGCGAGAGGGGACCATCAAGTCCAGGCTGCACCGGGCGCTGCGGCACCTACGCACTGAACTTGGAGAATTGGCGCCCGGAAATGGTGACAACGATGAGTAGTAACGAAAATCCAGACCAGGAATTGGAACAAGTCCTTCAAACTTATTTTGAGTCCGAAGCTGAAAGGCTGAAGGCTCCGGCGGGCTTGTGGGCGAGAATAGAAGCAGGCATGCACGGTGACACTGGGAGAGGAGCTGTGCCGCCCGTATGGCAACGCTTGGTGCAACGGGGCCGGTGGGGTTTGTCGCCCGCCCTGGTCGCGGTCGCACTGCTGGCCATAGCTGTTTCCATCGCCTGGCTGGCGGCCGCGGGTTCAGGGCGGGACGACGCAGGGCTTGAGATTGCTCTGAGTCCGGGAGGGTCTTCGTCTGCGGCCTTTCCTACGCCCACGCCGGCTCTAACTGCTAGACGAAACCGGTTCGCGTCTGCTGCATCTGCAACTGCGGCGCCGCCTAGACCAGCTGAACATCTGTACCGAGCGTTTCTGCCGGTCCCGCAGGATCAGAGGGCGCCGCAGGACCAGCGGGCGCCGCCGGGTCCCCCGGCGCAGGTGGCGCATCGGCTCCGCTAGGCTTTAATTTTCTTAGCGATAGCAGCGCCGCCATAGTTACTGGAAATGATGGCTTCCCGGGTCTTCAAGCATGGGTAACGCTGGCTCAACCGCCCCTCCCATCGACGGCGCGGGTTCCAGCGGGCAATTGGAGACGGCCCAGAGGCAAGTGATCTCCCAGGGGTCGGTATCGGTGGAGGTGGAAGATGTGCCGTCCGCCGCCGAAAAAGTGCGGTTCATCGCCGAGGGCGTGGGAGGCTTCGTGGAGCAGCTTTCCAGCCAGGGTGTGGATGAACTCCAACGTTCGACGATCACCGTCAGGGTTCCCCAACCCGAGTTCTTTAGCGTTTTCAGCCGCATCAAGGCGCTGGGAAAGGTCTTGAATGAAAACGCCGGTTCCGAAGACGTCACGGAGCGTTTCATTGACCTGGAAGCCCGGCTCAAGAGTTCGCAGCGCGAGGAGCTGAGCCTCTTATCGCTATTGGAACGCGCCGACCGGGTGAGCGAAGTCCTGACCATCGAACGGGAACTCACCCGAATCAGGACCGATCTGGAACAGGTACAGGGACAGATCAATTTCTTGGAGCGGAGAGTCGACCTGGCCACCATCATCGTGGCCCTGTCCCCGCCTCAGTTGCGGGAAGGCCAACCGGCGTCCGCGTCACTGGCTCTGGTTGTGTCCGATGTGTCGCGGCGGGTGGAAGAAACCAAGGCCCTTGTCACAGCAGACGGCGGCGAGATCGACCAGATATTCACCACGTCGCGAGACGGGGTGGAGCGGGCCAGTCTGACCGTCCGGGTGTTCGCGCAGGACTTCGATCGAGTGCTCTCCTCCTTAGAGTCTCAGGGCGAGGTCGTCCGCAAAGATGTCCAACAAGAGATAATTCCGACCGACCCCGAGGCAGCCGTTTCCGAAAAACCCAGGTCCCGCATCGTCCTGGAGTACGCGGAGGAAGTGGAGGAGGAGTCGAACAGCGGGGTATGGATCGCCATAGGGGCGGCGGCTTCGGTGGTGGTCCTTGGCTTCTTGTTCTACGTCGTCTATCAATTCGGCCAGCGCCGCGGAGAGATGGAGTAGAGGCAAAACCAGCCATCGTGTAGCAGGCGAATCGTGCGTATGGTACTGTTGATGGCAAGTCAGTACGACATGGTCAGGAGAAGTTTTGCCCTATTACGACGAGATAGAACTGGGTGACGAGATCGGCCCCGTGGAGAAGGTCGCCACCGATGATGAGGTGTCCAATTTCTGCGACGTCTGGGGCGCGCCCACACCCAACCGTTTCACCGACCCTGACATCGCCGCCAAGGCCGGAATGAAAGGCACAATCGTCCCCGGCATCATGACCATGGCCATGATGGCCCAACTGCTCACCGATTGGGGCGGCCCTGGCTCGATCAAGGACCTGGACTTGGTGTTCCGGCAGCCGGTGCCCCACAACCGGCCTCTGACCCTGGCCGCCACCATCACCGACCTACGGGAAGAAGACGGTCAGAATCTGGTTGAATGCGACATCCTCATGACCGGCGCCGAGGGCGAGCGCTACGTAGGCGGCAAGGCCATAGTAGCCCTCCCATCCCGCTAGCCGGCACAGCCGGGTTTCCTGTGGCGTCTTAACCCCGGCCATACACTCCATCCAACCCTTGTAGGTAAAATATATGTTGGAACGGCTGCGGCAAGTGGCTTTTTTGGTCAAGGACTTGGAGGAAGGCAAGGAGCTGTACCGGCGGCATCTGGGGATGGAGACCTGCCACTCGGAGGACCTGAGCAACTACGGTCTGCTGAACGCGGTCCTTCCGGCAGGCAACGGCACCTTCATCGAACTGCTGCAGCCGGCCTCGACTGACTCCTCTGCTGCCCGTTACCTGGAGCGGCGCGGCGAGGCCCCCTACATGCTGATCTTCGAGACCAGCGAGTACGACCGCCTCATCCCTCACCTTAAGTCCATGGGCGTCCGGCTATCGGAAGAACCATCCAATGGGGATTACCGTCACGCCTTCATCCATCCGTCTTCGGCAAACGGCGCGTTTCTGGAGATCATAGAGGTCACCGCCAGCGATAACCCTTGGCCTCCCGCGGGGCCGGACTGGCAGTCGCTGGAACACAAGCCGATGACCAAGCAGATACGCCAGATGGCGGTGCTGGTCCGGGACCTGGACGAAGCCATCAAACGCTGGGAAGAGATGTTCGGCATCACCGCCACCAAGCGCTTCCAGGTCAGCTTCACCGACCTCGAGATCGCGGTGCTTCCACTTGGCGGCAAGGACACCTTCATCGAATTGGCCCAGCCCACCGGCAGCGATGTCCCCTCCGCCCGGTTCTTGGAGCGCTACGGCGAGGGCATCTACCTGACCATCTACGAGATCGAAGACTCGCTGGCCATGGACGACTACCTCAAGGGACAAGACGCCCGTTACACCTCGTCCCGGGTGACATCCAACTACGTGAATCTGGGCTTCAACAGCATCTGGCTCCACCCTGCCGGCATGAAAGGGGCCTTCACCCAACTGTCCCAGGTGCTGGTGGCCGACAACCCGTGGCCCCCCGCCGGAGACACCTGGCACCTGGATTAGACTCTCTTCCGGCCCTCAAATTGACTCCCACTATGCGCTATGATAGAGTCAGATCATTAAAGATACTTGGTCTCATTAAGTGACCAGTTGCACAGGACTGCATGCGCAAACGGGTAAACGCCCTGGCCGAACAATTGTTGGAAACCCTGGAAGAGCAAGGATACCGGTCTACGTCGCCCCGGCGGGCTGTGGCCCAGGTCATCGCCAACCAGGACAAGCACTTCACCGCCGAAAACCTGCGGGAGCAATTGCCGTCGTTAGGCCGGGCCACCATCTTCCGTTCCCTGAAGCTGCTGGTGGAAACCGGCGTTCTCTGCCGGGTTTTGCTGGAAGACGGCGATCTCCACTACCAGTTGAGCCACCGGGGACACCACCACCACCTGCTCTGCGTCGAATGCGGGTCGTCTCAGGACCTCTTAGGCTGCGACATCGAAGCGCTGCTGCAACAAACCTCCGCTAGCCACGGCTTTGAACTCAGCGGGCATTGGCTGGAGGTCTACGGGCGCTGCCGCTCCTGCAGCAAATCAGAATCGCCGGCGGAACTAACGGCGGTCTAGTCTCTTTTTTACCCATATTGATACTTACTCTCAAAAACGAAACCGAGTTGATACATCCTCTCAAAAAGTGATTCGATTGATACCACAATGATTAACCTTTGGCGGCGTCGCGGACTAACCAAAGCCATCTGGGCCTTTCCCGCCGCGATGGCCATCTTGCTGCTGGCCTCGGCCTGTGGCGCATCCCAGCCGGACCAAACCCCGAGTAGCCGTCCACTACCGGTGGTTGCGACCACCGCCCTCATAGCGGACTTCGTAAGAGCCGTGGGAGGGGACCTGGTGGAGGTTACGCCCTTGGTGCCCCCGGGGGCAGAGGTCCATTCGTTCCAGAGCACGCCGGACGACAGTGTGGCCATAAGCCGGGCTGCCCTGTTGGTTTCCAATGGCGGAGAGCTGGACGGATTCCTGGATCCATTGATCCAAGGCTCCTTATCCGACGAAGCGCTCTGGGTCGTGGCCGCTGCACCGCTCCTGGCTACGGGAGAGACAGACCCGCATTTTTGGCAGAACCCGGTATTTACCGTGACCTACATCGAGGAGATCAGGGACGGGCTGATCTCCGTGGACCTGGGCAACGTAGCCTCATACCGGGCAAATTTCGAATCGTACAAAGATGAATTGACCAAGCTGGACTTCGATATCACCAGAACCCTCGACACAGTCGATCCGGCCCGGCGTCAACTGATCACTTTCCACGACGCCTTTGGCCACTTCGGCAAACGCTACGGATGGAGTGTTACGGCCTTCGTTGCCAGCGACGGCGGCGAGGTCTCTCCGGGCCGGGTGGTTGAGATTCTAGAACAAGTCCGGGACCAGGTCTTGCCGGCGGTTTTTGCCGAGCCCCAATTTCGCGCCGACGTGCTGGAGAACGCCGCCCAGGAAGCGGGCGTAGAGGTGGGCATCATCTATTCTGATGTCCTGGACGATGAAGTTATCAGCTATATCGACATGATGCTATTCAACGCTAAAAACCTGGCCAGACTCCTCAGATAGTCCAGACGCACTAAATACTTATGAGCACAGAGACAAAAGACATCACCAGCCCGGCATTGGCGGTCCGCGACCTGTGGGCCGGTTACGACGGCAAGCCGGTCCTAGAAGCGGTGAGCTTCGAGATCGACCGGGGCGATATGGTCGGCATCATCGGGCCCAACGGCTCGGGAAAATCGACGCTGATCAAGACCGTTCTGGGCCTGGTTAAACCGCTGCGGGGCGAGGTCTCGGTTCTGGGCACGACAGGGACGCCGGTACGCCACCTGGTTGGCTACACCCCACAGACGGAACTGGTGGACTGGGACTTCCCAGTGACGGTTGCCGATGTGGCGCTCATGGGCCGCTACTCCCGCCGGGGCCTCTTTCGGAGGACCACCAAAGAAGACCGGGAAGCGGCAGACGCGTCGCTGGAGCTGGTCAAGATGTTCGACCTGCGAGACCGGCTGATCGGCGAACTGTCTGGAGGCCAAAGGCGGCGGGTGCTACTGGCCCGGGCCATGGCCCACAACCCCGAACTGTTATTGCTAGACGAGCCCATGGCCGGTCTGGACGCCACTGCCCAGCACCAACTGCTGGACCTGCTGGACGAGCTGCGCGCCAAGGGGGCCACTGTGGTCCTCAGCACCCATGACCTGTCCTGCGTATCGTCGCGGTGCGACAAGGCTGCCTGCCTGAACCGGCGGCTGATCGCTTTCGGCAAACCCTCGGAGGTCTTGAACGAGCAGGTACTGAGTGACACCTTCGGCACCCATCTGCTCATGGTGCATCTGGACGGCCAGGCCTACGCCTACCAGCACCACACCCACACTGACGGCACACCGGAAGTCGATCATTCGGACCACGAGCATGATTGACGCCTTGATAATCAGATTGAAGACACGGTCTATTCATGATTGACGCGTTAATAATCTCATTAAAGTCACGGTTCACCCATGATTCACGCTTTAATAGTCTCATTGAAGACACGGTTTTTGCATGATTGACGCTTTGATAGAACCGTGGGAATTCGCCTTCATGCAGCGGGCTTTGCTGGCGGCATCGTTCGCCGCTTTAGTCTGCTCGGTGGTGGGCGTTTTCGTGGTGCTGCGGGGCATGGCTTTCATGGGCGACGCCGTGGCTCACTCGTCTCTGGCCGGTATGGCGGTGGCCTATTTATTCGGCGGCAGCATCTTCTGGGGCGCGTTCGCCTGGGCGCTGCCCGCCTCGTTGGCCATAACATTCATCAGCCGCCGGGCCAATATCCGGTTGGACACGGCCATCGGCATCGTCTTCGCCAGCGGGTTCGCCGTGGGGATAATCTTGATGAGCCGGGTCAGCAATTACACCGCCGACCTTTTCGGCCTTCTCTTCGGCAACGTTTTGGGTGTCTCCTGGAGCGAGGTGTTGCTCATCGGCTTGGTTGCCGGGGGCGTGTTGCTGGTGATAACCGCCCTGTACAAAGAATTACTGTTCACGGCCTATGATGCCACCATGTCCGCCGCTTCCGGGATCCCGGTGCGGTTCATCCAATACCTGCTGCCCCTATTGGTGGGAGTCACCACCGTTGCCTCGCTCAAGGCCGTGGGAATCGTGTTGGTGCTGGCATTGCTGGTCACCCCCGCCGCCACCGCCACACTTTTGGCCCGCCGGCTGCCGGGGATCATGGCCTTCAGCGTGCTTACGGGGTTCATCTCCACCGTGGCTGGGCTGTATCTGTCCTTCCATGCCGACCTGCCCACCGGCCCCAGCATCGTAGTCGTGTCGACTGGGCTGTTCCTGGCGGCGATGCTCTTCTCACCCAGCAAGGGCGTTGTCTGGCAGGCGTGGCGAGCGACCCCTCTGCCGCCGGAAGAAGCCCTCATCTGATTCCGGTTCCCCCTGCCCGCTGGCGCACCTCGCCTCTTTTGTTCTGGGCCACGAGTCGCTAAACTGCATTAGCTTTCAAAGCTTTCATGTTTCTGTGAGGAAGATAATGTACGACCTTAGCGGTAAAGTTGCCCTGGTAACCGGGGCAGGCGGGCGGCACGGCATCGGCCGGAGCATCGCCCTGCGATTGGCGGACGAAGGGGCCGACGTGGTTGTGACCGACATCGAGGCCAGCGCGACGGCCATCCGCGCCGAGGACCGGCAGGCCGGTTGGGCTGGGCTAAACAGCGTGGTTGAGGAGATCGAGTCCAAGGGACGCCAGTCTCTGGGCCTGTTCTCCGACGTTTCCGACGGCCCCCAGGTGGCCGACATGGTGGCCAAGACCCTGGACCAGTTCGGGCATATCGACATCTTGGTCAACAATGCCGGTTCCCGGCCAGGCCCGGACCGGGTGCTGGTGCTGGAACTGGAGGAAGAGGCCTTCGACGAAGTGCAACGGGTCAACGTGCGGGGCACTTACCTGGTGTCCAAGGCCGTGGCAACCCACATGGTCAAGCGGGGCGGCGGCGGCAAGATCATCAACATATCTTCGGGCGCCGGTAAGCGGGGAATCGCCCGTTACGCCGCCTACTGCGCCTCCAAGTTCGCCGTCATCGGGTGGACCCAGGCCATGGCCCAAGAGATGGCAACCCACCGGATCACCGTCAACGCCATCTGCCCCGGACTGGTCGACACCGAGCGGGTCGACTTCATCGCCGGAGCCTTGGCGCCCGAGGGCGAGTCGGGCGAGGAATTCCGGGCCGACATGGTGCGGGAGCGGGCGTTCAGAGTGCCCATGGGCCGCATCGCCCAGGGAGACGACATCGCAAGGTTGGCCGCATTCCTAGCTTCAGCCGAATCAGACTACATGACGGGCCTTTCTATAAGCGTGTCTGGTGGTTCGGAGATGAGCTAGGCAGAGTTTACCGGTGCGCGGGTGTTCGATTTATCGCTCGCCTTGATCTCGTTGAAACTGTTGTTTTGTTGGCCGGTCATCGGGCCGGCCAACCGTGCGCTTATACCCAAAAATCCAACCTGTTGCGGGAGCCTATATGCTTTACCTGATGTCCTGAGCCATAGCCCCGATAAATGCCCCGGCGTGACCGACGAGATCGGCGAGCGCATGGTTCGGTCTGCTTCAACGATGACCGAGGTGCTGAAAAACCACGACTGCACCTACGAGGGTGGGTGGGTCAGCAAGTCGGCCCACCTCACTTTCATCCTGTTGGACGGACCGAACGCCCACGCCGTGGATAACGCCACCGTCGCCCTGGGAATGGCCCTCTGGAACACGACCACGATCTACCCAGTGATCACCTTTGAAGAGGCAGTGGCCGGTCTGGAAAAACGTCCATAGGGCCTGAGCAACGCCCGAGCGGCTTCGTGACTTTATTCCCAGCCAAAATAGGAGACCCTTTTGAATAACGGCGGACACCCACTGGTCGACAGCCTGCGCCGCGTCGGTGAACTTGGCGCCGAATACGACCTGCCCACGCGAGACCCGGGACAGGAAGGCTGGATCAAGGCGCAATCCCTGTTCCAAGACGACGACCAGCGGCTCCGGAATTTCGTGAGCGCCTATGGGCGAGACTTCGTGGATACAGATAACCGCCACCTGGCCGCGTCCGCTTTCACCATCGCCTACCTGACCCGTCTAACCTACCCTCTGATCTCCCAATATGTCCTGGAGCGCCGGGTCATCGACATCTCTTTAAGCAACTTGGAATTTCACACCGACGGCCAGCGGTTCAACGGAACGGCCCTCGCCAGCCCCCGGTTCGCAGCCCTTCCGGATGACCCGGCCGCCGGCCACCCTGACGCCGAGATCGTGCCCGTCGACGCAGCGCTCTATGCCCGGCTCAAGAAACAGCTATTCGACTACAATTTCGACATTGTGATTCCATCCCTTCGCCGGGCGGCGCAGGCAAGCATCAAGGTGTCGTGGAACGCGGTAGCCGCCTCCTGCGCACAGGTCTTCTATTGGCTCTACGAGTTGACTGAAGACACCGAAAGCATCGTGCGCCATGCCGAGGCCTTCTTTGGGGACCCGTCATCGCCGGTGTACGATGAAGTGAGGATGGAGTTGGTCGCACACCAAGGCAAGAATGGTTATTTCGCCAGGCGCGCCGGCTGTTGCCTTTTCTGGCGGATTAGAGATGAGGATGTTTATTGCTCCGGCTGCATCCTGCTGTCGGACGAGGAGCAGACCATCAGGTTCAAACAGCTTTTGGAAAACATGCCCTGATCAGTCCCCGGTAACAGCCGCCTCAACTTCGGCGCGCACGGGCCGCGGGGGCGGTTTGGCGATGAACATGAGGACCGCCGAGACGAAATAGGCCACGCCCATGGCGAAGTAGAGGATATAGTAGTCGCCGGTCAGAGACCTGACGGTCGAGGCTAGGGCCGGCCCCGCGCCCAGGGCGATCATCTGCAGCGGAGAGAATACGCCAAGGATGGTCCCGTAAGAAGCGCGGCCAAAGTATCCGGCCAACACCATGTTCTCCAATGACCCAAGTCCACCGGAAAATATCCCCCAGATCACCGCGAATATCAGCGCTTCACCAACCGAGTCCACCGACAGCAGGAAGGCCATCATCGCGCCGGCCCCGACCATCATTAGCATCAGGCAGCGCCGTGGCGTGATCTTGTCCGACAAATAACCCCAGAAAATATTGGCCACGGCCAAGAACGTCCCAAGGCTCAACACCCCGGCGGCGGCGGCGGTTGACAGCCCCGCGTCTTGCACCAAGAAGGGCACCAAGCTGAATCCAGTGGCGCTGGAGGCCAAGGTCCCCAGAGCTGTGATGCCGAGGAGCAACCAAAAGGCGCTGGTCCGGACCGCCTCTTTGGCGGTCCAACTGAACTCGGGCGCCTGGGGGCGGGCGCTGCTTATGCCGTCTCTGGTTTGTTCGGGGCTGGCCCCGTCGGGCAGCAAGCCGATATCCTCGGGCCTGCGCCGGACGAACAGCATAACGGGCAAGATCAAGACCAGGCTCAACACGCCCAGGTACCGGTAGGCGGCGCGCCAGCCCTGATGCGCCGCGATCAACGAGATGATCTGGATGTTGATGGCGCCGGCGATGGGCCGGAAGGTGGAGACCAGTGCCAAGGCCATGTTGCGCCGCTGCCGGAAGAAGTTGACGGCCGCGGTCCGGGGGACCAGTCCCACCAAGACCGGATTACTGATGGCACGGCCAATCACATATCCGCCGTAGAACATCACGACCGAGTTGGACCCGGCGATGACGAAGAAGGAGATCCCGGCGACGATCAGACCGAAGGGCATCAGCCACCGCGGACCGAACCGGTCGGCCAGCTTGCCGATGACCGGGGCGATCATGCCGGACAACCAAGTGCCCAGGGTCGCGGCGAACGCCAGGCTGCCGTCGTCCCAGCCGCTCTCGTCGGTGATGTAGACCTGTACGCCGCCCAGCACTACCTGGGTGAGCCCACTGGCGGCAAAGGTAGCCACGGAAGTGATGGCCAGCACCAGCCAGCCATAGTAGAAGGGCGTCTTCAGACGCCAGTTGAAGAATCTTTGAAGCATCGGACCCGGGGAGTAAAAATAGCCTGCGAGGAATACCCGACCAATCATACATCAACCGGTGCCTGGCGGCCACGACGCGCCGGCGGCCAGAAAGCCTGGCTCTCGTCCGATTCACGGCTATGGGGCCTGTTCGCTAAGTGATACATTGTGGTGAAGGTACTGGGGGTTTAGGCGCCGAATAGATGCACGCAAACAGTGAACCGGAAAACGACGCTCAGGTAAGTCACGGTCACTCCCACGGCGCGGTGGACGGGGAGATACTAGCCAGCAGCCGGGGGATCTGGGCCACCAAGATCTCATTGGCCGTGCTGTTGGCCACGGCCGTCTTCCAACTTGTGATCGTTTGGTTCACCGGTAGTGTGGCCCTGCTGGCCGACACCATTCACAACTTCGGCGACGCCGCGACCGTCATTCCCCTTTGGGCCGCCTTCACCTTGTCCCGCCGGCTGCCCACCAAGCGCTTCACCTACGGCTTCGGCCGGGCCGAAGACCTGGCTGGGCTGCTGATAGTGCTATCCATCTTGGCCACCGGCATCATCGCCGCCTACCAGTCCATCAAACGGCTAGGCGACCCACCGGAGATCGACTACATCTGGGTCGTGGCGCTGGCGGCCATTATCGGGTTCCTGGGCAACGAAGCCGTGGCCCTCTTTCGTATGAAGATCGGCCGGGAGATCGGCAGCGCCGCGTTGGTCGCCGACGGCCATCACGCGCGGGTCGATGGGCTGACCAGCCTGGCGGTCCTATTCGGGGCCGTCGGGGTCTGGCTGGGCTATCCGCTGGCGGACCCGATCGTCGGACTGGTGATATCCGTCGCCATTTTGCGTATAGTTGTTGAGACTTCCAAGTCGGTGTTCTCCCGGCTGCTGGACGGCGTCGAGCCTGAAGTGCCCGACGAGGTCCGAAACGTTGCGGCGGGCACAGAGGGAGTCCAGGAAGTTGCCGAGGTCCGGGTGCGGTGGCTGGGGCACAAGATGCTGGCGGAAGTGAACATCGCCGTGGACCCTGGTCTTTCAGTGGGAGCGGGCCATGACATCGCCGAAAACGTGCACCACCAACTGCTCCACAACCTGAAATACCTGTCCAACGCCACGGTGCACGTGGACCCCGTCGGCCTGGCCGGAGAGGAATTCCACCGGCATGGGCTCGGCAACACAGAGCACGAACAAGAACACCAAGAAGAACACGGTCATGCTGAAGAAGCTGAGAACGGGCACGAGCATGACCATGGCCATTCCCACAATTAATGAGGTCTAGGCATGCCCCTTGAACCGTCGGAAGTAAAACACATCGCGTCCTTGGCCCGCATCGGTCTCACCGACGATGAGATCAAGATGTTCGGCGAACAACTCTCCCAGATACTGGAGCAATTCGAAGTGCTGAACGAGTTGGACACCACGGGCGTCGCTCCAACCGGCCACGCCAGCGGACTCCAGACGATCATGCGCGAAGACCTGGCCGCGGACTCGTTGGACTCGGAAGACGTGCTGAAGAACGCGCCGCGCCGGGAGGGAGAATTCTTCCGGGTGAACGCGGTGCTGGAGGAATAGGGCGTTGCCAGAACTAAATTGGCTCAGTATCGAAGACGCCCACGCCCAGCTAACCTCGCGGCAGATCAGCTCGGTTGAACTGACCCAGGCCTGTTTGGACCGCATCGACGCCGTGGAAGACCGTATCCAATCATTCCTGACCCTGACCCCGGAGTCCGCTCTGACCCAGGCGGAACAGGCCGACCGCATGCTGGCCGCCGGCGAGGGCGGACCGCTGACCGGCATACCAGTGCAGATCAAAGACGTGATGTGCACCGAGGGCGTGCCCACGACCTGCGCCTCCCGCATGCTGGAGAACTTCGTCCCGGTGTACAACGCCACCGCCGTGGAAAAGCTCATGGCCCAGGGCGCGGTGATGTTGGGCAAGGGCAACATGGACGAGTTCGCCATGGGGTCTTCCTGCGAGAATTCAGCCTTTCACCCCACCCATAACCCCTGGGACCTGGACCGGGTGCCCGGCGGAAGCAGCGGCGGCGCGGCGGCCTCGGTCGCCTCCGGCGAAACCATCTACGCCCTGGGCTCGGACACCGGCGGCAGCGTCCGGCAGCCGGCATCCCTCTGCGGCGTAGTGGGACTTAAACCCACCTATGGGCTGGTCAGCCGCTACGGACTGATCGCCTTTGCGTCGTCTTTGGACCAGATCGGCCCGGTGGGGCGGTCGGTCATGGACTGCGCCCTGACGCTGAACGCCATCGCGGGCCACGACCCCCGGGACGCCACCTCTGTAAAGCGTGAACCAGTCGATTACGCAGCCAGCCTGGGCCAAGATATCAAAGGGCTGCGCCTGGGTGTCCCGGAAGAGTATTTTGTGGACGGCATGGACCCGGGAACGCGCCAGGCAATCGACGCCGCGGTGGCTGTGTTGGAGGGGCTCGGCGCCTCGGTGAGACCGGTGTCCCTGCCCACCACCCGTTACGCCCTTGCCTGCTATTACATCATCGCCCCGTCGGAATGCTCGGCCAACCTGGCCCGGTATGACGGCGTCAAATACGGCTACTCATATCAGGACACCGACGATATGTGGGAGGCCATGGAGAAGACCCGGGAGTACGGGTTCGGTCCGGAGGTCACCCGCCGGGTGATGTTGGGCACCTATGCTCTCTCAAGCGGTTATTACGACGCCTACTACCTGAAGGCTCAGCAGGCGCGGACGCTGATCAGACAGGACTTCGACCGGGTGTTTCAAGATGTCGACGCGTTGGTCACACCAACCTCGCCGGTGACGGCTTTTAAGATAGGCGAGAAGGTCAGCGACCCGGTGCAGATGTACCTGATCGACGTTTGCACCCTGCCGGTGAATATCGCGGGGCTGCCCGGCCTGTCGGTGCCATGCGGTTTCTCGGAGGGTCTGCCGGTAGGGATGCAACTCATCGGCCCCCATTTCTCCGAGGAGACCTTGCTGCGGACGGCTCACGCCTACGAGGCCGCAACCGAGTGGAGCGCCGCCCGGCCAGAGATCTAGGCATTAAAAATCCCGACCCTCCGCTTAAAGAGCAGAGGATCGGGATCTAAAACCGGCCAGCGACTGCCGTTAGGGACGAATCGAACGCCAGTCGGTTTCGCTATACTTGTAGTCAGCGTACTTGTCCGCCATCAATTGGGCGGAGGCCGCGAAGCGTTGCAGGTTGGACAGGAAGCCCTCACCCGCTGATTCCGAGCGGCTGTCGTGCGCGCCGATGTTGAAGTGTGCTTTTCCGATGCTTAGTGTTGCCATGATTGTTCTCGATCCTAGTCAAAAAGTGGGCTGTTGTTCTGTAGGGCATGCTGGCCGAAATCTCGGTCGTATTCCGTTTTTGCAAACCCGTCCGTTTATTCGTCCTACCCAAATTTCAGTCCCTAACTAAATATTAGTACAGATAGAAGCATTTGTCAAGCACCTAATTATTAGTTAGGATGGACTAGAATATACCGGCGTATTTGATTTAAACTAGTGACTCGGACCAACCTTTTATACCGAACACAGAGAGCGTCGCGGCGAGGAGCATCATGAACTGCGATACACCATGTCCGAAATACGAAAACGCCATGAGGGTCTTAGGCAAGAAATGGACCTGCCTGATCCTGCGTTGTCTGCTGGCGGAACCCAGACGGTTCACCGAGATATCGGGCTACATCGACGGACTGAGCGACCGCCTGCTCTCCCAGCGTCTGCAGGAACTGGAAGAAGAAGGCATCGTATTACGCCGGGTTTACGCCCGCCGGCCGGTGGTCGTGGAATATTCCCTCACCCCCAAGGGCATGGCATTCCGCACCGTGGCCGAAGCCATCCAGACATGGGCCGACGAGTGGACCGCGGAGCCCGCCACGGTATAGCTTGCAGCCGCCTGTCCAATAACAGCTCCCCTAAGTCGTAAATCAATTCCGGGAGGCGCTGATGCAGCGCTCCAAGATCAAGGATATCTTCGTCCGGGAACAGGCCGGTGGCGACGTTCTGGTCCAGGGTTGGGTCAAGACCCGCCGGTCGTCAAAGTCGGTCACCTTCCTCCAGATCACCGACGGCTCCACCCTCCAAGACCTTCAGATAGTGGTCGATGAAGACAACCCAGGCCATGAAGCGGCCGCGGGACTCACCACCGGCTGCAGCGTGAGCGTCGAGGGCGTATTGGTCGAGTCTCCGGGCCAGGGCCAGAGATACGAGGTCCAGGCCAAGACGCTGACCGTGCTGGGCGGTTCCGACCCAGAGACCTATCCCCTACAGAAGAAACGACACTCCCCTGAATTCCTCAGGGAGATCGCCCATCTGCGGCCGCGCACCAGCACTTTTGGCGCCATGGCCCGGGTGAGGAATTCGGTGGCCTACGCGATCCACACCTTCTTCCAAGAGCGTGGCTTCCAGTTCATCCAGACTCCCATCATCACGGCCAGCGACGCCGAGGGCGCCGGTTCCATGTTCCAGGTGACGACTCTGGACCTGAACAACATTCCCAAAGACGGCGGCGTCGTCAATCACGAGGACGACTTCTTCGGCAAACCCGCCTTCCTGACCGTCAGCGGCCAACTGGAGGCGGAGATATTCGCCATGGCCCTGTCGGACGTTTATACCTTTGGCCCCACGTTCCGCGCCGAGAATTCCAACACGTCCCGGCATCTGGCCGAGTTCTGGATGGTGGAGCCCGAGGTCGCCTTCTGCCAGTTGGACGGATTGACCGAGTTGGCCGAGGATTTCTTGAAGTACCTGTGCGGAAATGTCTTAGAGAAATGCCCAGAGGACATGGAGTTCTTCAACAGGTGGTACGACGACAGCACCATCGCCACTCTGGAGGGCATCGCCAACTCCCAGTTCGAGCGCATCACCTACACCGAGGCCGTGAAACTGCTGCAGGACTCTGGCGAGAATTTTGAGTACCCGGTCACCTGGGGCACCGATCTACAGTCGGAGCACGAACGCTACCTGACCGAGACCAAGATCCAGAAACCGGTGATCGTCACGGACTACCCCAAGGGCATCAAGGCCTTCTATATGCGCATGAACGACGACGGCGAGACCGTCCGGGCCATGGACGTGTTGGTGCCGCGCATCGGGGAGATCATCGGCGGCAGCCAGCGCGAGGAACGCCGGGACCTTCTGGAGGCGCGGATGACCGAGGCGGGAATCTCTCTTGAGGAATATTCCTGGTACCTGGACCTGCGGAGCTACGGCACCGTCCCCCATTCCGGGTTTGGCCTGGGATTCGAGCGCACCGTCCAATTCGTGACCGGGGTCTCCAACATCCGGGACGTCATCCCCTTCCCCAGAACTCCCAAGAACGCGGAGTTCTAGTCTGCCGCCTCCCACAGCCAACAACGGCCCCGCTCTGCCTACTCTGATAGAAGCCGCGTCCGGCCCCGGCAGCCCCATCTTCGCCCAGACCACGGAGCGGCTGAGCCGTATCTTCGCCGAGGCAGGGCACGTTCCACAGGTGGCGGCCCGGTTCCGGGAGTGGAAAAACCTTCAGGGCCCCGAATCCCCAGACGAAACACTATTCATCCACCAGACCTATCTGGCCCTCTTAGCGAGGCTCGTCGCCCGCCGTTTCGTTGCGCCCAGAAGCCCCATCGCCAACGCCGAAGAGCTGTTTGAGGTGATCAACGTCGATTACTTCACCCGGCGGGGCATCGGCAATTTCGGGGAAGGGGATGTCTTCTCTTGGCTACCCTTGGACGACCGTTGGGAACTGGACCTGGACGATTTGGTCCTTGAGACAGTCCAGGGAATGGCTGACGCTCTCGCCCTCCACGACTTTACTGACGCTACACCCGGCATCTTGGACGGCCTCTACCGGCCCACGCCCGCACGCTGGCTGGCCGAGTACGTAGTCGAAGATGAACTGGGCCTTCCTGGCGACTCCGGGCTTTCGATGCTGGACCCTTCCTCTGGCACCGGGGCATTCCTCTGCGCCGCCATCGGGGCCATGACTCGAACCTTGGCGGAGCGGGGCGGCGACCCGATCGACGTGCTGTTCGAAGCTCCTGAGAAATACAGGGGGATGGACCGTGACCCCATGTCCGTGGCCTTGGCCCGGCTGAATTACCTGCTGGCCTTTGGCGACCAGGTCCAGCAAGAACACCCGCCCTTTCTGTTGCCGGTATACCTGGCCGACGCCAACACCATCCCGAATTCTAAATCGACTGGCCCTAATGACCTAGGCGTCACTCTATCGACCAGCGCCGGTGACTTCCCGCTGCCGGAGCCGTTCATTGAAAACCCGCTGATGCTGGACTGGGTGCTGGGCCGGTTGACCAATTACATGGACGGGGCCGTGTTGCGGTTGCACGCCCAGCCAGAGGACCTGGCGGTTCAGGAGGTGCTGAACGCCTACTACAGCTACCTGACCGCCGCCAAGCCGCGCACGCCGGTCCCAGACGCCCTGACGCAAGAACAGGCGGACACCGTGCTAGAGACCGCCCGGACGCTGGTGCACCTGCATATCCGGGGCGAGGGCACACTGTGGCTGCATCTGGTCCAAAACCTGGCGGCGCCGGCGGTTTTCTCCCACGCCCGGTTCGACCGGCTGGGCGGCCAAGGCCCGGCAGCGCTCTTGGCAACCGCCTCCGCGGCGTACCTGAGGCCGGGTGGACGGGCAGCAATGCTGACTTCTGGCGCCGACGATACATCAGCGGTAATCACTGGCCCGGAGCGGACAATCAGGCTCGAATTAGAAGGCGGACCTGTACCCCACAACAGTTCTTGGGCGGACGCCAGGTCCGCTGTCCGGATAGTCGAAGAGCCATAGCGCACAGGTCATTTCATTTGACGCTATTTCCCGTGGGCGAATATAATGCTGGCGTCCTCTCATGTAGCTGGACAGGCTGGGAACGCCCAGCCAGATTTCTCTGGTAAGGAGCCAAAATGGCCACTCAAGAAGTCATACTCCATCCCTCCTCGGTAGTCGCGGAGTTGAAGAAGAACAACATCAGCCACGTTGTCTGGCTTCCGGACAGCGAGACCAATTTCATGTTCCAACTGTTGAACAACGAGCCGACCCTGGACCTGGTCCCGGTCTGCCGCGAAGGCGAGACCATGGCTATCGCCGCCGGGCTCTGGGTGGGCGGCAAACGCCCCATAGTCCTGATTCAGAATACCGGCATCTTCGAGGCCGGAGACTCCATCCGCGGCCTGGGACTGGACATTAACCAACCCCTGGTGATGCTGGTGGGCTACCGGGGCTGGAGCCGCCACGGCCTGACCAAAGACTCGGCCGCCCGGTTCATCGAGCACATCCTCCACGCCTGGGGCATCACGTACTACCTGATCGAGACCGACGAGGATGCCGACCGCATCAGCCTGGCCATCGAAGAAGCCGAGCGCACGTCGAAACCGGTGGCCGTTCTAGTCGGCACCGAGTTCGGCTCTTAACCTCCGGATAACTTAGGGAGATTACTAAATGATCGACAACTCTGACGCAGTAAAACTTCTGGACAGCAAGCGGGACGGCGCGATCTTCGTGGCCACGATGAACGCCAATAACGTTCACTTTGGACTGCCAACCGTAACGTCCAACGAGAAACTGGACTTCCCGGTTTCCGGCGCGATGAGCAAGGCCTCCGACGTCGCCCTGGGCTTGGCCTTGGCCCAACCCGGCCGTAAGATTCTGTGTCTCGACGGCGACGGCAGCCTGCTTATGAACCTGGGCGCGATGGTGACCATCAGCAACAAGGCCCCCAAGAACTTGGTCCACGTTCTGTTCAACAACAAGGTCTACGCTGTCACCGGCGGTCAACCCATTCCCGGCAGTGAAGAAGTCGACTGGGAAGACATGGCCAAATCGGCCGGCTACGCTAAAGTTTTCAGCTTTGACAACCTGGAAGACATGACCAACGGCATCGATGAAGCCATAGCTGCCGTTGGTCCGGTATTCATCCACCTGGTGGTCAAACCTGAGATCGAAAACACGCCGGTCCAATTCCGCACCCCGGCCAAGCGGACCGTGCATACGGCCATCGCCGACCTGCCCGAGACCTTGGGCTTGAAGCGCTAGGCGGCAAAGACCACAGCAGTTACAAACCGGGGCGGCGTTAGTTCGTCTGCCCCGGTTTATGTTTGAGCCAAACAACAAAGTTAAGGACGGCATGGCGTATGCTAAGTGGAGGTATCTTCCCCCGGGTCGGCGCATATGCGGTGTTGGCGCTGGGGTTCTGGCTACTGTTCCAGGCCTTCGAGAAATCCAACATACTGAGCGGGATCGTGGGCGGCCTCCTGATCATCGTGGGTATGTACCTGATGACCGGGGTTTGGAAAGGCATGTTCGCCAAGTTCGGCGGCAATTATCAAATGCGCAAGCAGGTACGCAAGGAGAAAGACTCCAGTGACGACACGGCCAAGAACAGGAACGGGGGGTCCGGTGATCCCGTCGATGGAAGCGACCAAGGCGGTCAACTTCCACCGTAAGGACGCGTTGGTTGTTTCAACCTCGTTTGCTCTACGGGAGTGGAGCCAAGTGTCGGAACGCCGAGACTTGGACGTTGACCTGTCCGATTGCATGGACCGGGCCCCAGCCGTGGGACTTGGACTGGCGTTGGCCCAGCCCGAGGGAAAGGTGCTGGTGCTGGACTGCGATTCCACGCTGCGGACCAACCTGGGCGGATTGGCGACCATCGGAGAGTCCAGGCCCGAGAACCTGGTGCACTTCGTGTTCGACGACGTCTCCAGCTCCTCCACCTCCGGCCTGCCCATCAAAGAGATGGACAACTTGGACCTGGTGCAGATCGCCGCAAGCTCAGGATACGCCAAGACCTACGAGTTCGACAAACTGGAAGAGTTCCTGATCGGGCTGGAAGAGGTGATGCGCCAAACGGGCCCGGTGTTCGTGCGAGTGAAAGTATTCCGGGACGGGATACAACTACCATTCCCAGAGCGCTCCATGGCTGAAGGCTGGGCTGAAGTGCGGGAGAACCTTTCGCCGGGTGAGGAAGAAGGCGAGTAGCACCGGTACCAAGCTGCATTTACCCTCTGGTAGGAACGCCCTCATCTCCGGCTAGGTCGAGAGTCTCGACTTTGTCGGACCTAACCTTCTCCCGCTCACGGGAGAAGGGACTATTTGCCTCAGCCGCACCTAGTTTCCAACCCAGACATCTTTGCCCTTATGTCACCCGGAGTGAAGCGAAGGGTCTGCCAAGCTGAGGGTTAGAAGATTCTTCGTCGGCCTACGGCGTTCCTCAGAATGACAGCGTTGAGGCGAGGTATGTGCGGGGAAAGGGGCCGATTCTCCAACTGCGCCTAGCTCTCCAATCAGAACACCTCTGGTCAAATGTCACCCCGAGCCTGTTGAGGGGTCTCCTTGCTTTGGTGGAGCGTGTATGTGCCGGGCAACGAGATTCCTCGTCGGCCTACGGCGCTCCTCGGAATGACACAAAGGCTAGGCAAGGGAGAACTTTTTGTTCCCTCTCCCTACAGGGTAGGGTTAGGGCCGACAGAGTCGAGACTCTCGACGCAGTCGGAGGTGAGGGTGAAATACTCCTGGAAAACCCTAGCAGGAATTCTAGGAGCCGGGTGATTCGACTGCGTCAGCCGGCCCGTTGGGGCGGACCACTATCTGGCTGGCCACGTTGTAGCCGATGGACACTTTGTTGTGCTTGGTGGTGACTTCCATGACCCCCAGGTAGGGTGTGGCCTCAGCCACCGTTATCGGTTGTTCCGGCACGATCATGGAATCGGCCAGGAATTTCAGCAACTGGGAATCTTCTTCAGGAACTCTATCCACCACGTAGGGCTGGCCGGGCAGGGCCACATCTAGGGTTAGGGCGTCGGCCGGCATCTTGGGCTCGCCGGTGCCTGGGATGGGCCGTCCGTAAGGCGAGCGTTTCGGGTAGCCCAGGCGTTCCACCAGCTTTTCCTGAAAGTCTTGGGACATTCCGTGCTCCAGGCGGTGGGCCTCATTGTGCGCCTGGTGCAACTCCATGCCGAGCAAGCTCACCACCAGCCACTCGGCCAGCCGGTGCCGCCGGGCGATGTCCTCGCCGCCTTCCAGTCCCTGTTTGGTCAATCTGATTCGCTTGTCGGGTCCAACATCCACCAGGGTTTGCCGCTGCATCCGGCGGATCATGCCGGCCACGGAAGGCACGGATGTGCCAAGTCCTTCGGTCTCCGGCAGTTGACGCAGGGTGTCGGTCAACTGGGTGATGGTGGGAGTCTCGTCATCTTCCCAGAGCTTGTAGAGGCACAGAAGGTAATTCTCGGTGCCCGGAGACAGGCGCAGATCACCGTCGGATGAGTCGTTGGGACCGCTGCCGGTCTGTTTTCTTGGTGGGGCCATGGGTTTCCTTATATCACTTACCGCACTCGATATGCACGGTAGGGCTTACATCGCGATTGGGGGTTACTTAGCCACCGGCGGCACTGGCCAGAAAGGCCCGCACACCCTCGCACCTAAGTTTTTGGCTGGTCTCGGATAAGTGGGCGTGGGCGCTGCCAACATGGGGCACAGCCACCAGCCGGTCTCCGATGAACGGCCTCAGGTGGTGGCCGTCTCGGAGGCTAACGGTTACGCTGGCGCCGAGAGCATATTCGGCGGTATGGGAGAGCAGACACCGGACAGTTGCGCCCGAGGGCAATTCAACCCGGTAGAGGTAGAAGGCCCCGCGGAACTCCCTTTCGACCACCACTCCGGTGCCGTCTTGGGAGGGTTGGCAGTCCAGGCAGTCCGGCCGGACCATGACTTCGATCTGACTTTGGCTGTTGGAATTGATGCCTTCCAGGGCTCCCGACAGCATCTCCGGCCAAGCAACGGACCCTACCTCGGTGTGGAGGGTGCCGTTATCGTGGTTCGCGGGCAGGAAGTCGACCATGCCGATGAACTGGGCAACGAACTTGGTGATTGGATGGTGGAAGATGGTCTCCGGCGAGCCGGTCTGTTCAACCTGGCCCTCGTTCATCACAGCGACAACGTCCCCGACGAATAGCGCTTCTTCTTGGTCGTGTGTGACGAAGATGGCGGTTGCTTCGCTGGCTTTAAGGATGGCTAGTACGTCGCGCCGCACCTGTTCCCGCAACTTGGGGTCCAGGTTGGAGAAGGGCTCATCCAGCAGCAGTATCTCCGGCTGTGGGGCCAGGGCTCGTCCCAGGGCTACTCGCTGTTGTTGGCCGCCGGACAGCTCGTGGGGCATCCGGTGCCGCTGGGCGGTCAGGCTGATGAGCTCCAAGACCTCGCTAACACGTTCCTCGCGTTTCTGGCCTTTGGGCAGCCCGTAGGCGATGTTTTGTCCGACGGAAAGATGGGGAAACAGGGCGCCTTCTTGGAAGACCATGCCGACGCGGCGGCGTTCCGGAGGAGTGTTCCCGTTCGTGCCATTGACTGGCTGGCCGCCGATCAATATGACGCCGTCGTCCGGCTCTTCAAACCCGGCGATGAGCCTGAGGGCGGTGGTCTTGCCGCAGCCGCTGGGGCCCAGCAGCGCCAGAATCTGGCCCTTGGGGATGCTGAGGTCAAGGCCGTCCACCGCTGCAACGCCGCCGAAGCGCTTCACCAGGCCGGCGCACTCCAGGGCGGGGGCGGAGGTTTGCCTATTCTCAGACTTTTGTTGGTCCAGCAGTTTCATCTAAGCCCTTGATTCTGTTGGTTACTCGCCAAGCATGACTTCGAAATTACGCCTCTGCGAGTGCAGATAAGTGTAGGCGTACTAAATAACAATGTCAATATATAGTTCAAAATATCGCGGAGCGAATTTTCTGCAAATTCCATGCTTAATCTTATGACAAATACCCGCGTGACGAAGCCTTGATGCAGGCTCTTTAGCGCGGTGATACCAAGTCTTTCGTAATCAACTTACCGTGCCCGTAGTTCCCGCAGGTAGATATGAATCATTTGACACTGGAGCTACCGCGACGTATGCTCTTAGCTACTTTATCGTGTGTACATCTTTTATCGGTTAATATACCTTTCATATAAAACCGTGCACCAACGACAAACCAAAAACAACAGAGAGGTAGCGAATCAAATGGGCGCCAGCGCACAAAGGGGAGTTAAATTTTGGGGAATCCTGGCGTTCTTCATCACCGCCGTATTCCTCTCGGCCTGCGGCACGGACAATGAAGCAGGCTCCCTCACCGTGTATTCAGGCCGCAGCGACACTCTGGTAGCGCCGCTGATCGAGCGGTTCAAAGAGGAAACAGGCATCGACGTACAGGTCAAGTACGCCGGCACCCCCCAGCTCGCCGCCACCCTGTTGGAAGAGGGCGGCAACTCCCCGGCCGACGTTTTCTACGCCCAGGACCCCGGTGGTCTTAGCGCGGTGTCGGCGCTGTTGGCCCCGCTTGAGGGCGACGTCCTAACGATGGTGCCCCGATGGGCGGTATCCGCCAACAACGTTTGGGTCGGCGTCTCGGGCCGCGCCCGGACCGTGGTCTACAACACCGAGAAACTGACTCCGGACGACCTGCCCGATGATCTGACCGGGTTCGCCGACCCCAAGTGGAAGGACCGCATCGGTTGGGCGCCCACCAACGCATCGTTCCAGACCATGGTCACTGCCATGCGGTCGATATGGGGCGAGGAAAAAACGGTCAAATGGCTGAAAGACATCCAGGCCAACGACCCAAAGGTCTACCCCAAGAACACACCCATCGTCGCGGCGGCGGCGGCCGGCGAGATCGAAGTTGGACTGGTCAACCATTATTACCTGCACCGATTCCTGGCCGAAGAAGGCGAGTCTTTCGGGGCCCGCAACTACCACCCTCCGTCCGGTGGGCCGGGAGCAATCGTGATGGTCTCCGGCGTCGGCATCCTTTCATCGTCGGATAACAAAGAGAACGCCCAGCGGTTCATAGACTTCCTTCTGTCTGAGGAGTCCCAGCGTTACTTCGTCAAGAAGACGTTTGAATACCCATTGGCCGCCGGCATACCCGTGGCGGACGGAGTGACCCCGTTGCCCGAGGTCAACACCCCCGACCTTTCCTCGGCGGCCCTCTCCGACCTGGAGGGCACTCAGAGACTGCTCCGTGAGGCC
>Ga0066376_10001383_pt1 | contig 23573 bp, 23 predicted proteins | sample Knorr_S15_td_Bot_FD_77009 | JGI IMG/M metagenome (GOLD analysis project Ga0066376, IMG submission 77009) | Marine microbial communities from Southern Atlantic Ocean transect - Knorr_S15_td_Bottom_ad_5009_LV_A | ecosystem: Environmental > Aquatic > Marine > Oceanic | place: Southern Atlantic...
CGGGGATGGCGATGGTGCAGAGGGCGGCGACTCTGAAGAAGCTGACGACGACGAGGACCACGACAGTACGAGCGACGAGGACGAAGCCGAGGACCACCACGACGCGAGCGACGACGACGCGGCTGCGCACGACGACACTCCGCGCACCTTCCCGGCAGGCTCCTGGATCGTGTACGGCACCCAGCCCGCACGCGCGGCGGTGCTCGACCTGATCGCGCCTCGCCGACGAGAACTGCTCCACGAGTGGCCGGAAGGCCCATACATGCGCAACTACGACGGCGCAGCGTATACGATGCCGATGCAAATGGGGGTAGATGCGCTCTACGTACAGCAGGACTTCGACGTGGACACCGAGCCCGCCCAGGTGGGGCCGCTCACCGTATCACCTGTAGTGGACGCCAGTGATTGGTATGCGATCAGCGCCCGCGTGACACGCAGCTATCAGGCCGTGAACCGCCTGCTGGAGGCTGGGCTCCCGGTATCCAAAGCCGAGTCGGACGACGGTCCGGTCTTCATCGTGCCAGCCGCTGCCCCACAGGCGCTCGGACTGATCACGGAGGCCACCGTCGACCTCGGCATCTCCGTCACGTCCGATCCCGAGGGCCTAGGCGAGGCCGTGCCGCAACAGCCCAACCGCATAGGGCTCTATCAGGGATGGGCCGGGGCCATGGACGAGGGCTGGACGCGCTTCGTGCTCGAGGACTTCGAGTATGCGTACGAGACGCTTTCGAACGAGGACGTCCAGGCCGACGATCTTCCGGATCGCTTCGACGTCATCGTCTTCCCGTCCGAGATCCCGCTCAATCGGCTGATCAATGGCGCGACGAGCGACGCGACCCCACCGGAATTCAGGGGCGGCATCGGCGACGACGGGGTGGAGAACCTGAAGGCCTTCGTGCGGGCAGGCGGGACGCTGATCACGCTCGACCGGGCGGACGAACTCGTCATCGAGCACTTCGGCGTCCCGGTCCGCGACGCGTTGAGCGGGGTGGGTCAGCCCGACCTCTTCCTGCCGAGCTCACTGTTGCGCGTCGAATTGGACAGCGAGCATCCGTTGAGCATGGGTAGCCCCGACGAGGTGGCGGCCAAGTGGGCAAACGGCCGCGCCTATGAGCCGACGGATTTCGGCGGCGAGGCGGGTCCCGTCAAGGCGGTGGGCACCTGGGCGACCGACCCCGACCGAGTCCTGATGAGCGGCCAGCTCATCGGTGCCGACTTCCTGGCCGGCAAGGGAGCCATCCTGGATGTCGAGTACGGCGCCGGACGCATCCTCATGTACGGATTCCGCGTCCAGCATCGCGGCCAAACACACGGCACGTTCAAGCTGCTCTTCAACGCATTGCTCAGGAACACGCCGCGCACAGCGACCCAGGACGGCTGAGGTCTACAGGGGCCCGAAAAATGCAGAAGTGGATTCGCGGCAAGCGCTTCGACCTGAAGACGACGGTGATCGTGCTCGCGATCGCCGGCGTCATCTGGGCTCTGTTCGTCTACGTGAACGTTCGCGACTTCGTGCCTGAGGAGCTGACGCGCTAGGGGGCGCGGCGACTACCTACTCGGCCGACTCCCGGCGCGACTCGACGAACTCCTCGGCACCCTTCGGCAGGAGCAGGTTGTCGGAAATCGCCGCGATCTCCTCGGCCTCCTCCCACGCTCGCTCGAGCAGCCACAATTCACCCTGCAGAGCCCGGCGCTCCTGCTCCTCATGTAGCGCCATCTCGAGCGCGAGCTTGGTCGGCTTCGGCATCTTGTTGATGTAGCCTGGCACGCCCTTTTTGTCGCGGAAGCGGTCGCCCTCGACCAAATCGGTCAGGAATTCCGTGGGGTGTCCGTGCGACTCGATCTCGTCCACGGCGTGCTGCACGGTTTCCGGTTTTCCACCCATGGCGTTCAGCTTGGGCAGAATCGCTCCCAGGATGCGGCGGGCTTCATCGCCCTCGAACCACTCCTTCTTCCTGCCCTTCCGCACCTCGACCCTGAACCCTAAGTCGTCGCCCGCGGCACGCACCCGCGTGCCCAGCAAATCCATCCTCTTGAGCTTGAGCACGTCCCCGCAGGGCCGACGATGCTTCACAAGCGTGCGCCCATTCGTCCAGATGTTGACGAAATTACCGCTCTGGGCGAGCAGGGCTGCCGAGATCACCCCCGTGGCCGCGCCGCCGACCAAAATGCCACCGATGACGACCACGCCTCCGACTCCGTAGAGGATCTGCCGCTTCCTCCTGCGCCCGAACTGGTCGCCGTACCGCCACGCGGCGAACTCGGGCCGCATCGGCGCGCCGATGCGCACGAGTTCCAGCCCCTCCTGGTGCTTGGCGAGCCCCACGTTCTCGGTCGATACCCGGACCCGCGTATCGCGAAATATGCGCTCGCACATCTCCACGGCCTCCCAGCGCTCCTCGAGCGGTGAGAGGTTCCAGCGCTCGCACTTCCGGCATACGACCCAAAGCCGGCCCTGCGCGGCGTCGAAGGCCAGGCGGCGTCCGACGGGAAACGTCTCGATGACCTCGTTGGTCCCGAGAGGCCGATTACAAAACATGCAAGTCTTGTACAAGGTCGTCCGGGTCCCAAGGTGACGCGATCGGTTCGCGTGATCACCTGCCCCGTGATCACCTGCGTCGTCGGCGATGACGCCGCTATCGCATGCCTAGAAGTACGGCAAGTGCGGGTCCCTCCTTCAACGGAACACGACGTACAGCGCAACCGTCGCTATCAGTACACCGATACCGAGGGGACGGGCCCACGGGTCCGGCGTGAGGTCGATGTCGCTCTTTCGCTCGAACTGGAACGGTGCTTCTCGGGGGCGGAGAAGCGTCACGGTGCCCATCGCCAGTACAACGATCAGGAACGTGGCCGCCATGTGGTTCAGAAAGGCCACCTCGGGGAGCGCCCAGAGCAAGATACCATAGACCGGCCCACCGAGCAGGAGTCCTACGAGCGCCGCGGCCCGCGTCGCCGTGGGCACGAGGAAGGCGAACATGAACACAGCGACCACGCCGGGCGAAACAAAGCCCCAGATCATCTGGATGTAATTGAACACACCCTCGAACCTAGCCGGCAACGGCGCCAGCAGGCATGCCGCGACCACGAGTCCGCCAGTGGCTATGCGGCCCACTCGCACACAGTGCTCGCCATCCGCATCCGGCCGGAACCTGCGCTTGTACAAATCCATCGTGAAGATCGTGGACGCGGAATTCAGCATCGAGTCCAGGCTGCTCATCACAGCGCCGAACAGGGCGGCGAACAGGACGCCCCGCAGTCCGGTCGGCAGCACCTCCTGGATGAGCACGGCGTAGGCCCGATCGCCGTCCGCGATCCGGTCCCCGAAGAGTTGGAACGCCATGATGCCCGGGAAAATGATGATGAAGGGAATCAGCAGCTTGATCGCCGCGGCGAACATGATTCCGCGCTGCCCCGCTCGCAGCGAGCGAGCTCCCAGCGTCCGCTGGGTGATGAACTGATTGCAGCCCCAGTAGAACATGTTCGGGATCCAAATCCCGAGTAGGAGCGCGGTCCAGGGAATCTCCGGATGATCCGCCGGCAGTATCGTATGCAGCTTGTCAGCATTCGTATCCAGAAAGGCCCTGACCCCGCCGACACGCTGGAAGCCGAGTACCATTACAACCGTTCCGCCTATCAGCAGCGCCGCGCCCTGAATCAGGTCCGACCAAACCACCGCCTTGAGTCCGCCGTAGATCGTATAAGCCCCGGCGAGCAACCCGATCAGCCAAATGCCGAGCACCAGGTCCAGCCCGAAGATCGTGGCGAGGCCGAGCGCGCCGCTGTAGAGCACAGCCGCCATGGCCACGCCCACATAAGCGAGCAGCATGTAGACCGCCATCAGCGTACGCGCGGCGACACCGAAGCGGTGCTCGAGGAACTCCGGCATCGTATAGATGCCGAGCTCCAGATAGCGCGGTAACAGCCAGAGGCCGACGAATACGAGTGACGCCGCTGCGATCCATTCGTAGCTCGCCACGGCGAGTCCCGAGACACCGAACCCGGAGCCGGCCATGCCCACGAAATGCTCGGTGGAGATGTTCGACGCGATGAGGCTGAACCCGATCAGCCACCAGGTCAGGTTCCGGCCGGCGAGAAAATAGTCCTCGGACGACTCCTCTTTGCGGCCCTGATAGAGGGAGACGCCGACCACGAGACCGATGAACGCGACGAACGCCGCCGCGTCCCATGAGGCGAGCGCCACTCTCAGCCAGCCTCGAGCCGAGAGGTGCGCCCTGCATCCACCCTCGAAATAATCAGCTCGCTGAACACACCGAAGTGGTCCGAGAGCGCGTCAGCACCCCTGAGAAGTACGTGCCCGGCGGGTACCTGGAGGTCGAAGCCGGGTGGCAGGCGAACCATGACGTAGTCGAAGATCTGCCGGTTTTCGAAACGGTTGTACCAGAGGTCCGCATAGGGGTTGGTCTCGGCATCGTAGGTGAATCGGCTGCCGACGGACGCGGGCGCCGTGTCGACGAATCCGAGCGAGTCGACGAGGAAGGCGAACGTCGGAGACGCCGCACCGTCGCTCGACAACGAAGGATGCACAACGTTCAGATCTCCGAGCAGGACGAGCGGACGGTCCAGCGACCCGCGCGCCTCGAGGGCCTTCGCGACGTTGCGTATCTGGGTCAGCCGGATTGCCTCGTCCTCTGGAGCACGCCCGGCATAGAGGTGGAGGTTCACCACATGGACCGCCCCAATCGGGGTCTCCAGCAAACTCACCATGGACCCCTTCCCGCCCTTCCGCTCATCCCACTTCATGTCGTCGGTCGAGGGGTCCGGCTCGAAACGCTGTTCTGCCACCGGGAAGCGGGCAAAGGTCGCCAGGCCGCCCGAACACCCCGTGCGAACACCGAGACCCAGGGACTGCTGGCACAGAGTCGTTGGATGCGCTCGGTGAGTCACGGCGAGGTAGGACGTCACGAACTCGCGAAAACGCACATCGAACGCTTCCTGGAGTGCGATGATGTCGGCGCCTTCCGACGAGAGCGCAGCAGGTATGTGAGGAAGGCGAGCCCAGCGGTCCATGCCGGACAGAGGCACTGGTAGCGCCCAGACGCTGTAGCTGAGCACCCCGCGCGTGAGCTTCGAGCTATCGTCGGCCACACGGCTGGTGGATGTGTCTGGGGATTCGGCCTCAGGCGCCAACGCGAGCGCATCCTCGAACGCGCCTCGCAGGCGGACGTCGCGCAGCTTCGACCAGCCCACGGCGAGCGCGGTGAGTCCGGCGAGCGTGAACAACACCCGCATGCCCCAGGTCGTCACCCTGCCCCGCTTCACGGGACCGGATCGGGGCTCTTGGATTCGCCGAACCGGTCCACCGCCCAAACTCCGAACCGGATCAGCTCGAGCACCCCGAACGCTCCCAGCGCCACACTTACGAAGACGATCGGGAAAATCACTCCCAGCCAGATCACGGTCATCCCGAGAATGAAGCGTTGGGCAACGCCGTCCCCGTTCGGCCAAATGTTGAACTCCTCGAACTGACACACCTGTCGAGCCAGTCGCTCCACCTCCTCCTGGTCACCCTCCTGCTTCGCCTTCACTCGGCGCACCGCGAACTCCTTGGAGAGCTCCAGCTTCCGGCGCCGGATATACGAGCGCATCTGGAACAGTGGGAACCAGCAGATGAGCGTGATCGGAAGCACCACGGCCGCCACCAGCACGCCGGTACCGACGTCCACGGTCGTGAACTGGTGCACCGACGCGTCGAGCCACCGCGATGGAGATGATCTGGCTGCCAACAGGTCCCTCAGATACGTGCCGATCGGCAGCCCGTTCACCAGCGCGATCTGCTGAACACGATGCCCGGCCACGTAGATCTCGCAGACCAGGAGCAGCGTGAGGAACGTGTTGTAGATGCCGCCGAGCGGACCCAGGCCGAGCCTGCGCATGGGATCGTCGAACATCGGCGCGATGGTGACTTCGGATCCTCGCAGGGACGACGACAAGAAGAAAAAGAACTGCGTCAGTCGCGCAAGCCAGATCAGATAGGCGATCAACATCAGCGTCTGAGCCGCGTATGCGATCACCGTGAACACCGCGTTCCGCCACAGAGCGGGCGGATCGAGGTCCGCCGAGACTCGCACCGAATCCCAGCACTCGCTCGCCGTGAACGCAACCGACCAGTCGGCCTCGAAGAAGTCGTGCGCGCAGCCCCGTCGCGGCTCCGGCCCTCGCGAACGCGTAGTAGCCGCGTACGAGCTCCAGGGTATCGAATACGAGAAATACCAAGGTCCCGGCAACACAAACCACGACCGTGATGCCGGCGGTGCGCTCCAGCTTGTGGCCCAGGCGCTGTACGAAGGTCCGGCCCGCGGCCTGCTCCGTCTGCACGAGCACGCCCATCTCTTCGAGATCCGTGACCGCATTCCGGATCTGTCGGGAGAGATACCTGAGCAGCAGCAGCGACGCCGGCACGACGAGGATGTACGGCCACGTCCAGTTGTGCCGGTATCGGAACCCCAAGTTCTGCTCTAGACCCGTCGTGTGCGTCGCGGGAATGGAGGCGACTCCGAACGGGATCGAGAGCAGCACCATTACCGCTCCCGGACTGGCGAGCACGAGAAATACCCGCCACGCCGGCCCGGTGAGGAGCCGCTGGAGGATTGGGATCCCCGTCAGCAGAAGGGGTGGGTCGTGCCGTTCCATGGATGGCGGCTGCCGGAGTGGGTGCCACGAGATCGGGCCGGCGGCAAGCTAGCCCCTGAGCCCCCGCGCTGCTCCCCTGGGCACCCAATCGCTTGCGCCCCCCCGCCCACGAACGCGAACTCTTGCTCGCCAAGGCCTGGCAGCGCCTGGCACCGCGGTCCGATCGTTCTTGCCATCAGAGTGGGGGCTGGGCACATGAAGCGAAGTACGCGAGGGCAGCTCGCTTGGCGCATCATACTCGGGAGCGTTGCCATGTCGACCGTTGCATGCGCCGAGCAGGCGTCCGAATCCGCAACCGTGCTCTACGACGACCGCGTCGTCGCGGTGGCGCAGACGCTTTCGGCCCCGAACGACCTGTGGGTCACTCCCGAAGATCTCACCCGGATCAACGGATTCGAGATCAAGCCGCAGGGCGTTTGCCTCGATGAACTGTGCATCCCCCTGAGGCAGAATGAAGACAGTGACCTGTTCGTCACCCGCCGGGGTCAGGAGTGGTTCAATGTCACGGAGCTCGCGAGTAAGCTCGAGCAGGCGTTCGTCGTGGACCAAGAGCGACGCATCTGGAGCTTCGGCGAACTTCCCGTCGAGCGCACCGCGTTTCTGGAGTCGGCCATGGCGCCAGACTTCGCACTCGAGGACCGCGAGGGCAACGTCGTGCGGCTCTCGGATTTCCGGGGCAAAAAGGTCTTGATCGTCACCTGGGCATCCAGGTGAGGATGCCGATTCGATCTGCCAGGCTGGCAGAACCTTCAAGAAGAGTTGGGAGATGAGAACTTGGCGAACAGCTACTGGGAGCGCGCGGAAGAGCTGTTCCCAGACAGCTGGAACTACGCACGCCAGGATTGGTCGTTCACCCCGGAGGAAGCGGGGCGCAACTGGTCGGAGAAGGTCGACGGCCTCGGCAACACGCCGTACTACGCGCCGCTCGACCTGAAGGCGGAGACCGACGGACGCTGAGCGGTAGGGGGCCGAACCGCCCGAGCTACTCGGGCGGTTCGTCTCCGGCCGGGTAGACGAGCATCGCGAGTGACTCCGCGACCATGGCAGGCTTCTCTCCGCCCTCGACCTCGATGCTGTGCTCCATCTTGATGACCAACCGATCGTCACCTGCGCTCCGTACCTTCACCACCTGCATTCGGTCACGAATGCGCCCACCCACAGGCACGGGAGCCATGAGCCGGACTCGATCGAGTCCGTAGTTGAGCACGTATTGCAAGCCCTCCGGATACTGCCACTCCGGGGTCGATCGCATGAAGTGACTGAGCATGGAAATGGTCCAGAAGCCATGCGCGATGGTACCACCCGCCGGCCCCTCGAGCCGGGCGCGCTCGGGATCGATGTGCAGCCAGTTCCAGTCACGGGTGGCGTCGGCGAACTGATCGATCGTCTTCTGCTCGACATCGAGCCACTCGGACACGATCGGCTCCCTTCCTACGCTGTCCCAGATTTGCTCGGATGTATAGCTCTGCGGTGCACTCATCATTCACCTCCGTCTGGCCATTGAAGCGCTGACATCAGGTCGCGATGGCCTTCATGACCAACCCGCAGATCCAAGCCGCATAGGTTCCGATCCCGTACCCGAGCACCGCGAGCAGCACGCCTACCGGTGCCAGGCTGGGGTGGAAAGCCGAGGCGACAATGGGTGCCGAGGCCGCGCCCCCGACGTTGGCCTGGCTGGCCACGGCCATGTAGAACGTCGGCACTCTGAGAACCCGCGCCATGATCAGCATCAGCGATGCGTGGAAGCCGATCCAGATGCCGCCGATGGCGAAGAGTCCGGGGTTGGTGAACACCGCCATGACATCCATGCCCATGCCAATGGAGGCGACGAGCACGTACAGCATGGCGGTACCGACGCGGGACGCGCCGGCACCCTCGAGGTTCCTGGCCTTCGTGAATGACAATCCGATTCCGATCGTGGTGGCGATGACCACGAGCCAGAAGAACGTGCTCGTCAGGCTCATGCGCTCCAACGCAGGCGCGTTGACCGCGATCGACTCGGCGATGTAGGTCCCTGCCAAGTGCGCGAAGCCAGTGACGCCGAAGCCGACCGCTAGGATGAGCATGAGGTCCGTGAGCGTGAGGACCCGAGCATGCTTTTCGCGGAAGGCCTCGACGCGCTGCCGCAGGTCCTCGAGCGCGGTCGTATCCGCGCCCATGCGTTCGTCGAGAACCGCCGCACGGCCCGCGAGGAAGAGTAGGATGGCCATCCACACGTTGGCCCAGATCACGTCGACCGCGATCATCTGCGAGAAGAGGGTATCGCCCACCTCGAAGACCTCTTTCATCGCCGTCTGGTTGGCGCCGCCGCCGATCCAGCTCCCGGCGACGGTCGTAAGGCCTCTCCAGACCGCGTCTGGGCCGGACCCGCCCACGGTCTCCGGGCTCACCGTGCCTACGATCATCAGCGCCAAGGGCCCGCCCACCATGATGCCGAAGGTGCCCGTGAAGAACATGATCACGGCCTTGTACCCCAGGCGCATGATGGCGCCGAGGTCGACGGACAGCGTCAGTAGCACCAGGCACGTGGGCAGCAGATACCTGGACGACACGAAGTAGAGACGCGACTGCTCCGAGTCCACCACGTTGAACGTGTTCAGCAGCGAAGGCAGGAAGTAGCAGAGCAGCAGACCCGGCACGTAGGTGTAGAATTTCTTCCAGAACGGGTGCTCGCTGCTCTCCGTGTAGAACACGAAGCCGAGAATCAGTGCGAGCATGCCCAGCACTACGGCATCGTTGGTCACCAGGGGCTGGGCGGTCTCCATCGAGGCGTCTCAGGGTTGTGGATGGACGGGCGCTTCGGCCCGCTAGGACGCGGGCCGCGACAATGTACGGTTCAGACCCCGCCGTTGTCCTCCCCCATCTCGTGCTTGAATCCCATGTACCAGTGCGATCCGTCGCAGAACGGCTTATTCCGTGACCCGCCGCAACGACAAAGAGCCTGGCGCTCGCGTGGGTCGTACGACTCGCCATCGCCGGCCACCACCTGGACGCCGCGCACGCTGTACGAACCGTCTACCGACACAGTCACGTGGGGACCCTGGGAGCTCTCCACAGGCTCGGGCGAGTCCGCCAGCGAGTAGCTCAAGGCGCCCGACGGACACAGGCTCACGACTCGCATGATCTCCTCAGCCTGGGCGCCCTTCGCATCGATCCACGGCTCGACACCCGACTTGAACACCGCGCTGAGATTCTCGCCGCAAAGCGCGGCATGAGAACAGCGGCTTCGGTCATCGTGAATCGTGACGCCCTCGCCCATGTAGTTCTCAGAACGGTCCGCGGCGGTGTCCTTGCTCGCGAACTCCTGGCCGTTGAAGTTGTTGCGATTGTGGGTGCCGTCACAAAATGGCTTGTTGCTCGACCCGCCACACCGACACAGGAAGTACGGCTCCGAGGCCTCGATCTCGGTGCCCTCGTGATCGAGGACCGGGACCGCTCCCTCCACCTTGAACGGACCGCCATTCAGTACGCTGATTCTCTGCTCGTCGGTCCCGTCGGGCATCGGCTACTTCCGTTCGAAAGGGTGGCTGACTCGGACGCACGACACTAGGCCCTCGTTGGCCGTGGAAGCAAGACGCGAGCGACCGCGGCCGAGCCGACCAGCAGCAGCGCGATGATCACGATCGTCGCCCGAAAGTCCAGCACATCCGTCAGCAGTCCGGCGAACAGCGCGCCGACCGCGTAGCCGAGGTCGCGCCACAGACGGTAGCGGCCGATTGCGCTCGCCCGCGTCTCCCGCGTCTCAGGAACGACGAGGTCACCCACTTGGGCGATCAGGGTCGGGGAGACCGCCGCGGTACCGATACCCAGCGTGACCGCACAAGCCGCCCAGGGAACGAACCCGTTCAAGGTCGCGAACCCGGCGAGCGCCACGGCTTGAACCAGAAGCCCTCCCACGATCAAGGGGCGACGGCCGATCGAGTCCGACATCGTGCCCGTGCCGAGCTGCGTGAGTCCCCAAACCGCCGGGTAGAGCGCAGCAGGCCACGCGATCTGCCTCAGCTCGAGGCCCTGGTCGGCGAAGAAAGCCGGGAGCAGTCCCCAGGCCACGCCTTCCTTGAGGTTGGTGAGCAGGCCCGCTTGGTTCGCGGCGAGCAACGGCTTGCGCGCATGACTTCCCCCCAGCGGTTCCGGCCCTGAATCGGACAGCTCGGCCTCGAGCTGGACGTAGTGCCCTGTATCGCGAACGAAGAACGTGACCGCGAGCCCGAGCAGCGCTGCGCCCAGCGCGATCAGATATGGCTCGGGTCGAGGCCCGAATGAGTCCGCCAAGTACCCTGCCCCAAGCGCCGCCGCGGCCACCGCCAGGTAGCCTGCGCACTCGTTCAAGCCCATCGCCAGCCCGCGTCGCTTCGGCCCCACTAGATCGATCGACATGATCTGAGTGGTCGACCATGCGAGCCCCTGGTTTATGCCCAGCAGCAGGTTGGCGAAACCGATCCATCCCCACGAGGGCGCCCACATGATGAAAAGCCGCACTGGAATGCCGAATGCCCAGGCGGCCAGCAAGATGCGCCGGCGTCCGATCCGCTCCGCGAGATCGCCGGCGAGAAAATGCGCCCCTGCTTTGGCGAAGCCGAAGGCGACCAGAAAGCCGATCGCAGCCGTCTCCGACGTGAGGCCGAACTCGGTCCCGGCGAGCAGCGGGAGCACGGACCGCTCCACGCCGAACCGACCACAGCCCCGAGGAATACCACGGCCGCAAGAAGCAGAGCGACCTGTACCCAATTCTCGCGCAGACCCATCCGTGTATCGGGGATACTGAGGACCTCATTCCAGAGCAATCGGCGGCTGTTCAGCTAGACATCGAGAGCGAGCTCCGCAAGCTCCAGGCTCGCGCCCATCGCCCCCGGCCAGCAGATTGTCCACCCAGTGGAATCGAGAACGAACCGAGGATGGGTCGGATGATGAAGACGAGCGCAAGGCGGATCGCTTTGACGGTAACGGCCACATTGGTGGGAGCGGCGACACTGCTCGGATCCGCGCCGCTCGCAGGTCAGTCCGGCGCCGACGTCGCGCGCGCGTACCGCGAGGCGCACGAGGCGGAGATCGTTCGCGATTTCGCGGAGATGCTCTCCTATCCGAACCGGGCGTTCACCGAGGACATCGTTCGGGCGGCGGAGTACGTACGGGACCAACTCGATGAAGTCGGGGTCGATGCGGAGTTGCTGCGCATCGAGGGCAGGTCTTCGCCCATCGTCTATGGGACGCTGATGGTACCCGGAGCCACGCGCACGCTCGGCATCTATGTGCACTACGACGGACAAGCGGTGGACCCCTCGAATTGGACGCACCCGCCGTTCGAGCCCACGCTCTACTCCGCGGCCATGCCGGCCGGCGGCGAGCCCATCCCGATGCCCGAGCCCGGTGAGGCGGTCGACCCGGAGTGGCGCCTCTACGCGCGCTCGGCCGGAGACGACAAGGCGCCGATCGCGGCTATCCTGCCGGTCTTGAGGGCCTTTCGCGAAAGCGGTGTGCAGCCCACCTCGAACCTGATCTTCTTCTTCGACGGCGAAGAGGAGGCCGGCTCCCCGAACCTGACCCGCTACATGGAGCGCTACCGGGAGCGCGTGGATCCCATCGACATATGGCTCTTCTTCGACGGGCCGGCACACCCGAGCGGACGGCCACAGATCACCTTCGGTGTGCGCGGATCGATGGGCATGGAGGTCACGGTGTACGGGGCGACCCGCAACCTCCATTCCGGGCACTACGGCAACTGGGCTCCGGACACGGGTAACATCCTCGCCCGCCTGCTGGCGTCGATGAAGGACGAGCGCGGCCAAGTGTTGGTGGAGGGGTGGTACGACACCGTCGAGCCGCTGGGGGACGAAGAGAAAGCCGCGCTCGCGGCGATGCCCGACTGGGATCGGGAACTCATGCGTGAGCTCGGGCTCGTACGCACCGAGGGAGCGCCGCAGTCGCTGCCCGAGCGGCTCCTGGTCCCTGCGCTCAACGTGCGGGGCATCACCAGCGGTAACACGGGAGCGCTCGCTCGAAATGTGATCCCGAATACGGCCGTCGCCGCGCTCGGAATCAGGCTCGTGCTGGGCAACGAGGCGTCCCATCTGCGGCAGCTGATCGTGGATCACATCGCGGCCCAGGGCTTCCACGTCGTGTCGGAGGACCCGGACATGGCCACGCGACTCCAGTATCCGCTGATCGCGAAGGTTACGGGCGGTGGCGGTTCTCAGGCGGCCCGAACGTCGATGGCCAATCCGTTCGCGCAGAGTATCGTGGCTGCCGCGAGCATGGCGGCCGATCGCGCTTTCGGCGCCGGCTCACTGGTGATCGCCCCTGGCATGGGAGGTACGCTCCCGCTCACGCCCTTCACGGAGTTGCTCGGCAAGCCCGCGATCGTGGTTCCCGTGGCGAACCACGACAACAGTCAGCACGCCCCGGACGAGAACCTGCGCATCGCCAACCTCTGGTACGCGATCGATCTGTACGCAGCGTTGCTGACGATGCCCCGGACGGTGTTCTAGGGAGACTTGACGAGCTCGTAGACCCGGACCCGCTCGACTCCGAGCTCATCGTAGTGCACCCCGAGCACATACCCCGCTCCGATCTCCAGCGGATGAAAGCCTGGGGGAAGAGCGACTGGGGTCAGCCATTCACCCTCGGCCGAGAAAACATCCCAGTTCGTGGGTCCGGAGTACGGCTCTGCGACCTGCGGTAGTGGGTCGCGAGGCGCCTCGCCCCGCTCGACCCAGAGGTGTCCGTCCGTGGTGGCCAGGACCCGGTAGTGCGTCGGCAACCGCTCGGGATACACCATCATGTCCACGATCGCCCTGCGAATCGCGGGATCCTGGTACGGCGTGTCACCCAACGGCATGGGTCCATTCAGGATGCGATCCGTGAAGGCGGCCCTCGCGCTGGCCGTGACCTGTGGCGGCGTGCCCGGCGTTCGGATCCGCTGCACAACGGCCCCGCCGGGACCGACCAGCGCCAGGTCCACGCGGTCCGGCCACGCGAGGACGGCGAGCTGCCCGAAGGCGATCTCTACGAGCGTGGGCGAAAACGCCGCCGGGAAGGACACGCGTTCACCGCGTACCCAGCGTCCGGTATCGAACGTGCCCAGGGTGTCCAGCGCGACCCCGTCCGCCGCGGCCCGCATCACAACGCCCTCGAGCACCCCGAGCCCCTGTGGCATTTCCCGCCGCGGGGCGTTTTGGCGCACCAGGAACGATCCGTCCTCGAAGATGTCGGCGAGCTGCGCCACGCGCCCGCCCGGGCGGGGCATGGGCACCGCGCGGACGAATTCGCCGGAATCGTCGAAGACCTTGAGAGGGAGCGCCGGGACCTGAAAGGCCCAGATCTCGCCACCGCGCACGAAGCAACGGTTCAGCTGGCGAAGCTCGGTCGGCCCCGATCCCCGCCCCGCGCTCTGGCGCAGGAAGTCGCCGGCGTCGTTGTAGTAACGGATGGTACGGTCCGCTTGATTGCACAGCACGAGCGAGCCATCGTCCAGTCGGCTCGCCCCGACGATCCCGCTCAAAAGATGCTCCTCCTCCCCGACTTGGCGGCCGACCTCGAGCGTAGCATTCTCGGCGATCCTCCACATCGCGTCTCCGCCCAGGGCGGGGCTGGACGACTCCGCGATCAACATGCCGGCGCTGTCCGTGATCGCGAAACGAGGCGGCTCAGGGGGCTCAGGGGGCTCCGATGTACACGCCGTGCTTGCAAGAAGGAGCGCGAGTGCGAGCGCGCGGCGAACGTCGGCGCGACCTGCAGGCTTCGTCATTCCGTGAATTTCCTCATGACCGCCCGCCCAATGAAGCGAGCGCGATCGGGCAGAGGGAGCCGGTGCAGGTTCGCCTTTACGACACCCTTCGTGAAGAACGTCTTTCGAGCGTAGTCGATGTCCACTTCAACGAGGACCGGCCGCCCGGAGCGGGCGACCTCGTCCGCCTCCCGGAGGATCGTCTCCACCATATCGTCGTTGTGAATTCGGAGATAGGGAGCGTGCATCGCTGCGGCGAAATGCTCGAGCTCGTAGTCGTGCACGGCGCTCGCGACCTTACGGTTCATCGCCGTGCTCTGGAACTGGGAGATCTGGGCGAGCTCCCCGTCACGTAGCACCAGCACGATCGCTCCGATCCCCTCCTGAACCGCGGTGAGCAACTCCAGCCCCGTCATGAGGAAGGCGCCGTCCCCCGCGAGCGCGATCACCGGGGCTTCCGGGTCGGCCAGCTTGGCACCGAGCGCCGCGGGGACGGAGTACCCCATGCACGAATAGTCGACGGGAGCGAGGAAATGCCTCGGGGCCGCCAGCCGCAGGCACTCCATGGCCAGGAAGGTCCCATTACCGCTGTCGGTCGTATAGACCGCCTTGGGACCGAAGACACGCTGGGCCGTTCGCAGGAGGTGCGCCGGAGTCACGCGCTCGCCGCCGACGTCGGCGAGCCAGTCCTCCCACACGTCCGCATGACCCGTGCGAATGCGCTCCCGGCGTGCCTCGTCGCGGCCTCGCGGTGCACCGAGCAGCTCAATCAGCGAAGCGAGTGCCTGGTGGGCGTCGGCCGCGATCGCGATCTCCGCCTCGAAATTGCGATTGAGCACTAGTGGGTCGATATCGATATGTATGAGAGTGCCTTTGGGCTTTAAAGCATAGCTTCCGGTACCCACTTCACTGAATCGACACCCCACAGCGATCGTCACATCACACTGATCAGCGATCTTGCGCACGAACTTCGGGGCCGTGTGGCCGAAGCCCGGCCAGAGAAACAACGGGTGCTCTTCCGGGAACACGCCCTTCCCCTGGATGGTCGTCGAGACGGGAGCGTCCAGCAGCTCCGCTAAGCGCAGGACATCCTGGGTGGCTCCCAGCGCCCCCGCTCCGACGTACAGCAGAGGTCGGGCCGCACCCCGGATCAATTCGGCAGCCTCCTGCAGGAGCGTACCGTAGACACCTGGAGTCTCAACGTCGATGTCGGGCTGGCGCAGTTCCACGTCGTGCGTGAAGAGGTAGAGGTTCACGGGCACCTCGACGAAGACCGGCCCCGGTGCGCCGCTGCGCGCCAGCCGACACGCCTCCCTGATCGTGCCGTAGAGCTCGGCACCCGTCCCAGGACGGAACGTGCCTTTGACGACCGGCCGCGCGATCGACTCCTGATCCACGTCATGGAGCTGAAAGGCCCACCCGAGGTCCCGTCGTACGCCACAGCCGAGCACCAACATGGGGACGTTGTCCATGAAGGCCTCGGCGACACCCGACATCGCATGGGTGAGTCCCGCTCCGGGCACCAGATTCGCGCAGGCCATTCGGCCGGTCGCACGCCACGCCCCATCCGCCATGAAGGAGGCGCTCTGTTCATCCGTGACCAGGACCGTACGGACGGTGCTAGACTCGGAGAGCGCGTCGTACAATTCGATGTTGTGCGTGCCCGGAATCCCGAACGTGAGTTCGATGCCCTCGTCTTCAAGCGCGCGGGTGACGATCGCTCCCCCGGTGAGCTTCACGGCCGATCCCCCTGCGGGAACAGCACCTCTCTGAAGGCCATGGTCTCGGAAGCGAGCACGAAGACCGTGCAGGGAAGATCAGACGTACGCTCCCGGAGCTGCTCGAAGTACGCAGCGAAGTCGCCCTGGTCCGGTGCCGCAATGCCCAGGAGAATCAGGTCCGCCGACCTGGAGGACTCGTGCAGCAGCTCGAGCGCGGGTTTGTCTTCACTCACGAGCACACTCAGCTCGAGTTGGGTGCGCGCTTGCTCCATCATGTCGGCGAGGTTTCTCCTCGCGTCTTCCGCCGCGGCCTCGGTTGGCACAACCATCTTCAGGCGTACTACCGCCTCCCGCCACGCCAGGCTCGTCTTGAGCAGATGGCCGAGGATCATGAGCAGTGCGCCGTTTCCCTGAAGCCCTCCCCACCAGATGTCGACCCGCTTCCGATCTCCGAAGCCCACGCGGTCCGCGTCACGCACGATTACGACGTTGCGTCGCGACCGCCACAAGTGCTCGACCATTTTGCAGTAGCGCGGTCGATGTTCATCGCTCTCGGAGTCGCCCAAGAGCACGGTGTTGGGGACGAGCGATCCCAGACCATACGCCGCCACGAGCAGCTCCGTCCCGGCGAAGGGATCCTCCGCGGAGATCACCCGGACGAGTCCGTCGATTCCCCGCTTAGCCAGGTAGTCCTCTACGTTGCGCTCCATGGCCCGCCTGCGCTCGTAGCTGACCGTGGTATCCCGCAGCACCGTGGCCACGGAGAGCAGGCCCTTGTTGTGATGGGAAAAGTCCGCCGCCAGCTCGATGAGGTGCCAACGTCGCGTGGGCGCACCCGAGAGAACGAGGAAATGGGGTCGCCAGTTGCGCGGGTCCTCGGCGGCGCGGCGGAGTCGGAGCAGACTGGCTCGGGCGACCATCATCAACACGCCTCGGCGCACATCGCCCCAGGCGGCCTCTAGGCCCCGGCGTTCGAGCCAGACGAAGATGCCGAGCACGAACACCCCGGCCGCGACCGTCGCCGCGGGGTTGATGAGAAACATCACCGAACCACATCCCGCGGCACCCGCGAGCGAGAAGATCCAATGCACGCTCAGGCGAGGGCGGAACGAAGGGCTGCCCAAGAAGCGTTCGACACCCGCGGCCACGTTCACCACGGCATAGGTCGTCAAGAAGAACATCGTAAGGACCGGCGCAATCAGGTTAAGGTCGCCGTACCAAACAGCCACCAGCGCGATGCCGAGCGTAAGCACGGTTCCCACCCGTGGACTGTCGTCTTCCCCGCTCCCCTTTCCAATCCATGACAACGTACGCGGGAGGATTCCGTCCCGGGCCAGAGCCTGGAGCACTCTCGGCGCTCCCAGCATGCTGCCGACCGCGCTGCTGAGCGTGGCGCCCCAAACGCCGATCAGGATGGCGTCTCCCCACAGCGAAATCCGGCGCATGACCAGCGGGTCGTTCACCAACGTCGCGGTGTCGGCGCGCAGGGTCAGGATTACCGGAAGGCTCATGTAGATGAGGTAGCCCGCGCCAATCGCCAAAAACGTGCCCTTGGGGATGGAGCGGCTCGGATTCGCCAGATCTCCGGACATGTTCACGCCGGCCATGATGCCGGTCACGGCGGGGAAGAAGACCGCGAACACCACCCAAAACGACTCCGGATCCTCGATCAGCGAGGGGCCCACACCCTGAGGCTCGACACCCTCCAGGCCACTCCCGAAGAGCAGGGATAGCAGGGACAGCACAATGGCCGCCATGATGACGTACTGCGCCCTAATGGCGGCCCGCGCCGACGTGATCGCCAGGGTCGCGACCGCCAGGGTCGTCACCAAGCCGACGACCTTGGCGCTCACGAAGGGGAACGCGCCGGTCACCGATTCGGCGAAGCCCACGGTGTACAGTGCCACGGACAGGGCCTGGGCGAGGAAGAGTGGGATGCCCACGGCGCCGCCGGTCTCGATGCCCAAGGACCGGCTGATCATGTAGTAGGCGCCGCCGGTGCCCACCTGCTGGTCCGTCGCGATGGCCGCTATGGACAGCGCGGTGAGAAGCGTGATCGAGGTGGACAGGGTGACGATGAGCAGCGTCCCGCCGAGTCCCACCTGACCCACGACCCATCCGAATCGCAGGTACATGATCACGCCGAGGATCGTCAGGATCGACGGAGTGAATACGCCTCCGAAGGTCCCCAGACCGCCTACGCGTCCCGGGGTTCCTTTTGCTCGACCAGCCGGCGTCGCGCCGCTACGCTCGCCGTTGGGTCGATCGGCCATACGTGTTGCCCTTCGCCGGTCGGAGAGGGAGATCCTGCCGGAACTCATCGACTACCAGCCACCATCTTAAGGGAAGATGAATGGATTCCATACTTCGACGGAGGGCTGGCCAGCAGGACCACCCCACCCGATATTGGCGGCTCGACCTCATTCGTACACTCAGGAGATGACACACATGCGCAAAATGATCGCGCTGGGTCTGCTCGCGGGAGTGTGCGCGTTGGGCGCGCCGGTCAACGCTAGTGCTCAGGACTCGGGCCTGCTCGCCGTGGGCGAGATGGCTCCGGACTTCGAACTCCCGGGAGCGACCCGATATGGGGCGCTACAGAACCCGGTTCGACTGAGTGACTACCGCGGAGAAACGGTCGTCCTCGCGTTCTTCTACCGTGTCAGGACACCTGGCTGAACAGTCCAAATGACAGCGTACCGTGATCAGTACGCAAGCCTGTTCAACGAAGGACAAAACGTCGTTCTCATCGGGATCTCGAACGACCCCGTCGAGGGGCTCGGGTCCTGGCTCAAGGACGCGGACTTCCCGTTCTTGTTCGCGAGCGACGCAGACAACGATGGAGCCACCTACGCAGCGTTCGGTGGTGGCCTACGCGACAACAACATGGTCGACAGCCGCGCCGTGATCGTAATCGGGCCGGACGGCCGGATCGCAGCCACGATCGAGGCCTTCAACCAGAACGACCCCATGGCCTACGAGTCACTGGCCGAGGTCATCGACCGTGTAACGCCGGAGCCAGAGGGCAGCTAGCCTGCCGTCGACCTCAGGATACGGCTTGGTATAGAACGGGCCCGGAGCGGATAGATCCGCGCCGGGCCCGTTGTTCGTCGTTGCCGCGGTCAACTCCCGAACAGCCGCTCCACCGCGCTCATGAGGTCCTGCCCGCCGCCCACACCCGTGTACACGACCTTCCCCTCGGCATCGAGTATGACGACGATCGACGTGGTCGTCGCATTGTACGCACGCACCGCCGCGCCGCGCCCGTCCCAGAGATGCGGATATCCCGGGTCATGCCGCTCGAGGTGGCGTTTCACCCGACGCACGCTTTGCGAGACCCCCACCGCCACGGCGATGACGTTGAGCCGGTCGCCGTACGTCATCTGGACCTGGTCCATTTGCGGCTGCAGCGCCTCGCAGTTCTCACACCACGTCGCCCAGAACTCGAGAAGCGCGGGACCGCCCTTCACGTAGTCGCTCAGGTCGACGGCGTTGCCGTCCAGATCCTCGAGCGCGGCACCAGGCCCGACGGTTCCATACGCGAGCGAGACCGACCCCTCTCCAACCGCCTGGGCACGAACCGCTCCAGGAGCCAAAAGCGCACCGCACACCACCAGCAGCGCCATTTGCAAAACCATGCCGAGTCGCGGAAGCAAAAGCCTGAGTCGCATAAGATCCTCTACAGGTTGTAGCCGGCCGTCATGAAGTAGTACTCGGCCATGCCCATCATCAAGACAGCGGCGCCGCGCTTGATCCACACCATCCATGCTCCCGAACGCGGTAGAAGCGCCAGGGTTCCCGAAAAGAGGCCGACGGCAACCAGTAGCGACGTCATGCCGAGCGAGAATACGAACAGGTAAACGAACCCCATGAGCCCGGCTTCGGTCGCCGCTACCCACGTGAGTACGACCGCGAACGCCGGCGCTCCGCACGGGGCCGCCACCACGCCGGACATCGCCCCCATTCCGAAGACCGCGCCATACGATCCGCCGCCGCTTCGGCTCGCGTATTCCAGAAGCCGACGGGGCACGGGCACGGGCAGCACGTCGAGCATCGTCAGCGCGAACAGAACCAGCATGTTCCCGATCGCGAACAGCGCCCACGGATTGGCGCTCACGGTCCCGAAGATCTGACCAGAAAGGCCTGCGATGGCTCCGAGCACCGCGTAGAGGGTAGCCAGCCCCACCGCGTAAGTCAGCGTCAAGCCGACCGTGCGTGACTTCGGTTGATCGTCCCGGCTCGAGCCCGCGATCACCGCGGCGGTGATCGGGATCATCGGGTAGACGCACGGTGTGAGGCTGGTGAGTACTCCGGCGCCGAAGAGCACGCCGAGCGCCACCAAAGGGCTCTGAGAGAGCGCCTCGGCGAGACCGCCGGAAGGCTCGATCTGGAGGAAGGCGTAGAGGGTCACGACTAGAAAGTGGGGCGAGGGTACCGGACGTCCAACCCCTGCGTGCGAGATCCGGTTGCGAGCCGCGAAACCAGCGTCGTTTCGCGAGCGTACGGCGCAGTGAGCTACGAGAAGGACGACCGCCGCGAACGAGCGAGCTCAAACACCTACAGGATGAATCGATGGACATTCGAGCACTTGCTGAATCGGTGATGATGGCCCTGATGGGACTCTCGGTGCTGAAGATCGCCGTCGGCTTCTCCGTGCGCATGTTCCTCGCACCGACGATGCGAGAGTTGATCGGACGCAAGAACGCCGGCGCGGACGAGACTCAGGGCTAGGTCCGGACCCGGATCGACAACATCGAGGATCGTCTGGACTCCATCGAGAGCGGGATCAACCGACTGTTGGCGACGAGCGAGTTCGATCGTGAGCTGGAGGCTCCCAAGGAGGCTGCGGACGACGAGTAGGCATCGGGCGTACCGTCACCATTCACGTCCCCGGCATTCTCGATGCCGAGCCCGAGCTGCCAGCCCGGCTCACCGTCCGCCTGCCAGATCAGCCTGCCATCTGATGACGCGTACACGTAGACACGACCGGCGCCCTGGTTCAGGAACGGGGCACTGGTCAGCACATCCTGGAGGCCATCACCGTCCACGTCGCCAGCCGATCTGGCGATCCATCCGAAGTTCGAACCGGCGGCCTCGCCGACCCACTCGCGCACGATGTGGATGCCGGCCTCGCCGAAGGGCTTCGCGAACTCCGCCTCCGTGGGGAGGACGTCCGAGAACCTAGGGTCCTCCCTGAGTGGCGCGCCGAGCGGGCCGAGCCCCAGCGTAGTGAGATCTGACGTGCGAGCCGCCTTGAGCTCGGCCAAGCGCGCGAAGGCTTCATCGAGTGCGCCCAACTGCCCAAGTGCCATCACGAGGTTCGTTGGGACACCGGGCGTCGCATTCCCACTCTCCAACGCCGCTTCCAGGGCGACTCGTGCGCCGTCCCAGCGCTGAAGATTCAGCAGAGAAAAACCGAGGGCGCTGAGGGCCAGCCCGTTGTCGGGGTCGGTGACGAGAAGACTGTCGAGCACGACCACCGCGCCATCGAAGTCCTGTTGGCCGATGAGCGTGGCAGCCCGTTGGAACGCTGGCGAGGGTTGAGCCGTCTGCGCTACCAGCGCCGAGGCGCAGGAAGCGAGGCTGACACCGATGATCGCAGCGATCAGCCTGGTCGAACTCGAGCGTCGCATGCCCTCGCCCCCACTCCGAATTCCCTCTTCCCTGCTTCCGGACATCTCTTCTCCCTCGGTCGTTGCGGTATGCACCGTCAGATTGTCGGAGAGGTGGGGACGGTGCGCGGGGCGATCGATGCGATCGACTCTCTCAGGCCGGAGGTTGTCCTGCTCGATATCGAGATGCCCGACGGGAGCGGCTTCGGCGTTCTGTCCGGCATCTCGGCCGATCCTCCCCCGACCGTCGTCTTCGTGACCGCTTACCGCGATCACGCGGTGGAGGCTTTCGAGGTCCACGCTGTGGACTATGTGGTGAAGCCCTTCTCCGAGGAGAGACTTCAGGGGGCGGTTGCACACGCGGCGACAGCGCGAGTCAGCCGGAAGGGTTCTGATTGGGATCGGCTGCTCGGACTGCTCAAGCGCTTCGAGGCGGAGGGGGCTCGGCGGCAGGACCGGATCGAACCGCCCCCGGCGGAGTCTGAGCCGCGCGACGGCCCAGCGCGTCGCTTGGTCGTTGCCGTGGGTAACGGACATCAGTAATCCAGGTCGCCGATCTGGACTACCTGACCGCTGATGGGAACTACGTCCGCCTCCACCTCAGCAAGGAAGAGCATCTGGTGCGGGCCACGCCTGCCGCGTTGAGCGCAAGGCTCGATCCCGGCGTGTTCGTACGGATCCACCGCAGTTCGGTGGTGAACCTGGACCGCGTAGCGGCGATCGAGCCCTGGTTCGCCGGACGCTACGTGGCGGTGCTGAAAGACGGGACTCGACTGCGCGTCAGCCAGACGTACCGCGAAGCGCTGCTACGGCTGGCGCACTGAGGACGTCGATTGCCCGTCCGCACAAGAGCGCGCCACGCCCCACGGGAGCCTGGTCCGAGCGAGTAATACTGCACTGTAGGAATATCGACGCGGCTATGTCTCGAGCAAGCAGCGGTGAGCCGGTAGTGCGTCGGGTCAGATCGAGGGTCCGGCCCACTACAGCACGGACTCGATCAGCCCCATCAGAAACGGGCGTAGCACGCCCGGGAAGCGTTCAGGGAAGACGTTCCAGCTATTGATGACCCCAATCACGCCGTACTCCGGCAGGACCAGCAGGTACTGCCCGCCGAAGCCCAGCCCAGCCCAGACTTCGACCCCCGAGGTATCGGGCCGCCACCACTGATACCCGTAGCCCCACCCTTGGGGGTTCACGCCGTCGACGTGCCGGTCCGTCGCCGCCTCGACCCAGCCCTCCGGCAAGAGACGATCGCCGTCCCACACACCGTCGTTGAGATATAAGTAGCCGATCTTCGCGAGTTGCTCGGCCTCCAGGTACAGCCCCCCCCTCCGTATCGACGAAACCTCGCGGCGACGTCTTCCAGTGGTAGTCGTCGATGCCGAGTGGCCCGAAGAGATGTTCTTCTGCGTACTCGTTGAGATGCACGCCCGTCGCGTCGCGCACGACGCCCGACATCAGGTGGCTTCCGCCGGAATTGTAGACCCACTTGGCGCCCGGCACCGCGTCCATCGGTTGATCCAGCGTAAACTGGATCCAGTCGGCGCTGTGTTCCAGTTGAATCGTCGTGTTCGTGTCGTCGAAGGGACGATCCGATTCGTGCCACTCGATGCCCGATCGCATCGTCATCAGGTCGTCCAGAGTCGCCCCGCGCAGCTGCGGATCGATTCCGCTCAGGTCGTAGTCGTCGAAGAACGAGAGCAGCGGCGCCTCGACACTCGCAATCGCACCGTTGTGGATTGCAGCCCCGAGCACGGTGGCAGCCACAGACTTCGTCACCGACTGCAACGAGTGCACGTCGCGACCACGGTAGTACGGGTGCAGATCGGGGTGCAGGTAGTTGTAGGGATGAATCTCGGAGTC
>Ga0066376_10001391_pt1 | contig 23529 bp, 20 predicted proteins | sample Knorr_S15_td_Bot_FD_77009 | JGI IMG/M metagenome (GOLD analysis project Ga0066376, IMG submission 77009) | Marine microbial communities from Southern Atlantic Ocean transect - Knorr_S15_td_Bottom_ad_5009_LV_A | ecosystem: Environmental > Aquatic > Marine > Oceanic | place: Southern Atlantic...
CGCCGCCGCGGCCCTGGCGTGCCTCGGGTATGGCAGCGTGTTTCTTGCGGCCGGGTTGCTGCTCCGCAACCCGATCATCCCCGCCGTCGTGATTCTCTTCTGGGAAGGCCTCAATCCGGTGTTGCCCGCACTGCTGCAGAAGCTCAGCGTGCTCTACTACGTGCAGGCGCTCACGCCGGTGCCCGCCCCCACCGACCCCGGCGCGCCGTTGCTGGTCCAGCTGTTCATCGCTCCGGCCGCGCCGCCGACGGCAGCCCGGGCCGTTTTCGGGTTGTTGGCGCTCACCGCCGTCGTCCTCTGGGTCGCGGCGCTCTCCGTGCGGCGGCTCGAGATCAACTACAGCACCGACTAACCCGACCGCTATCGTCCGCCGTTCGTGGCGTCGGCCGCGCTGATCTTCCAGATTCGGTTGCCGCTGTCATCGGAGACCAGGAGCGCGCCATCCGGCGAGACGACCACACCGACCGGTCGGCCCCACTGCCGGACTTGCGTGCCGTTCTGGCCGGTGCTGGCCAGGAAGCCGGTGAGAAAATCTTCGAGTGGCCCCGGGCGCCCGTTGACCAGCGGGAAGAACGCGACCCGGAATCCCGTTGGAACCGTTCGGTTCCACGATCCGTGCAGCGCCACGAACCCACCGTTGCGGTATCTCGTCGGAAACTGCGTGCCGGTGTAGAACGTGATGCCGAGCGGAGCCGAATGAGCGGGCAGCAGCACATCAGGCACGATCGCGCGGTCGACAAGATCCGGAAACGCGCCGACGAACTTCGGATCGTAGTGGCCGCCGATGTAGGAATAGGGCCAGCCGTAGAAGCCACCGTCTTTGACGGAGGTCACGTAGTCTGGAACGAGATCGTCACCGAGATTGTCGCGTTCGTTGGTCGCCGTCCACACCACGTCGGTTCCGGGTTGTAGCGCCAGTCCCACCGGGTTGCGGATCCCCGACGCGTAGACGCGGGCGCTCGTGCCGTCGGGGTCGACTTCCAGAATCGCGGCGCGGCGGCAGTCTTCACCATCGTCGCTGTTCGAGGCCGAGCCCACCGCGATGTACAGCCTGGTTCCCGCTCGATTGAACACGATGTTGCGGCTCCGGTGTCCTCCCGTCGGCAGCTCGAGCAACTTCTCCGGTGCCCCCCGTGCTTCCATGTCGCCGACCTGGTACTCGAATCGGACGACTGAGTCGGTGTTGCCGACATACAGGTAGCGATCTTGGAACGCGAGGCCAAACGGCAAGCGGAGTCCGCCCGGTCCACGCCGGAGGTAGTCGGGAGGCGGGGTGCACGACCGTGGGTTGGCTACTAGCGCCTGCGGGCCTTCGAGGACGCCCAGGCGGGGGGCTGGTCGACCACTCACCGGGGCGGGTGGTGTCGGTTGCGCCGGTGTGGGCCAGGTCTCGCCGTCGGCAAAGACACTGCGGGCTTCGAAGACGCCGTCGTTGTCAGCGTCTCTGAGGACCTGAATCGAATTCGTGGTGGGAGAGCTCACGAACAGATCCCCGTTGGGCGCGTACACCATCATCCGCGGCCCACGCAGCTCCGCGTAGCTGGTCACCGAGAAACCGTCGGGGACTATCGGCACGGTCCCTTCCGGTCGCGGCATCCGCTGGCTCCCGTTGGCCGTCGCCGGTGAGGGGCTTGGCAGCCCGTCGGCCCGCGGCTGTGGGTGCACCGTGTTCTGTTGCGCGACAACGTCGCTGGTGACGCCTACGCTTACCAGGCATCCCAGGGCGAAGCGAACCCACGCGCGGGCGTGGCGTGTCGTACGTTCTACTACCGTCATCGGTGCACTCCCGTCATGAAACGTCAGATCCCACGGCAATTCTAGTGCCCTGTAACCGTGATTTACTACACAGGTCGGCTGTGACGTGTGCGGCAAATCACGGCTGCAGGACGCGGAGAAGGTCCGGTGCCTTGCGGCCGACCGAACCCGCGTGATTCTTGGCTCGCTGACAGGTGGCTCGGGCCCGATGGTGAGTTCTCGAAGAAACGATAGCAGCTTCCCACGCTGCCGGGGCTTGGTTGGGACCCACGCGGCGACGGGGGTGAAGACTCTCGATCAGCATGACCGATACCTGGCGGTTCCCGCGGCCCGGCCTCTGTCGATGACGATCGCCGGGTCGAAAGGCCGTTGCCGGCGGCGGTACGGCGGGTGAACGTGGAGGGCGGATGTGAGTGGTCTGAGCAAGCTTGGCCAGTGCGTCGGGGCGTGGCGTGGAGTGAACCGGTTGCAGGATCCACACACCGGCGCTCCGGATGATTCGGCGGGGGCAGTCGCGGTGACGACGCTGCTGGAGGGACGGTTCGTTCGGATGGACTACACCTGGGCCTATCAAGGTACTGACCAGGAGGGGTCGCTGTTGATTGGCTATCAGTCAGACCGGGCGCGGGTCACGGTGCACTGGATCGATTCCTGGCACATGTCGGATGGAGTCATGCCGTGCGAGGGGGGGAGTCGACCCGGACGGGTCGATTGTCGTGCGTGGGAGCTACGCGGCGCCGCCCGATCAGGATTGGGGTTGGCGTATCGAGGTCAAGCCGGTCGATACGACGACTCTCACGCTCACCATGTACAACGTCACCCCAGCGGGAGAGGAAGCGCTGGCCGTCGAGGCCCGGGACGAACGAGTCTGATCACCGAGCGATGCGGCACGGGCGGCGGCGAAGAGTGCCCGCTCACGGTAAACTGATGAGTCTGGACCGGGCGCTGACCACGGCGTGGCTCGGGCCCTTCGGAATCGAGGATACGCGACATGAGCGACTTGGCGTCGAAACAGTGTGTGCCGTGCCGGGGCGGCGTGCCGCCACTTCAGGGTGACGAGTTGGCGACCTATCAGACCCAGCTCGGTGGCGGGTGGCAGGTCCTGAACGAGCATCACCTCGAAAAGGCCTATCGCTTCGACGATTTCCGCCAGGCGCTGGATTTCACGGTGCGTGTCGGCGAGATGGCCGAAGAGCAGGGACACCACCCCGACATCCATTTGTCGTGGGGGCTCGTCAAGGTCACGATCTGGACCCACAAGATCGACGGGCTGACCGAAAGCGATTTCGTATTCGCCGCGAAATCGGATCAACTCCTCGACGCCTGATCGTCGCGACGTCCCACCGTCTCGGTAGCTACTAGGGCCAGGCGGTCTCGAACTTGCCTGTGCCGGTGCCGTACACGAGATCCCCGTAGGCTTCCCAGCGGCGGCGCTCCCGCGCCCCGAGGGCCCGAGCCTGCAGTGCGGGGAGGTTGGCGCGGAGCTGCGGAATAGTCGTCGCGCCGGTCAAGACCACGTCTACGGCTGGATCGGCGAGACAGTAGCGATAGCACTCGAGCGCCGTGGGTGGTGTCAGCGTCCACTCTGGGTGACCTCTGAGGAGCGTGCTCCAGCGGGTGGCGGTGAAGGCTACCACCGTCTGACTCGCCTGCCGCGCATGCGGGAAGACGGCCGAGGCCAGCCGCCGATGCGCCATGTTGTAGCGGAGCATCAGGACGTCTATCCGCTTGTCCGTGACGCAGCTTCTGGCGACGGAGACGTCATGCGTGGTCGCGCCCACGTAGCGGATTCGCCCCGCGTCGCGCCAGCGGGCCAGCGTGGCAATCACCCCGTCTTCGCCGAAGACCGACGCCAGGTCATCACCGGTATTGAGATACTCGGCAAAGAAGACGTCGATGACATCGGTGCCCACAGCCCGCTCGAAACGGCGGAGGATCCGCTCGAGACCCTCCGGTCGCCGTGATCCACTCCCGCAGCCAATGAGCAGGTCGCCGCGATGTCGGTCCACGAGCCCCGCCACTCCGTCGATCACGCTTGTCCCGGACGGACCATAGAAGAAGAAATAGTTGACCCCCGCGTCGAACGCGACCCCGACGCATCGCGTCGGCTGCTTGGGGTAGGCGGCCAGTCCAAGAGGACGGGCGGGGTCGCCGTTGATCGTCTGGATCATCGCGACGGGGCCTTGGCGACGTTGGTGCCAGGGTGGTCGACCATCTGCTGTCGAGACGATTATCCCGCGGCGGCCCAGTGCCGGCCAGCATCCGTTCGACGAGTGTCGACACACACACGACCATGTGTCCGGATGGACCGGTCGCCGGGCCTCGCGGCGGTGGGCCTGCCCACATGCCCCGATTTGCTGGACGTCTGCGCTGTCGTGTGACCCGGCATGCGGCTTGCAGTGCGTGTCTGTGAGATGTCGGTCGAGGAGGATGTGTGATCACAGAGCCCCGGAAGCAACCAACACGCGCCAGGAACCGGACCAGTTTGTGTTTAGCGACTTGCCGGCTGGTCGTGGCCGCGTTCGTGATCGCCGGCGTCGTGGCGGTGGTGTTTGTGGCTGCGAACGAGACGGCCCGACGTGTGACCCGGCTGGTCTCGGGCATCGCGGGCGCCGGCGCGGTCCAGGTGACCGGACCGGTTGACGCCCCCCGCCCCGACGAGCCATCAACGCCTCAGCTCGCGCGACCTGCCCGTGGCGAAGTCCCTCTCGCCCCTCCGCCGATGAACGAGTTGTAGTCGGGACGGCCTGTCGAGCCACTCGTGGCGTTGAGACGCGACTAATGGCCCGTCTTGGGAAATCTCTCAGACCGGTTGGATATCGGCCGTTGGCGAGGCGGAATCATAACGCGTACGCTCGTTGCCCCGGCCGTTCTAGCGACGCAGCTCGCGACCTTGTCGTTCGAGCTCTCGCGCTCCGGCCAGAATGCCGTAGAGGCCGATGTTGCCCTCGTGACAGGCGTACTCGAAGATCGGCCCATCCGTGCGGCGCAGCGGAATCATCGCCGTATAGGGTGCGGTGTACACCGTGGGGTCGGTGACGGTGTACTCGTAGGCGACCGTATCCTGATCGAGTCGGGTCAGGCGCTCAATCAGGTGCATGTTCGGTCCTGTCAAGGCGCTGTCGCTGCGGAAATTTGTCGTCTCGATGACCAGCGTCTCTCCCTCCCAGTGCCCGCGTGATACGCCCTTGAGCTGGGCGAACGAGGGTTTCGCGGTGTCCGCGAGGGGGATCACCCGCGCTTGTGACGCCATCTCGTTCTGAATGACCACATGATCGGCCGTCTGGAAGATCATCATGTTGTTGTTGTACGCCCCGGCGCGCAACGGGGGACCCGCGACGGAGGTCCCGAGGCAGCGGTCGGTCATGGTCCGGTTCTCATACGAGTCGTAGCGGTGTATTTCGGTATGAGCCCGTCGTTCGCGGGCGGCTACTTGGGCCGCTTCCGTCCGCGGTGGACGCCGGCCATTCGGGGGGTCGATGATCAGCGACGTCCGTTTGTCAGAGGTCAGCTCGATGCCTCGTTCGTACCAGAATTCGTTGTACGACAGGACGCCGCCCTCGGCGCGCGATTGGTATCCGGCGTTCGGCGCCCCGGTCACGGGGTCGAACAGATCACGGTTCTGACGAGTTCGCTCCGACGCCTCGAACGCCGCGGCCTCCTCTGCCGACAGGCTATCGCGTCCCTCGAACTCGCTCGGTCGCTCGAGCGGCGTCAGCGTCCGGAAGGTGAAGATACCGGAGACATCCGGCTGGCCATCCGGTGTCCGCATCGGCGTCCCACTCCCGGCCTGCGCCATGACCGGCTGGGGTGCGAGCGTGAGCACGAGGGCCTGGGTAAAGAACGCCGCGAAGCATGTCTTGAGCATCTACAGTCTCTCCTGGATCCCGCCCAGACGTGTCGCGCCTGGTGACCTAAATCAACACAGTAGACGCCCAACCGTTCGAACGCAAGTGCGATGGCGAACACCGCGTCGAGGTAGAGCCTGGGGCGCAACACTGGCGCGGAGACGGCCTGTGCGAGAATGAGCGCTCGTCGAGTGCGGCGGGACCTTCACCAGCGACAGCGCGCGGCGCGTGTGGACATCGCGACAGTGCCATCAACAGACCAACCAGTCGGGCGGCTCGACGTGCGCCGGACGCACATTCTCCCGCTCGTTGCCGGGGCTCTCGGGTTCTGCGTCCTGGTCACCCTGAATTCGGGTGGGTATCACTACGGAGTATCGGACCAGGCGTTCTACATTCCGGTGGTCCTCGACGAGATGGACCCGCGGCTCTTTCCACACGATGGCGCGTTGATCGCCGCGCAGGATCGATTTCTCTTGTTCGACGACTGGTTCGCACCGCTCGTGCGCACGAGCGGGATGTCGCTTCCGGCGGCGTTCCTGACGAGTCAGGTCGTCACGTTGCTGGTGCTCTACGGCGCCCTCATCGGCCTCGGCGTGGCGGTCTACCGGAGTTGGTGGACGGTCGGCGCCTTGGTGGCGCTCGTGACCGTCCGGCACCGGATTCCGGATACGGGTGCCAACTCCGTCGAGGGGTACTTTCATCCCCGCATGCTGGCGTTCGCCCTGGGGCTGTCGGCCACGGCGCTGTATCTCGCTGGACGGAGCCGGTTGGCGTTGGGCATCGTGGTCGTGGCCATTCTCGTTCACCCCACCATCGGGTTCTGGTTCGCCATCATGGTCGGCGGGGCCGCGGTGTTGAGCGGCGGCGTCGCTCCGAAGACGCTGCTGGGGTGGTCCGTGCCGGCGATACTGGTCGGCGTCGTGACCCTGGGCGGTCCGCTGCGTGAGCAGCTCGTCGTGATGGATCCGGCATGGTTGCGGCTCCTGGTCGAGTACAAAGACTATCTGGTCGTGCCCGGGTGGCCGCTCTCGGCCTGGCTCAGTAACCTGGGTATCGCGGCGGTGGTCTTCGGCTTGTACCGATACCGCCAGTCGCTGGGGGTGACGAGCCGGCGGGAGGGCGCGCTCATCGGTGGATGCGCTCTGTTGCTGGGGGTGTTTCTTGTCTCGGCCGTGTTCTCATACGGGTCGGTGGCGTTGGCGGTGCAGTTACAGGTGAACCGGGTCTTCTGGTTGATGGACTACGTGGGCGTGCTTTTGCTGGCCTGGCTCCTCGTCGAGGGCCCATGGCGAGCCGGCGGAGTGGACAGCGGGCGGCGGGTGGCACCGCGCCGGGCGTTGGTCGCAGTGATCGTGCTCTTGGCGGTCTGCCGCGGGGGGTATCGCGGATTCATCGAACGCCCGGGACGACCGGTGCTGCAGGTCGGGTTCGAGAACAGTGACTGGAATCACCTGATGGTGTGGGCGGCGACGCAGCCGGTGGGGACGCATTTCCTGGCCGACCCGGTGCATGCCGCTCGATACGGGACGAGTGTTCGGGCCGCCAGTGGGCGAGACGTCTACCTGGAACTGATCAAAGACAGCGCGCTCGCCATCTATTCGCCGGACATCGCGTCTCGCGTCGCCGAGCGGGTCGAGGCGATTGGTCACTTCAACGAACTGACCGTCGAGCGGGCCGGTGTGCTGGCCAGGCAGTATGCACTCGACTATCTGATTACGGAGCAGCATCTCGACTTACCGGTGGCCAACCAGGCGGGGCCACTTCTGGTCTACACCCTGGGGTCGTAGCCGCCGAAGGCGACAGACGAATGCAGAAAGTGAAGATCGCGACCTGGTCTCAGGTTCCGGATCGGACCCCCGTGGGCGCCCTGGTCGGCAACGTCGACCTCGTCATCGTGCGGTTCGACGATAACCACTCGGTGCTCTACGGGCGCTGCCTGCATCGGGGTGCGTTGATGTCAGACGGGTCTATCACCGGCGACAACCTCATCTGCGGCTTGCACGGCTGGGATTATCTGTTTGATACCGGAGTGTCGAGCTACAACAACGCGGAACAGTTGGCGAAATTCTCGTCCTGGCTTGAGGGTGATGACCTCTGTATCGACCAGGACGAAATCGAGACCTGGGAGAAGGCGCATCCCCAGCCTTACGACCGCGCCGCCTATCAAGGGGCGTATCAGGACCCGCACGGCGACTCGGCCGAGCCGCATGTCGGTCTGATTCGACGTTTGGCCACTGAAGGGCTCGAGTACCTCGGGCACCACGGGCCGGTGACGTCGATGGGTGTTTCGCGGGAGCAATTGCCGAAGTGGGACGACATCCAATTCGTGACCGCGCAGCTGGCCCGGAAGCCGCAGCTCGACGCTGTGCCGGTCGCGACCGAGGTGGTGATCGGTCCCAACGCCGACAAACCGCTCACGCTCGACATTCCGCTCTTTGTGAGCGACATGAGCTACGGTGCCCTGTCGGAAGAGGCGAAGGTGGCGCTGGCCCGGGGGGCCGAACTGGCCGGCACCGGCATCTGTTCGGGTGAGGGCGGCATGTTGCCGGAGGAGCACGCCGAAAATTCGCGGTACTTCTACGAACTGGCCAGCGGGAAGTTCGGGTGGGAGCTGGACAAGGTCGCCGACGTGCAGGCGTTCCACTTCAAGCTCGGCCAGGGTGCCAAGACCGGCACCGGAGGGCATCTTCCCGGCGCCAAGGTTCAGGGAAAGATCGCGGAGGTGCGTGGGCTCACGCCGGGCACGGACGCGATTTCCCCGTCGACGTTTCAAGACCTGGAGAACGAAGACGACTTCCGCCGTTTGGCGGACCAGGTGCGGGCTGTCTCCGGCGGCGTGCCGATCGGCGTCAAGCTGTCGGCGCAGCACATCGAAGACGATATCGACGCCGCGTTGCGGGTCGGTGTCGACTACATCATTCTCGACGGTCGTGGCGAGGGAACGGGCGCGGCCCCGGTCGTGTTTCGTGACCATATTTCGGTGCCGACCATTCCCGCGCTCGCCCGAGCCCGGCGACATCTCGACGCCCGGGGTAGTCGCGATGTCACGCTCGTGATCACAGGCGGACTGCGCACCCACACCGACTTCGCGAAGGCCCTGGCTCTGGGCGCGGATGCGGTGGCGGTGTCCAATTCGGCCATGCAGGCGATCGGCTGTATCGGGATGCGGGCCTGTTCGTCGAACAATTGCCCGGTCGGGATCGCGACCCAGAAACCGGAGTTCCGGGCTCGGCTCCCCGTCGATGACGCGGCGCACCGGCTCCACAAGTTCTTTGCCGCCACCGCGGAACTGATGACCGTGCTGGCGCGTGCGTGTGGCCACACGCACCTCAGCGAGTTCTGCACCGACGACCTGACCACCTTCGACCGCGAGATGGCTCATCTCACCGATATCGCGTATGGCGGCGTCTCGCGATAGCATCGGCGGGACGGACCGTGGGTGCGGGCGTTCGCCAGACCTGTCATGGTTCGCGAGTACACCTCTATGAAGGCCTCAGTGGCCGCACGGGCGCTCATGATCGCGGTGCCAGTGGCCGCCGTCGCGTGCGGCGCCACACCGCCTCCCTACGCGCCGCTGCCGATTGTCGACGTGGCTCCCCGGGTACTCGACGACCTCGAAGAGACCCGCCGCTACCTCAACGCGTTTCCCCTCGACGACTACCAGCGATACGACGTCCCCGAGGTCGGAAGCTTCTTTATCGACGACCCCGCGGACATGATCAAGCAGGTCATCGTCGCCGGTGACAAATGGGAGCGGCACTCGTTCGACCTCCTAGCCGAGCACATCGTACCTGGCTCGGTCGTCATTGAAGTGGGGGCGCATATTGGCACCCACACCGTGCGGATGGGGCAGCTGGCGGGCCCGTGGGGTCGCGTCTATGCGTTCGAGCCACAGCGCAAGATCTACCGGGAGCTGCACCACAACCTCGCGCTCAACGGCGTCACCAATGTCGTGGCCCTCCGCATGGCGGTCGGATCCGGCGAAACCCGGATCATCGAGATGAACCCCGCCACCCCGGGCAACGAGGGCGGGACTGGCGTGGGTGCGGGCGGCGACGCGGCGGAACTCCGGTCGCTCGACAGCTTCGGTTTCGAGCGCGTGTCGCTGCTCAAGATCGACGTCGAGACGTATGAGAACGAGGTGCTCGATGGCGCCCTCGATACGATTCGTCGCAATCGACCGGTGATGCTCATCGAGATCATGGGTGGCCACGACCCCGAGACGGCGTCACCAGACGTGTTGGAGAGAATAGCGGTGACCCGAGAGAAAATCGAGGCTCTCGGCTATTCCGTGACCCAGGTGTTCAAACACGACTACATCGCCGTGCCGGTCGACTGAGCCTCTGAAGCTAAGGACACTGACCAGAATAACCTGGTCAACTTGGGGCGTCGCGGCGCCCGTCTGACAAGGCGTGAGGAGCGCGCATACCGGGAGTATGTAAGTGACGAACAACGATGGCGGGCGGGATGTCCTTAGGGTCCTACCGCGCCTCCGCGGCCCGTTCCACCGCTCGGGCGCCGCGGAGGATGAGCGGCATGCTGTGGTTCCCCTCGTGGCAGGCGTTCTCGAAGAGTGGCCCGATGGCGCGGGTGATCGGAAACGCGACCGTCCAGGGCGCGGCGAACGACTCCGGGTCGTCGATGGTGAACTGATAGTCGAGCGTGCCGTCGTCCGCGAGGGAAATCCGCTCCACTACCTGCATGTTCGCGCCGGTGCCGTTGAGCGTCCACGCCCCGTTGAAGTTCGCGGAGCGCACGATGAGCGTGTCGCCCTCCCAGTGCGCGTACGAATCTCCTTGCCACAGGCGAACGCGATCAGGCGGATGGGGACCGTCGTCAATCCGGATGACCCGGACGTCCCAATTTTGCTCGTGCAGGATGACCAGATAGCCAGGGGTTTGGAATATCTGCGCCAGTCGGTTTGGCGCGACGGCCATCAACGGCACCGTGCGTCCCATGATGCACCGTTCGTAGCGCTCCCGGTCCTCTGGCCCGTCGGCGGGCCGCGAGCGTGACCGGAGACCCAACGTCCCGTTCCGGTGTCGGGCCGCTTCCGTCATGGTTGGCAGGCGCCCGTCGGACGGATCGACGATCATCGAGGTACGGTCATCCGTGAGACCGCCCGGTTCCCACCAGTCGGCGTTCAGTTGCAGGTCCCGCTCCCTGCCGATGTCCGTGAGCCGCTGGGGCAGGTAGGCGGCCGCCTCGGCTGGGGTCAGCGTCGCCCTGTCGGGGAGCGTCGCCGGACGTTGCAGCGGCGTGCTGGTGCGATACTCCCAATACCCGCTGAAATCTGGGACGTTCCACGCCGTGCGAGACGTGTCGGCGGTCTGCGCAACGGAGACCGACGCGCCGGATACCAGCAGACCAAGACCTGCGAGGCCGGCCACGATCGCCGCACGCACGGCCTCCACCGTTCGAGCCGAGCCGGATACCGCCGCGGAACCGCGCATGGTCGCTCCCCAACTGAGAAGAAATCTGCCTGATTATGCCATCCGCGACCCGCGAGCGGGACTGGACAGTCGGCTGGTCACCGAGGCTGCTCCATCGATTGTGGTCAGTGTCCTCAGTCGACGGTGCGGACCTGAATCGCGGTGACGTCGCCATGACTGGTGGCCACGTCTGAGACGACGACGATCGAGTCGCCGGGCACCAGGCGGTCGTGTGTCCGGAGCCGCTGGAAGGCGTCGACGACGGTCTGTTCCGGTTCGTCCGACAGCGCCATCTCGAACGGCACGACCGACCGAGACAACCACAGCGCGCGTCGGACGGCGCTGACATTTGTGAACGCGTAGATGATCGCGCTCTTCGGACGGAAGCTGCTCACCAGCTGGCCGAGCCGGCCGGTTCGGGTGATGACGACGATCGCGGGTGCGCCCAGTGAATCGGCCAGACGACAGGCGCTGTTGGCCAGCTGCTCTCGGACGGTGCCGGGGGTTCGTAACAGATGGAACCCGAGGCCGTCTTCCTTTTCCGTGCGGCGCGCGATCTGGTCCAGCACCTCCACGCACCGAACGGGGTGCAGACCGGTGGCGGTCTCGCCGCTCAGCATGATGGCGTCGGTCTGCTCGTACACGGCGTTGGCGACATCGCTGACCTCCGCCCGGGTGGGCATCGGGTGCTCGATCATCGACTCGAGCAGATGCGTGGCCACGATGACCGGCTTGCCGGCGATCGCGCACTTACGCACCATGGTGCGTTGCGCCACCGGCAGCTCAGCGAACTGAACCTCCACCCCGAGGTCGCCACGCGCCACCATGACGCCATCGGCTTCCGCGATGATCTCGTCCAGGTTGTCGATGCCCTCCTGGTTCTCGATCTTGGCAATCAGCCTGGCATGGTGTCCGCCAGCCTCCAGGATGACACGGCGGGCATCACCCAGGGCTTCGGCACTTCGGACAAACGACACGGCGAGAAAGTCGACGTCGTGTTCGATGCCGAAGCGAATATCTGCCTTGTCCTGCTCTGAGATCGACGGCAGATTGACCCGGACGCCAGGCAAGTTGATGTGCTTCCGAGAGCCCAGCGTGCCGCCGTCGAGCACTCGACAGCGGAGGTCCCGTGACCGGACCTCCAACACCTGGAGGTTGATCAGACCGTTATCGACCGTGATCCGATCGCCCACTTTCAATTGATGCACCATGTCTTCGTAGTCGACATGGATACTCTTTTCCTCCGGATTTTCGGTGGAAGCGACGCTGACCGAAAACTCTTCGCCGACCCCGAGCTCGAGATTCCCCCGCCGCTCGCCGGTGCGGATCGCCGGGCCCTGCAGATCCAGCAGCACCGCGATCGGATGGTTCAACCTGGGGCCGAGGTTCCGTATGTGTCGGATGGTCCGCCGGTGGCTGTCATGGTCCCCGTGGGACATGTTGAGCCGAGCGACGTTCATGCCCGCCCGGGCCAGTTGTTCGATGCGCTCCGCCGAGTCGCTGGACGGACCCAGCGTGCAGATGATCTTGGTTTGCCGGAAGTCGCGCCGTTCGGTCATATCGGGTCGCCAGTCAGCTGGGAAACCACGCAACTATAGCGTGCCGCTCGGCCGGGGCTATACTGGATTCCATGTCGGATCACGCCCACGCCGGTACACACGACAAGCACGCGGCTCATCAACGGCTCGTCGACCGGCTCCGTGGCCAGGGTGCGGAGATCGAGCGTTTGACCCGGGGCCTCGACGACGCGTCCCTCTCGGAGCGCACGACGCCAGACAAGTGGTCGGTGAAGGAACTGGTGTGTCATCTGTGGCGCGTGCAGCGGCTGTTCGACGAGCGTATCCAGGCGATGCTGACGACGGACGACCCGGTGCTGCTCCCCTATTCGCCGGACAGCGACAGTGACTTCGACAAACTGGTGGCCCACGACGCGACAGAGACGCGAGACGCGTTCCTCGCGGACCGAGAGCGCTTTGCGGCCCGGCTCGCGGAGTTGACGCCGGCTGCATGGCACCGGTCTGGTCGACATCCGGAGTATCCGCGGTTCGACGTCCACTTCCAGGTGGAATACATGGTCCACCACGAAGCGCACCACATCTACCAACTGTTCCAGCGGCGGCTGCCACTGGGGAAACTGCCACACTAGGTTGTCCGACGAGGCGCCCGTAGAGGCGGACGTCGCGGCATCGACTCAGCGGGGTCACAGCCCACCTGGCTGCTCCCTCCTTGCGCCTGGCCAGACAGACGTCTCGTCAGAAAACCCCCCTCGGACGTTTTTCAGCAACCTGTCTAGGTGTCCTCGGACTGGCGCAACCCCGGCTTAGGAGGCCAAGTACGCCCGAAGGCGTCGAAACGCCTGCCCGCGGTGACTGACCGCCGCTTTTTCGTCGTCGGTCACGTCGGCCAGAGTGCGTCCATACGCCGGGTAGTAGAAAATCGGGTCGTAACCGAACCCGCCGTGTCCACTGGCCGGCAGCTGGAGGCGGCCTTCGACGGTGCCGGTCGTCTCCCACACCACACCATCCGGGCCGGTCAACGCCAGAGCGCAGACAAACCGTGCGGGGCTTGAGTCGGTGCTGCGTGCCGCCAGCATGCGTGCGATCGTGGCGAACTTCTCAGGGTAGGACTCGCCGTTGAACCGGGCCGAGCGCACGCCCGGCTCACCGTCCAGCGCGTCGATTTCCAGACCCGAGTCTTCCGCCACCGTCCGCTCGCCGGTCGCACCGGCGTACGCAAGCGCCTTGATGCGTGCATTCTCCGCGAACGTCAGGCCGGTCTCGTCAGGTTCCGGCAGTGCCGGATGGTCGGCCAGGGTGACGAGGGTCAGCGGAAGATCGCCGAGGATGGCCTGAATCTCACGTAGTTTCCCACCGTTGGTGGTGGCGACGAGCAGGCGGTCCGGTCGTGAGATGCTCATTCGAGCCTGACGAGGGATCGCCCGCCTCCTACAGGAAGTCGCCCACCAGCTCACGCTGCAGCGCGACGAGTTGACCGATGCCCGCTTCAGCCAGGGCGAGGAGCGTATCGTGCGACTCGCGGGTGAACGGTGCGCCTTCGGCCGTGCCCTGCACTTCGATAAACCGGCGGTCTCCGGTCATGACGACGTTCATATCCACGTCTGCGGTCGAGTCTTCCTCGTAGGCCAGGTCGAGCAGGGGCGTTCCGTTCACAATGCCGACGCTGGTGGCGGCGACGTAGTCCGTGATCGGTATCTGCTTCAGCGTCCCGCGCTCTTTCAGGCGTTGAAGCGCCAGCACGAGGGCCACGAAGCCGCCGCTGATCGAGGCCGTGCGGGTGCCGCCGTCCGCCTGGATGACGTCGCAGTCGATCCAGACGGACCGTTCACCCAATGCGTCCAGCTGTGTGACGGCCCGCAACGACCGGCCAATGAGGCGCTGAATTTCCTGGGTGCGTCCACTCTGCTTGCCGCGGCTCGCCTCTCGCGAGTTGCGGGTCGAGGTGGCCCTGGGCAGCATGCCGTACTCCGCGGTGACCCAACCCTTGCCAGTGCCGCGGAGGAACGGTGGCACCTTGTCCTCGACGCTGGCGGTACAGATGACACGGGTGCGCCCCGCTTCAATCAGCACCGATCCTTCCGCGTGTTCGAGGTAGTGGGGGGTCAGGACGGTCGGGCGGAGTTGGTCAACCGGGCGCGAATGTAAACGAGATGTTGTGGTCATAGTTGGTCGGTCTGGTCAACAGGGTTGCTCTGCGTCGCGTCGGTGTCCGGGTCGGCGACCCATTGCATGTTCAGTTCGAGTGGATGCTGGAGGTCGACGTGGCCGACGAGCGTGTCAACCTCCTTGCCGTCGACGAGGATCTGGACGGCGTTGATGGCCGGAATGTTGGTGGTGACAGCGTTCACGATGGCGTAGACGGTGAACAGTTCTTCGAGCGACCCGCCGGAATGACCGAGTGTGACCTCGGCACTCAGATCGACGAAGGCGTCTTGATCCGAGAGGTAGAAGGCGCGCAATTCCGTGCCGGGCGGAATGGGCGACAGCAGCGAGGCAGGTGGTTCCGCGAGCTGCGCCTCCAGGATGATGCGTCCTTGGACGGCCGGGTCCGCGTGTTGTACGAGCCGTCGCTCGAATCCGACCAGACGCATGCCGTCGTCCGAGATGTAGAAGAGTGTCGCCGCGACGAGCTCGTCGTCGGTCGTCCTCCCTGCGGCCTCGTTCGTCGGGGTCGGTACGCCTTCTGAGGGATACCACCGGGGGAGTCCAACGAACAGCACCCAGATGCCGACGAGGGCCATGACCCCCATCCCCCCGTAGATCCAATAGTCGCGCTTCATGGGATGCGCCCCGACCCGTCGGGCGACCCGGCGTCGAGCGGCTGCGTTTCGTGCTCCACCTCGTCTCGATAACGGATGATGCCTTGCAGGAGGCCGCTGACGATGGCGCTTTGGAAGGTGGCGGAGGTCAACTGGGCCTCCTGGTCAGGGTTCGAGATGAAGCCCATTTCCACCACCACGGCCGGCATGTTGGCGCCCACGAGCACGCGGAACGGCGCTTGCTGGAGTCCACGCGGGCTCATCGGCACGCGCCGGCTGAGCTCGTCGGCGACGGTCTGGGCCCACCGGGCCGAATGGTCCACGTGCCTGAGCTGTGCCATTTCCCACGGCACGATGTCGAGCACGCGCGAGCCGCCGCCAACGGTGGGGACCAGTTGGCCCGTGAACCCCGCTTCGCGTGCCTCTTCTCCGTATTCGGCGAGACTGAGGTAGAACACCTCCGCGCCGATGACGGCCTCGCGCACCGATGCGTTGGTGTGCAAGCTGATGAACAGATCCGCGCGGTCGTTGTTGGCGATGGCCGCGCGCTCGTCCAGCGACACCGCGCTGTCGCCCGTCCGCGTCAGCACCACCCGCAGCCCGAGCTCGCTTTCAATCCGGTTGCGGAGCCGTTGTGCGACGGCGAGCGTGACATCTTTCTCCAGCGCGCCATCCGGTCCTCGGGTGCCGACGTCGTCGCCCCCGTGACCGGCGTCGATGGCGATCGCCCGGATCCGACGTGGCGGCGCCAGTTCGGCCATGAGAGGCAGCATCGCGTCGCCGACCGTTTCTCCGGGAATCAGCGCGGCCGGTCCTGTTCCAGGTCCTGCCAGTGGCCTGGCCCCGGCCCCCCCCCGTGATCCAGGGGGCGGTGTCGGCGACGGCGCCGCCCGGGTCGTGGAGACGGGCCGCGGCTGCAGGTCGATGATCAGTTCGACGGCGCCCCCGAGGGCCGGTTCGGTCGTGGCCGAGAAACTGCCGAAGCCGTCACGCAGCTCAATGGCGAGGGCCGGCCTCCCGTCCACGGCCCGGATGTCCGCGACGAGGGCATCCGGGCGCATGTCGCGTAGCACCAGATCGAGGGCGTCGGCGTCGAGGGTGATAAGTAATCGGTTGGCGCTCTGCTCGATGACGTGTTCGGTTTGCGGCGTAATCATGAGCCGCAGACGCGACCGCCGGCCGGCGCGCTGATACCGGGCGACTACCTGCGGTACCCGGACGGCACCCAACAAGACCAGCCCGGAGCGGGGCCGCAGCTCCAGTGGCTCGTCCCGTACGAGGGCCAGGGCGCGCCCGATGAAATCGATCGGGACATACCAGTTGCCGTCGCGTTCGAGTGGCGGCGACGCCAGCGCCACCAGCTGACCGGCCACCGAGACCAGACCCTCGTTGGCGGTGAGGACGATGATCCGGTCCTCACGCATGAGGGTCAGGCGCCCCGGCTGGCGCACGTCGGCGATGGTGAGGCCAAACGGGGTGGCCAACTCGCTGACGGCGACCAGGCGCCGCCCGTCAAACCGCACGGTGGGCAACGGCCGCCGGTCCTGCGGCGTCACGAGTGTGAGCGGGTCGTCAGGGAAAGAGTGCGGCGAACCGGTCGCGAGGCAGACGAGGCAGCAGGCGACCAGAAGCCGGCCGGTCATGCCGCGTGTTGGAGAGAGGGTCTTGGACACCTTGACAGGCGTTGGCCGAAAGACTGACCGTCGAGAGCATGATAGCGTACGCCCCCACGCTCACCCCAGGTTCCTGCGTCTCTCTATGGCTGAACCAATGGACACCCGCGATGAGGCGGTGTTTCAGCGATTGGTTCTGCCGATCTGGGAGTTTCTGGCGCGCGCAGACGCAGCGGTACCCAGCGACGTGATCTTCGTGTTTGGGAGTCAGGATCTGGCGGTGCCGCGCCGGGCGGCCGAACTGTATCATGCCGGGCACGCACCGTCGGTCCTCGTGACGGGGCGATTTGGACCGATGACGGCCGAGGTCTTCGAGCAGTCTGAGGCGCTGGTATTCAAGGACGAACTGGTTCGGCGGGGAGTGTCGGAGGGTGCCATTACCACGGAGGTGGAGGCCGGCAACACCCTGGAGAACGTGCGGTTCGGAATGGCCGCACTGCGCGCGGTGGGGCAACGTCCCCGGTCCGCGCTTCTCGTGGCGAAACCGTTTGTCATGCGGCGCTGTCTGGCCACCTTCGCGCGCCAGTACCCCAATGTGGCCGCGCGGGGCTGCCCGCCCGCTGGTTCAGCCGCCGCCCGCCGAGATCGTCACCGCAACGCCTATGGCGCCCGGATGGTCGCGGAACTCCAGCGACTCGAGACCTATGCCGCGTCTGGAGACATCGCGCCGCAACTGGTGCCGCCGCTGGTGTGGGCTGCGGCCCGGCGTTTAACGGCGTGGATCGACGACGGGGCGCCGTCCGGGAGGGCACGGTGAACGCGGTGTTGGCTGGCGGCAGGACGGCGCAACCGCTACTGACGACCTTCGGCCAGAACCTCGTCCGACGGGCCGCGGATGTCCCAGACGACGTGGAGCCACCCGAGCACGGTGACCACATAGTGGGTCGCGTCGATCTCCCACCAGTAAAAACCCTGTCGCTCCGAGGTCGGATACCGGTGGTGGTTGTTGTGCCACCCTTCACCGGCGGTCACCAGCGCCAGCAGCAGTCCGTTGCGGCTCGCGTCCGGCGTGTTATAGCGGCGGTGGCCCAGCGTGTGTCCAACTGAGTTGACCCCGAACGTCACGTGATACAGCACGGTCGTGCTGAGGAAGAAAGCCACGGTGAGCAACTGCAGGCCCGACGTGCCCAGCTGGGGCTGCGTGGCGTCCAGCCAGGCGCCAAGCCCGAACAGCCCGATCGCGAGACTGATCGGCGCCAGATAGTGATTGCGGTCCAGCCAGGACAGCTCTCGGAATTTCATGAGATCCGGCACCCACTCGGTCTTGGTTCTGATGTTCGCCTCGGCCATCACCCAGCCGACATGCGCCCAGTAGAACCCCTTCACCCCCGGCGGATGCACGTCGGCTTCGGTGTCCGAGTAGCGATGGTGGCTGCGGTGGTGACCGGCCCACCAGAGCGGGCCCTTCTGCGCCGCCGCGGCGCCGGCCCAGGCGAGCATGAACTGAAACACCCGAGACGTCTTGAAGGAGTGATGACAGAAATATCGGTGGTAGCCACCGGTGAGCCCGAACATTCGAACGAGCAGTGTGGCGAGTCCTATGCCGGCCGCGACTGGGCTGATGCCGGTCCACAGTAGCAGCCCACACGCGAGATGCACCCCGAGAAACGGGAGGTTCGTCCAGGCGGCCCGACGAGACTGGGTGGGCGAGTCAGGCTCCGCGGCGATGTGGTCGGTCTGGGGCAGGGCGTCGGTTGAGACGGGGGTCACGGGGTCTCCTTGGCTAAAAACGAACGGTGCGCCAAGACTTCAGCATGCAGACTCGGACCTTCCCCGTCAACTACGTCCTGTCTGCGGTCGCGTAAGCGTCGACGCGGTGGCGGGCGTCCCTGATGGCAGACTTGACACGTTCCGACACGATGAGACGACGCTGGTCCCGGTGGTCGACCCCCGCCCTGCTGCTGCTCTTTCTCGGGAGCGGTTGTGCCGCGCTGATCTATGAGCTGGTCTGGTTCCATGTTCTGAGACTGGTCATCGGCTCCTCATCTATCTCCATTGCCGCCCTGCTCGTGAGTTTCATGGGGGGCATGGGGCTGGGAAGCCTCATGTTCCCCCGGCTGGTGCCCGGGGGCTGGCATCCGTTGCGGGTCTATGCCGGCATCGAGTTCGCTATCGGGGCCTTCGGACTTGTCTTGCTGGTGGCCTTGCCGGCGGCCCAGACGGTGTATGTCACCGCCGTCGGGTACGGGTTCGGCGGCGTGCTGCTCAGGGCATTGGTGTGTGTGATCTGCTTGATTCCACCGACCATGCTGATGGGTGCCACGCTGCCGGCGGTGGCGCGTTGGGCGGGGACGACGCGGGTCGGGATGGCTCGGACCGGGCTGTTCTACGCCGCCAACACCATCGGCGCGGTGGCCGGGGTCCTGCTCGCCAGCTTCTATCTCTTGCGCCTGTTTGACACCGTGACCGCCACGCTGGTGGCGGTGGGCCTGAACGTCACGGTGGCGCTGTTGGCGCTCTTGCTCGCCGCGCGCCATCCCTATCCCGGGTCGGACGCGGCGCCGACACCGTCGACCTCATCGGTGTTGGCGACGGGTGGCGTGCGCGCGGCCGTGCTGGTCGTGGCCGGGTTGTCCGGCTTCGCGTCTCTTGGAGCCGAAGTAGTCTGGACCCGGCAGCTGTCCCTGCTGTTCGGCGCGACCGTCTACAACTTCTCGCTCATCCTCGCGGTGTTTCTGAGCGGGATTGGCGGCGGAAGTCTGGCCGGCGCCTGGGCCGCACGGCGAACCGCTCGGGCCGACCTGGCGTTGGGGTGGTGCCAGTTGGTGCTACTGGCGGCACTGCCTTGGGGCGCCTACATGATTGGCTACGTGATTCCGGCCTGGGACACCGGGCCGCCGTTCCTGCCGTCTGTCTACGAGTTCCCGGCCGCCCGCTTCCTCCTGGATATTGCCCGGTGCGGCGCGGCCATCGGTCCGGCCGCGTTGCTTTGGGGGGCGAGCTTTCCATTGGCGCTGGCGGCTGCGAACACCGGCGAGGGTGACGCCGGGCGTCTGGTCGCGCGGGTGTCTGTCGTCAATACCGTCGGAGCGTTGGTCGGGACCGTCCTCTTCAGTCTCTGGATCATCCCCTCGGTGGGGACACAACGCGCACAGCAGTGGCTCGTGGTCGTGGCCGCCGTGGCCGCCGGCCTGGTGTTGCTGCCGGCGGCGCGGCGTTTTGGCGCCGGAAGCCGCCAGGGGGCTCGCCGTCTTGTCTGGCGCGTCGCTAGCGGGACGGCGCTGGTGCTGATTGCCGGTCTGGCGGTTCGGGGAGTGCCGGATACGCCGAGGGGACTCATCGCCTTCGGTCGCGACATCGCCGGCTGGGACAGCATCGCGCGGTATCACTTTGTCGATGAAGGGGTGAACGCGTCGGTGGCGGTGACCGACAGCAACGCGGGCTACCGGCAACTGCACATCAGCGGCAAGGTGGTGGCGTCGACGATGGACCTCGACATGCGGGTTCAGCGGATGTTGGGGCACGTGCCGGCCCTGGTTCATGGCGCGCCGCGGAGCGTATTGATCGTCGGCATGGGGACCGGCGTGACCGCGGGGTCGTTCGTCCAGTATCCGGAGGTGGAGCGCATCGTGATCTGTGAGATCGAACCGTCCGTGCTCGAGGCGTCAGCCCAGTTCTCGGACGAGAACCGGGCCGTGCTGTCAGATCCACGGACCCAGGTCATCTACGACGATGCCCGTCACTTCCTGGCGACGACTGACGAGCAGTTCGATGTCATTACCTCCGATCCGATTCATCCGTGGGTGCGGGGCGCGGCGAGCCTGTACTCCGTCGAGTATCACGAACTGGTGAAGGCGCGACTGCGACCCGGCGGGGTCGTGGCTCAGTGGGTGCCACTCTATGAAACCGACATGGCCTCGGCCAAGAGCCAGATCGGCACCTTCGTGCGGTCGTTTCCGGACGCCACGCTCTGGAACAGCGATTACCTCGATGCCGGATACGATCTCATCCTGGTCGGACAAGCGGGTCCGACGCGGCTCGATGGCGAGGCCATTGCCAGGCGCCTCAGCGGGGACGCAGCCCTCTACCAGTCTTTGAGTGAGGTCGGTCTCGGGTCGACGGTGGAACTGCTACAGACCTACGCGGGGCGGGGCTCCGATCTGGAGCCCTGGCTGCGCGACGCGGAAATCAATCGCGACCGCAGCCTGCGTCTGCAGTATCTGGCCGGCCTCGCCCTGGATTTCCAGGACGCGTACAACATCTACGCAACGATCGTCGGCTATCGTCGGTACCCACGCGACGTGTTCCTGGTGTCGCCGGCCGACGAGGCCCGGCTGCAGCAGGGCTACTGATACGGAATGACCCTGTGACGATAGACCGCATTAGACACCCCGAGTTAACGGAAGACCTGTTGTCCGACCCGTCCTGCCACCCGCGACAGTCTCACCCTGATAGTAAGGACGGGCGTTCGACACGATGAGCGGGTCGCCGTGACCACGGTGGCTGCCGCGCGAGCTCACTCATTCGCTCAAACCTGCTCGCTCGAAGGTGGCGTCACCGTGACATACGAGACCACTGGGCAGTGGTGTCTGACGTTCGGTCCGGAATTCGTCGCTCACACATGACGGCAACAGATATGAGAGGCCCCCGATCGCCAGGCCGGTCCCGTATACTTGCCCGGTTCCTTCCGGCCACTACGTCTCTCAGTCCCGGCACGGTGAGCGAGTTGTGAACTCCACCAGGACACTAGAACCGGAACCGCGGACCTATCGTGAGTTGGAATCCGGAAAGATCGACCGTCAACGGGTCGTCGTCGAGCTGCATAGTTGCCGACGCCCAGACGTAGCGGACCTGCACGCCGAGACCGAGACGCTCGAGCGTCGGGTGGCCGTTCAGGCCGGGGAGTTCGTGGAGGACGAACGTCTCAAATTCGATCGCGGCGTTCGTGCCCAAGGTCGTGGCGGACCGACGGCTTACCGTGTGACCAAGAGACTCGATTCGGTCGAACGGGAACCCGACCTCACTATGCGTGACCGCCGACACCAGGTCTTGACGGACATTGATCACGCTTGGCCCGCCAGACAACGACAGCGAAACCCAGCTCGCAATCCGCATCTTCCAGATAGCCCGCAGGTGCACAGCCCCGTCTCTGCGTTCGAGACCGCCAGCGACCCCGGTGGCTACGCGAGGCAGATCGAAGAACAACGGGTGGGGCAGCTCGGCGCTGATCCTGGCCGCATGCACAGCTCCGAACGTCGACAGGTCGACGCCGACGGCGAGGTTTCGCCAGACGAGCGCCGACACCCCGCCATCGATCGTAAATCCGCTGGGGATCTCGTAGTCCGCGAGAAAACTGCCTTGTTCCGAAAGTTGCGTGAAGACCCGGGTACGTGCGAACTGTCTCGCGCTGGGGCGCCAACCGACGTCAAACCGTCCCACGACGTGTTCGGACGGTACGGGCTGACCGGCAGCCTCACCCGCCCCTGCGGACCATCCGCCTGCTGCTACGAGGCAGATGACGCACAGACGTCCGCGTCGTCGCCACCAGTGTCGCACCTGCACCGTCATCTCGCTCGCTTCTAGTCGCACCGCCGGCCGCCACGGCCGAGTGACTGCCCGCAGACCACGTTAATTGGTATTGCTGAAGATTCCCTGACTGTGCGTGCGTCGAAACAAGGCTCGTCTCAGAGTTTCTTCAGCTTCTACCGGTATATCCCTTCTGTGATCTCCCTTGTCGTGCCATTCCGCGACGAACTCGACAATATCGAGTCGCTGGTCGAAGCCGTTCATCAAGCGCTAGATGCAGACACCTTCGAGACGACCTGTGTCAATGACGGCAGCCGCGACGGAAGTGGGGCCTCCTGACCTCCATCGAGCGGCGTCGCCCGAGTGTTCGTATCGTCCATCATAACGCGCCGCTCGGACAAAGCGCTGCCTTCGTGTCTGGTGTCCGGGCTGCCCGGTCTGAGTGGATCGTGACACTCGACGGAGACGGGCAGAACGATCCGGCGGATATCCCGATCCTACTGCGTCCACTCGATGGCGCGCCGGCGAACACCGCCATGGTCAACGGATGGCGGCGTCAACGACGAGACCCGTGGCTCAAGCGATGGGCATCGCGGGTAGCGAACGCAGCGTATCGAGTGGCACTGGGGGATCACACGCCGGATGTGAGCTGTGGGATGAAATTGTTTCGCCGACGTCTGTTCCTCGACCTACCCCGATTCGATGACATGCACCGGTTCCTTCCCGCCGTGGTGCGGATGCATGGCGGGGAGGTACTGGCGGCCGAGGTCCGCCATCGAGAACGGGGCAGCGGTCGCTCGAAGTACGGGACGATAGGCGACATTAGAGCCGCCTCGACGCCCCCCTGAACGCGGGAGGTGCGGCCGCGACGCAATGGTCGTCCGCCGGACGTCGTAGGGTCCGCGTGACGGTCCGTGATCTTCGAACATTACGTTCTAGCAGGCTGCTGAAAAACGCATCACCGGGGGATCGACAGATCGATCCGGTCGTACTACGATGCTCCCACCACAACCGAAGGGAGCGACGTCATGCGCGGACAGGATGAGCAGACCAGCCACATGTTTAGTTATGGGTCGCCG
>Ga0066376_10001392_pt1 | contig 23524 bp, 19 predicted proteins | sample Knorr_S15_td_Bot_FD_77009 | JGI IMG/M metagenome (GOLD analysis project Ga0066376, IMG submission 77009) | Marine microbial communities from Southern Atlantic Ocean transect - Knorr_S15_td_Bottom_ad_5009_LV_A | ecosystem: Environmental > Aquatic > Marine > Oceanic | place: Southern Atlantic...
GTTTACCTGCCCACCTGCCCACCTGCCCACTTGCTCACCATCTCTTTCTCCACCTCGCGCCCCGTTTGCTCCAGGACGGCGATGGTGCTAATGACATCCTCCTTGGTGGTTCGGTGGTTCATAGGGCAGAAGCGGATGGCATATTGATTCTGCAGCCGGGTGGTGGATAATAGTGCTTTGCCGTTTCGATGAATACGTTCTACCAGCGCTTCATTCAGTTGTTGCAGGTAGGTTTCCCGATCCAAATGATCGGGCACAGGCGTTTCCGGGATATATCGGAAGCAGACGACGCCCAGTTGAGGACGAACCATGACGTCCAGCACCGGTGATTGGTCGAACAGCGCCTTGGCAAGCAGAGCGAGGTCGAGATGTTGATCTACCAATGCCTGGAATTTTTCGATGCCGTAGTGTTTGAGGGTCATCCAGATCTTGAGCGCCCGAAAGCTGCGGGTCAGTTGAATCCCATGATCACAGAAGTTGACAAGATTGTCGTCGCGATCTATATCCTGAAGATATTCAGGGTGCATCGTAAACGTCCGCTCCAGACTTTTGCGATCCTTACAGAGAAGGCATCCCGCTTCGAACGGTACGTACAGCCACTTGTGCGGGTCCAGTGTAATCGAATCCGCCTCGTCGATGCCCCGCAGCAGATGACGGCCTCGGTCACTGAGCATGCTGAAGCCGCCGTAGGCTGCATCCACGTGCAGCCACAGGTTCTGTTCCATACTAAAAGCGGCTAAGTCGAAGATAGGGTCTACAGCGCCTGTATTGGTCGATCCGGCGTTGGCCACCACGCAGAAAGGTCGCAATCCCGCCTTTCTGTCTGCTTCTACGGCCTGCTTGAGTGTATTCATATCAAGTCGATACGTTTCATCTACGGTTATATAGCGGATCTGATCCTGCCGGAAACCGATCACTCTGGCTGCCCGATCAATGGAGGCATGGCTCTGTTCCGAGAGGTACAAGACACCGTCATCGAATCGTTCGCCCAATTTGTTATGACGGGCAGCAGTCAAGGCGGTCAGGTTGGCCATGGAACCACCACTGACGAGCAGACCCCCTGCTTCCGAAGGGTAACCGAGCATGGTTTTGAACCAGTCGAGGACCACGAGTTCAACCTGACTCGGTCCAGCGGCGGCATACCAGTGGCCTGCGAAGAAGTTTGTACCCGATGCCAGCGCATCGGCCAGGATACCTACAATACTTCCGGAACAGGGAAAATAGCCGAAGAAGCGAGGATGATCTGGATGAATGGCGTACGGATAGACGCGTTCTTTGAAGGTGTCGAGCAACGCCTCCATGGTCTGCGGTTGCTCCGGCATGGGTTCGTCCAGCAGTGCCTTCATGGTGGGCGGGTCTGCAAAGTTAGCCGGTGAACGCTCGTTGAGTCCTGATATATGGTCTACGATGGTGTCGATGACCTGATAGCCCATCTGGCGCATCTTATGCGGGTCCATATCGAGCGTGACATCTGAAATACAAGCTTTCAAGGCGTCGATGTGCTGGTCTTTATCCATAGGGCTCCTTATCCTAACTGCAAAACACGCCAGCGATCATAATAAGGTTTCATGGCCTCCGGCAAAACATCACGAACATCATCCCGCAATCGCCATTTGAAGCGTACGTCGGTTTCTTCAGGCTGGTCTTCTTCCGGAGTATGTTGCCGCCATGATGCGGCGATCGTGAGCCGCTCCACATCTTTCTTCATGACGCCGCGATGGATCGCATATCCCTTCCAGAAAACGGCTTGGCCAGCCTTCAGAGGAATGGCCATTCCACCGGGGATATCTCCATTACGGTCGTTGGCCAGACATTCGCGTTCACGATCAGTCCGGTAACGTCGTTGGCTGCCGGGCACAAGTTCCAGACAGGCATCATCCACCAGAGCCAGATGCCAGCGCAGGCTATACAAAGGACGATTGAGGACCGCCATTTCTTCTTCTTCGGTACCGTTCCGCACATCTTTACCAAAGTCACGGTGCCAGCCGATCCCCCAATCTTCGTGATAGGGATTGGTGAAAATCAGAATGCTGCCGAGGCGCAGCTCGTCACCAAGAAAATAATGGACATAGTGCATGATAGGTCTCGACAGCAGATGTTCCGCAAAAATCGGTTCCTCAAATTCGGGCGCGAGCAGACCTCGAATCGCCCAGGGCTCCGAATTTTCTTTTGTCGCCCAGTGGGTATATACATCCATCCGGCCGGATCGGACCTTTTTCTTAGCACGCCGGGTAGCCGCCAGCAATTCAGGAAGCACTGCCGGGTCTACAGCGTCTTCGGCAATAAAGTATCCCAGTTCATCATATTGTTGCACTTGTTCAGGTGTCGGCATGATCAGTCTCCGGGAAGCCTTCAGTTTCCCAATGGCTCTGTATTATCTTCCGGTGAATGTCGAAGGCAAAATCAAAAGTATCCATGGTGTCTTTCGTAACAATCTGTCGATCGAGGGTTTCGGTCGTGTTTTTAAAAGTAGGCAGCAGATCCGATGTAAGGGTCGGAAACCGGCAAAACAGTAACAGCGTCAGACCGTCATCACCGTTTGCCACCTGTATCAGATCGACGGTATCCGGCTCTACCATAATCCACGTTTCTTCATATAATTCCCTTGCGGCGGCATCCTCCCAGCGTTCGCCGAAATCGATAAACCCACCCGGCAACGCCCATTTGCCCTTGTGCGGCTCAACATTGCGACGGATCAGCACCACGCCCTGATCCACCTGCTGAAGAATCACAGCGACAGGCTTCGGATTGCGAAAGCTGATGGTCCCGCAATGTTCACATGTACGAGGCCAGGGCTGCTCCGAGGAAAATGGCCGACCGCAGTAGGAACAGTGGGCGTCCTTATAATATTGAGTGATTGAGTGATTGAGTGATTGAGTGATTTGTTTTTTCATTCGCCTTATTACCTGGAACTTTTTCCCATTTCAATTCTGCAGAAATGATTTTCAATCAGTCAATCAGTCAATCAACAAATTACTCAATTTCTTTTCCGTTCCACCCCGATGCGTTGCGGTTTGAGGACGATCTGCGTGATGACTGTTCCTTCCCTTTGATTAATCGCCTGCGCCACGGCGTCGGCTACGCATTCCGGTGTGATATGGCAGGTGTGATCATTGTGAGGAGCAAAATCGGTCTCGTCGTAGAACGGGGTCATGGTCATATCCGGATACAGGGTCACGACCCGGACACCACTCTTGCGTACTTCGGCAAACAGGGATTGGCCAAATTGATGCAACCCGGCCTTGGTCGCCCCGTAGGCGCCGCCGAACCGTCCCGGCTCCAGGGCAGCGGTGGAGGCCATATTAATGATAAAACCTTCTGACTTTTTCAGATGGCGCAGCGTCACCTGGATCAACACCATCGGCGCCAGCAGGTTGGTTTTGACCATGCGTTCGATTTTCTCGGGATGTATGGTCTCGTGCGGGCCGAAGAAGCCCACACCGGCATTGTTGACCAGCACATCCAGCCGGCCGGTTTCCTTAAGCAGGGCCTGCGTCTGATTCACGAGCATATTGGTGTCCGTGACATCGCATACCATCGGAAAAAATTTTACATGAGTAAACGCGGTTTTCGCGAAATCCCGTGCAAATCCGTAGACCTTATAGTTCATCCCGACCAGCTTTTCGACAACACATAAGCCGATCCCGGATGACGCGCCGGTAACCAGTGCTATGTCCATACAGCGATACGCTCCTCAGGGATACAGGATCGCAGCCGCTCACTCATAAAGGCTGTGATCTCCTGTCGCTGCGCCGCCGAATAGGTGATGGTCTTATCTTCCAGTTCGTAATCGTTATAGATCACATCCGTATCCTGCCGCTGCTTTTTTATTCTATCGAAATAGCTCTTGGTCATCCGAAATACGCCCACGGTCACATCCCGGACAGCAGCCGGGTCGATATAGCCGAAGGTTTCTTCTATGAGGTGTCCATAAGCCGCTTGCCATCCTTTGACAGCCAGCACCGGATCAAAACAAAGCCGCACCGCCCAGCCGTCTTCTATAGCTGTCTGTACGGCCTGCAACCTCTGTCGCAGTGGCGGGGTCCCCTTTTCGTACCGGTCTATGACCGCCTGAGGCGAAAGCGTCCAGGCTAAGATCACGCGGTCTGTCGCTTTCAGATCCCGTATGGCCCGGTAGGCGGTACTTTTGGTACGTATCTCGATTAACAGATCCGGTTGTTCCTGCGCAAACTCGATCCAGGCACGGCAGTAGGGCGTGATGGATTCGAAAGCCAGCAGATCCGTATCATAGGATATACATACATACAGCGGCTGATGTATATTCGAACGTTCGGCGATCGCCTGACGCGTCGCCTCGAAATAATCCGGTGTATTGACGAATGCGACGACGTTCGCAGAGGGGTACATGCCCTGTAGATAGCAGTAGTCGCAGTTGTATACACAATTGAACATCAGCGTGTTATAGTAAAAATTATCCAGATTGAAATGCTGACTGTGGCCTGAGCCGGGGTAAAGAAACCGGTCTTTTTTAACGGCCAGGATAAGTTTCATACTGCGTTTCTGTATCTGGAAATGCTGCCGAGGCCGCGCGAAGATCGATTTGTAATCGTCAATAGGGACGATCCGGGCGCGTGGGAACCGGGTTATAATGGATTGGGCAAAAGAATAATCGAACGCCGCACGCTCGACATACAGGTGGGAAAAATTACTTAACCATGAGGAGTTGCCCGAGTCGTTCAATGCGGTCTTTCCCTTCCTGTCTGGTCGTTACCACAGTCTGAGTAAATGCCGATAGGTCCGGCAGGGCTTTGCCTGTATGTAGTTTATAGGTCCTGACAGTGTCCGTCAACATCTTGTGTTGACTCACCGTCAGGCGCAGACACCGGTTTAGATGATTCATCATCGACCGGTCAGCCTCGTTCAGGATATCTGATGAGGCCTCCGCCACGGTGTTTTGGGCGGCTATAATGCGATCGATATCCGTCAGCCTCTGTTCAATGAGATGGCTGACCATGGCCTTGTCAAACCGCTGCACCTCCAGGAAATCGGAAACGACTTTTATACAATGGATCTGATGGGGTGCAAGAAAAGCGGCGGCGGCCTGATAAAATCCGGCAGCTTCCATATCGACCAAACCGGCTTCCACCTCCATACCGTCAGATTGGTCCAGAGGACGGTCTACGGTGGTAAGGACAGATTCGGGAAGGTGGACTTGAACCAGCATGTCCGGGTAGAAAGTATGACCGGTCGCCTGCTCTGCAATTTTATGTACCAGAAACAGATCACCGATTTCAACCGGTCCCGTATTCGGTATCTGCGTATGACCTGCTATGCCGATATTGAGCAGGCCTATTTTATCCGGAGCCGACACCCGGGATAGCAGATACGTGGTGGCTATGGCCGATTTGAGGCGACCCACACCGGAGACCGCCAGGGATACATTGTCACGATGAAAGATCGGCACGGCATGGGCGGTCGTATCCTGCTTCAACCCGAAGTGGGCGATCAGAGGACGTGCTTCAGGATGCAAGGCCACAGTAATGAGAAAATGCATGGCGTGGAGATGTAACGCGTCATCCGCGTTACATTATTCCTCCGATTTCGGCTTGATCACGAGCCGGCCGTTTTCTACTGTAATGGACTCGATATGATTAAGGAGACGCATCGCGTCCGGGTTATCGTAAATCGCCTCCGCTATGTTTTCCTCACGAATTTCTTTCATGATTTCTTCCTGCACGGGTTAACCTTTTACTTCCAACTGATCTGAGGAAATGTGCAACTGACCGTTCTGCATTTCAATATGGATGAGGCTCGAGCCGTTCAGATATTGACCTTCGAGCATAACGGTGATCATACCGAGCGGTACGCTGACGTCGGCATAAAGCTGGTCATCTAAAATTTCCACGTAGGCTATGCCGACCAGCGCGTCCAGCTCTTCGTCGTACTGGAGCAGGGCATTTATTTCGTCTCCGGTTGGTGAAAAGGCATCCGGTGTTTCTCTGTTTTCTATCGCTGTTTTAAAGGCCTTGAAATCGTCCAATAGCGGCCGAGCATCTTCAGCCGTCATGGTCGGCACAGGGAACACGCCGGCGATCGCTATCAGGGCCAGGGCTGACAGACCAACGACGACCCAGACGTTGGTTTTTCTGCGCTTCCGGATCGGGGGGTGGGTGTTTTCCATGATGTATACCTCTTTCGTATTACAGATGGATGGTTCCCTCTGGGAACGCATCGAGTACGCCGCGGTTTCGGATTGAAGTACCGCCATCTCTGATGGATTGATACCAAGATCGGGGCATATCGTCAAGCACTTTGTGGTGTAACCTGAATGATTGATATCAGGTGGGTTGTAGACCCCATTTTTTACCTGGTTAAGACAGCCTTGAAAAAATATCTTTCCCGGTAAAAACCCCTGACCACCAAACTTTTGTATAATATTAAAGGTAATGAGAGAAGGGAATCATCGATATATCGATCACGTGAAATGGTGATTCAAGTTATTTATTTTCAATGTGTTTTGCCATATACGTGGCCGGTATAATGAGGGTAGAGGAGGAGGTATTATGATTAATCTCGATATTCTTACGCGTCCATTTTCGCAGGAGGAAGTGAAACAACGTAAGAACGATGCGGGTAAGACGTTTGACTATGTAGAAGCGCATCCGGTGATTACGCGTTTAAATGAAGCGTTTGAGGGGGCCTGGAGTTTCCGGGTGGTCCAGCAGCAGATGGTCGAGGAAGAGATCATTGCCGAGGAAGACGGCATCCGGCTGCGTAACGCACTGGAGGGGGATTTGACCAAGGAAGATGCCAGCGGGCTGATATCAGGTTTTGCCCGTAAACGCGCGGCCTGCCTACTCCGATTTTTTTAACGGCGGCAATCGTTTTTTAATACGTCGAAAACGATCGGAGTCTTTTTGTAAGTTGTCTTTATGAGGTAACAGGGCAATATCCGCCCGGGCATTTTTGACGCGTTCTCCGCTTGGCGGGTGTGTGGAGAACAGGGCGTCCAGTCCACCTGGTTCGCGCTCATGAAGCGCCATGAGCTTTTCGAAAAATATCGCTACACCATCCGGGTCGATCCCGACCTCATACAACTCCTCAACCGCCAGGGCGTCCGCCTCCCGTTCGGCCTCACGACTATAGTGAAACATCCCAAGCGCCCCGCCGATCCCTGCGAACTGCGCCGCTATTTGTCGGGTTGTCCCCGGATTCCCCCCCATAACCAACCCAGTTATAATTTGCAAACCATATTGTCGACTTAACGCTTTCGCCCCATGCCGACCTACGACATGGCCGATTTCATGGCCCATGACACCAGCCAGCTCGGATTCTGTCTCAGCGGTAGATATCAAACCTCGATTGACATAGAGGTATCCGCCCGGAAGGGCAAAGGCATTGACGACATCCGTATCAACGACTTTAATATGATACGTGATGTTTGCCCGTTTTGATACTTTGGCGAGTCTTTGACCCAGATCCTGAATATACTGCACCACATCAGGATCCTCATATAGTTTCAGTTCCTTCTCGATCTCTTGAGAAAATTGACGCCCCATTTCTATTTCCTGTGCATCGGAAACGATATTAAAATTTTGAAGGGCGCCACCACATCCAAATGAGGTGAGGATCGAGAGGCTGATGGTCATATATATCGATCTATACCATCGTGTCATATCTTGTTTGGATAAGAAAAAAACAGGGGCATGCAGACTAAAAGATATCATGTTCAGCATCTCCATAAATGGATATTGGGTGCCCTATTAATGACTGGTATTGCTGTGTAACATCAGTTTCCCATCTTATTTCAAATTATCAGGACCAAATATTGTGGCCCTGTAAAATACCCGTTAATATAATCAAGGATAATATACAAACTTTCGATTAGAGAACCAAAGTGAAAGATAGCGATATGTTCGGAGCAAAAAACCTATGCCGAGATCTTCCAGTCACTCACCGATAGATACGAAATCTGTACAAAGGTACGCCCGTAACCTGGTGAACTCCGGGCATCCTCTGGCCTCAAGTTTCATAGACGGGAATGTCAGGTTGCTTGGACACGGTTACAACAATCAGTTATTCGAAATAGCAGGTGCCTATGGTTCGTACGTATTTAAGATTTATCCGGTCGGCCATGCCCAACGTTTGATCCGTGAGAATACCATGTTAAGTTATTTGAAACCGATTGGCGCCATGCCTGATGTGGTCCTCGCAGAACCGTATGCGAAAGATCTGCGGGTACCCGTTCTGATTTATAAAAAACTACCGGGGCAGGCGGTTCAAGCCGAAGCACTCGACCGTGACGCCCTGATCCAATTACAGGATCTATGGCAAAAGATACACCGTTTGCCCATCCCGGCTGACCCGGTTCTCCGAGAGTCCGCCGGTCCGCGGATGCCCACAGATTGTATGTGGTATATTGAGAAGACGATACAATCCATGGCGCGATCAGAGGCCGGAAGCAACCTTATATTTCAAGAGGCGTGTGCGCAATTGGAGGGCTTATTTCAAAATTTAAGGCGGTTGGATTTGCAAACCGGCTTATGGCAAGCGGCGCCGCAGTGTCTCTGTCAGGCGGACTGCCGGCCTGCGAACATACTGAAGGACGAGTTCGGGAAAATTTGGCTGGTTGATTGGGAGCATGCGGGATTGATGGATCCTATTTATGAGGTAGCCGGCTTTTTCTGGCATCCTGAAACGCTTGCACTCCCTGGACAGGACCGTGAGTATGGTATGCGTTTATATTGCGAGCATAGCGAGGATAAATATGCATTTGAGAAAATGCAGGTATATCAATCTATATTACCTGTTCAGTGGGCGACTCGTATATTAAAAATGATAGATGAATACGATGAACAGGTTACCCAGCCATGGGTTACCTTACGGCCTGTTGAGGACCTCTGGACGGATGTAACAGGTTATTTTCAAATTGCCCACAAAATGATCGAAGAAGCCTTACTCCGATGAGTTTAAAAAATGTTCTATAGATGACAGATCTTGCATCCGATCCACCGACATGATAATAGTAGGTAATTGGGGAATATGCGTATGGATCTGACGCATCACCTCCACCCCGTCCAGATCGGGCAAACGTAAGTCCGTCAACACCAGATCCACCTGGTTGTTCACCGCCAGATCCACACCTTTATCTCCCGTCTCCGCCTTCAGGATTTCAAACCCTTCCTTGAGTAGATTAAGTTCTATGTAGTTTAATATTTCCGGTTGGTCATCAATCACCAGAATACAACGCGTCTTTATTGGAATCACCACCTATAGCTCAGCGAGTGGTCGTGTGTGAGGCTTTCTTACATGTTTACTACATGCTCACATGCTGCCATAACCGAGTCGTTTCAATTCCTGTTCTTTCTTACGCCAGGTCGGTCGAATTTTAACCCATAGATCCAGGTAAACCGGTCGATCCAGAAAGGCGGCAATCGCGATCCGGGCTGCGGAACCGATTCTTTTCAGCATCTGGCCTTTTTTACCGATAATCATCCCCTTTTGAGAGGATTTCTCAACAATGATAGAGGCTTGAATATAGGCGACTCCGTTGGGGCGTTCTTTGAAATCTTCGATTTGAACGGCAGAGGCGTAAGGTAACTCATCCCGCATGGCAAGAAAAAGGTGTTCACGAATTATTTCTGCGGCAAAAAAGCGTTCAGGTTGGTCTGTAAGCATATCGTCGGGATACAACGCCGGTCCTTCCGGCAGGACCTTGACAATGGCTGATAACAAGCGGTCCAGCCCATCATCCTGCAATGCTGAAATCGGAACAATTTCATTGAATGAGAATCGTCGATAGGCCTCCTCGATCAGCGGGAGTATAGACAATTTGGGTATACGGTCTATTTTATTAATGGCAAGGATCACCGGCCCTGGGCTTTGCTTAAGATGATGGAGGGTCGCGTTATCGAGATCCTTAATGCCTTTTGTGCTGTCGACCATTGCAACGGCCACCTCTGAGTCGCGGATGGTGTGTACGGCCGATTGCAGCATGTATTCCTGCAATTTATAGCCGGGTTGAAGTAATCCCGGTGTGTCCATGAAAATGATCTGATAGTCCAGTTCCGTTAAGATGCCCAGTACCCGTTGCCTGGTGGTCTGAGGTTTCGGTGTCACAATCGATAGCCGTTGACGCAGCAGGGCATTCATCAAAGTGGATTTACCAACATTCGGCTGGCCGATAATGGCGACAAATCCTGTACGATGTGATGAGGTTTCTGATACGCTACCTGTCTGCTCAGAAGAGTCCGATAATGTATTCATAGGGCTGAAATGCTCCAATAAGGAATCACAATCAAGATACAGGACGCAGGGTTGTTTGATCGTCATATTAACATAGGAAATAATATAGCGATATTTAGTTCAAGTTGCCAGTGATTATATGAGATGCCATCACTGAAAAATGAAAGGTATAATGAATTCCTTGCATATGGCGCCATACGTTTTACACGGTTCTGCTTCGTATGCCATTGACAGGAATTATAATCCTAGTTACACTGTAACTTATGGATAGAGTGTCAATTAAAGAACGAGGGGTTCTCAGACTATATACCTGGTGGCGCCGTTTTCGTACTCTGCCGGTTATCGAATTTCCGGATGCGTTAAACCAAATTGAGCGACTTTTAATATGCCTGCCTGCTGATCCGGAAGAAGCCCGCCAGGCGGCTGATGTTATCCCGGAGCTGATTAGGTGTCTACAGGCAGAGTCAGCGATCGTCTTGGGCGAACAATCTGCAACGACTTCCTGTACTCTATCTGAGGAGGGACTCCAGGTCATCACCATCGGCGATACAGATCGGCGATGGACGGGTTCGCCTTCTTCTGACCTGATTGATCGGGTAGTCGGCAGCGGTTTGAACGTGGCTGTCGATTTGAGTCTCCAAATGGATTTATTGACCTCGGCGCTCTGTTTACAATCCAAAGCGCCGGCACGGTTTTGTTTTTGCGGACCGTATCGAGCCCTGTTTTTCAACATACAGATTGTACTTAGCGATCAAACCGATCCATTAAATTCGGAGATTGATCCAATTAACCAGGCAGATCTGTTGATTCCTTCCCTCTCTAACTCCCCCTATGTCCGTCTATTACATATAGTTCAACGTATGACAGGGCATGCTCCCAGCCCTCAAGAATCAACTTGACAGGTTAAATAAGCCCTTCGATATTGGGGTAAAGGCCACCAGAGACGTATATAATATTGACTGAGTTGGTGAGTTGGTGATTGAAAAGACAAAAGCCAATCCCGAACCGATCGAAGTCACCGCAGGTGGCTTCCACGGCTCGTATTCCAACGGACACATACCATTACCAAACCATGGAGTCCTCGCAACGTGTCCACAGGACACTTGCCATCACCAAATCACCATTTTATTCGATTGACTGATTGGAATCATCCTCATGCTTTTATCTTCTCGTATATCTATACTGGACAGGCGCTATAACACCGTCCGCCGGGTTTTAAACGGGTTTTTTGTCCTCTTTGTGCTTTCGGTGATAGATGTCGGAGCGCAAACGGCAGCGCCTGATTTTCAATCCTTATTTAACACCGGTATTTCTTTATATGATGAGAAACGTTTTGATGAAGCGGAGTCTGTACTTCACCAGGCGGTTGACCTTCAACCAAAGTCCGCAGACGCTCATTACTGGCTCGGCATGACCTATTACGAGCGCAGTAACAACAAAGAAGCGGTCAAACAGTTTAAAGTGGCGATTCGCCGTAAGAAACAATTTCCGGAAGCATATATCGGTCTGGGCCGGACTTATATGCGTATAAAGAATCGTATGGTCGATGCCCGGCAGATGTTAAAGGAGGCCCTGAAATACGATAATAAGAATGCCCAGATATACTATTATCTGGGGTTATCCTATATAGAACAAAGTAAACGGGATCCGGCTGCTCCACTCTATGTGATGCAGGCGCGTAAAGCATTTCAACAGGCTACGGCCAACAATCCTCAACATCCCGATGCGTACTATCAGTTGGGTTTGTCTTTTGAAAACCCTTCCCGGGATTATAAAAAAGCGCTGTCGATTTTTTATCGACAGCTTACCGTCAATCCGGGACACGAGGATGCGGTGTCTCATCTCGGACGATGCTGCTTTTTAACCGGTCAGTATCGTGAGGGTGTCGATTTATTGACCCAATTGATAGATCTATACGGGGAGGCCATACCGAAGTATGCCCATACGGTGGTTGCCCTGTTGAATGCGTCCTATCTGAATTCTCAAAAACTGTATAAAGAAGCCGGCAATGTATATGAGCAATACATCGGATCGCTCAATTCCGTAGAACGGCGTTATTACACGGACCTGATCTATGTTGCATCCGAAGAAGAATATCTGTTGTATTCCCGGGCGACAGATGCCGAACAGACTGAGATTCAGCGCAAATTCTGGGCTTCCCGGGATCCTGATCCGGCGACCATTATCAATGAGCGCCTGATTGAGCACTATCGGCGTGTTATACACGCCCGCGAGCATTATGCCCGCGGGCGGCAACCCTGGGATCGGCGCGGAGATATCTACATCCGCTATGGCGAGCCCGATGATTTACAGCATTTTATCCTGCAGGCCGGTGAAAAGGCATTGGATAATTACAGACCGACCGGCGATGCGCGTATTGATGTGATCAGGGAGCGTAATTATATCTTCCGCTATCGGCTGAAGGTGGATAACGCCGGTGCGGACTGGGGTACTGAACTCAATCGTCAGATCGAGGATCTGGATAGTCCTGAGCGTATACTCATAGAAACCGCGCGTGACGCCGACACCTTTTTACTTCAAGCCGTAAACAAGATGCAAGCCATGGCGTTTGTCGCCGAGAGCTGGGTCTATATCGAACATGACATGGAGATGTTTTTTGTCGATCAACTTGGAATCGGGAAATTCGACTACCCGCTCGGCACCCATGAAACCAGCATTGAGGAAGCCAGTATACAGGGCCGGTTTCATCCCAAACGCATGGCTGAGGAATTTATCAAAAAGACGCCGGAATCGTATGCGTTTGACTATGGTGGTGATAATCTGGATTTCCTTTACGATATAGTCACTTTTAAAGGCGAGGGACCAGAGACTTATATCGAAATTGCTTATGTCGTGCCCTCACATCAACTGGGTGCCGTTTCAGATGGCCAGGGGCTTCACACCTGGTTTGACAGTCATGTCGTATTCCGGGATGGTGATTATAACCGCATGGCCAATGTATCGAAACGCATCGGCCCGATTGAACGGTCTATGGAGGTCATGGCCAGGAAAAAAATTGGTGTGAGTCTGCATACGGCTTTGCTCGATATGAACGCCCCGGCCGGCAGCTACCGTTATGCCGTTGAAGTAAGGGATGAAGCGACGGGGCGAATCGGTATTTTCGAACAGATGTATACTGTTCCGGATTACAATAGTGACTCTCTTATGGTCAGCGATATCAAACTGGCCATGTCTATTATGCCCGATGAAGGTGCCGGACCTTTTATACGTCACGGTCTGAATATTGAGCCCAATCCGGCACGTTTGTACCAGCGGGCTGAACCGGTGCATTTCTACTATGAGATCTACAATTTGTCCCTGGATGCCCAGGGCCGAACATCGTATCAGGTCGAACTTGAAGTCACGACGAAAGAGCCTCGGCATAATATCATATGGAAGTTCCTGGCTGGTCTCGGTAAACTTATCGGCCGATCCAGTGACGAGCAATCCGTATTCATGGTGTTTGAGAACGGTGGCATCACGGCAGATGAGTACAGTTACACTTCCATCGATACCGGCGAGTCTCCGACCGGCACCTATGCTATGACCGTGCGGATCAAGGATCTGCATAGCGGCCAGACCGTGTCCAAGATCAAAGAATTCGTCGTGACCAATGATCGCTCAACTGCCTTTTCAAAAGATGAGCGAGAGCAACCGATTGATATGCAGTTGATGGATAATGAGGGAAACTGACGAATCTGCGAAGCTGAGAAGCTAATTAGAGGCGCACCTTCAGATGCCTTTCCGCTTTACTGATGGATGTCTTATGCGAAAGTCTGAAAACATACTTTCCGCCAGATGGTGGTTGTACGTCACCATAGCCGGATGGCTTATCACGCTCCCGGCGAGCGCACAGGACGCGCCGTCTCTTCTGGAACAGGGCCGGACGCAATATGAAGCGCAGCAGTATGAAGAAGCAGAAGAGACGCTGAGAGCACTTGTTAAGCAAGAATCCACATCGGCGCCGGCCTATCTCTGGCTTGGCCGGGTACTGGATGCTCAGGCGCGGTACAAAGATGCGGAGAAGGAGATCAAGAAGGCGTTAAAAATAGACAAGACCTTGACCGAAGGCCATATCGAACTGGCCAAAGTCTACATCCATAGAGAAAAAAATAAAGACGCCCGGAAGGCATTGGATAAGGCGGAAAAGCTCGAACCCGATAACGCGGATGTACCTTATTATCGGGGATTTACTTATGGTAAGGTTACGCTCGGATTTTTTCGTCGCGGCAAAATCGAAAAAGAATTTGAGCGTCGTCACGATTCATTTCAGCGGGCCATCGAACTGAACCCCGACCATCCAGATGCCTATTTTCAGTTAGGCTATGCTTTTGAAACCATCATGGGAGATCTGGATCTGGCGCTCCCCTGGTTTTTTAAACAGGCGTCTGTAACCCCGGATCATAATCAGACCATGTATCGATTGGCGGCCGGCGCGATTCGCCTGGAGCAGTATCAGCGGGGCTTTGCCCTGTTCCAGCAACTGGCCGGTATCCACGATGTAAAGACCTATCCGCTTATCCAGGGGATGCTCGGGCGACTCGAAGCGTATTTTTATCATGCACAGAATAAGCATGGCCGCGCTTATCGTGCTTACGAAAAATATCTAACCGCGCTGGCATCGGTTGATCCGGTCGAGGCCGCCAAAAATAAGAATCTGGCTCAGGTGGCTTCCGAAGAGGTGGCCGAGGCGTATCAGGTCGCTTCTGAAGAAGAACAGCAGGAAATATGGCGGGCCCATTGGGCGGCCCGAGATCCCGATCCCACGACCGTCCTCAACGAACGGCTGGTGGAACATTACCGCCGGGTGATGTATTCAAGACGTCACTTTTCGGAAGGGAAGGAACCCTGGGACCGGCGCGGAGAGATTTACATCCGCTTCGGTGAACCCGATGACCGGCAGCATTTCTTATTGCAGTCGGGTGAAGATGTTATTAACAACATTTTTCCGACCAATAATCAGGCGGTAGATGCCATTCGAGAACAGAACCGTCATCGGTACAAAATGCAGCTCAGCACCGGTACCGCAGACTGGTCGGAAGACGGATTTATGGGCCGGGGGGCCCGTGAGACCCGGGCGGTTTCGTTTCCTACGGAGAGCTGGGTTTATGTCCCGTTCGGGCTGGAGCTGTTTTTTTCAGATCAGATGAATTCAGGAAAATTCGACTATCCTCTTCAATCCATCGAGTTGCCTGCCGACGTTTCCAACTTCGGTGTCACTAATCGGCTTGCACAGCAGTTTCTCAATACACCGAGAAAGCAGGCTGAGGAATTGATTAAAAAAGTACCCGAGTCCTTCAACTACGACTATGGCGGCGAGCAACTTACTTTCGTCTATGATATGGTTTCCTTCAAAGGCGCTGACGGTCAGGCGGAGATTGAAGTGGCCTACAGTATCCCTTCCTATCAGCTTGGCAATTCGGATGATGGTCTGGGGATGCAAACCTGGTTTAACGGCCGTGTAGCCTTACAGGATGAAAAAATGAATCACGTCAGAGCTTCCACCTTTTCTATGGGTCCGGTCGCCCGGCCCATGGCGGAGAACGAGGCGGTTCAGCTTCAAACAGCGGCTTTTTCGTTTCAGGCACCGGCGGGGAGGTTCCGATCTGCCATGGCGGTGAGAGATTCGGTCTCAAAACGATTCGGCATTTATACCGCACCGTTTACCGTTACCGACTACAGCACGCCTGTATTACACCTGAGCGATATCAAACTGTCGTCTTCCATTGCACCGACGGATCAGACCAGTCTCTTTGTGCGAAATGGACTGTATATTACGCCCTATCCTGCTCGCATGTATCCGCAGCGTGCGCCTGTATTCATCTATTATGAGCTGTACAATCTGACGCTCGACGCGCAAGGACGCACCGCGTTCCTGACGGAACTGCAGATCACGGCCAAGGAAGAACAGCGAGGATCTGCCTGGCGGTTGCTGATCAGCCTGGGACGCCTGATTACGCAGTCAGAGGACGATCAATCCGTTATTTTGACGTTTGAGGACGCGGGGATCAAATCCGATGAATACAAATTCACCTCTATCGACACGAGCGATTCACCTGCCGGTGCCTATACGCTGTCCCTGACGATTACGGACCTTCACTCCGATCAAAAAACAACCAAATCTGTTGATTTCGTCATTGTGAAGAATTGAAGGTGGCTTGTAGGCGCACGGCACGCCGTGCGTCTATCTGCCAATTTAAAACATCACCCTCCACACCTGGAGGTGGATTATGCCATCACGTATTTCTACCTATATCGTCTGGATATGTTTTTGGGCTGTACCTGCGATCGGTTTTGCGCAGGAAGCGGAGCTGCCGCGCCTGTTGGAATCCGGGCAGATATTAGATCAGGATCGCCGGTATGATGAGGCAGAGGCGGTATATCGCCAGGCAGTGGATGCCTTTCCAAAATCGTATCTGGCTCACTACCGCCTGGGTATGGCGTTGTACGCTCAGGCTCGGGATAAGGAGGCGGAGAAGCAGTTTAAAAAAGCGGCCAGGCTGGATAAGAAAAGTCCGGAAGGGCTTATCGGCCAGGGGCTGGTGCTTCTACGCAAACCCAAAAGGCGGATGGATGCACGGGCCATGCTCAGGCGTGCTGAAAAGATCGCGCCGGAGCGGGCAGACATCCAGTTCCAACTTGGGATGACGTATGTCAGTCAGACCAAGCTGGGGCGCACGCGAGACTACGGCGCGTTTGGCGATGGCCGGAAATACTTTAAAAAGACGATTGCCATCGACCCACAACATCCGGATGCTTATTTCCAACTCGGGCGTTCGTATGAGTATCCGGGCCGAGCGTGTAACAAGGCTATCCCCTATTATCTTCAGCAAGTAAAGGCCACGCCCTCTCATGAAGAAGCCCTCAAGCATTTGGGTCGGTGCATCGTGGCGGTAGGCCGGCTTCAGGATGGGCTTCTTATGCTGGACGACCTGGTCGAATTACATGCTGAGAACCTGGCGTCGGTTTACGATACGGTGCGTCTCCAATTGCTGGCCATGTATTATCAAACCCAGGGTCGTTTCAGGGAGGCGCTGGCAGCTTATGAAATCTACATTCCGTTGCTCGACGCCGAAGAAAGGGTTTTGTACCGTAAGCTGAATCTGGTCGGCGCTAAGGATGAATTACAGGCTTCCCGGGAGATCTCCGAGGATGAATATCCTGAATTCCAGCGAAGATTCTGGGATATGCGCGATCCGGATCCAACCTCGAGAATCAACGAACGTCTGGTGGAGCACTACCGGCGTATTACGTATGCCCGTCTGATGTTCGCCAGGTCCGGCTTTCCGTGGGATCGTCGCGGTGAGATCTATGTCCGTTACGGGGAACCGGACGCCCGATCGGGGTTTATCGCCGCTGGAACGGACGGCGCCCAGAATATGCCGGGCAACAATACATCTATGGATACCATACGGGATCGGAACAGGGGAAAAAGAAATGCATTCCGGTATTCTTTGGACGTAACGCCCATGCTCTCGTCTTCTCCTTATTCCCTTGCCGGCTTCCGGACGGAAAGTTGGGTGTATGTAGAGCATAATCTGGAGTTATTTTTTACCGATCAACTCGGCAATGAAAAATTCGATTATCCAGCGGAAAAGTTCGGAATTGACAATTTCCATCCCAGAAGAGTCGTTGAGGTGTTAATAGAGCGTGTTCCGGAGCATTACGATTACAATTACGGTGGTGATCCGCTCGATGCGGCGGTCGATATCGTCACTTTCAGAGACGACGATGATCGAACCCTGGTGGAAGTTGCCTACAGCGTACCCTGGATAGCGCTGGGTCATGCCGAGGACGGCCTGGGTATGAAGACCTGGTTGGACAGCCGGTTCTCGTTACGAGACGATGATTATCGCTGGATCATGGCTGTTGAGGATAGTATAGGTCCTATTGAACGACCTTTGGAAGATATCGCCAAATTACCCGAAGCCGATAGTGTGTATGTGTCGGTTTTGACGTTCCGGGCTGATGCCGGATCGTATCAATCCGCTCTTTCCATCCGGGATAAGGTTACCCGGCGCATCGGCATGTTCAAACATCCTCTTACGGTAGCGGACTATCGCGGCGATAGTCTGATGATCAGTGATATAAAACTGTCCACGTTCATTACGCCGACGCGGGTCGCTGGCCTTTTTGTTCGCCACGGTCTGGACATGACTCCGCATCCTTCGCGTATCTATCGACCGGCCCAGCCGGTTCATTTGTATTATGAAGTCTATAACCTGACCCCCGATGCCGAAGGCCGTTCTACCTACCAGACGCAGCTTGAAATCAAAAAGAAGGAGGGAGAGAAAGGCGTCGCAGGCCGAATTTTTTCCGGTATCGGCAGCTTGTTCTCCTCTTCGGATAACGACCAGGCCGTCATCTATACGTTTGAAGATGCCGTAATTGGCGATACGGCCTATAAATATACTTCAATCGACACGCATGAATTGCCGGAGGGCGTATATACGCTCTCCGTAAAACTAACGGATCCGGCTACCGGCGCGGATGTGGTGAAGACCACTGATTTTGCGATGGCAAAGGGGGAGTAGATGGGTAGGTGGGCAGGTGGGCAGGTGGGCATTGAGGTTTTATGCCTGATCTGCTGCTGGGCGATCACCGCCGGCGCGCAGACAGAGGGGGGTATAGCGCACTTTGAGGCCGGTCGTTTTGAGGAGGCCGAAGTGGTTTTCCGGCAGGCTGTCGAGCAAGTGCCGAAAGACGCAGAGGCGTATTACTGGCTTGGCAGAGCGCTGTATGAGCAGCATCGGGATAAAGATGCGATAGAACAATTCAAAAGATCGTCCAAGCTGGACAAGAAAAATCCGGCCCCGCATATCGGCGTCGGTCGGGCCTATTTACGTATGCCCAAACGCCGCTATGATGCCCGCACCGCTTTCCAACGCGCCGACAAACTGGCGCCGGATGATGCCGATATCCAGGATTATATAGGACTGACCTTCGCCAATAATCTCGGTAAAAGACGGGAATACGGCGTGGATGGACGTCGCTATTTTCGTAAGGCCATCGAACTGGACCCGCAGCATTCGAATGCCCATTATCATCTGGGTCTGACCTACGATCAATCGCCGGGACGAAATTATAAAAAGGCGATTCCCCATTATTTCAACCAGCTCCTTGCCGTCCCCGACCACGCGGAAGCGCTGGATCGTCTCGTGCAGTGCCTCATCAAAACAGATCAGTATGCCGAAGGGGTGGATATGGTGAACCAGATCGGCATACTGCCCGGATCGGAGAAGAATCCGAAGTTCGAAATATACCGTGGGCAACTCTATGCTGTCGTCCTGCAGCAGAAGGAAAATGATTTTTCCGAAGCGTATGAGGTGTATGGAGACATGCTGGATAGAATGGATCTGGAAGAGAAAAAGTGGTTTACGGACCTGACGTTGGTGGCGCCGGCCGATGTATTGACCCAATACGAGAAGGCGTCTGAAGAGGATCAGCAGGAAATCCGGCGCCGGTTCTGGGCGGAACGGGACCCTGATCCGACGACGGTAGTTAACGAACGCCTGGTAGAACACTACCGGCGTGTGCTGTTCGCCCGTATGCATTTTGCCCAGGCCAAATCTCCCTGGGACCGCCGGGGCGATATTTACATCCGCTATGGGGAGCCTGACTCCCGGCAGCCGGTGCGTGGACCGACCAGTGACGAGGCCAGCTATTTCCCTGCGGGCGACGGGCGGGTGGACTCGATTCGTGAGATTAATCGGCGTCTTCGGTACCGGTATGGCGGCAACGGGTTTACAGAGAGCTGGGTTTACGTCTCTTATGGTGTTGAAATTATTCTCACCGATCGCTTCGGCAACGGCATATACGACTATCCCCCGCCGGCGGGGGACATACGTGAGGACCGTTTTCATCCCGAAGCGGTTATGGCCGAACTGATAAACAAGCACTCCGAAGGGTATCGGTACGATTACGGCGGTGAGCCCATGGAGTTTTTGTTCGACGTGGTGACCTATCGGGGACCCGATAATCAGACGGAAGTCGAAATGGACTTCAGCATTCCTGCCCGCCAGCTCGGCTATGCCCATGACGGAATCGGTGGTGATCTGACCTCCTTTTCAAGTCGGGTGGTCCTGCGGGATTATGATCTGCATCGAGTTACTGATACGGCCTTTAAGATCGGCCCCATAGAACGCCCGAAATTCAAGGTTTCCAGGAAGTACGCCAAATCGAACGTACGCGTTGCCTCGTTGCATATGACAGCCTCGCCCGGTCGCTACCAGACCGCTGTGGCTGTCCGTGATTCCGTATCACGCCGTATCGGTATCTATAAAGCCTGGCTTTCCGTCTGGAATTACGACAATGAGACATTGAATCTGAGCGACATCAGACTGGCCACCGATATAACACCGGGTGCCAGACCGGGGCCATTCGTGCGTAATGGATTTAAAATCATACCTAATCCTTCTCTTCAGTTCAAGCGTACCAAACCTATCCATCTTTATTATGAGCTCTACAACCTGACGAAAGACGAAGACGGACGTACAGCCTATCGGACCGATATCGAAATCACCATGAAGCGGAAAGACATGAATATCGTCTTCCGTTTCTTTGCGGCGCTGGGTCGACTGATCAAGTCCGAAGAGGAAGAAGAATCGGTCCTCCTGTCTTTCGAAGGGGCCGGCAATGCATCGGATCAGCCGCAGTATACCGCCGTCGATCCCACGGATTCCATGCCGGGTGATTATACCATCCGCCTGACCATTACGGACCTCCATACGGGCCAGGCCGTCGAGAAAGCGAAAGATTTTGTTCTGTTGAACGATCGAACACCCCCAGTGGAAGATCCGACGCTGTTATGACGGTAGAACTGTAACATGTTGAGATACACCATGAATCGAATCATCCGTATCTTATTTTTCTTCCTGACATTGTCCTTGGTCAACGTCTCCTTTGCCCAGCAGGAAACCAGTACGCCATACCAACGCGGTCAGGCTCTGTATAACGCTGAAAATTATGAGGCGGCGGCCTCTGTTTTTCGTGACCTGTTGCGCGATGATCCTTCAGCGTCGGATGCCCGATACTGGCTCGGCATGAGTTATTACCATCAGAATAAAATCGGCGATGCCAAGCAATGTTTTCGGTACTTAACTGGTCCCGGCTCGAAAGAAGCCCGGTCTTTCAAAGCCCTGGGCATGGTTTTCCTTAAAGAATCATATCGGGCGTTTGAAGCGTTGGAGGCATTCAGGAAAGCGGTCAAACTGGCACCCGGTGATGCGGACGGATCCTACTGGCTCGGCATGGCGTATTTGACCATGATGGGGCGGGGACCGATCGGTGAACATCCTTCTATCGGAAAAGCAAAGGCCGCTTTCGAGAAAGCGCTGGCGCTCGATCGGGACCATCCTGATGCCGGCCATCAACTCGGGCGGGTGTATGAAGGCGCTGCGGGCGACCTGTACAATCCCAATCTGACGGATTCGTTTTATGAGATGGGGGTTCCATACGGCGGCGATTCCGTCGATCTGATGAGCGCCATTGCCGCCTACAAGGGGCAGATCAAGCATACGCCGGACCATACCGCCGCCCGCCGCGCCCTGGCGACGGTCCATAGCCGTCTCGGCAGCCATACGGCAGCGATCCCGGCGTTTCGATTGCTTACAAAGGAAGCGCCGGAGGATATCGAGCTGAGTCTGGACCTGGCCATGGCTTACTGGCGGGCGAAAGACTGGCCGAAAGCTCAGGAGGCATTTGAGCGGGCTATTGAAATGCTGTCGGAAAAAGAACAGGTGCTGTACAGGGATTTTTCTCTGTTTACGGGCACGGAAGAGGCCGAGAACTACGAAAAGACAGAGGAACCGGAACAGGAAAAACTCTGGTGTGATTTCTTTGAAATGCGAGATCCTATCCCGTTGACGCCTGAGAACGAACGGCTTATCGAACATTATGCCAGGGTGACCTATGCCCGCCGCGCCTTCGCCCGGGATAAGTTTCCATGGGATCGCCGTGGTGACATCGTGATTAGGTATGGTCTACCGGATTATGTCCATCAAGATCGCCGTCTGGTTGAAATCGGAGACACCGCACATGGGCGCGGTCAGCAGCCCCATTGGGGGGAAGACTGGCTGTATCTGCATCTACAGGACCCGGATGATAATGATCCGGTTATGCTGACCTTCGGGAATGTCATGTCTTCTCGAAGGTATGACTATCCGCCTATTTTTCCTGGCAATTACAACCCGGACCCCAAATACGGGACCAGAGCCACCCATCCGTATTACATCTCACAGCGGGTTATTGATGAGACGCCCGAGCAGCATGTGCCGCGTGAAATGGGCTTGCCGTTTGATTTTGCCTATGATCCGGTGGCCTTCCGGGGTGAGGACGGCAGCACCCGCCTGGAAATCGCCTACGGTGTGCCGGGTGAATACCGGGTTACAGATGACGCCGGTATGATCGATCAGGCGCTGGATATGGGTGTTGTGCTGTATGGAGATTCCTGGACCCGTGTATTGGCGGACTCAAGCTGGTCGCCGCTCTTCAGGCCATCTGAAGAAGAGATCCCCGGGTTAGCCGTTGCCGTGCAGGATGTCGAAGTGCCGCCCGGCGACTATCTGATGGCCGTCCAGGCCCATGATCGATTCAACCGGTGGTACGGTGTACAACGGGACTCCGTCTCCATACCGGATTTTACCACACCGGGCCTGCATATGAGCGGCATCCGCCTGGCTACCCGTGTGCCGCCCGAAGTGGAAGACCCGGATATGGAGATGCGCGCCGGTGAGCGTCTGGCGCCGAATCCAGCCAAACAGTATCCGCAGGGGGCGCCGGTCTATTTCTACCTTGAAGTGTACGATCTTGCGCTGGGTAACTCGGATCAGAGTCGCTATCAGATCGACATTGCTGTAAGTAACGTTGAGCCGTCCATGAAAGGGCGTCGCCTCATCTGGCGGTTGCTGTCGGAGGTGGAGCGCATTCTCGGCTATCCTGCGGACCAGCAGACGGTGACCATGGTTTTCGAACAGTCCGGCCAGGAGACCGACGCGGCCTGGTCTTCGGCCATATCGACCGATCAACTTCGAGCCGGTATATATAAGCTGAGTGTGGCGGTCACAGACCTGATCCGGCAGGAGACGGTGATGCAGACGCAGGTGTTTGAGATGGTGAGGTGATTTGGTGATTTGGTGATTGAAAAACTAAAATCAACAAATCAACACTTTTACGGGAGATTTTTATGTTAAAACGTCTGTTATCATTTGTTATCACCGGATTGTTGATGATTTCACTGTCGGCTAACGCCGGGGCGCAGGTGCGTAAGTCTACGGCGGATCTGGTGTTGAAGAACGGCACGGTCTATACAATGGATCAA
>Ga0066376_10001393_pt1 | contig 23510 bp, 12 predicted proteins | sample Knorr_S15_td_Bot_FD_77009 | JGI IMG/M metagenome (GOLD analysis project Ga0066376, IMG submission 77009) | Marine microbial communities from Southern Atlantic Ocean transect - Knorr_S15_td_Bottom_ad_5009_LV_A | ecosystem: Environmental > Aquatic > Marine > Oceanic | place: Southern Atlantic...
TCAATGATTTTTTTACCAATGCACACACACCGGGCGAGAAAGACAATATTGAAAAGTTTACGCTTTGGGAGAGGTCGACCCGTGTGCCCTTGATTATTTCAGCCCCTGGCTTGACTCGTGCGGGTACCAAGTGCGATCAGCCGGTGAGTTTGATGGATCTTTATCCGACCCTGGTCGATCTGGCAGGATTCGATAGACCTTCACACTTGGATGGAAATAGCCTGGTGCCTCAGATTGTGGATCCGGATAGCGAGACTTCGCCAGTGATAACCAGCTATCAATTTGGCCGGACCAAGATCATAGGACACGCAGTGAGAAGTATGCGATACCGGTATATCTATTATCCTCAAATCAATCTGGAAGAACTCTACGACCACGAGACAGACCCGAACGAGTGGGATAATGCAGCCTACAAACAGTCCAATAGAGAAATTGTTGATCAACACCGAAAAGCTCTCTTGGACATGTTGCCTGATCTGTCATGGACAGCAGGCAGCCCTGATGGATATACGATTGATGCAAATGGCAACGTCCGCAAAGACGATTTCGTATCACTAGCCGATGTAGTCCGTTAATGGAAGGAACGGCCAACCCCCGCCGAGACGCATTAGGAAAATGGGAGTAGGCGTTGCGGAACTTTCGCTCTCGGCGGATCACGGCTACTACCACGCAGGTTAGGAGGAGGAACCAGGTGACGCCAGGACAACGAGGGACGTTGCGGTCTCTAACCACACAGACAGATTCCCGTCGCCCACGGGGAATCGGCCCGCATGCAATCTGGGCTCTGGCAGCAGTGATTGCCCTTGTCGGTGCGGCCCAACTGCGCGCCGAAGTGGCCACCTATCGCTTGGAGGTGGTCAACACCTGGAGCGAGGCCACGCATCCGGGCCGTTTCCCCACCAATGGGAGGGCCCACTTCTCGTGGCTGGGTGGGGGGACGCACAGCGACCGCGTAAGCTTCTGGCAGGAAGGTGAACTGACCAGCCCCGCAATGACGCAGATGGCGGAGACCGGGGTCATCGATATGCTGGCGGATGAGATTGACGCCGAGGCGGCCGCAGGCGACGCCTCTGGGTCTCTGGCCTGGCGTTGGTGGTTCTGTCCCGAGAGTACCGTTCTCCCCGAGAGGTGCGGCAGTATGACGGTCGACTTCGAGGTGGACAGCGAGTTCCCCCTGGTGACTCTGACTACGATGCTGGGGCCGAGCCCGGACTGGTTTGTCGGCGTGACTGGCCTGTCGCTGCGCGAAGATGGAAGTTGGCTGTCGTTTATTGAGGTCGATCTGCGACCTTATGACGGGGGCACGCGGAGCGCGAATGAATGGGCGCTGTTCGGTCCGCAAAATTCTCCTCCCGAATCTGTCCGTCTGATCACCGATGAATCGGGAGAGCTCGTGGGCCCCGCCTCGCTCGGAGCCATGAGGTTTACCCTGGTGAGTCCGCTGCCGCCCACTGCTGTGGCTTTTCTTTCTCTTCGGTTGTTTTGTGACTTAGAGGAGGACCTTCAACTGGCAATAATTTCATTTCGGTCTTCGGAAGAGACCGTCATACTGTTCCGGCCATGTTGAAGAAAGAGTGGCCAGAGTGACGTGTTTTGTTGACCCGGTGATCTCCTCGCGGAGTCACGAATCCGATGCGGTCATCTCTGGCCAGGTTCCTCGTCGTCTGGTGTGTTTCCTCCCCTGGTGTTTTTGAGTGAGCGAGAACTGTCGGGTAGTTCAGGCGGCCTGTTTTGCGGTGTAGCTGGCTGAGCAGGTGAAGTGACGTTCCTCGTTAACGGCCTCTCCTGCTCGGTACCAGCCATGGAGCTTGCGCAGGAAGAGTCTCATGACGACGGTCATCGCCTTCTGCCCGGGCATAGTCACCCGCTTGCCGTGGTAGAATTCTCCGTACAGAGATTTCTTCCGGACCAGGGGTAGGACGATCTGAGCGAGGATCTTGCGCAGTAGGGGCCTTCCCTTCTTGGAGATCTTGTATTGCCCTTTGTATTGGCCTGACTGCCGCATCTGGATGTTGAGACCGGCGTATCGCAGGAGCATGCGCCAGCTGGTGAAATCGTCCAGAGGCCCAGTTTCAGCCAGTAGACGGGCCAGATTCTTGGCGCTGATGACACCAGGGGTGGGTTCGGGGATCTTGGGATCCTTTGCGCGCAGGCGGTCCAGCAGCGAGATCATGCGATTCGCGAAGTCGGTCTTGCGCTCCTCGTGGAGGAGGAACTCCTCCCACAGCTGACGTGTCGCCATCTCGAGCAGGTCGGTGAACTCAGGGGTGAGCTGGTGGCGGGCGGAGTTGCTGGCGTCCCTCCAGAGCCGGTCCAGGGAGCGCTGCTGGATACGCGGCGCGCGTCGTCGCATCGCCCGCTCGAAGCGGCCACGTCCAGCTCGCACGATGCGGTAAGGATTGCAGCCGTATTTGTCCATGAGCGCACGGCCCGAGTTGGAGTAGAGGAAGTCATTGCTGAAGGAGTAGTCACAGAACAGCTCCACCAGCGAGCGGTGGAGTCGACAGCGCACGCTGACGATGGCTCGGTCGGCCTGGTCGTAGAGCACGCCCGTCTTGCGCAGGAGCAGGTACTCATCGGTGAGCTCTCGGTGACGCAGGACCTTGTTGATCGAGGCCAGCGTGTGGATGATGTGGGGATCTTTGAGATCCGTCTTACCGTTGTCGTTGGTCTCGACGACGCGGAACTTTGCCACGGCCTCCCCGTTGACGTAAGCGGTGAGGTGTCCGAGTCAGAGAAGCCCTCTTCGCTTTGCCTAATAGTATGTTGACCCGGAACCTCATATTCTCATAACATCCACCACATTTCTTCAGGATACCTGATATGCCCAATCGTCTTTCAAGGTCGGCGTCCACCGCCGCCCTGGTCCTCGCGGCCCTCATTGGCGCCCTGCCGGCGTCGGCGCAGTTTGCTCTTCACGGCGACGGCCGCGTCAATCCCGACGACTTCGAGCTCACCGTCTTTGCGGATGATCTCAACTACCCTGTGGGGATGGTCGAGTTACCTGATCGTTCCTTGCTCGTCGCGGTCAGCAGAGGAAGCTCCTTCTTCAGCAGTGAATCGAGCCAGATCCTGCGTCTGGTCGACGAGGATGACGACGGCATCGCCGACACGCGCACCGTTCTCGCCGACGGCCTGGTGACCGGCAGACCCGCGGTGCTGCGCATGGCAGGCGACCTGCTGTTCATGTCGGGACCGGGCACACCGATCGGGATCCTGCGACTGGGACCAGCGCCGGCCTACGAGATCACTCAGGTCGGTCGTCTGGACATCCTTTACGATGGTTCCTGGCTGCATCGACAGTCGACTCTGCAGGCACGTCGAATGCCCGACGGTGTCTACGAGCTCTACTTCCCGCTGGGTTCGAAGGTCAACTTCGAGACGACGACGGCGACCGTGCGGATGACCAGCACGATCGGTCTCGATGTGCAACTGGCGGGCGACGCCCTCCACCGAGTCCGCTTCCGCGACGAGGAAGGCACGCTGGTTCTGGTCGACCACGAGCAGATCGCCACGGGTCTGCGCTCGGCGTCCGGGTTGGCATTCCACCCGCAAACCGGCGATCTCTACTTCGAGGACAACGGCATCGATGGTCTGGTGGAGGCGATCGAAGCGCACAGCGCCGACGAGATAAATGTAATTCCTCTCGATCAGATCGGCGGAGAGATCGAGGATTTCGGTTTTCCCGACAGCTACATCGCCTATCGCACCGGCGAGTTCATCGGTGGCCGGGGCGTGCCGCCGCTGTTTGCGTTCACACCGCTACCGAATCCAGCGGATGGCTCGGAGAGCGAGGGGCCGAATATGATCGAATTCGCGCCACCTGGCTTCCCGCCCGGTCTGAATAACGGTTTGTTCGTCGGGTTTCACGGCCAGTTTTCCCGAGGCGGACTATCGAACGAGGAGAATCCCCTCGTCTTCGCCGACCTGGAGACGGGTGACTATTTCCACTTCGTCAGCAACGAGGAGCCGGGCGTGGGGCACCTCGACGGACTGCTGGCGACAGGAAGCCGTCTGTATGTGGCTGACATCTCCTCCAATGGTGGCTTCGGTGGCGCCGGCGCCCGCACCGGTTTCATCTATCGCATTCGCTACACCGGTGATCCGACGACGGCGATCCTCGAGGTCGGCGGAGAAACCCCGGATGAGTTCGAGATGAGCGAGGCGTATCCCAATCCATTCAATCCAGAGACGACGATCCGCTTCCAGATCCCGGTTGCCGGGCAAGGACAGCACGTCACGCTGCGCGTCTATGACATCACCGGCCGTCTGGTGACGACGCTGATGAACGACACCATCGCCGCCGGCACCTATCACGCCGGCTGGGACGGCACCGACGCCCGTGGCCGCGCCGTTGCAAGTGGTGGCTATCTGTTCGAGTTGCGCGTGGGCAGGGCGTTTGTCCAGACACGCCGGGTGACTCTGCTGAAATAGTCTTTGGTGCTTGATTTACGCCAGATCCCTCCTCCACTCAGGCATTTCAGGGCACCCTCGCTGCTCAGCCCTTCAGGGCACCCACCGTGATCCCCTTCGTCAGGTGCCGCTGGAGCAAGGTGTACATCAGCAACGTGGGTATCATCATCAGCACCAGACCGGCGAAGGCCATGCCCCAATCCGAGCGGTACTGGCTGATGATGGTGATATTTGCCAGCCCCAGGGGCAATGTGCGCAGCGACTCGGAGCCTTCCCCGGACAGGAACATGAAGGCCATGAAGAACTCGTTCCACGTGCCCAGGAACGAGAAGATTCCCACCGTGATCAGCCCCGGCCGGGACAGCGGGAGCATCACCGACCAGAAAGCGCGCAACTCGCCGCAGCCGTCAATCAGGGCCGACTCGTGCAGGCTGGAGGGCAGGGACTTGAAGAACCCGGTCAGGATGAAGATGGCGAAGGGCATGCCGAAGGCGGTGTAGGCGATCAGCAGGCCGAGGCGCGAGTTGAGCAGCCCCATCTGCTTCATCTGGAAGAACAGTGGCACGATGGCCAGCTGCAGGGGGATCATCAGGCCGGCGAGAAAGTAGAAGAACACGGGCCGCGCCCCGGGGAAGCGGAAGCGCGACAGGGCGTAGGCGGCCATCGCTGCCAGGAGTACGGAAACCGCCACCGTACCGATGGTGAGCACGACGCTGTTGAAGAAGTAGTCACCGAAGTGACCCATCGTCCAGGCGTTGGTGAAGTTCACCCACTGCAGGTCGCCCAGCTCCGGCAGGCTGAAGGGGTTGAGGAAGATCTCCCGATCGGTCTTCATCGACGTGTACAGCAGCCAGGCCATCGGGTAGACGACTACGCAGGTGTAGAGGAACAGGACGCAGTAGATCAGCCGGACCACCATGTCAAAACTCCACTGTCTCGCGGCGCATCAGCCGCAGGGTCACCGTGGTGCCGAAGAACACGATTAGGAACAGGATCACGGCGATCGCCGTGGCTTCGCCCACGTGGAACTCCTCGAACATGGCCTGCACCATGCGCGTGCCGATCACGTGGTTGTCGCTGGTCGGGGCCTGGTTGGTCAGCAGCCAGATCACCTCGAATGCCTTCATGCCACCGATGATCATGAACACGATCGCGATCGACAGCACTTCCCAGATCAACGGCATGGTGATGGTCCAGAACTGCCGCCAGGCCGAGGCCCCATCGATCTCGGCCGCCTCGTACAGGGTTTGAGGGATGCTTTCCATGGCGGCCAGGAACAGGATCATGTTGAAGCCGGCGGCGGCCCAGATCGACATCGGTACCAGGGCCCAGTAGAGGTTGTCCTGGGCCAGCCACGCGAACCCCTCGAAGCCCGACAAGCCGATCCCGGTCAGGATGGCGTTGACCGGGCCCCCCTGGGGGTGGTAGAGGTGCATCCACAACAGCGACGCGGCGACCGAGCCGAGGATGTTCGGGAAGAAGAAGACGATGCGGAACAGATGCGATCCCCACAGCTGCCGGCTGATACACACCGCCAGGAACAGGGCCAGGGGGAGCACGAAGCAGGGGATGACAAACATGATGAACAGGTTGTTGGACAGGGCCATCCAGAAGCCGTCGCTTTCGAACAGCAGGCGCTTGAAATGAACGAGCCCCACCCAGGTCATGTCCGTCAGTCCGTCCCAGCGATGCAGGGACCAGGAGAAGGACTTCAGGCTAGGGACGATGACGACCACAGTGTAGAGCAGGGCCGCCGGCCCCACGAAGAACAGGACCGCCGGCGCGCTGAGGCGCATCCGCCCCTCCCCTCCGGTGATCTGCCCCGTCCCCTGGCGCCGTCTTTGGGCCATGCGTGACAGCGTGCTCCACAGCCAGTAGGCGACTGCTGCGCCCAACAGGCCCAGCAGCAGCGCCGGCTTCCACACGTGTCGTACCGTTACCGCGTCCGGATTCGCGACCTGGGATTGCACCAATCGCGCCGCCCCCTCGAGGAAGCTCGCGGTCTCCTGCGGCGTCGAGCTGCCGCTAAGCAGGCGGAAACGGGCGTCTTCCAGGTACTGATCGAACTCGGGGAAGCCCTCGCCGGGGGCTACGCCAAAGGTCGTGGTCGCCCGCTGCACGATCCGCATCAGCTCCTGCATGTCCTGGGTGAGGTTGCCCTCCATCGCCCCCCGCGTGGCCACCACGATATCGCGCATGCGAGCAAACACACCGGCCTGCTCCGGCGAGGTCATGAAGCGCAGGAAATCCACCCCCGCCTCCGGGTGCGCGCTGCCCTGGAGCACGAAGAAGTACCCCGCCGACGTGTACAGAGCGTTGGGGTCGGCCTGTCCCGCTGACGGGATGGGCAACTGAAAGGTGCCCAGTCGGAAACCATCGGGGATCTTCCCCTGCATCTCGCTCTTCAACCACGAGCCGCACAGGATCATCGCTGTGTGGCCCAGGAAGAACTCCATCTGCGCCTCGGTGTGGCTCATCCCCGCGGAGCCGGGCTGGAAGTAGTCGAAGGCCGTCCTCTGTACCAGCTCAAGGGCGCGGACGAACTTCGGGTTGTCGAAACTGCCGGGCTCCAGCGCCTTCTGCTGGTAGAACCGCTCCCGTCCCGCCAAGTGGTAGTAGGCGTTGTCGGTCAATCCCTGGGAGTAGTTGGGATAGCGGCCCTGGAAGGCCAGGGGCCAGATCCCCTCCCCCTTGATCTGTTCGCACAGGGAGAAGAACTCGTCCCAGGTGCGCGGCTTCTCCCAGCCGTACTTCTCGAACATGTTGCGGTTGTACCACACGGCATGGACCGCGTACTGGAGTGGGATTCCGTAGGTCGTGCCCTCGTGGGTGTAGCGGTCGAGGCTGCCGGGGAGGAAGGACTCCCGCCAGGTCGTCTCCCCCGTCCAACTCGGGCCGTCGAGGTAGTCGTCGAGGGGCAGGACCTCGCCGCTGCGGATCAGGATCCAGTAGTTGAGGTTGGCGTTGGTGACTTCGGGGTAGGTGCCCTCGAGGATGCGCACCCGGATCTTGTCGGCGATGCGCGGGTCGCCGTATATGTTCACCCGCACGTCCGGCCGCACCGCCTCATACGCCTGGGCGACGTGAAAGTAGAAGGTGAGCCCAGACCCGCCCTCGAACACGGGCACCTCAATCGTGACGGGCCGCTCCTGGGCGGCCGCAGGTGGAGCCGCCCCGATGGAGAGGGCGCAGGCGAGACAGAGCAGACGGACGGTGCGGTTCATGTGGGTTTCGAGAGCAGCGCCTCGAGGAGGGCAGTGGAGGAATGGGTGACCGACAGAGGCCGGGGCATCGCTCGCGGGTGGGCTACCCGTCGAACTCTCCAAAGGGATGGTTGCCGAACGTCTCGAGCCAGGCCGTCAGCCGGCCCTTCATATCGGTCAGGATATCAGCCTCTGTCAGGGCCAGGTTGGTCGTCTCGGTCGAATCGATCGACAGATCGTAGAGTTGATCGGGATCCCAGAAATTCGGGTGCTCCAGCAGGACGTGGTGCTGATGGGGCTCGAGGGCCAGATTGTGATAGAGACGCTTTTTGCGTGTCTCGGCCAGCTCCCGGGCCGAATCGGAGTACCGCAGCGCCAGGTATTTCCAGCGATCCGTACACACGGCGCGAGTCCACCCGATCTCGAAGAAAAGCTGTTCGTGGACAGCGCTCTCCAGGCCCGCGAGGAGCGGCAGCAGGCTCTTGCCATCCACGTGCATGTCCACTGGCGTCGCCACACCGGAGGCGTCGAGGATGGTCGGCAGAAAGTCGATGTTCTGGGCCAGGGCTTCACTCACCCGGCCCGCGGGTACGCGCCGGGGCCAGCGCATGATGAACGGCGACTTGATTCCCCCTTCGTAAAGCGTCCCCTTGGCATGGGTCTGGTGGTCGCTGAAGAGGATGATCAGCGTGTCATCTGCCAGACCCAGCTCCTCCAGCCGATCCATGATCGCACCGATGCCATCGTCCAGCCAGGTGCAGTAAGCGGTCTCCGGTGCAAAGCCCGCGCTGCGGACGCGCTCGAGGATCTCGCCCCGGGGGGGCATCACATCAGGCGCTCGGTCGAGATAGCCGCCGACGGTAATGCGAGGATCGGCCTGAAGCAGCGACTCCTGGGGATGGGGGATGTGGTGAAGGGTCGGAGCCATGTAGAGAAAAAACGGCTCCTCGCGGTTCTGATCGATGAAATCCAGCGCGCCCTGCACCACCCATTCCATATTGTGGACATTGAAAGCGTGGCTGCCCCAGCCCTCGGGATTGGTCCAGTAAATGCTCTCGGCGTAGTCGAAACCGTGAGTCCGGATCTCCTCGCGATGGCGGTCGTGATCGCGGTGCAGGATCGCCGAGATCTTCGGATCTTGCGGATCGGCCTCAGACGGGACCGCGGTCCAGGCATCGGTCCGGGGGAACGGCGTCAGATCTCGGCTTTCGTCCCCGCTCCTCGGGCTCGGTCCCAGGTGCCATTTACCCACCATACCGGTCGCGTATCCGGCCCCTTGCAGGATCCGAGCCAGGTTGGGCGCGCCGGGCTCGAGCAGGGTGTTGAAACTGGGCTCGAGCTGGACTCCGTCCGGGAACTTGTCGACGAAGTCGGGATGCTGACAGCGACTGGGATACCGTCCGGTCATGCACCCGTACCGACTGGGCGTGCAGACGGAGGTTGTGGTATAGGCCCGCGTAAAGCGGATTCCCTCGCTGGCGAGACGGTCCTGATGAGGCGTATGGACGTGTGCCCCGTAGCTCCCGAGGTGCTCGTAATTCTGATCGTCGGTGTAGATGACGACGATGTTGGGGCGGCTCTGTGCTGCGGTTGCGGCCATAGACTCCTGACGGTCCACAGGGGCGTCGCTCAAAACAAAAAAAGCAGGGGTAGAATACCTACCCCTGCTTTACTTACCCGCGGTCTATCGAGTAACCGCTATCTCAAACTCCTGATGCTCCTTACCCGGCGAAGGAGGCTTTGATACGGGCCCAGGAGTTATTCTTTACGGCGGTCCCTTCACCACCTGCCCCTATCAGGCGGGCATCGACGAAGCGCTCGGCGAAGCGAAAGGTCCCCGGCTGACCTGAAAGGGTCTGATAGGACCGGTATTCCCCTGGGGCGTCGCGGTCAACCACCGCGATCTGCAGACCGATGACCTTGCCCGGAAACAGCGGCGAAACCCGGCTGTCGCCTTCGTTCTCGACGAGATCGTCGAAAGGCGTAACGTAAAACTCCAGGACCGACAGAGTCGGGTCCGAGCCGACCGACTGACCGAAAGCACTGAGGAAGGGGACCCGGTTCGCCCAGTCAGCGGGGCCGGGATAACCGCCATAGCGCTCTTCGGGGTCGTCGAACGTAAAGTTGTACTTCTGGGCCTGCGCGTTGAAGTGCCGCGTCTTTTCCTCGGCGGTCAGATCCTCGTTGTTGCGGTTGTAGGAGCCACCGGAGTGATCACCATCCACCATGAACTCGAGCGAATCCTGCTGCCACACCGATCCGGGGTTTCCACCGGCGTATTCGTTGACGTAGATGTTGTCCAACCTGTCCATCGCGAAGTACAGGTGGTTGCCGGTCTGATTCCAGGCCAGCCAGACTCGGTAGTCCATATCGGCCGGATCGTAGGCGGCACCGTCACCCACCCCCGGATCTGAGAACATATCGGCTGGCAGCAGCGACGGAGGGCCCACCGCATCTTCCCAGTCCTCGATGTTGCCATCGAATTCGATGTCGCCCAGGTCAGCATCGGCAATCTCGAAGATCAAGAAGACCTTCTCGCCGATGTGGGCGCTGGCGCCGGTGGCGAAAACGAGAAAAAGGACGAGCATCGAACTCCTGATCAGACAACGCATAACCGACTCCTTACTTATGAGAAGAATGGAATAACCTCCCTGGAAGGGGCATAACGACGTTGAGGATTCGCCAAGCCTAGCTTACCTTGAGAAGCAATCTCCCGTGCGTATCCACATCATGATACGGTATATCTCTCTTGAGATCAAGCAGAACCTGGAGCAGCGCGATGAGCAGAACAGGGCCGTTGATTCTGAGCCTCCTCCTCCTGCTGGCGGCGGGACCCGGTCTGGCCGAGATCAAGCGCTGGCGCGTCGGCGACGAGGCACACCCCTGGAATCTCTCGCCAGTCACCGGCCGGCTCGAATGGGGTAGGGGTTGGGCGGTCGAGATTCTCGCCGACGACGACGGCGATGGTCGCATCGACGAAGACCCCGTCGAGCTGATCGACAACGACGGCGATGGCCTGATCAACGAGGACCCGGAGGATTCCTTCGACAACGATGACGATGGCCTCGTGGATGAAGATCCGTCCGATCCCCAGGTCGACAACGATGGGGATGGCCTGCTCAACGAAGACGGGCTGATGACCGATGGCGACGACGACTTCGACGGCCTGAGCAACGAGGACCCTCCCGACGGAATCGACAACGACGGGGACGGACTTCTCGACGAAGATGGGCCGCGGCTGTTAGACGATCCGGCGAGGCGAGTCACCACCTGGCTGCGGCCGCTCGAGCTGGACAGCAGGCGCAATCTGGCCACCCTGATCAACGAGCGCTACCTGGATGGGGAGTTCGGAGGTATCGTCGAAGGGAGAGACCCCGGCAGTCCCTTCATGCTCATTCCCAGTGAATTCGGCTACCGCAACGAGGGCGCCGATCCATTCTCGGGGTCCAATTTTGCAACCAACCTCACCATAGAACGGGCATCCTACGGGAAGATGGTCGACGGCGACATTCGCACGGCTTTCAGCTCATCCCGGCTTGGACGCGGCGGCATCGCGGTTTACTTGATGGGGTTCTACTACATCAACCGGGTGGTGTTCCGCCCTCGGCCGACGCTGCCCAATGCCACGATCGCCAACTACTTCATTCGCTACGGGACGCCCGAGACGATCGACCGGAGGAACGAGATACTTCAGGCTGACAGAACGCTAGTGCCGGAGGTACGGGGCCAGTCCAATCCCGTGGTCAAGGACCTCCGGTTCGATCCGCCGGTCCTGATGGGCCGCATCGACATCAATTCGCTCGATCCCCTGGGTGTCAGCGTGGAGACGGCGGAAGTTGGTCTCTACGGCGAGGGCTTTCCCCTGGATGCCTCTTTCACTTCCGAGATCATCGATGTGGGCACTCCCGTGCCCCGCTTCCGACGCTACAGTCGTCAGTGGGAGCTGTTCGCAGCCTCCGATCGCGACCGGATCGAGGCCGAGTTTCCCGACGTCCCCGGCGACCCGGTCAACTGGGGCAGGGTGCGCTGGCGCGGCCGGCGAATCGGTAGCGCAGGCGATGTTCGTATCCAGTTTCGCGCCGGCAGCTCCCCGGACACCTACGTCTACGCGCGTCGCCTGGGACCCGGGGTCGAAGATAACCGCGACAAAGACGGCCAGCCTCTGGATAGCTTCGGCTGGGTCAAGCTCAGCGAGGGGCGCATCGACATAAGAGGTCTGCAGTACAATGAGCTGGGCATCGATCTGGGTGCCGATGGTGAGGCCGGCTGGAGCTTCTGGTCGGCTCCCTTCCGCTTCGAGGACGGCCTGATCGACGAGAGCCTTCCCCCCGAGCAGTGGCACACTACAGGCGTTCCCCTCCCCCTGCCCGCCCGCACCCGCTACCTTCAGTTCCGCATCCTCTTCGACAATACCCAGGACAGTGCGGTCATGCTCGATTTCCTGGAGTTCGACTACGATGTTCCCCTGGTCAGTGGCGGCATTCGGGCCGAAATCTTCCCGTCCCAGGTACCTCTGGGCGAGGAGGTCTCCTTCCGCTACTTCATCGATCCCCTGTTCGCCGAGGGCGAAACCACCGGCTTCAACCGCCTCGAAATCGAGGTGCCGGACGTCGACACCCGGGTAGACACCCTTCGCTTCGACGGACAGGACTGGGTCGAGCTCTCCTTCCTAGAGACAGCCACGATGGACCCTCTTGTGGAGGTGAGTCCCCAGCGTCTGGCTCCGGCCGTCGGTCTCACCGATTCCCTGGGACAGTTCGCTCAGACCGTCCTGGTCGATCCTCTCACCGGCTCGACCCAGCTGCTGATCAAGCTGCCGCCCATGGGCGCCCAGCATTTCCGTTTCGGCGAGAACCTCGAGATCATTTTCAGCGCCAAGCTCTTCCGCGGCTCCAATGAGTTCTCCGGCGTGATATGGGACGACCGCTCAGCCGAGCGTGCCACCGTAATCCCTCAGCCGATCGAAGGCGGCGATGCCAGTCCAGAGGTGGCTACCGATGCCCTGCTCGTCGTCGTGGCCGGGATCGACCAGCTGCTGCTGGATCCACGGGTCAGCCCCAATCCCTTTTCCCCCAACGGCGATGGCATCAACGACGAGGTGGTCATCGCCTTCGATCTGTTTCTGCTCTTGCAGCAGGCCGACGTGACCATTGACATCCACGATCTGTCCGGCCGGCTTGTTCACCGTCTCGGGCCCCTCTCCCAAGCTGCGGGCGCGGTGGAGATGCGCTGGGATGGACGCGATGCCAACGGGAGCCTGCTGCCCCCGGGCCACTACCTCTACCGTCTCGAAGTCACCAGCGACCAGTCGACCGACGAGCGGGTGGGTACCCTTTCCATCGTCTACTGAGCCTGGACAGCGTTGGCTTTTTTGGCTACAGCCACGCGGTCCAGATTGTCCTCCAACCACTGCGTCTGTCCAGCGTACTGATCTCGCAGCGAGTCGATGAATCCGTCGAAGAGGACGGCCTCCTTCCTCTTGCGCAGTCGGTGACGGATGGGCTGACGAATCTGCGGGTAGGGGATGGGCGTCAGCTCGATGGGGCTGTCCAGCCTGAACACACTGTACATTCCCTGGACCGGAATCGGTCCCTGGACCACGCCCACGTCTTTATGGTTTTCGTCACCGAGAAAATCGCGGTAGGGTGACTGGAAGAGCACTTCGATGCGCATATGGCCGCTGTCGCTGTAGGCGTGCCCGCCCACGGGCTCGACCTCGGTGCGCCTGGAGTGTTGTAGCGCCAGCACTTCGAGGCTCTCTCCGGCCCGGGCAGCGCCGAGGATTTCCCGGGCCTCCTCCTCCGTGTCGACCAGAACTTCGGTAAGGCGAATCGGGCCAGGCAGGGAGGTATAGGTGTCGATCTGCTGCTCGTAGTGGCGTCGGGTTTCCTCTTCGTCAACGCTCACTCTGGACGAAATCTCCCCTTTGTACAGCTGGTCGAGCATCAATTCCTGCTGCTTCTCTTCCTTCCAAGCCAGCCATTCCGTCTCGCGATCCCGTCCCTCTGCCCGTGCGACCAAGATCAAAAGCGTGTTTGGAAGTACCCACAGGTCTACCGCCTGGAACACGGCAAGACTATCTGCTGGCCGACGTGCTTGCTGAAGTTTTTCCATCGTCTCGATGAATGTTCCGACCCGCACCATCCCTCCCCGGTAGGAGACCAGCGCGGCCTCCTTCTCATGCGGAAGCAGGCCTCCTCGCTCCAGCCCCTCGAGCACCGTCTGTGCCTGATCCCGGTGATAGCGCACCGCCCAGCGTTTCTTGAGCTGGGCGAGGAACTCCGCTGCCCGCGCTTTGCGCTTGCGCTGGTGGACCTGCTTGGCGAGGTCACCTTTGACCATCTCATAGGACAATCTCCTCCTGAGGATGATCTTGATTATTTCGTAGCCATCTATTGTCTGGATCGGATCGCTGACCTCCCCCACCTGCAGTTGAAAGGCGGGCTGGCGCAAAGACGCGGCGATATCCCCCGGATTGAAGTAATTCCTCAGGTCCCCTCCTCTGTTCGCATCCTCGGCCAGTGAGCGCTCACGCGCCAACGAGGAAAAGTCGGCCCCCTCCCCCAGCGCTCGAACGACCTCTTTGGCGTCTTCCTCGGTCGCCAGAAGGATGTGCGCCAGCCACACCTGCCACCCCAGGTCGCTGCGCTCGTAGGCGTCCTTCAGCTCTACCTCGGTCACTTCCACCCTGCCGTCGACGGAGTCGGCGAGCACGGCCCGGACCAACCTGCTGTTGGAGACATCAGCGAGTCTCTGCTGCAACGCAGAAGTCCCCTCCAATCCTCTCTTCTCGGCTTCGAGTCGCATGATATGGCGATCGACCAGGCTCTGGAGATGCTCACGCCGCGCCTGCCTATCCGGCGCGGATGACTTCGCGTACTCCGGCAGAGTCTCCTCGAAGCGCTGCAGCGCCCCTGCCGAGATCACCTGCTCCCCTATTCTCACCAGAGGTAGATCCCCGGTGACCGGGCCCTGCTGTCCACACCCGTTCGCAAGGGGCACAACCAGCAGCCCTCCGCTGCATGCGATACCCCACCACCACTTCCTCCTCCGCAGTCGTTTCATAATCCCTTGATTCCGGACCGCTTCCACCAACCGCGTACCCCCGGTGGCTGCCGACGGCTAGTTCTCGCTTATCTCACGGCGATCCGGGTAGATGCGCCCGATGGGGCGCTGGAATTCAGCCGTGACTTCGGTAGTCTCGGTTGGATCGTCCTTGTAGTCGAAGCGAAGGACTACGTCGGGTATGTTTACCGTCACGCGGGAGACGTCCGGAGGGAGGGGTTTGAAGACGATGAAGCCCTCCCTTTCCTGGGCACTGAAGATGTGCTCGTCGGGAAACATCGTGCGCTTGAGGAGGTCGATGCGCGACCTCCACTCGCCGAACTCGTTGCCTGGAATGCCCGAGAGGACGCCGCCGGCCCCGCCGCCGCCGTAGCGGCGGAAATAGACATACAGCTGTTCGTAACTCAAGGCGTAGTAGGTGCGCCCGTTGCCCGTGGTGAGGTGAATTTTCATCGGGTTCAGGTAGACCTTGGGGTACTCGTAGTTCTCGATGCGCAGGCGAAAAATCGTAAAGCGTTGGGGGGTCTCGCCGGTGCGGAAAATCTCGGAATTGCCGAAAGTATAGGGGTTGGTGGAACGGGTCCCCTCGTTGGAATAGGCACTGAACTGGCGGTTGAGCTCATCATCGCTCATGGGCCGCAGGCTGATTTCCAGGCGTTCGTGTACGTACGTCACCGTACCGTCATCTGCAACGGTTCTACCCTCTCCCTGAAGCTCCTCGTTCAGGGGCTTGAGATCACCAACGTAGTACCGGTACGAACAGCCCGATCCCGTCAACGACAGCACCAGCAGCAGAGCGCTCCAGTCACCCAATTTGGCCATGATTCAACCGATCTCCTGACTACTCCAGTCCGGCGTATACGGTGACGAATACGACGTTCTCGGTGAGCGAATGCTTCGCCGACGCCCGGTCGACGCGGGCAACCCGCAGACCGATCTGGGTCCACAATTTGTATCCCTGATAGTCGACGTTGTTGGTGAACTGAACCGCGTAGACCAGCTCGTTGCGGTCCGAGCGGATCAGATCGTTCTCGAGTTCATCGCGGAACTGGCTGACGGAGAGGTACTCCAGACCGGCCTGCAGCTCCGTGTGCGACAGGATCGGCAGGCGTAGGATCAGCGACAGGAGTTCGCGCAGTTCAGTGGTGGCGATGCGCACCGCGTCGCCCTGTTTGCGCGGCGGTCTGTGGCGTTGGAACTCGCTCTTTGCCCGCGGGTGCACCACAACCTGGCCGATGTTGAAGGTGTAGTCGACCTTGTTGATCATCCCGAAAAACGTGGCGGATTCACGGATGTCCCGCTGCTCGGAGGGCCGCTCGTCGTAGTCGACCTGGTGGAAAAACTCGTACTTGATCCTGTTCTTTAATTGCAACCTGCCACTGCTGTATTGGTAACCAAGGTAGATCGTATTGGCCCAGGCATCGCGCAGCGGCAGAGGATCGACGTAGGGCACGAGGTCGCCTCGCGAGCCCTCGCGCAGGACCCACTCGATGACATCGTCGCGGATATCGTCTTTCACCCGTCGCAAGTTGTCGTAGATCTGCACCCTTCCCCAACGCGGAAAATCCCTGTCGTAGGTCAGAACTAGGTAGTTGCTGGTGCTGGAGCGTTCGTCGGCCAGCTGGCGCTCGTCCGCCCGCCCTATGGTCAGACGCGCTTCCGGCACCAGGTGGGTGCCGGCGTAGACATTGTACCCCTTGCGGTCTCGCTTGTAGAGATAATCGGGCAGATCGTCATTCTCGAAGCGATCGACGATGCCGTTGTTGTTCATGTCGATGCCGAAGAGGAATTCCGGTCGGTCCGAGGCGTAGCGGAGGAATGGCTCATCGTAGTCGGGGGAGGTGTTCTGGCGTAAATCCGTGTCGTTCTGGTTGAAGTCGTTGATGAAGTCATTGTTTTCGTCAAAGCCGGGGAAGACCCGGTCGTCCTGCGAAAAACCGGTCCGGAACCAGTCCGGATTGCGATCCTGATCGTCGTTGTCGTCGACGAATTCGTAGACAAAGGTTCTGTTGTCGTCGTAGAAGATATCGGCGGCGTCGTTCTGGAGACCAGCCAGATACGTACTGGTGCTGTAACCGGCGTCTATGCCGTAAAGTTCTCCAAAGAAGAAGTTCGGGTAGGCCCGCTTGTACGCATTGACGAACCAGGCATCCGCCGTCGTTTTGCTGGAGCTGTGCCGGGTGGGGTCGGTCTCGGCGCGGCGCGGATAACGGAAGTCCTGTCGGTTGCGGTCGAATTCCGCCGCCAGGAAGAAGCCGCCCAAATCGGTCACGTCGAGGGTGATACCGAATATCTCGTTGGCCACCGGCAGGCCGTATTCCACCCGCACGAAGCGCTGGTTCGAACCGTCCTGGACATTGCCGCTGGAGCGGATCGTGCGCTCTGGAATACCCTCCGACAGAGCCACGGGCTGCCCGCTGGCGTTGAGCTGGCGGTTGGAGGTGATATCGATGCGGTAATCGTTGGCCAACAACAGCAAAAATTCGATGCTTTCGATCAGCGAGGTGGTCGGTCCAAAGGCGTTCTTGTATTGCGGACCCTCCAGATCGTAGACCAGGACGATCACCTCATTGCCATCGGCTGACACGTATCCCTTCTGACGGAACCCGCCCTGAGTCGACGGATGGTAGTCGAGGATATTGTTGTCGTCCAGAACGCGGCGATTGCTGAAGCGGCCTCCGTCAACCGTGGTGATGATCATTTCCTCTCGGAAGAAGGCGGCCCCGGCGAGGCCGTCTTCCGGGGAGTCATCGCTCAGGCGGATTTCTATACGGGTGACATCGGCGTTGTTCTGACCTTCGGTCAGCGTGCCCCTGAGCGGGTTTCCTCCCTGGAAGGCCTGGCCTTTCGTCTGGGCATTGAAGGCGCTTACATAGGTGGCCCCTACCTTGACGAAATCGCCCACCTGGATGATGCCGCGCCCGGCCAACAGGTTGGTGTCATTGGAGCGCTCCCGGGCCGAGGAGACGAAGCCTGTTTCGACATCCGTTATCGTCCCGGGGGCATCGGGACGCGAGGCCAGGAACGTAGCCTCGTACTTGTCGGCGGCCAGGTCCAGCTGAATACCCGTGAAGGTGGGCTTGGAGAACGTCATGGGGGTCAACGTGGTGCGGATTCGATCGCCTATGGTCAGGGCGTAGGCATACTGGCCTTTGGAGTCAGACGCGATGACCAGGTTGCTGAACCAATTCTGATAAGTAGACGTCTTCAACAGGTTGTTTCCCGCTGTCTGGGGGGACGCGACGCGCCAGTCGTAGACCAGCCGACCGCGGGTGAGGTAATTGCCGTAAACGTCGTAGAAGTAATCCCCTTCATTGTTGGTATTCACGTAGCGCTGGTAGTGTCTGCGAGCGTAGTTGGTGTAGCCCTGCTGCTGCCACTGGTACTCGTTGAACAGCTCCTGGGGTACGTACCACCTCTTCATGGCCGGATCCAGCGCATCGAACAACACGCCCGTCCCCAAGGGCTCGTAGGACACTTCTCCGCCGCGCCGGACGCCCAGACGCGCGCCAAAGTCTTCCTGCGCTTGCACACCCCTCCCTGCCGCAGCCCCCAGGAGCAGGGCAGCGGCTAAGCACGTCAGGATCCTGTACGCTCTGTTCACCATGTTCCTCCCTCGCTCGTTTTCAGGACGGCTGGCGTAAAAGACATCGCCGCGGATAATACGTCGAAGCGCCCGCAGCGCCTCGTGCGCGCCCTCAGTAGACCACGTGGACCGCGCGCACGAACTCGTCGTCGCCCTGATCCGCCTCCACCCTGATGCGGCACAGATAAATCCCGGGCGGCACCAGGCGCCCGTTCAACCCCCGACCATCCCAGCTGAACTCCAGCACACCTGTCGTGCCCGAACCAGAGGCGCCGTCCTGCGACTCTGCTCGACCTACCAGCCGGCCCGCAAGATTGTAGAAATTCACCTCCAGCGGACGCTCCTCCAGCATCTTGAGCAGCGTAAAGCGCACCAGCAGGGCCTCGTTGATCTGATCGCCGTTGGGGGTGAACACCCGCGGTAGTTTCACGTCGGTGATCAGATTCCCCGACACCGCCATAAGGCTAACCTGTGCCGTGCTGCTGGCCACCAGTTCGGTGGCGTCCTGCAGGTCCGTGTCCACTCGCTGAAACACCGATTCGGGATTTTGCGAGTCGCGAATGAAACTGGTGAATTCAGCCCCCTCTCTGAATGCCTGCGAGGCGAACTGCACTTCGATGATCGCGTGGCTGCCCACGGGCAACTCCCGGTTGGCCGAAAACGGCAGGCGCAAGTACAGCGAATCGGGCCCGGTGGCGACCAACTTCAACACAGCGCCATCGACATCCCGGAAGGACTCCTGTCCCCCATCGCGTGCGAAGGAGTGGGCGAAGCTCGTCTCCAGCGCCGTGGTCAGTCTGATCTCCGAGTCGAGGATGGAGGACCGCGAGCCCACCCGCACCTGCCCCAGGCGCACCCCGCGCAAGGACGACGGCTGGGGGGTGACGATGAGCAGCTCGTCGAAGCCCTCGCCCACGTCGCTGTCCTGGGGGTCAGGACCCGCCGCGCGGATGAAATACGAGAACACCTGCGGCTGTAGCGGGTCCACGTTGTGGGGCAGAAGGTAGTCCAGCGGCTCGACCTTCAGATCCTCCACCGGTCGCGCCAGCCCCGGCTCGCTCAACAGCGCCAGCTCACCGGCCAGCTCCAGCGCCAGCGGCGGCGCCAGGTCGACGCGCAGAAAGCCGAGGCGCGCGGTCTTGAACGGATCCCGCGAGCTGATGTTGACCCGGATCTGCAGAAACTTGCGCGGGTTGGGCGAGATGACCACCGCTTCGTTGCGGCCGCTGGTGGGTTGATAGCTGGCGCTCCACTCGCTCCAGCCCACCAGCGCCAGCTCGCCGTCTCGGTCGGGGGTGGACTTGGGCAGGCGGCCTTTGCCCAGCTTCTTGCCGTCCTCATCGATCAACCCGTCCCCGTCGTTGTCTATGAAGTCGATCGGGTCCTCGTCCACAGCTCCATCGCCATCGTCATCGGCTCTACTCACATGCGGGGTGCTGAGACTCGCCCATGTGTTCCACACGTCCCAGCGATACACCAGCTCGTCATAAGCCTGCTCGCTGATCTCCTGGCGCTCCTCCGCCCCTTGGATATCGACGACCTCGAAGTAGGTCCAGTCTGTGTCGGTCTGGTCAGAGGTGCGGGTCTGGATCTGCAGCCGTACCTCCGGGTGCAGCGCCAGCGGCTCGGCCACTTCGACTTCGCCTCCACTCACCGGGTCTGTCTGGCGGACGACGGCCTCGCCCTGCCAGGCGATCCTGGGCATGGTCTTGCGGATGAAGTTGCCGCGGTTGTCCTGTAACTTGATCGGTGGTGAGTACGCCCACACGCTCACGGGGTACCCCACGCCGTAGGCCTGCATGTCGCCCAGAGTCCCAAGGGAGCCATAAATCCCAGATTTTATTTTTGTGATGTCGATGTTGCGTAGCTGCAGGAAGCGCAACTTGCGCAGCGGGAAGGACTCGTTCCAGACGCGCACCTGGGAATCGTTGTTGTCTATGTGCGCTTCGCTGATGATGTTCTCCCACTTCAAGCCGTCTTCGAGTTGCGGGAAGTCGTCCGGCTGCTCTATGCGGACGGGTTTGAGCAAGGTACCGTCCGATACCAGGAATTCGTGACCCCGAAACGCGCCATCATTGTCCCCGCTGAACCGCTTCATCACGAAGTACAGGTTGTCCACCCAGAAGACCGCCCCCAGATCGAACCACGCCGTGCCCTTCAGGAGGGTCGGGGCCCAGGTATTGGCGAACCACTCGGTATCATAGAGCCCGTCCACGCCCTTCCCGGGCGTGCCCAATCCTCCGTTCTCGTAGGAGGCGCCGGCGCGTTCGTGCGGTCGCAGGGCGAAGTTGTCGCCCCTGGCCCACACCTGGATCTCGGAGATGCGGGGCACCTCCTTGCGGAAGTAGAGGATCGGTCCCCGCTTGTTCTCTGGCAGGGCCTCGTATTTCTCTGCGGCGGTCTCTTCCGCCTCGTCCTCCAGCTCCACCAGGAATCCACCCGCCGTCTGCCGCTGATAGACCAAGGCACCTCGTCGCTCCGAGGGCAGGGCCTGGTAGATCTCCAGGGCCTCTTCTCCGGCTCCGATGGAGGCGTCACGCCACAGATCGGTGTCGGTGATCGTCAGCTGGACATACTGGATGAACGCCCCGCTGATATCCGCCTGGCCGTCCCCGTCCCAGTCGGCCCGGTCGAAGGGTTGCAGCAGGAAGGTGATCCGCTGGAACTTGCTTTCCTCGCTGAAAGGCAATTCTCCTGCCGCACTGAGGGGGGCTTGCTGAGTCGCGGTTGCCCGACCAAGGAGGGTGAACTTCAGATTTGTGCCCTGCGGAAAGGGGAAGCGCTCCCCCATCGAGCCGAAGAGTCGAAAGGACTTCACCGGATCCCCTGAGATCTCTCCGTCTGCTCCCACCTGGCCAGAGGGCATCACCACGGTGATGCTGTCGGCGAAAACCAGTCGTCCCAGATCCACCAGAATCTCCCAGTCGCGCAACCCCTCCACGGTGAAATCCCTCCCGTCGCGCAGCCGGTCCTGGTAGCTGCTGGGGGTGTCCGGCTCCCAGTAGGTGCTCAAGTCGTTGTCGATGACCCGGCTGACGAGTCGGTCGTTGGACAGGGCCGTGGCACCGCCGGTGGTGATGGCCCCACCGGCGCGCACGACATCGGTATATGAGAATTGTGTCGCGTTCGCCGCGGCGTTGATCTTGCGCCGAAAGAAGACCGGCTTCAAGCCCTCGCTATCGATGTCGAACAGCCTGGACGTTACGATCGGCACGTTGAGCGAAGACACCATGTCGTTCTGGTAGATCCAGTCGCGCCAGTGGGAGGCGCGATCGACGTGAATCGAATTGCCCAACAGCCGATACCCATCGGCTGATTGAGCAGACGCCGGATACGGACCTGCAGCCAACAGCGTCAGTAAAGTCCAAGCTATGAGAAGTCTCATGGGGCTTTCCCCTTCGCTCAGAAGCACACCTGTGGTGGCGCCTTCCAGTTGTATCAATAAGATACAGAGATGAGCCGCAGCTCGGCCGTACCCGAGACGTCGGCTTCGGTAGAGAGGCGTAGCAGGTAGAGGCCCGGAGCCACCAACTTCCCCTCCTCATTGCGACCGTCCCAGGTCAGGGTATACCCTCCCGCGGCCACGTTGCGCTCGATGCCCTTCACCCGACGGCCGCTCAGATCGTGGACCTCGAGGTGCACCGACCGCGGCCTCAGCAGCCGTTGAACATCGTAGGAGATCGTCGCCTCGTCGTTGATCCCATCGCCGTTGGGGGTGAACGAGTTCGGACGAACCTGAAAATTGGTCAGCACGTTCTTGCTCTGAGATGAGACATCCGCGATCACGACCAGGGAATTGCGGTCCTCGAGCCGATCGGTCTGCTGGAAGTCGAGCACGTCTTGACCGACGATCGGCTGGGGCAAGAAAAGGGCCACGGTATCGGCCTCAGCTCCCTCGCCACCCAGGACCAGGATGCCGTTGCGGGTAAATCGACGAATCTCCTCCGCCTCAAGGGTATCCAGCAACGCATTGACGAAGAAGTCGGTCGAGAAGTCGATCACCCGACCCCTGAAGCGGACCCGCATCAACACCTCCCGGGTGGTGCCGTCCTGTGCGGGTCCGAGGGTCTCAAAGGCCAGCACGAACTGCTCGTCGGCGATGTGGAGTTCCTTGAACTGACCTGGCTCGGGCTCCCTCTGCGGATTATCGAAAGCGACCCGGCTCAGTTCTTCTGTCTCCCCCTCGCCGAGGGCTATCGTCACCGATTCGATTCCGCCGATGCGCGCCGGTGTGAAGACCTGTAAACGATTGAAGCCCTTGTTCTGGGCTTCGAGCCGCGCTCTCAGCGCTAGGACGAAGGTGGTGTCGCGGCCGGCCAGCACGCCGACGGCCGGGGCGATCTCGCCGATCACCTGATCGGTGATCTGCGGGGTGGAAAACTCGAATCGGAGGTTTCGAATCGCCGTTGCCGCGCCCGGATCCTGGCTGGAGAACTCGACCTGGATCTGGATGAAAGGCCTGCCGCCAGGAGCGACGATCAGCTCCCCCCTGAGGGCTGGCTGAAACCCACTCCAGAACACCAGGTCCGGCTCGACCTTCCGCCGCACGTTGCCCGACAGACTCTGATACTCGGATCGGGTCAGGCGTACGGCTTCGCGCTCCTGGTTGGAAAGGGTACTGAAGATGTCGCGGGCGTCCAGGTTGAATTCCGCGCTGTTGAGGTTCACTTCCTGTCCCAAGGTCTTCGAGCCGGGACGCCGGTCCACGACCACAGCCCCTTCGGCTTTCCATTCCACCTCAGTCTCGAAGTCGTTGACGCGGAACAGGATCTCCGGCTCTGCGTTCACCCCGGTCTGCACTCGCACGACGAGCAGCGATTTTTCGGGGTCACCGATTTTCTCCTCATCCCAGAAAATCCGTCCCAGCGTACTCCGCGTCAAAGAGAGCGGCCGGGTGGTGTAGGTGGCCTTGGCTACGAAGCCGTCGGCGTAGAACTCGATCTCGCCCAGGTCATAGTCCAGCTCGCTATCGAAGTCCAGGCGGGAATAGCGCATCGTCGAGGGCGGGTCGAAGGAAACGGTCACCGTGTCCTCGACGTTGACCGGCACGCTCTGCTCGACCACCCAGGTCGGAAAGGTATCACCGATATTAACGAACTTGGGGAAACCCGGTTGACCGATGGATGTGTCCTCGAGGTTGAGTCCGGCGATGGTCTTCTCGGTGTGGGGCACCCCCAGCGACAGGGTGTAGCCCGCCACCCGAACGGCGACTTCGGGACTGGGATAGAAGCGGATCAGCCGGA
>Ga0066376_10001395_pt1 | contig 23473 bp, 25 predicted proteins | sample Knorr_S15_td_Bot_FD_77009 | JGI IMG/M metagenome (GOLD analysis project Ga0066376, IMG submission 77009) | Marine microbial communities from Southern Atlantic Ocean transect - Knorr_S15_td_Bottom_ad_5009_LV_A | ecosystem: Environmental > Aquatic > Marine > Oceanic | place: Southern Atlantic...
AACTTTTAGTCTTGCTGATGATGTGATTGTTAAATCAGCTAACCTTTCTGACGGATTATTAACAATTGATTTAGAAAAAATTGTTCCAGAAGAAAAAAAGTCTCGCAAAATAGAAATTACTGAACGAAAACCCAACTTAAAAAAAGTTGAAGTTTTAAAATCTAAAAACGTTGCATAAATAGAAAAAGCTGAGTACATTTTTACTCAGCTTTTTTTTTATAAAATGTTAATAGAAAAAAATAAATCAACTTTAATAATTATTGATGTTCAAGAAAAATTGGTTTCCGTGATGCCTAAACCTCATACTTTTATCGATAACATAATTAAATTACAAAAAGCCGCAAAAGTTTTAGGTATAAAGACTGTAGCCACAGAACAATATCCTGAGGGCTTAGGGAAAACTATAGAAAAAATAATGGAGAACTTTGTAAAAAAAAAGTACCCTTTAGAATATGGAGATAATCGTCTTTTTCCAAAAACAGAATTTTCAAGCACAAAATATGTTTTTAATGAAATTCAAGAACATTCGATTATTTGCGGAATAGAGGCTCATGTTTGTGTTTTACAAACTGCAATTAATTTAGCAAAAGATAAAAAAGTTTATGTAGTCCAAGACGCTATAAGTTCAAGATATGAAAAAGATTATTTAACTGCACTTAGAAGATTAGATAAACATCCTAATATTCAAATAGTAACTTGTGAAATGGTTTTATTCGAATGGTTAAGAACATCTGACCATCCTGAATTTAAAAACATCTCACAACTTATAAAATAATTTAAATATCGTAATACAGAAAGAACTCATGCGGATGGGGTCGTTGTCTAATTTCATCCACTTCATTTTCTCTTTTGTATGCTATCCAGGTTTCAATCACTTCTTTCGTAAAGACGTCACCTTCAAGCAAAAATTTATGATCCTTTTCAAGTGCATCTAGTGCATCTTCTAAAGATCCTGGTACAGTTTTAATTCGTGATAACTGTTTATGTGACATACTAAACAAATCACCTTCAATTGGTTTTCCTGGATCTATTTTATTTTTAATGCCATCCAAACCAGCCATAAGAATTGCTGTAAAAGCTAAATAAGGATTACATGAAGGGTCCGGACATCTAAATTCTACTCTTTTAGCTTTTGGACTTGGTGAATATACAGGTATTCTACATGCTGCTGATCTATTTCTTGCGGAGTAACATAAATTTACTGGCGCTTCAAAACCAGGAACAAGTCGTTTAAACGAATTTGTTGTTGGATTTGTTAATGCAAGGAGAGCAGGGCTATGCTTTAATAATCCACCAATGTAATAAAGAGCATCTTGACTTAATCCTAAATGTTCTTTTCCAGCAAATGTTGGCTGACCGCTCTTCCAAATACTTGAATGACAGTGCATACCTGACCCATTATCATTCCATAAAGGCTTAGGCATAAAAGTTGCAGTCATTCCATAATTTTTTGCAACATTTTTGATAATATATTTGTATAACATCATTTGATCTGCCATTTTTGCTATAGGTTGAAATCTCATATCAATTTCACCTTGACCAGCAGTTGCAACTTCATGATGATGGCATTCGACATCAATACCACAATCTTCCATCACATTAACCATTTCTGTTCTTACATCTTGTAATGTATCAACCGGAGGAGTAGGAAAATATCCTTCTTTTGGTCTAGGTTTATGTCCTAAATTTCCTGGTTCTTCTTCAGTTCCAGTATTCCAATTTCCTTCAACAGAATCTATTTCATAAAAACCGAAATTAACACCTGAGTCGTAACGAATGTTATCAAAGATAAAAAATTCTGCTTCCGGTCCAAAATATACAACATCACCAAAACCTCCTGTTTTTACATATTCTTCAGCTTTATGAATAATATATCTTGGATCTTTTGAGTAACGTTTTTTAGTAATAGGATCAACAATATTACATATAAGAGATAAAGTAGGTACAGCTGTAAACGGATCAAGCATAGCGGTCGTTGCATCTGGCACAACCAACATATCACTTTGATCAATATCTTGATATCCTCTAATGGAGGATCCATCAAATCCAAATCCATCAGTAAAACTATCATTCTCAAGTTCATGAAGTGGAACACTAAAATGTTGCCACATTCCAGGCATATCTACAAATTTAACATCAACCATCTTTACTTTATGGTCGTTTGCTCCTTTTAACACATCAGCTGGTGTTTTACATTTTAAATCCATGAGCAAAATCTCCAAAAATAATATCTTGAATTTTTAACATTGATAAAATTTATGAATAAAAGTTTAAACAGCATTTGATCCTTTTTCTCCAGTTCTAATTCTTACTGCTTCTTCAATATTAGTAACAAATATTTTACCATCGCCAATTTTATCAGTTTTTGCGCTTTTTTGTATTGTTATAACGGCTTTTTTGAAAATTGTATCATTTACTACTACTTCTATTTTTATTTTAGGAATAAAATCGACGGTATATTCTGCACCTCTATATAATTCTGTATGACCTTTTTGTCTTCCAAACCCCTTACATTCTATAACAGTCATACCATTAATGCCAATTTTACTTAAAGATTCTTTAACATCATCTAATTTAAATGGTTTAATTATAGCTTCTATTTTTTTCATAATTCATTATTTATAAGCATAAATTGTGCCAAAAATGTAAAAACTGTAGCGTTTTTTACTAAAAATATCAATCATATTGAAAAAAAACAAAAAAAAAATGTTTTTTTTTATATAAATTAGACTAATTTCTTCCAAACATCGGATTACATATTTGGGTTTTTTTCAATATATTTTTGATGATATTCTTCAGCTGGATGAAATTTTTTAAAATTTGTTATTTCTGTAACTATTTGGTTTTTATATTTCAATTTATTAAAATATTGTTTATGTTTCATTGCCGTCTTTCTTTGAGCTGTGCTAATGGTTAATATTATAGATCTATATTGAGTACCAATATCAGGACCTTGTTTATTTAACGAACACGGGTCATGTATTCGCCAGAAGTTTTCTAGAATATTATTATATTTAATAATTTTTGGATTAAATGTAATTTCTACAACTTCCGCATGTCCAGTATCACCTGTACATACATCTTTATAAGTTGGTTGTGTTACATCGTTACCACCAGAATAACCAACACGTGTACTTATGACTCCTTTTAATTTTGAAAAATAATGCTCAATATGCCAAAAACAACCAGCTCCTAAAACTGCTTTTTCTAAAATCATTTCAAATTATATATAAAAATATAAATTAAATTAAGTATCAAAAGAATTGTTATAAGTAAATAATTAAATAATTTAAACTATTTTTTTTTTTATTTTCAGCAGTAAATTTATCATTTGTTTTGAATTTAATCTCCCAGTATTGACATTTCTTGGACTTGGATGATAGGAACAAAATAAAGTGATATTTTTATTTATTTTATAAAATGCTCCATGAGAAAATTTCAATTTTGTTAATTGATTTAAATAATTGATATGTTTAAGAAATTTTATACAACCATCAAAAGCAATTTTTCCTAAAGCTAAAATAATTCTTGTATTTTTTAGCATTTTCAATTCTTTTTGAAAAAAATTAAAACACGACTTTAACTCATTTGGTTTTGGTTTATCTTCAGGAGGGACACATTTTAAAATAGGTGTCATGTATGAATTAATTAATTTTAAACCATCGTTCTTTTTAATAGAAGTGGGTTGGTTAGCTAGTTTTGAATGATATAGACAATTCATTAAAAAGTCTGCAGATTTGTCTCCTGTAAAAACTCTTCCAGTTCTATTACCTCCATGGGCCGCGGGAGCAAGACCAACAATTAAAAGTTTAGCTCTTTTGCTTCCATATCCCGTTATTGGTTTGCCCCAATAATTCCATTCTCTAAATCTTTTAGTTTTTTCTTTAGCTATTTTTTTTCTAAACGCAACTAATCGTTTACATTTTTTGCAACTTATAATTTCATTATTTAGATTTTCCCAATCTTGTTTAGACACTTTTATATTTAATAAAAAAAAACGGATCTCAACAAGTGTTAAGAGCCGTTTTTTTCTTTAAGAAGCTTAATTAATTAAACTTCTGCGCATGCATAGCTGTTAATTTCGAGGCCAACAGCTATTTCTGCGACTTTAGGTGTATACCAAGTCATATAATTGACCTCCCTATTTACAGTATAAATAAATTATATGAACTTTTTTATTATTGATCTAAACGTTTTTTTTATATAAAATAATCGATATTTTCGATTAGAAAAATTTTTTAAATGTATCATCCAACATTCAAACAACTTAAATATCTATTAGCCGTTTCTAATAATTTACATTTTGGTAAAGCGGCAAAAGAATGTTTTGTTAGTCAATCAACGTTAAGTTCGGGTATTCAAGAATTAGAAAAATTATTAAATATTAAACTTATTGAAAGAACAAAAAGACGCGTTTTATTAACACCTTTGGGTGAAAATATTTCCGAGAGATCTCAGAAAATAATTATGGAATTGAACGATGTATTAGATTATGCAAAATCTTCTCAAAAAATATTATCTGGGGAAACGAGGTTAGGTATCATTCCAACCATTGCTCCATATATTCTGCCTCAAATTATGCCAAAACTAAACTCTAAATATCCGATGTTAGAATTAAAACTTATAGAAGATCAAACTGCAAATATTTTGAAAATGCTTTCTAATGGTAGTCTTGATTTAGCTATCATAGCCAAACCTTATAATACTATAAATTTAACTGTATTAACTTTAAAAAAAGATTTTTTTTATGTAGCTGTTCCATCTAACAATCCTTTAGCGAAAAAAATAAATCAATCTATAAATTCACATGATATTAGCAAAACTAATATGTTACTGCTTGATGAAGGTCATTGTTTACGTGATCATGCTTTAGAAGCATGCGGTCCTAAAGCTAGGGCCAATGTTGATGCTTTTAAAGCAACATCATTATTAACGCTAGTTCAAATGGTGGCTTCTGGTGTTGGAATAACTTTATTACCGGAAATTGTAATAAATTCTCAATTAGTAAAAAACACTAAAATAAGAATTTTAGAATACGAAAATAAAAAAAATTATAGAGAAATTTGTATTTGTTGGAGAAAATCATCACCAAGAATTAATGAATTTAATGCCTTAACTAGTTTTTTTATGAAAAATTTGTAATTAGTTAATGGAGTGTATCAACAATCTTTTTATAGTCTTTTGGATCCGATACTTTTTTAAAGACTCCGTAAAACCTTACATAACCAATTTTATCTTTCTCTTTTAACAATTTTAATATCAGATCTCCAATTTTTTTAGTTGAAATCGCGTCTTCCCCTAATTTCTGAACTTTTTCACAAATTTCTTCCGAAATTTCTTCTGTCTTTTTCGTTTCATCAATACAACCATTTAATGCAGTTTTAATTGAGTTGTAAACTCTATCTTTATTAAAAGGTATAATTTGGCCATTACTCTTAATAACATTAAATTGAGGCTTATCTACTTTTTCATAAGTTGTAAATCTGTTTCCACATTTGCATAATCTTCTTCTTCGTATCATTGTGCCTTTTTTTGTAACTCGCGAATCTGTTACACTTGTGTCGTTGAGATTAAATGTAGTTTTTTTGTTATTTTCTAACCTTTGGCTACAGATAGGGCATTTACTTGTTTTTTTTAACATTTTTCTTGCATTAAAATTAAGTCATACTACATATTGTATATATATTATTTATGGTACTTATACAAGGAAAATTATATGTCAATTAAAAAATTTGTGGATAACATGTGGATAAATATAAATGAAAAAATTATTTAAGAAATTTATTTTTCCATCTTCAGTTATATTTTTACTGGCCAATTGCAGTGTAATTGCTCCTTCTTCCTTTGAAACCTCATTTAAATATTTAGGTTATCTAAAAGGAGGAATGGATAGTGCTTCATTCATAACAACTGGAAAAACTACAAACGATCATATGTTATCAGCTGTAATTGGTAAAGATTGCAGAATTGCTAGGTTAATTAAAAAAAAACCTATGTGCATAGAAATTAATTCAAAAGTTTTCAAGTATAAGTTATTTAAAGAAGGAAAATTAGTTACTTCTAATAATGTTGTTAAAATGCAATTTCCTTCAGAAATCTATGATTTTAAACATGCATTAAAAAAAAATTTGGTAGAAAATAACAAGTATCTAAAAAAAAATAAATAATAAAAATAAAACAAAAATAATTTCTTTTAATCTTTAGCGTCTTGTAAATAAATCTTTTTTTTGAAATGTCTTGATATGGGTATGAATATGAGCGTAACCACCAGCATTAATATTGTAAAAAATAAAAAATAATTTGTTTGATCTAAAATTAGACTTCCATCTGACCTTACATTATAAAAATTTACTATACTTGTGAGAATATTTCCTAATGCTATACTTAATAAAAATAAAGAAACTAGAATAGATTTTAATTTTTTAGGAGCATGAGTATAAGAGATTTCTAAACATGTTATGGACACGAATATTTCACCACTCGTTAAAACAGCATAAGCTAGAATTTGCCATCCTATATTAACAGTTTGTCCTGAATCTATCCAATATTGAATGATTGTAATGATTAAAAATGATATAGCAGTTAAAAAAAAACCAATAATTATTTTATTTATAGAATTTAAATCTATAAATTTGTTTATTTGTGGGTAAAGGTAGTAGAAAAATAATGGTGTAAATAATAATATCATTATTGGATTAGCCGCTATAACTTGAGAGCTCAACCACTCAATACCCAAAAAATTTCGATCCATTTTTTCCGCTTGAAGAATCCATGAGGATCCAGTTTGATCAAATAAACACCAAAAAAAGGAAACAAAAATAAATATGCTAGACAGTTTGAAAATTAATTTAATATTTTTTTTTTTAACTAATTCTTTTAAAATTTTCTTTTCTGGTTTTATATGTATAAATTTAAATCGTCCCATCCAAAAAAATAAAGTTGCTAATAGCATAAATAAGCCTGGTATACCAAAGGCTACATGGGCTGAATAATGTTTTAAACAGTATGGTATTAACAATGTAGAAATAAACGCCCCAAGATTTATAGATAGATAAAACCAGCCATACACTTTACTTAATAAAAAGCTATTCGTTTGGCCAAATTGATCTCCAACATGTGCTGATACACAGGGCTTTATTCCACCTGATCCTATGGCAATTAATGATAAACCTATTACTAAACCCAATTTTGATGGATCAACTGCTAAAACAAAGTGACCCAAACAATAAACAATAGATAAAAAAATTATTGTTTTGAATTTTCCAAAAAAGATATCTGATATTAATGCACCAATTACAGGGAAAAAATAAACAGCAGAACTAAATAAATGAAAATAGACTTTAGCATTTTCTTCAGATAAATTTATTTCTCCTTGGGTGATATGCAAATATTGTGTCATGTAGACAACCAATATTGCTTTCATGCCATAGAAACTAAACCTTTCCGCAGCTTCATTAGCGATTATATAAGGGATACCTTTAGGAAGCTTTTTTGTTTGAATTGGTTTATCAAAATATTTATTCACTGACTTGCCGAATGACCTCATTCATATATTTATAACAAATAGAAAAGTGTCCTTCATTAGTCTTTAGAAATATTTCTTTATTTTTCAGTTTTTTTTTATAATAATTGCTTGTAATTGGTGGCACTGTATAATCTTGTGTTCCATGCCATATAAAAAATTTTTTTTTAACATTTTTTAAATCAAAATTCCAGTCACTACCATATAATTTTGCATCTCTATAAACACCGCTAATTCCATTTCTTATAGCTTCCTGAAAATTTTTAATCAATTTAACTCCTCTAGTTTTATCAAATAATTTTAAATCTGACTTTGGTAACAGAATCTTCTTTTTCCATTTCATAAAACTTCTTTCTATATCACTATTTAACAACCTTGTTCTTATAAAGTTAAATAAAAGCCATGAAACGATAGGTTTTTTTCCCATTTGTATCAATAATCCAATTTTTCCTTTGTCCATTCCTTTAGTATTATATGGAGCTATACCACATACTATAGCTACAGACTTAAGCCTTTTATTTTTTATTGAATATCCACAAGCTGATGCAAAAGGGGCCCCACCAGAAGCACCAATAATAGAAAACTTCTTTAAATTTAGCTTATCTGCGACCTCTAATACTATTTTGGGCCAATCTAAAATTTTAAAACCTCTTATAGGATCGGACAATCCGTAGCCAGGTCTTTCAAGAGCAATAATATTACATTTTTTTTTATTGAGTGGTATATTTTTTAATTCTAGTCTTGAACCTGGCCAACCATGAAAATAGAAAACTGGAAATAAATTAGGATTGCCATATAGAGCTAGGCCTATTCTTTTTCCATTATTTAATTTTATTGAGGACTTTGATCTAAATCCCTTTTTCATTCTAACAAAAACTACTAAAAATTTTTAGTAGCTTTATTTTTTGCTTCACGAGAAGCTGAGAAAGAAACATTTGCAGTAGCATTATTTTCAGCGGATCTATTTTTTATAAATGCTGATGAAATATTTCCAGTTGCATTGTTTTTTGCTTGTCTAGATTTAAATTTATTCATAGTTTTTATAAATTAATTCTATTTATAGACATATAAATTATTATAATGTTTTTGCAAGTATAGTTTAATTTTTTTTTTAATATTTAAATGTATTTAAAATATAGAAGAAAGATAGATGAAAAAATAGCATCAAAGGTTGTTAAACGCATATCACACACAAATATTACCCCTAATCAAATATCTACTATTGGTTTGCTCTTTGCTGCTTTTGCTGCTGTATTTTTTAGTTTTGGTTGGTATCCATTCTCTGTTATTGCGTCAATACTTTTTATTTTGGCACGTTTTTGTGATCATTTAGATGGCAAATTAGCTATAGCAAAAGGAGAAAGCACCAAATTAGGTCATTATTTAGATTATTTTGTAGGAACAGTAAGTTATATCCTTATGTTTTTGGGTATATCAGCTGGTATTCCAGATAAAATATTTGGTTATATTGGCGGGTATTCGGTTGAAAATTTTTTAACTCTTTCTGCAATTTTTGCATGCCTGTTTAACACACTTTTACATTTTTTGTATAAGGCTCGTTTTGAAAAAGAATTTTATGATTATCCTTCAACGAAGGATGTTGATTTAGAGGATGGAATTTATTTAATCGGCCCATTTGCCTGGTTTGGCTTAATTAATATATTCTTTTTTATTTCAACAATTGGATCCGTTATTTATTTTCTTTATAATGTCAAAAGATTTATTAAAAAAAGTTAATTAAATACTTTTTGCCCAAGTTACTTTTCTAGCTTCAGCAAGATCAAAAGCATCATTAACATTTAACCATTGGCCAGCTATATATAATACAGAGATTTTTTTCTTTTTTTTAATCAAACTATTAAATAAGTCAGGTATCGTTAAAGAGTTGAATTTTTTTTGTTTACTTAATATTTTTAGTTCATCTTTAATTATTTCTGATCCTTTGATATTTGTTTTTATTAAACCAATCCATTGGCCATCAACTTTACATTTTTTTTCATCAAGACAGATGCATTTTAAGCTGGCTGGTTTTTTTTCTAATAGATAATTACCTGTAAAAGGTCTATCACAGATAACTAAATCTTTTTCGTAATCTTTTTTTTTCTTTTTAAATAAAGCGTCTACAACAATTACAATATCATTTTCAAAAGATAATAACGCATCTAAAATATATTTTCTAAAAATTATATCACCGTAGCAAATGATACAATTTTCCTTAATTTCTGATGCTGCTTTATAAAGAGAATATAATTCATTATTTTTATTATATTCTTTATTTACAATAATATTTACATTAGACAAATTTAATTCACTTTCTATTGCTTTACTCTTATATCCAGAAACTACAGTAATTTTTCCAATATTATCTTTTTTTAATGTTGATGTTAATCTTTCTAAAAGAGGTTTGCCGTGAATATCTAGCATGCATTTAGGTTTATTTTTTGTTAAATGTTGTAATTGTTCTCCTTTAGATGCTGCTATTACGACTGCATTATAATTTCTTTTTTCTGATAAATATTTTTTTTCTGCTTGATATAATTCTTCATTACCTGCTATTTTAAAAACTTCATCAATATCTGAAATTTTATTTTCAAAACCTCTTAAGTTTTCTTTTTTATAAAGATGAGCTGTTACATCTTGTATTGCCTTAATTGCTGCTCTTAATGAATGATTTGCCCATATCACTATTGAAATGCCAGCTTTTTTATAAATATTTGTTGGGGTTTTATAATATGTTGTTGGGATTATTACAACAGGGCATCTATCATTCCATTCTTTATTAAATTTTACTATTTCATTTGCATTATTTTTGCTTGAGTGGATTAAGACCGCATCCGCACCAGCTTTATAATAAGCTTCTGCTCTTTTAATTGCTTCGCCTATACCCCAGCCTGCAATTAAAGCTTCTATTCTTGCAACGATTGAGAAATCATCATTTTTTTGTGTATCTTTACCTGCTTTAATTTTACCGCAGAATTCATCTATATCAGCGAGCTTTTGATATTTTTTTATAAATGAATTTGTTTTTGGATACTGTTTGTCTTCAATGCAAACACCAGCAATATCTCTTTGACACAATTTTGAAACTAACCTTCTAAAATTATTAAAATTTCCATAACCAGTATCTCCATCTACAAGAATTGGAATATTTGTTGCATCAGACATAAATTCTAAGATATCTAGTATTTGAGTCCAAGATGCCTCATTGTTATCTCTAACTCCCAAAGCTGTTGATATAGATAATCCAGATGCCCAAATACCCTTAAAACCTGCAGATTCAGCTATTTTTGCTGTCAAACCATTATGTGCTTCCATTAAAAAAGACAATTCTTTACTATTTAATTCCTTTTTTAATTTTTGGAATTTTGTTAATTGATTTTCCTTAAACTTTTTTGGTTGTATTAATTTCATTTGTAACAATTATATGACAAAAATAAATTATCGCAAATACAACACAATAGATATAATTTAATGTTCTAATTTAAAGTGAAAAAAAAATGAAAGCACTAATTTTAGCAGCAGGTATTGGAAAAAGACTTAAAACAGATACACCTAAAATTTTGTTACAAATTGGTAAAAAAACTCTTTTGGAAAGACATTACACAAATTTAGTTAATGCAAATATTCATAAAATTGGATTAGTTGTAGGATTCCAGAATAAAAAAATAGAAGATTTAATAAAAAGAATTGATAAAGAAAATAGAATAAGAATTTTTAGAAATAGAGAATTTAGAAAAGGAAGCGCCATATCACTTGTGTCAGCTTACGAATTTTTTGATATTAAAGAGGAAATGATTTTAATGGATGGTGATGTTTTATATCATGAACAAATATTTAAAAAATTAGTTAATAGTAATAAAAAGAATTGTTTTCTATTAGATAGAAACATTGAAAAAGGGGAAGAGCCTGTAAAAATTTGTATAAAAAAAGATCATATTTATGATTTTGGAAAAAAAATAAAAAAAGATTTTGATTTTTATGGAGAGTCAGTAGGTTTTTTTAAATTTTCTTATGAAATTTCTAAAGAATTATTAATTAAAGCAAAAGAAGTTATGAAATCAAATTCAAATGCAGCGTATGAAGAAGCAATTAGATTAATTATAAAAAATACAGATTTAAATAATTTTGGTTACGAAGATATAACAAACTTGCCTTGGATAGAAATAGATTTTCCTAAAGATTTAGAAAAAGCAAAAAATAAAATATTGTTAGAAATAGATGAATAAAGTTTTGAATTTTTTACAATTCTCAGAGCCCTGGGATCAAAAAATTGCCAAAGTTTTAGCAAAACCTTTTATTTTTTTTAATATTCATCCAAATCTAGTAACCTTATTAGGAATTATTTTAGGATTATTTACATTTTTTTTTTATTCTCAAGGTAATCAATATTATGCAAAGGTCGGATCTATAGTATTTTTTTTTGGGGCTTGTTTTGACCATGTTGATGGTGAAGTAGCAAGAAAACTAAACAAGACTTCTATATTAGGACATTATTTAGATCACCTAGGTGTATGTATAACCTATATAGCTTTATTCATCGGTCTTGGAGTTTGGTGTCAAAAAAATGCAGGCAATGGATACTATTATGGAGTTGTTTCTGGGTTATGTATTTTTTTAATTATGAGCTTAAGGTTTTATTTGGAAAGAACTAAAGGAGGAGATGCAATTAAACAAAAAAATTTTTTAGGTTTCGAACCAGAGGATCTTTTATATTTAATTATACCAATTACTTTTTTTAATAAGATCGAAACTTTTTTATATGCGGCTTATATCGGGACGCCTATTTTTTTACTTATAACTATTTTAATTGTCTTATATAAAATAAGAAAATTATAATTTTAGTTTTATTTTTCTTATATTTATATTTTGTTTGTAACCAAAAAATATACCACAAGATATCCAAATTAATTCTCTTATTCTTCTAATAACAGCGACTGCTAAACCCAAAGGCATCGAGTCTTTTAATATATTAACAACTAGAACAAAAACACCTTCTTGAGTTCCTAAATTTGATGGAAGAAAAAAGAGTATTGCTCTAACTAATTGTACAAGAGTTTCAATGGCAATTGCTTCAAAAAAAGTAATTTTTTGATTTAAAAGTATAAAAATTACATATAGTTCAAAAGCTCCAATAAACCAGTTACATAAATTTAAAAAGAGAATTTTAAAAAAAGTTTTTCTATCACTTTTATAAAATTCAGAAATTTTATGTTCAGTTTCCTTTAAATGTTTAAAAAAACTATTAATTTTTTTAGATAGTCTGTCTTTAAAAATATTATGTATTTTAGATGTAATTTTATATCTTTGAACAATAAAAAATAAGAATATTAGTGTTGTAAAAAATAAAAAACCAATCAAAGACACTATTTCATAATAATGACCAAATTTATTTGTATGAAAGATACTTAACAATCCAATAAAACAAAAAATTATTAAAGCAAATAAAATAATAGTCTTCGCTAAAATTAAAGAACTAATAGATGTTTTGTACTGAATTTTAAAATTTTTTTTTAATAAAAAAGCTTTAACAGGTTCCCCACCGACTTGAAGAATAATATAATTAAAAGCCTCACCGATTATACGGATTTTAAATATTTCAAATAATTTAATTTTTTTTGAAACTAATGATTCAATACACAATCTCCAAGAGTAAGTATCTAAAATGAATCCAACAAAATAAATAAGCAAAATAAGCAAGAAACTGAACCTTAGTTTATTTAGTTCATCTAAAAAAAGAAAAATGTCAATTTTATTAAAAATAAAAAATAGTAATGCGATACCAAAAAGTAAGTAAATAAATTTAAAAATTGACAATATTAGTTATTAACCTTAGATAGTTTGTTTTATAATGTATTAATAAATGTCTTCAATTATCATATCGATTGAATATATATCTTCCTATCAAATAAAAAAAAATTGTTGAAGAATATATGATTAAGAAGTTTAAACAAAAGTGGTTATTTACTCCTGGACCTTTAGTGACATCTAGAAAAACAAAAGATGCGATGCTTGTAGATCTTGGATCTAGGGAATCTGATTTTATTAAAGTAAATCAGTTAGTTTGCAATAATATTATCAAAATTATAGGAATAAAGGATTATGTTTGCGTTCCTATCCAAGGAAGTGGAACTTTTGGAATTGAAGCTGCATTATCTACTGTCTTAAGTAAAAAATCTAAAATTCTTATACTTTCAAATGGAGCATATGGAAGAAGAATCAGTAATATTTGTAAAAAAATATCTAAAAAATTTATTCTATTAACCTTTAAAGAAGATGAAATTTTTTCTATCGATAAATGTGAGAAATTAATAAAAAAAGATAAACAAATCACCCACGTAGCGATGGTTCATTGCGAAACAAGTAGTGGAATTTTAAATCCATTAATTGATGTAGGAAGTCTTTGTAAAAGATATAAAAAAAAACTATTTGTGGATGCCATGAGTACATTTGGTGGTATTAAAATTGATTTTAAGAAAAATAATATTGACGTACTTGTTAGCTCACCTAATAAATGTTTAGAAGGTGTTCCAGGTTTTTCCTTTGTAATTACAAAAAAGAAATCATTAATTAATTGTTCAGGAAATGCAAATACATTATCATTGGATATTTATGATCAATGGAAATATTTTCAGGAAAACGGTCAATGGCGTTTCACACCTCCAACCCATTCTATACTTGCTCTTTATTCTTCTCTTCAATTATTAAAAAAAGAGGGAGGGATATCAAAAAGATATAAAAGATATAAAAAAAATTATGAAACTTTAAAAAATGGAATGATAAAAATGGGTTTTACATGTTTTATTAATAAAAATTTTCAATCACCTATTATTGTAAGTTTTAATTATCCAAAAAGTTCAAGATTCCATTTTAATACATTTTATAAAAAATTATCAACGATAGGTTATGTTATTTATCCAGGACAAGTTACAAAGAAAAAAACATTTCGTATCGGTTGTATTGGAGATATAAATCCATCTGTAATTAACTCTTTATTAAAAGCTATAAAAAAAATATTATTTATAATGAAAATAAAACATTTATAAAAAATTAATTTTTATGTTTTCTAAAGAACAAATCATACAATTTAAAGAAGAAGGTTTTGTTATTATAAGAAATCTGCTTGATAAAAAAGAGATCGATCTTCTCATTCAATATACAGAAGAACTGCAAAATGCTCCAGTTGTTAGCGGTAAAGAATGGAAATATTTTGAAGAAAGTAAATTAGATAAAAATAAAAACATTTTAGCTCGAATAGAAAATTTTTGTAAATTTCATAAAGGCTTTTCAAATCTATGTACAAAAGATAAAATTATTGAATGTATAAATGATTGCCTTGGAGAAGAGGGAGTTTTATTTAAAGATAAGATTAATTTTAAGATGCCTGGTGGAGCTGGCTTTTCACCTCATCAAGATTCACAAGCTGGTTGGGATGACTATGCAAAATTTTATTTAACAGCAATGGTAAGCATTGATGAAGCAACATTACAAAATGGTTGTCTAGAACTTGCCCCAGGTCATAATAGAACCGGCTTAATTGGCAAACTTTGGGAACCTTTAAGTGATAAGGAAATGGAAAATATGAAATTTATACGAATTACAACCAAACCTGGAGACGCTATCTTTTTTGATTGTTATACACCTCATAGATCTGAGTCAAATCTAACAAGTAAACCACGAAGAATCTTATACTTAACTTATAATAAATTAAGCGATGGGGATCATAGAAAAAAATATTATTTAGATAAATATAAAAATTATCCACCAGATATAGATAGAGATCCAAAAAAAAATTATAGGTTTAGAGTTTAAATTATACTTTTAAAAAATTCTTAAATCTTCTAGCAACTTTACTAGGATGTATTGTTGGTCTTCTAAGATTGTCTATAGATCCAGATTTAATTTTTACGTCTATAAATATAGGCCCTTGTTTTTTAAGACTTTCTTTTAAAGATTTAGCAAATCCATTTAAATTATCTACACAAAATACAGTTTTGTAACCACAACTAATTGCAACAGAAGAAAAATCAACAGTTGAGGCATTTGTTAATTGTTGTCCTGTTGAATCATGAACATTATTGTCTAATAAAACATGGATGAGATTTGATGGTTGATTAGCTCCGATAGTTGTTAAATTTCCCATTTTCATTAACATTGCCCCATCACCGTCAATTACTATAATTTTTTTTTTATTGTTCAAAGCAATCCCAAGACCGATAGCGCTAGCACAACCCATAGATCCAACTTGATAAAAAAATTGTTTATTATCATTAATCGTAAATAATTCTCGTCCAGTTCTTCCAGTGGTTGCAATAATTCCTATATTCTTTTTTAAATTTTTAACTATTAATTGGAGAATTTCATATCGAGAAGGAATACTTTTGTTATTTTTTAGAATAATTTTTTTTCCATTCTTTTTAAGTAATATTCTTTTTTGTTTTAACTTTTCTTTTTCAATCGTTTCTTTTCTCATAATTAAACAGTAGGGAAGAGAGTTTTTATTTATTGATTTATTAATTTTTATTAACGTTTTTTTTAAAGCATTTTTATTTGTTGGAAAAATATCATTTTTAATATTTATTAGATCTAAAATTTTTCTAGTTTTTTCTCCCATAAGTTTATGTTGAGGTTCGTCCTTTAATTTAGGATCCCCCCTCCATGTTGAAATTAATAAAATAGGAATTTTAAAAGGATAATTTAAAGAAGTTAAAGGGTTGATTGTATTTCCAAGACCAGAGTTTTGTATCATTACAACACTTTTTTTTCCAGCTAACCATGCTCCTGAGGCAATTCCAACTGCCTCTCCTTCACTTGTAGCTCCTACATATTTAATTTTCTTTGAATTAATTACACCGTTTATAACTGAAGTTAAATATGAACATGGGACGCCGGTAAAAAAACTATATCCATGCTTAGTTAACTCGTTAAGAAAGAAATTCGTATTTATCATAGTTTCTTCAAATTTACTTTAATTTAAAAAATTATAAAATATTTTTAAAGGTTATTTTAATTTAATATTTTTCATTGGACGAAAACGAAGGAATAAAAAAAAGTAATATAGTTGAAAAGAACTATGAAAATATGGATATTTCTGAGCTGAAAAATGAGTTAATTGTGACAAAAAAAAATTTAAAAATAATAGAAGAAACAATTAAAAATAAGAAAAAAGATCAAAATACGGCTCAAAAATTATTTAAAAAATAACACTTCCTAAATAATTTCTAATAAGTATACTATCAGCTACCTTTTTATATATAAGGGGGAGGATATATGAATAAATTAATAGCATTATCTTTAAGCATCGGAGGAGTTGGTGGAATTATGGCTTGGATTTATACAGCCACACCTTTAGCTCTTTCGATACCTATATCATTTATTGCCTGGGCTTGTTTTGTAGCTGCAGGGGGTAATAATAAAGCCTTAAGTTCAACTATAACTGCTTGGTTATGGGGAGCTGTAGTTGCTTGGGTCACAGCCCTTGCTGTTATTCCTAATTTAGGCGGTTTACCGGCTGGTCTAGGTGTACCCGTAAGTATAGCTGTTAGTGTTTTTGTGCTGATTTATGGTACAAAAGTTAAGGCATTTTCATTAGCACCAGGCGCTGTTTATGGATACGCTGCCTTTTTTGCTATGTTTTTAGCTGGTACAGATGCTTTACAATCAGCAACTTTAGGTAATCCATTAATCTTAGTTGCATTATCTGGTATTGCAGGCGCAGTACTTGGTATGATTGCACTTAACGTGTCTTCTTCTTTAGGAAAATAATTCCTATAGAACAATTTCAAATTTGAAAAAAACCGGTTTTATTTTTTTATAAAAAAATAGCCGGTTTTTTTTATATTATAACTACTATATTAATAATATTAAAATGGCGGGAGTAGCTCAGTTGGTTTAGAGCGTCGGCTTGTGGTGCCGAATGTCGTGGGTTCGAATCCCATCTCTCGCCCCATAATTAATAAAATCAGTTATTTTTTTTTGATATTTTTATTTAATTTATTAATTAATTTTTGTTAACGGCATACCAACTTTTTTTAGTAAACTTAAATCAGAATCTGTATTATTATTACCAGTTGTAAGTAATTTATCCCCATAAAAAATTGAATTTGCTCCTGCCATAAAGCATAAAACTTGTGCTTCATTAGTGAGATCTTTTCTTCCAGCGCTTAATCTTACTCTAGCTTTTGGCATTATAATTCTTGCTGTGGCACACATCCTTACAAGTTCAATCGGATCTATTTTTTTTTGATTAGCAAGAGGCGTTCCTTTAGATGGTACGAGTGCATTTATTGGAACACTTTCAGGATGTGGTTTAAAATTTGATAAAATTTGTAACATTTTTGCTCTATCATTTATTGTTTCGCCCATACCAATAATTCCTCCGCAGCATACTGTTATACCAGCTTTTCTAATACATTTTATGGTATTTATTCGATCTTGAAATTTTCGAGTTGTAATTATTTTTTTATAAAAATTCGGACTAGTATCAATATTGTGATTATAAGCTTTTAATCCGGCCTGAGCTAATTTATTTGCTTGGCCTTGATTCAGCATGCCTAAAGTTACACAAGTTTCCATACCTAACTTTTTTACACCTTTAACCATCTTTAAAACTTTTTCAAATTCAGGGCCATCTGTTACTTCTCTCCATCCAGCACCCATACAAAATCTAGAGGCGCCCGACTTTTTAGCTTTATTAGCTTTTTTTAGAACTTCATTTACGCTCATAAGGGATTCTTTTTTTATTCCCGTATTATAATGGGCAGACTGAGGGCAATATTTACAATCTTCAGGACAAGATCCAGTTTTAATACTCAATAGACTTGCTAATTGAACGTCAGATTTAGGGAAATTTTTTAAATGAATTTTTTGCGCTCTATGCACTAATTCTAATAATGGAGAATTTAAGATTTTTAATATATTATTTTGAGACCAATTTGTTGTAATCATAATTATATATTAAATTATATAACGAAGAGATATAAAAGAAAATTTTATTATATTTATAAAAAAGAAATGTTAAAAAATAAAATCTCAAGAAATGCAATTTTGTATTCTAAAAATCATATTGATGCTGATAAAAAAACAATAAAAAAATTTATGTCTGGACAAAAATTAATGCAAAATGCTGGAAAATGCATTTTTCATTCATTAAAAAAAGAAAGTAAAAAAAGAAATATTAAAATACTTTGTGGACCAGGGAATAATGGGGGTGACGGTTATATAGCTGCGTCTTTGTTAGATAAAGCAGATTTTAATATTGAAGTTTATTCATCTATATCAGAAAAAAAATTAAAAGGAGATGCAAAAACTGCTGCTTCAAAATGGAGAGGTCCTATTAAAAATATTAGTAATTTTACTGCTTCAAAAAATGATTTGATTATAGATGGATTGTTCGGGTCTGGATTAAAAAAAAATATCAGTGGAAATATTAAAAAAGTAATCAAAAAAATTAATTTAAAAAAATTGGATTGTGTTTCTATTGATATTCCTTCAGGTATAGATGGGGATACTGGTGAAATTAAAGGCATCGCTATTAAAGCAAAAAAAACTATTACGTTTACAAGAAAAAAACCAGGACATTTATTAAATCCTGGATACGATTATTCTGGTATAGTACAAATAATGAATATAGGAATAAATTTAGAGAAATTATCTTTCAAGCCTTTGATTTTAGAAAATAATCCTGATAATTGGATAAAAAACTTTCCATGGCCTGATGCCACTTCACATAAATATACAAGGGGGTATGCATTAATTATTGGTGGTGAAAAAATGACTGGTGCGACGAGACTCGCAGTAAGAGGAGCAGGAAGAATTGGATGCGGATTATTATGTCTTGGCATTCCTAAAGAGTCGTTTGATATTTATTCTTCCGAAAATCCAATATGCCTCGTTGAAATTGTTGACACCCAGAAAGATTTAAAAACTTTATTAAATGATGATAGGATAAATACTGTTTTAATCGGACCTGGACTCGGAATCAGTAAAAAAAAATTAGACTATATACACCAAATTATTAAAACAAAAAAAAGAAAAACAGTTTTAGATGCAGATGCTTTAAAAAATAATTTTAAGACTATTCTTTCAAAAATTAAAGGAACAGTTGTGATTACACCACATGAAGGTGAATTTTCAAAAGTTCTAAAAAATTTAAAAATAAAAAAAATTCCAGGAGATAAATTATCAAACGCTTTAAAATTTGCAAAAAAAACAAAGTTATATTTAATACTAAAAGGATATAGTACAATTATTTGCTCTCCAAATGGTAAAGCCTCAATTGATCGAAATTCCTCACCTTTTTTAGCAACAGGAGGATCCGGTGATGTTTTATCTGGTATGATAACAGGTTTATTAGCACAAGGAATGAAAACATTTGATGCATGTTGCGCCGCAGTTTGGATACATGGAGAAGTTTCTAAAATAAAAGGACCCGGTTTAATTGCGGAAGATATTCCTGAAATATTACCAAATGTCTTGAAAAAATTGAAAAATTACAGACATAATTGACACGAAGATAAAATTTATTAAAAAGGTATTATTAAGATATTTAAAAGCGGGTGTGGCGGAATTGGTAGACGCGCTGGTCTTAGGAACCAGTGGATTTTATCCATGGGGGTTCAAGTCCCTCCACCCGCACCAAAAAAAGCATATTTTTTAAAAAAAAATATTATATCTTATATATGCAAATAAAAGAATTAAAATCAAAAGACCTACAGAAGGAATTCGAAATTACAATTCCTTCCAAAGATATTAGTCAAAAATTAAACAATAAATTATTAGAAATTTCTCAAACTTCAGAAGTTGAAGGTTTTAGAAAAGGTAAAGTTCCAATTAATATTTTAAAACAAAAGTTTGGTCAAAATGCTTTAGGAGAAATTTTAGATGATACTATTAAATCATCCTCAAATGAATTAATTAGAAAAAACAATTTAAAATTAGCTATGAAACCAAAGGTTGATGTAAAAAAGTTTGGAGAAGACACAGGATTAGAATATGTAATATCCTTAGAATTAATTCCTGAAATATCAGTGCAAGATCTAAAAAAAATAAAATTAATAAAATATGTATCTTTAGTTCATGAAGATGATTTAAACAAAACCTTAGAAAATATTGCAAAACATCAACAAACTTTTCAAAAGAAAGACAATAAAAGAGTAGAAAAAGGTGACGCTGTTTTATTAAATATGAAACCAACTTATGAAAACAAATTAGTTAAGGAGGCTGAAATTAATAACAAACTTACTGTTATTGGGAATAATATGATGTTACCTGATATAGAAAAAAAAATTTTAAATACGAAAGCAGGAGATAAATTAAATTTTATTACAAAATTTCCCAAAAATTTTATGAATAAAAATATTGCTGAAAAGGATGTAAAAATAGAAATAGAAATACTAGAAGTCCGTGTTCCAAAAAAGAAAGCGTTAAATGAAGAGTTTGCCAAATCTATGGGCGCAACAAATTTGGAAGATTTTAAAAAAAATCTAAAAGATCAGATGCAAAAAGAAATTGATAATGTTTCCAGGACAAATTTAAAAAAAGATTTGTTCGATCAATTAGATAAATCCTATACTGTTAAACTTCCTAATGGTATGGTTGATTATGAATTTGAGAATATTTGGAAAAAATTTCTAGATGGCAAAAAAAAGGGACAAATTGATCCAAGTGATAAAAATAAAAAAGAAGAAGACTTAAAAAAAGAATATAAAACTATTGCTGAAAGAAGAGTTAAATTAGGGTTAGTATTAGCAAAAATTGGTGAAGAAAATAAAATTGTTGTTAATGATGATGAAGTACAAAAAACTATTGAAGAACAAATATCAAGTCAACCTGATGCAAAGGACAAAATATTATCATTTTATAAAAATAACTCTCAAGCCCTTGCCTCACTAAAAGCACCGATTTTTGAAGAAAAAATTATTGATTATATTTTAAGTACAATCAAAATTGATAAAAAAGAAATTTCCAAAAAAGAACTATTTAAAAAACAAATTTAATATATATATAAAAGTACGTAATGAAAAAATCCGAAATAAAAAATTTAAGCACTCTAATACCTATGGTAGTAGAACAAACTGCAAGAGGTGAAAGAGCATATGACATTTATTCAAGATTATTAAAGGAAAGAATAGTTTTTTTAACTGGTAACATTGAAGATGAAGCGGCATCCTTAATATCTGCTCAATTGCTCTTTTTAGAATCTGAAAATCCAAAAAAAGATATTTCTTTTTATATAAATTCACCAGGAGGTTCAGTGACAGCTGGTTTGGCAATATACGATACGATACAATATATCAAGCCTGATATATCAACAGTTTGTGTTGGCCAAGCAGCTTCGATGGGTTCTTTACTTCTTGCAGCCGGAACAATTGGTAAAAGATACGCTTTGCCTAATGCGAGAATTATGATGCATCAACCGTCAGGTGGTGTTCAAGGACAAGCATCTGATATTCAAATACATGCTAATGAAATACTAGCTCTCAGATCAAATATAAACCAAATTTATGTTAAACATACAGGACAAGAGTTAAAAAAAATTGAGGAACATTTAGATAGAGATAATTTTTTAGGTCCTGAAGAAGCTAAAGAATTTGGATTAATTGATAAAATAGTTGTAAAAAGAGTCGATATAGAGAAAAAAATAGATTAATTTTTTTTTATATTGTAATTTTAATTAAAAGATTCATATATTTTTATAGGTTTTATAAGTTTAATAATTTATGGTTAAATCAGCTAGCGATAAAACAAAGAACACTCTATATTGCTCTTTTTGTGGAAAAAGCCAACATGAAGTAAGAAAATTAATTGCTGGACCAACAGTATTTATTTGTGATGAATGTGTTGAGCTATGCATGGATATTATTAAAGAAGAAACGAAATCAAGTGTTATTCTACCAAACAGCGGAGTGCCAACGCCACATGAAATTCAAAAATTTTTAAATGATTATGTCATTGGCCAAGATAAAGCAAAAAAGATTTTATCAGTTGCAGTACACAATCATTATAAAAGACTAAGTCATTCATCAAATGAGAATGATGTAGAATTATCCAAATCAAATATTTTATTAATTGGGCCAACAGGCTGTGGTAAGACATTATTAGCGCAAACGTTAGCAAGAATTTTAGATGTTCCATTTACAATGACAGATGCTACTACACTAACTGAAGCTGGATATGTCGGAGAAGATGTAGAAAATATAATTTTAAAATTACTTCAAACTTCTGATTATAATGTCGAGAAAGCAGAAAAAGGAATAGTATATATTGATGAAGTAGATAAAATTTCTAGAAAATCAGAAAATCCTTCTATTACAAGAGATGTTTCTGGTGAAGGCGTTCAACAAGCTTTATTAAAGTTAATGGAAGGAACAATAGCTTCTGTCCCACCTCAAGGAGGTAGAAAACATCCACAACAAGAATTCTTACAAGTTAATACAACTAATATCCTTTTTATATGTGGAGGAGCTTTTTCCGGACTTGAAAAGATTATTGATGCAAGAGAAAAAGACACATCTATTGGTTTTGGATCAAAGCTGAAAATACATAATAAATATGAAAAACTTTCTCTTTTAAAAAAAGTTGAGTCAGATGATTTGCTTAAATTTGGTTTAATACCAGAATTTATTGGGCGTCTCCCAGTACTAGCGATTTTAGAAGATTTAGATAGAAAATCTTTAGTAGAAATTTTAACAACTCCGAAGAATTCATTAGTTAATCAATATAAAAAACTATTTGAAATGGAAGGTGCCAAGTTAAGTTTTACAAAAGATTCTTTAATTGATATTGCAGAGTGTTCAATTGAGAAGAAAACAGGAGCAAGAGGTCTTAGATCGATTCTCGAAAATATTTTATTAGAAATAATGTATCAACTACCATCAACTGATGGTGTAGAACAAGTCGTTATTAATTCAGACGTGGTAAATAATAAAAGAAAACCACTTTTAATTTTTGGAA